>Ga0181533_1000027_pt1 | contig 169457 bp, 150 predicted proteins | sample PEATcosm2014_Bin_45_FD_119772 | JGI IMG/M metagenome (GOLD analysis project Ga0181533, IMG submission 119772) | Peatland microbial communities from MTU Mesocosm Facility, Houghton, MI, USA - PEATcosm2014_Bin11_60_metaG | ecosystem: Environmental > Terrestrial > Soil > Wetlands > Peat | place... | reverse complement strand
TTTCTCTTCCATCACACTGCTCGTTTTCCAGGACATGATGACGGTTTTACCGCCATCGCTCCTCGTCGCAGTGTCGGAGATGCTCCCGGTCTAATATGTCGGACATCCGCCCGGTTTATACCTTTTGGGTACCCCCCTCCCCCCCCTAAAAAAATAAATAAATATTCTTAAACCTTGCAGATAATTATTAACCTTCCTGGAATCAATAACTTCCAAAGAACACCTCAACAAAAATACAAGTATTTCCTTTGCAGATAATTATTAACTTTCCTGGAATCAGCAAGTTCCAGAGAAAAAGTCTGCGGAAATACAAAAATTGCCTTTGCAGATTATTTCTAACTTCTTAGAACGTAGCTGGCGCCGTTCACTCCAGCAGCGCGGCAACCTTGACCATCTGATCGCTGATCGCGATTCCCTGCGGGCACAACTCCTCGCAGACGCCGCAGGCGATGCAGGCGCTCGCCCTTTGCGCCTCGGTGAGAAATATCTTGTACCGGAACTGAGCGTCCTCCACGTTGTCGTACAAATGCGCGAAGTTGAAAAACTCGAAGTTGGCCGGAATCCACACGCCGTTGGGACAAGGCATGCAGTAGTTGCACTTGCTGCACGGAATCACGATTCGCTTGCTGTACTTTTCCCTCACCTTGGCAATCAACGCCTGATCTGCCACGCTGAAGCTCCCAACGGCCGAGCGGTCGGCAAAACTCAGGTTCTCTTCCACCTGCGTCATGGTGCTCATGCCGCTCAGAACCACCGAAACCTCCGGCTGATCCCAGAGCCACCGCAGAGCCCACTCAACCGGCGAGCGCCGCACGGGAAATCTTTCCATCTCTTCCCGGACATCCTTGGGCGGATCGGCTAGTCTTCCGCCCATCAGCGGCTCCATGATCACCACGGCCAGGCCCTTGCTCGCTGCCAGCTTCAGGCCGCGCGTTCCCGCCTGGTTCTCCGTGTCCATGTAGTTGTATTGGATCTGGCAAAAGCTCCACAGATCGCTGCCGTTCACAATCTCCTCGAAGGCCTCGTACTCGTCGTGAAAGGAGAAGCCAAGATGCCGGATGCGCCCGTCGGCCAGCGCTGCCTCGGCGCGAGTGAGAAGATCGTGCTTCAATACAATTTCGTGCCAACGGCTCCGGCTCAGCGCATGCAGCAGGTAGAAATCAATGTGGTCGGTTTGCAGCCTTTGCAGTTGCTCGTTGAGAATGCGGTCGAAATCCGCCGCGCTCTCTACAAACCAGACCGGCAGCTTGGTAGCCAGTTTCACCTTTTCCCGGTAGCCGTCCTGGAGCGCCGTCGCCAGCAATCTCTCGCTTTGGCCGTCATGGTAGACATACGCGGTGTCGAGGTAATTCACCCCGTTGTCGATAGCGTGTCGAACCATGCGCAGCGACTCAGCCTCGTCAATAATTCCACTGAAACGGTTGCCATCCAGGGTAGGAAATCGCATGCACCCAAAGCCCAGCGCCGAAGTCTTCCAATCCAGCCTTCCAAAACTGCGATATTGCATTCTCACCCCCGTTGACCCAGCTTCTCAAAACGAATTCTACCCTGACACAATACCAGGTAAGACAAAACCTCGGATTGCGGCATAGCGCAACAGGTCGTATACTTAAATACGACAAATCTAGTCGTATTTTCATGTTTCGCCTGTTGAACGGCCATCGGAGTCTGCGGTTGAGCGTTTTGAGCAAACTGAACGTGGGTGAAAGCGGAATTCTGGTGGGTCTAGACCTGCCTGAATCCGTACAGAACCATCTGATGCATATGGGCTTTGTTCCCGATGCGCTGGTCACGGTCCTGCGCCGCGCGCCTGCTGGCGACCCGACCGTCTACGGCGTTGACGGTATGGAGATTGCTCTTCGGCGCGAAACCGCCGCGTCCATCCGCATGCGACCCGTCTATGCCGAACTCCAGCAAATCGAGGCCAACCAATGAGCGCTTGCTGCGAGACACCGGTTTTCGTTCCGCCCAAATCCCCGCCACGCTCAGGGCATCTCAGTACCGTGGTCCTGATCGGCCCTCCCAACTCGGGCAAGTCCACTCTTTTCAACCGGTTGACCGGCCTGCGCCAAAAGGTAGCCAACTTCCCCGGCGTCACCGTCGAGCAACGCATGGGCCTCATGGCCGGCGTTGGCCGCCCAGACCTGACGCTCATCGACCTGCCAGGTATCTACTCGCTCGATCCCTACAGCGAGGACGCCCGTGTCTCCATCGACGTGCTGCGCGGCAAGATGGTCGGCACGCCCAAGCCGGATGCCGTGCTTTTGGTCCTCGATTCCCTGCACTTGACCCGTCAACTCATGCTGGCCGCGCCGGTGCTGGCTCTCGGGCTGCCGACGCTAGTGCTGCTCAACATGAGCGACCTGATGGAGACCCGTAACGGCCACATCGACGCACTTGAGCTGGCTCGCGAACTGGGCGCGCCTGTTGCCCAGATCAGCGCCGTCAACGGAACCGGTCTGGACGCCGTTCCACTTTTCCTGAATCAGCAAACTGATCTCGCCGCCGCCAAACCTCTCACCCTGCCGGTAGTGGGCAATGCCGCCAGCGCGCACTCCTGGGCCGCGCAGGTAAGCCGCCGCACCGGCTACCGCTCTCCTCTCTCGGTCGAAGGCACGCGCAAGATCGACAGCCTCCTGCTGCACCGCATCTGGGGACCGCTCCTGTTTCTTCTTGTCGTCGTCTGTGTCTTTGAGGTGGTCTTTTCTGTCGGCCAGCCACTTTCCGACGGTTTTGGTGTCATCCTGGCTGGCGCCGGCAACCTCATCCGTCCTCTGCTTCCCGCCGGCTGGATCCAGTCGCTGATTCTTGACGGCGCATGGAAGGGCATCTCCTCCGTTCTCGTCTTTCTGCCGCAAATCCTTCTGCTGTTTCTCTTTATCGGCATTCTGGAGGACTCCGGCTACCTCTCCCGCGCTGCGCTGATCGCCGACCGCGTAATGCGCACCACTGGGCTTAACGGCAAAGCCTTCATTCCGCTGCTCTCGGCCTACGCCTGCGCCGTTCCGGCCATCATGGCCACGAGGACCATTGAAAATAAGCGCGACCGCATGGCGACCATTCTGGTCGCGCCTTTTATGACCTGCTCGGCACGTCTACCGGTCTACATGCTCATGATCGCTGCCTTTATCCCCAACATCACCTACCTGCACGGCTTCCTCGGTCTGCGCACGCTGACCATGCTCGGCCTTTATCTGGCCGGTTTTGTGGCCGCGATGACTACGGCATGGCTGCTGAAAAGCTCCATCCTCCGCTCCAGCGAAACGCCCTTCATCCTTGAGCTGCCGCAGTACCGCATGCCCACGCTACGCTCGCTGGCCCTGCGCCTCCTTGACCGGGCGAAGGTCTTTCTGCGCCAGGCCGGAACTATCATTCTCTGTGTAACGCTGGCCCTCTGGGTGTTGGCTCACCTACCGGTGATTCAGTCTCCAAACGGCCAAATCTCCTCGCCTGAGTTGGCCGATAGCGTCATCGGTCGCCTGGGCCACTTCATCGAGCCGGCTATTGCGCCTCTGGGCTTCAACTGGAAGATCGGCATCGGATTGCTATCCAGCGTGCTGGCCCGCGAAGTGATGGTCAGCACCATGGGAACGTTGTATGGCGCCGATCCGGAGACCCAAGCCATGCACCTGCAAACCGCCCTGCACCACGACATGACCCTTGGCGGAGCGCTGGCGCTGATGATCTTCTTCGCCTTCGCCATGCAGTGCACCTCGACCATCGCTGTCGTCCATCGCGAGACCAACAGTTGGAAATGGCCCGCTGTTCAGTTCCTATACATGCTGGCGCTCGCCTGGATTGCGGCTTACGCGGTCAACCATTTGGTCATGGCGATCTTCGGATAGAGAATCATTGACATTGGAGCTACTAAGGCCTTTGTAATTCTCTGCAATGATTGGCCGTCCAGGCGGATGCCATTGACAAAAAAGTTTGCATCTGTCCCAGGTCCCACCCACCAGATCTGTTTTTGTAACCTTTACAATTTATCCATATGCGAAAACTGATTGTGGCGGCCCTCCTGATAGCAGCTTCTATTGCCCCGGCACAAACCCATCCATCCAGAAATCATGGCAATGACAAGCTCCGCTTCACGTTGGTCATGTCTCGCCACGGCGTCCGTCCTCCCCTCATCGCCAATTCGGATCTTAACCTTCGTTCTTCTACTGCATGGCCTGAATGGGAGGTCCCGCTCGGATTTCTGACTCCGCACGGTGCCTTGGCAATCCACCAGATGGGCGCTTATATGCGCCTCGACCTTGCCCGCAAGGGCCTGTTCCCCGCCATCGGCTGCCCAGGAAACGACGAAATTTATCTATACGCCGATACCGATGAGCGCACAATTATGAGCACGCGCAGTACCTTTGTCGGTCTGGAGCCGGGTTGCGATCTGCCGCCTGTTCACACGGTCGCTGCGTCTGCCCGCAAAGCAGACCCTATCTTTTTGCCGATTCCTGGCTCTTTTCCCCCGCCATCCGCTGAAGCCGTCGCGGCTGACCAGCGAGCCACATTAGGCAACGACCCGGATGCCTTCTTTTCCGTGGCCGCAAATCCCGAGTTGAAAGAACTCGCTTCTATCCTCGCGCCCGACCCCGCACATCCCGCCGCCAAGCCTATCCTCGACGATCCCCGGCCCCTCGCCTTGGCCCCCTCGCTGATTGAGGATTTTTTGCTTGAATATACCGACGGCAAACCTATGTCGGATGTCGGTTGGGGCCGTGTCGATAAGTCCACCATCCTCCGTCTAATGCCGCTCTGTATCAAGGGATTTGATTTTGTAATACGTACGCCCTTATCGGCTCGCTCGCGCGGCTCCAACCTCGTGGCGCACATCCTTGACACGCTTGAGCAGGCCGCGCAGCCTGAGCAATCCCAGCCCGCCCTGCCCGTTCCCGGCGCCTTCGGTCCTGTCGGAGCGCGCTTGGTTTACATCGGCGGTCACGACAGCGACCTGAGCCGCATCGGCGGTCTATTTAATCTGCACTGGAACGTCGGTGGCGTCATCGACGACACGCCTCCGGATTCGCAGATCGTCTTCGAACTGTGGCAGAACTCAAAGTCGAAGCAATACACCGTCCGTCTCTTCTACCGCGCGCAGACCTACGATCAGTTGCGCTCCGCCCAGGCCCTTTCGCTGGCCAGCCCGCCTGTTGAGGTCGATCTCGTGCCTCCCGGCTGCCGCTCCGGCAAGCCTTGCACCTTTGCCGCCTTCGACCAGACCGCGCGCTCTCTGCTCGATCCGGCTTACATCAAGTCCGACCTTTTGCCGACACAAGTCGCACCGTCTAACCCGTAACACCCTGCTCTGGTCAAACGGAAATGCGACTGATTTTGCTTGCGATTGTTACGGCCGCTGTTGTCGCACGCTATATGAGGGAATTTATGGGCCTATCTGATTCCTTACGGAGTGATGCGTGAATCCTAGATCTCTGTAGCGAGAGCTGTCGCATCCGCTATCACTGGTTCACGTGCACGACCTTGGCCGGCGGAAATCCGTTAAAGTACGTGCTGCTGGCGATGGAATAGGCGCCTATGTTTTCGGAGTAAACTAGTTCACCCATGTCCAGGACCGGAAGTTGCTCGACCAGGCCGATGGTATCTAGCGCGTCACACGTGGGGCCGTAGACGGCGCAGAATTGAGTGGGGCCGTCATTGAAGCTCTTCAGGTGATACTGGGCATGATCGAAGATGATGCCGCTATAGGTTTGATAGACGCCATCGTTGAGATAGTAACTAAGTTTGCCGCCCCGAACTGATTTGCCGATGATCTGTGCGACGGCTGTAGCGGCGCTGGCGACCATAAAACGCCCCGGTTCGGCTAGAATTTCGATCGGTGCGGGGAAAAGACGGTCCAGCTCGGAGTTCAACATTTTGGCGAGTTTCTTGAAAGGGGGAACCGAGTCGTCATAGGGGGCGGGAAAACCACCGCCTATGTCAAGGATCTTGAGATCGTAACCGCGTTCCTTGGCCTCTGCAAAGACGCCCGCGGACATGTGCAGCGCCTCGCTATAGTTTTTCAAATTCGTGCACTGGCTGCCAACGTGGAAGCTCAGCCCCTCGACCTCCAGCTTGTTATTGTGAGCAAAGGCGATCAGATCCACGGCCTCGCCCGGCAAGGCGCCAAACTTGCTTGCGAGCTCCACCATCGACCCGGTGCTGGGGACGCGAATCCGCAGCACCAGGCCCGCGTGCGGCGCATAGCGGGCGATCTTGATCACCTCTTCGTAGTTATCGTAGGTGACCAGCGGCTTGTAGGGATCCAACCGTTCGAGTGTTTCTATCGCTTTGATCGGGTTTGCATAAATAATGCGATCCCAGATGTAAGCCTGCTTCTCCTCTGGCGGAAGATGCTCGATTTTTTCGTGAACAATCAAAAACTCAGCCATGCTGGCCACATCGAAACTGGCCCCCGCATCGTAGAACGTCTGCACAATCGCTGGATCGCTGTTGGCCTTCACCGAATAGTAGACCTGCACGCGCGGCAGCAGCGTTCGGAATTGCTCGTAGTTTGCGCGCAGCACCTTATGGTCCACGACTACAAGCGGGGTGCCGTGCTGTTTAGCCAATTCAAGCAGTGTTTTAGGATCCATAGCTCATGCTCCACAGCTTTCAGGTCTTATCTATCGAAATCTTGCGGCGCGCGGGATAGTTCTTGCAAATCCCGCGAATTCCCGCCGCGCCGTACTCAAATTCAAATGCCGTCTCCTTCGGTGATGAGAAAATTCTTGAATTGCCACGGGTCGGACCTGTCCAGCTGCGGTTGATTATATCCGCTGAAGAAGTTGGAGTAGTGTTTCAGCGGTGTCCAATCCGAAGCCACGGAGACAAATTTACCCAGGTAGGGCTTGCTGATATCCAGCACGTAGTCGTGTGGCAAGTCGTCCGGCACGCACAGCCCCCGGCGCGGGTTCTCGTGCATCCACATACAGGCGGCGACAACGGAGACAGCTACCTGCATCGTCGTAGCGTTCTGATGCGGCACCAAACGGCGTGACTCCTCGATATCCAGGTCTGTGCCACACCACCACGACTGGTAAGGGTGCCCCATCACCAGCGCTCCCAGAATATCGGCTCCGCTGATGATTTCGTCCGTCATGATGCGGATGTTCGGCTGCAACCGGTAGTCGTATCCGCGCAGTTCGTAGAGCGAGGCAATGGCGGCGTCGCACGGGCAATACGCGTAGTGCACCGTGGGGCGATAAATCACCTTGCCGCCTTCCCAAACGGTGAGCTTGTCGCTGATGGTGAACGCCTCGCCGTGGCGCACGATCATGCCCACGATTTCGTGATTCGGTGGCACCCAGCTCGCCACCAGTGTGTTGATGCCCATCCGCGCCAGGCAGATCTGGTTCTTTGGGCCGTCCGCATGTTCGTAGGCCAGGGCGGGCAACTCTTTTTCATGCGTGCCCCAACCCATCTCGGCCGTGGTCGTTCCCTCCTCGCGGAAGCCTTCTACGCTCCAGGTATTGACGAACTCGTTCACCTGTTTAGGTTGATCAGTAATCTGCGTGTCGCGCTCGCTGCAATGAATGACCTTGACGTCGAGTTCGTGGGCAAGGTGGTTGAAGTTCCGCGCCTTGGCGTGGTGAGCGATCTTCTCTCCCTGAGCCTCGCTGAATTTCTTATCCGCCAGCGCGCGATGCGCAATATCCAGCAGCGCCTGCTTGGTGAAGTGGCTAATCAGGCCAGGGTTGGCTCCGTGCTCGATCACCGCCGTTGCTCCCGGCTCGCTCCACTTGGAGATCATCCGCCGCAGATTCATGTGCCGCCAGTAAAGGGTTCGCTCGGTCGGGGGCTTATTTTCGGCTCCAGCATAGGGATCCCAAAGCTCTACCGACGTGTTCACATAGAGAATGCCTTTGTCGTGGCACCACTGCACGATTTCGCAGCAATCAATATTCCACGCCAGGTCGATGAGCATGTCTCCCGCCGAGAGGTGCTTTCCCAGCAGGCTGCCCAGATTCTCCTCGGTCACGCGGTCCTTGATGAAGGTCATGCCCTGCGCGATCCAGGGCTTTAGAGCATCATCGTTTTGATCAAAATCAATAATGGTGACTTTTTTGGGGTCGATGCTCATGTGTTTGGCCAAAATTGGCAGCGTGCAACGCGCCACTGCTCCAAAACCGACGAATACGACTCGATTCGGAAATGCAACCATCCTTATGCTTCCCCCTCTGTAGTGCCGGAGCTAAGCAGGTCAACAACCGGTAAAACCACACATCTGCCCCGGCGAACCAATCCGCCCAGCCTCTGTAAACGAATGCAACTCATCTTATCACCACATTCGGGTCGCGAGGCTGCGGAAAACTGGTCAAAAAGCTCCTAATAATCAACTGATTTACGCCCTCTCCTTCTTCTCGATCATCGCCCAGGTATCTTTGAGCACGAAGGTCGTTTGAACACCAGCTTGCACGGCATAGAGTCCGGATCGAAGCAGCAGGTGTCGACACTCAACCTCGAGACTGGCACTGTCGCTGCGCGGCATGCACCCCTCGAACAAAGAACACGAACGGAATAAGAAACACCAGGCCTGCGCCACCGATGGTGAGAAAATCGGCTGCACCACGTCTGGCTCCGCCGGTGAGAGGCTGAGCGAGCATGAACACAATCAGCCCGGAGAAGAGCAGATTCGCCGTCAGCAACAGACCCAGTCCGGTCAGGTAACCCAGAGCCCTCTGCCTGAACAGAAAAACGCCGCAAACTATGAACACCGGCGCGATCAGGCAGTCCACAATGCTGACTGCAACATCAAGAACGCCGGGGTTTGCATGCCCTAACGCCGCTGCGGCCAGTACCGAGATTGCCCGAGTCAGAGTTAGAATCCCGAGCACCGCGAGAAGAGAGCCGGAGATCCGGCTCAGTGCCTTGCTCCCCAGCCGATTCCGGAGAAATGCCCCGTCAGTGCTCCGCATCAGGCCGGTGAGCACGTAGAAACACAGCGCTACCAGCGCTGCGCTCAATCCGATCATCGGGACTGACGGCAGAGAAAGCAGCGCTGCCAGATAGTTATAAAGAACGTAGAGCACGGCGCCTGGCCAGAACAGCACTCCTACCCAAAGGCCTCGCCGAGCCAAACCCATAGAAACCAACAGCGCCGGGGCGCCTATCACAAGATTGGCAACGTCATTGGGTAAGAATGTACGCCGCACCTCCATCGCGGGATACATTTTGGCTTGGAATGCCAGCGATGCAGCCGACGCAATCACGATCAATGCAACAATGCAGAGCGACGCGATGGAAACAGATCGCAGACTGCCGTTGATCGGCAAGCCAAAGCTGCTCCGATCTTGCTTCATCGTCTCTCACCTCCGTGCGGAGAGCCCGGACTCGCCGAGCTTGAATCAACCCCTGCGCCCGCCCCCACAGTTCCGCTCCTACGCTCCCGCCTTCTTCTCAATCTTGGCCCAGGAGTCTTTGAGCGGCAGCGTTCGGTTAAAGACCAGCTTGCCCGGTTTTGAGTCGGGATCGAGGCAGAAGTAGCCGACACGTTCAAACTGAAATCGGTCTTCAAGCCGGGCGTTGGCCAGTGAGGGTTCAAGTTTTGCTCCAGTGACAATCTCCAGCGAGTTGGGGCTGAGGTTGTCGAGGACATCCTGACCTTCCGCGAGATCGTATGGATCGGGTTTGGCGAAGAGCTTATCGTAGAGGCGGATTTCTGCCGTCAGGGCATGAACTGTTGACACCCAGTGAATGGTGGACTTTACCTTGCGCCCATCCGGTGAGTTGCCGCCGCGGCTTGCCGGATCGTAGGTGCAGTGGACCTCGACGATGCTGCCGTCAGCTGCCTTCACTACGCTTTGTGCTGTCACGAAATAGGCGTTGCGCAGGCGGACCTCTTTGCCGGGAGAGAGGCGGTAGTACTTGGGTGGAGGTACCTCGCGGAAGTCATCCTGCTCGATGTAAAGCTCGCGGGAAAATGGCACCTGGCGCGTGCCTGCGGAGGGATCTTCGGGGTTGTTGGCGACCTCGACGAATTCCTCCTGACCAACTGGGTAATTGTCGATGACAAGCTTCAACGGGCGCAGCACGGCCATGGCGCGGCGTGCGCGGCGGTTCAGGTCGTCCCTCTGAAAGTGCTCGATCATTTCGACGTCGGTGGAGCCGTTGGTGCGGGAGACGCCGGCTGCCGCGACGAAGGTGCGGATGGCTTCCGGGGTAAAGCCACGGCGGCGGATGCCGCAGAGGGTGGGCATGCGGGGATCGTCCCAGCCGTTTACGCGCTTTTCCTGAACCAGCTGGAGGAGCTTGCGCTTGCTGAGCATGGTGTAGGTGATGTTGAGGCGGTCGAATTCAAACTGCTGCGAGGGGAAGATGCCCAGCTGCTCGATATACCAGCGGTAGAGCGGCTGGTGGTCGGCAAACTCCAGAGTGCACATGGAGTGGGTGACGCATTCTATCGAGTCTGACTGGCCATGGGCGTAATCGTACATCGGATAAATGCACCACTCATCGCCGGTGCGGTGGTGCGTGGCATGCAGGATGCGGTACATGACCGGATCGCGCATATTCAGATTCGGTGACGCCATGTCGATCTTGGCCCTCAGAACGCGCGAGCCGTCGGGGAACTCGCCGGCTTTCATTCTCTGAAAGAGGTCGAGATTTTCTTCGACCGACCTGGTTCGATAGGGACTGTCCTTGCCGGGCTCTGTCAGGGTGCCGCGATACTGGCGAATCTCATCGGCGGAGAGGTCGTCGACGTAAGCCTTGCCAGCCTTGATGAGTTGTAAGGCCCACTCGTAGAGCTGGCCAAAATAATCCGAGGCGTAGCAGAGGCGCTCCCAGTCGAAGCCGAGCCAGCGCACATCCTCCATAATGGAATCGACGTACTCCTGCTCTTCCTTCTCGGGATTGGTGTCGTCGAAGCGCAGGTTGGTCTTGCCGCCGAACACATCGGCGAGGCCAAAGTCGATGCAGATGGCCTTGGCGTGGCCAATGTGCAGGTAGCCGTTGGGCTCGGGAGGAAAGCGGGTCTGGATTTGGGCATCGCCGAACTTTTTGGTGCGTACATCCTCGGCGATGATGTCGCGGAGAAAATTGGGTTGAGTGCTGGCGGCTGGGTTTTCCGGATTTGAGTTGGTCATGGCTCGAATTCCTTACTGGGCTGCGAATCCATTTTCTACGATTCTACTGGTGAGCTTCGGCTCAACCGAATGATTGCAGGTTTGCTTCGGCCTGGCGAATGCGCTCCAGGCACGTCTCGCGGCCAAGCACGGCCATGGTTTCAAAGAGCGGCGGCGCATTTTTGCGTCCGCAGACGGCGACGCGGATGGGCTGGAAGGCCTGCCCTGCCTTGAGTCCTAATGTCGCTGCGGCCTGGCGAAGCGCCTTGTCGAGCGAATCATGATCGAATGCCGTCCCCACCAGAACTTCCTGGGCATGTTTGAGGACACGAAGAGCCATCGCGGCATCGCCCTTTTGAGGGATTAGTTCAGCGGGGTCGTAAGGGGCGAGCTGGGGAAGAAAGAAGAAGTCGGCGGCGGAGGGGGCGTCGCGCAATAGCTTGATGCGCTCGCGGATGAGCGGTGTAACGGCTAGAAGCTTTTCCGGCGAGGGGTGAAAGCCGGCAGCCGCGAAGAAGGGCTGTAGCTGTCGGCTGAGCTCGTCGACGGGTAGGGCGCGGATATGCTCAGCGTTGAGCCAGACAGCCTTCGGGTCAAATGGGTCTTCCTCGGTAAAGTTGATGACGGCGTTGGCGCGGTTGACGCCCTCAAAAGTGAAAGCCGCAGTCAACTCATCAAGAGTCAGGAACTCGCGGTCGTCCTTGGGCGACCAGCCGAGGAGGCAGAGGAAATTTACGAAGGCCTGGGGCAGGAAGCCGGCATCGCGATAAGTGGTGACACTGACGACGGGGCCGTGTTTCCGTTTTGACAGCTTGGCCCCATCAGGGGCAACGAGCAACGGGAGATGCGCGAATTGGGGCGGTTCGACGCCGAGGCCCTCAAATATGAGAAGGTGCTTGAAAGTATTGGTAAGGTGATCCTGGCCGCGAATGATGTGGCTGATGCGCAGATCAGCGTCGTCGGCGCAGGAGGCGAGGTGATAAGTCGGCATCCCATCCGAGCGCAGCAGGGCGAAGTCTTCCACCTCGTCGGCGAGTTTGAACTGCTCGTCGTAGACGCCATCAGTGAAGCTCAAACTCCGGCCCCGGCCGCGTGGTACGCGATAGCGAAGGGCGAAAGGCTCTCCAGCGGCGGCGCGTCGGTCGCTTTCTTCTCTCGACATCTCGCGCATACCGGGGTTGCAGAGCCATGCGCCCTGACGCGAGGACTGGTCTTCATCGGAGGGGCTGGGGTCTCCCGCGTGTGCGGGGGTGAAGTCGCGATACGCAAGCCCCTTGGCGAAGATGGCCTCGGCAGCCTTGCTGTGCATCGCCAGTCGCTCGGATTGTTTGTATTCTTCGTCCCAGTTGAGGCCCAGCCAGCGCAGGCCCTCAAAGATGGACTGCACGCTGGCCTCAGTGTTGCGCTCGACATCAGTGTCGTCCAGGCGCAAGACCATGGTTCCGTGATTATGGCGGGCATAGAGCCAATTGAAGATAAAGGTGCGGGCGCTGCCCACGTGCAGGAAGCCGGTGGGCGAGGGTGCAAAACGCACGCGGGACGTCTTTGCCGAGATGGGCGTCGATTCAGGCATCTTGCTTGTATGTTACCAATCGCGACACCCTCCACGCCCCCTGCTTGGCTGACGCGGCGGTCTTAGCCCTGAGGCGGATACGGCGGCCGCGGCGGGTAGGGCGGCTGCTGCCAGACCGGCGGTGGCGCAGGCACTACCTTCCATTCCGCGAAGGCCAGTATGTAGATCAGAATCAGATTGCCCATGGGGATTATATTGAGCAGAGTAAGCCAGGGTGAAAAGCCTGCCTTCTTACAGATGAACCAGAAGGGTATAACGATGATGGCAAGGCCCACCAGGATGATGATCGGGATAATCGCCAGCATAGCCAAGGCCATATGCTCGAATACTGCCGGATCAGGCTCGTTTTGCAGGAAAAACGCCAAATATTGCATACAGTACACTCCAGGGGTGAGATGTGAACTCGCAGTTACAGTAAAGCTAAACGGAAAAAACTGCAACCTAATTCTTGCGCTCAATCGCGTGCTTTTTCTATGCAATCGTAGTACTCAGACCTGCAGGAATACTTGCATATCCTGCGGCTGTCGGCGTCTCGATTCTCCTCTTCGCAATCTTTTTCACATGCCGTCCGTTTTGCCTGACAGCAATTTTTCGTGTTATCTGTACAGGCTGCTGCCTGCTTAATGGCCGCGTCTTCCGCTGAATTCTTACACGAAGCAACAAAGGCAGTGGGAATCAGGAACAATCCCAGAAGCAATACGAAAATCGACTTCTTCATCTTCTTTTCTCCTTCTTACGCGGCAAGCCATGACTCTAATTACTCGCCCGAGCATATCTCTGCTGCTACCAAACCTCGTTCCCTGCCCTACGGAATCTCCTCGTTATCGTACTCCGGGCCGCCGCGCTTTTTGGGCACTCCGTGGACGGAGCTGAGCAGGTCTTCGACAACATCTTCCAGTTGACGCTGGCTTTCGATCACCGCGCTCATGCTCTTCAGTTCTTCCGGCTCAATCACGCGCTCCACCAGGGCGATGGCGTGACACTGCGCGACATGATCCAGATTCAACCCCTCCGGGGTCTTGGCTTTGATGCTGACCTGGTCCGTGCCCAGTCCCAACAGTTCTGCAACCCGGGCGCGCAACTCGCCGGAGACGGGGCCAATCTTGGGCTTGGCAAGAATCAAAGTAATGTCGATGTTCACGATGCGGTAGCCCGCGCGTTGCAGCGTCTCCAGGGCTGTGCTGAGAAAGATGGCCGAATCCGCATTCTTCCAGCGTGGGTCGCCGGGCGGGAAAAAACTGCCAATGTCGCCGGCGGCAATCGAACCCAGCAGGGCGTCGGTCAAGGCATGCAGCAACACGTCGCCATCGGAGTGGCCTTCCAGACCCTCTGGATTTTTAAGCGAGACTCCGCCGAGGCGCAACGGAATGCCTGTCTTGAAGACGTGCGAGTCATAGCCAAATCCAATCCGTGTTTCCATGGTTATCGTACCTGTACTTACTTGGATTCTGCACTTAGCGGGCGCGCCGGCGCAGATAAAACTCAGCCAACTCTAGGTCGCCCGGCTGGGTAATCTTCAGATTCACCTGAGAACCATGCACGACGGCCACCGGCTGACCGGCGCGCTCCAGCAGCGAGGCTTCGTCGGTGCCTATAAATCCATCTGCCATTGCCTCGGCAAAGGCTTTCCTCAAGAGACCTACGCGGAAGCCCTGCGGCGTCTGCGCCTGCACAATAAACTCGCGCGGAATGGTGGAGGTAATCAGCGCTCCATGCGCGGTCCGTTCCACCTGCTTGATGGTGTCCACGGCGGGCAGCCCCACGATAGCCGCTCCATGCTCCAAAACCGCGTCGATGGTGCGATCGATGGTGGCCGCGTCGATCAGCGGCCGGACGGCGTCGTGCACCAGAACAATATCATCGGGTTGGGCCGGCAACGCCTCCAACGCATGGGAAACAGACTCCTGGCGGCTGTCTCCGCCTTCCACCATGCGAACTCGGTTGGCAAAGCCGTACTCCGCAATCTGGGCCTGGACGCGCTCCATCTCCGGTTTACGCACTGCCACATAAATCGCTGTCACCCGTTCCACCGAGGCAAATGCGCGCAAGGAATGAATCAGGATGGGAAGCCCATCAAGGATGAGAAACTGCTTGGGCTGCGGCCCGGCCATCCGGGTTCCCAGCCCCGCAGCGGGTAGTATCGCAAACACTTGCATATCGGTTGGAGTATACAACGTAGCGGTCCTGGATGCAGCAAACATTGTGCCCGGTATTCTCTTGTGGAACCTCCTCCTGCAAGGCGCCGCATCGCCGCCGTATCATTTTGAAATGCGCCCCAGGCTGCCCATCGATATGTCGCTGTTCAGGCCCGGACTCCGGCTGGCCGTGGGCCTCTCTGGCGGCGCCGATTCCGTGGCCTTGGTGTGTGCTTTGGCAGAGCGTAGCAGAGAGCTTGGGCTGGTTCTGCATGCCGCTCATCTGCACCATGGCCTGCGCGGCGAAGAGGCCGACGGCGACCTGGCCTTTTCCCGCGCCTTGGCAGCCAATCTCGGTCTGCCCTTTCACGAGGCACGCGTGGATACCGGGGCAACAGCCAATAAAAACGCCGAAACCATTGAAGAGGCTGCCCGCCGTCTGCGTTACAGCTGGTTCCGGCATATCATGGCATCGGGCGTAGTGGAGGCCGTGGCCACCGCCCACACCCTCGACGATCAGGCCGAAACTGTTCTGGCTAAATTCCTGCGCGGAGCATGGACGGAGGGCCTGAGCGGCATTCATCCGGTAATCGAGTTTCCCGAAGGCCGCATCCTGCGTCCTCTGCTTACTACTACGCGGGCTGAAGTCGAGGCTTATCTGAGGGTATTAGGCCAGGACTGGCGCGAAGACTCCTCTAATCGCCACCTCACTTTCACCCGTAACCGCATTCGCCACGAGCTGCTGCCGCTGCTGGAGGGCTGGAACCCGCAACTGCGCGAGCACCTGGCCCAGATGGCCCAGTTGGCTCGTGATGAAGAGGCCTGGTGGCAAGCCGAACTGGCTCGTCTCGGGCCTCAGATTTTGTTGCCCGGCCGTCCCGCCCGTGGAGGAGGCCGCTCCGCTGGCGATGGCCTGGCTCTTGATGTCATTCGGATCTCCGCTCTTCACCCGGCACTCCAGCGACGCCTTTTACGCTTCGCTGCTGAACAGCTGGGAGTGGCACTCGATTTTCCCGCCACCGAGGCTCTTTGTACTCTGGCCCTCGCAGGACATGCCGGACAGAAGCTCCAGTTGGCCCAGGGGCTCCGCGCGGAGCGTACCGCAAGGGAGTTACGGTTGGCCGTTTTGCCGGTCGCTACTGTCAGCGTGGCAGCCGTGGAGCTAGCCACTGAGTACATCGTAGCCATTCCCGGTGAAGTCGCTGCACCAGCCTTCGGGCTGCGGCTGAAGCTTGAGATTGACGAATCAGTCAAATCAATAGAGGCCCGCTCTGCCACATTGCGCAACTGGAAACCGGGGGATCGCGTCCGGCTGCGCCACTCCTCCGGTCTACGCAAGGTGAAGGAAGTCTTAGAGCGCCTTAAAGTTACCGGTTCCAGCCGCGCTCTCTGGCCGGTTCTCGAACTGAACGGTCGCATCGTCTGGATGCAGGGAGTCGAAGTGGAGCCCGAATCGGGAATCCGCATTCATACAAACAGCCTTTAAGCCGCTGCGGAACCAGTCTCAAGATTGCCTTCAACTCACCCCGTCCTGAGAGTACAATGAGTATAACTGCCTTTCAGGCGGCAAGGTAAGTGTGTCTGCCGTCAAGACTTTGCGTATTTTCAGTAACTTTGCTGTATATAGCGGCGTCTAAAAAGGGGTGCATGTGGTGCTGGAGAGTCGTTGAATCGCTTCTTCAACGCCGGAAGAAAGGAATCCTGGTGAATTCGACTGTTAAATCGATCATGGTGTGGGTCTGCATCATTGCCTGCGGCATGGTTCTTATCAGCTGGGTGACGAAGAACGCCAGCATGGGCAAAACCACGGAAATCGGCTACTCAGATCTGTTGGACAAGATCGAGGCCGGACAGGTGCAGGACGCTACCATCCAGGGGACCGAAGTTCACGGCCATTTAAAGGGTTCAAAGGACGAGTTCCATACCATTATCTCCGGAAGCACTACCGACAACCTGACCAAGGAACTGCACGCAGCCAAGACGCATTTCGATCTGAAAGATCCGCAGAGCAACGGCATCCTGTTGCAAGTACTGTATAGCGTAGGTCCGATTGTTCTGCTTATCGGTTTCTGGTTTTTCATGATGCGCCAGATGCAGGCCGGCGGCAATAAGGCGATGTCCTTCGGCAAGAGTCGTGCCCGCCTGCTCTCTATGCAGCAGAAGAAGATTACTTTCAAGGAAGTAGCCGGCGTGGATGAGGCCAAGGAAGAGCTGAAGGAGATCATCGAGTACCTGCGCGAGCCGGCCAAGTTTCAGAAGCTCGGCGGACGCATTCCCAAGGGCGTGCTGTTGGTCGGTCCTCCGGGAACCGGCAAAACGCTGCTGGCCAGGGCCGTAGCTGGCGAGGCTAACGTTCCGTTCTTTTCCATCTCCGGCTCGGATTTTGTAGAGATGTTCGTCGGCGTGGGCGCCAGCCGCGTCCGCGACCTCTTCGAGCAGGGCAAGAAAAATGCGCCCTGCATCATTTTCATTGATGAGATCGACGCCGTGGGCCGTCATCGTGGTGCAGGCCTTGGCGGCGGACACGACGAGCGCGAGCAGACGCTGAATCAGCTACTCGTCGAGATGGACGGCTTTGAATCAAATGACGGTGTGATCCTGGTGGCCGCCACCAACCGTCCCGATGTGCTGGACCCTGCTCTGCTTCGTCCGGGGCGCTTCGACCGCCGCGTGGTGGTTGGCCTTCCCGACGTCCGTGGCCGCGAGGAGATTCTACGCGTCCATGTAAAGAAAGTTCCCATATCCGATGATGTAAACCTTAATATTCTGGCTCGTGGCACGCCCGGCTTCAGCGGCGCTGACCTGGCTAACATGGTCAACGAGGCTGCCTTGAGCGCGGCACGCATGAACCGCAAGCATGTCACTATGTACGACTGCGAGCTGGCCAAGGACAAAGTGCTGATGGGCGCCGAGCGTAAGTCGATGCTGCTCACAGACGAAGAAAAACGCGTCACCGCCTATCACGAGGCCGGCCACGCGCTGGTCTCTCTCAAGCGCGATCATTCCGACCCGGTGCACAAAGTCACGATTATTCCCCGCGGCATGGCTCTCGGCGTCACCGTTCACCTGCCTGATGATCGCCACAACTATACGCGCGAGTACCTTGAGACGCGTCTGGCGATGCTCTATGGTGGGCGCGTATCTGAAGAGATCTTCTTGAACCAGATGTCGACGGGCGCGGGAAACGATATCGAACGGGCCACCGATCTTGCGCGCGCCATGGTCTGCGAGTACGGCATGAGCCGCCTTGGCCCGCTCACCTTCGGCAAAAAGGAAGAGCAGATCTTCCTGGGCCGCGAGATTGCCCAGCATCGCGACTTCAGCGAGGAAACAGCCCGCCAGATCGACCTTGAAGTGCGCCGTCTGATCGACGAAGCTTATCAGGCGGCCCATAATATTGTCGAAACCAACGCCGATGCCATGCACCGCATCGCCGCAGCGCTTTTGGAGCGCGAGACTATCGATGCCGAAGAGATCAAGATGCTCATCGAGGGCAAGGAGCTGCCCCCCTTGCGTTCGAATCTGGCTACGCCATCCGACACCGGAAGCAATGACGTGCAGGAGGTTCTCAAACCGGAAAGCCGCGGGCCAAACTACCCCGAAGGCGCGCCTTCACCGGCATAAACTCAGCGCATTTCACACAAAGAAAGGGCCACCCCATTGGAGTGGCCCTTTGCTTTTGAGCAGCTTAGAAAATCCTATATCCGACGCCCACGCTGACCCCGTAAGGCGATAGTGTGGTGTTGCCCCAGTATGGCCAGTAGTGGTACTCGGCATCCATCGCGCGAATGCTGATCTTCCTGGTCAGCTTCACATCCAGGCCGCCACCAAAGGCAATATCGGTAAACGTGTTGTGGTCGCCGGCGGGGTCAAAGCTCATCCTGGAATATCCGGCCAGCGCCTTGCCATAGACCGTCGCCTTCCAGAAGTGGTACACCGGAATCCTGGGGCCGATCAGATAGTTGTCCTGGGAGATGCCATAGTACTGGTTCCAGCGCATCCAGCGGCCTTCGGCCTCGAACTGCACCCAGCGCCTCAGTCTCACGTCCACATAAGCGCCTACGCCGAACAGCGGTTGGGGGCCGCCTTGCGCGATGGGGTATTGCCAGGTCGGAGGTTGCCAGTTACCCGCAAAATCCGGCTGAAATGCGGAGGCCATCCCGCCGACGGTAATCGAAACCTGCCGTCCGGTGGCAGAGGGAACCACTTGCGCGCTGGCGGCAACGGCTCCGGCAAAAAGCAGAATCGAGAACAAAATCGAGCAAAATCGTTTCATAAGTCGAAAGCACTTTCAGTCCCGGCATTTCTTTGCAGCCAGTGACAGATGCAACTCATACAGGTTATGAAATCCCCGGGCGGAAATGCAACGCACTGCGCATCCTCGGCCAGTGATTTCGGTTATAGTCTACTGTGCTGGCGGATTCGATGTGCCCGTGGTCTTCGGCGGCGCTTCGCTACCACTAGACGGTGTCAAACGCGACGCATCGTAGCGTTGCAATTTGAAGAAAATCGGCGTCACTTCCAGTGGCATCTTATCGCGCGGGTTCACGTAGGGATAAATCTTGGCGTTGAGCTGATGCACCCGGTCGTCCCAGGGATCGATCTTCAGCCAGCTGCCCAGTGGCAAGGCCGGACGCTGGGTGAGATCGTCCCAGTTCAGCTTGGGAGCCATGTTCTTCAACTCAGCCATCCACGGGGTTCCGTCGGCCTTCAGCAGTGAGTCGCCGAGTTTAGGCGTGTTCAGGGCCTTAAGCTCCGTTTCCCGATCCACTAACTGTGCATAGTAGAGACCTGCAGAGGAAAGCTTGTCCTTGTACATGGAGTTCTTCAGGTACTCCATGGCCTTCACGACTGCCTCCGCATTGTCGTGGTCTGAGTGGTACATGTCGATGCGCCTGAAGGTGGCCTCGTCGGGAAACATCAGCCGGTCGTTGAATGCATACCGAGTATCGATGTGGTGGCCCATCACAATGTGGGCCAATTCCATGGCCACTACCGAGGCGATCGCTTCTTCGCTTGGCAGGCTGTCAATCAGCCCCTTGCTGATAAGGATAGTGTTGCCGACGGTAGTGGTTTCCACCGTGGTCGACAGCAGGATTCGCGTATGCACCTGATCCGTAAATACCAGATTATTAGGCACTTGTAGGTTGATGACGATCTGATCCAACACCGTATTCTCATAGCCGCCGGGGGTCAGTGGCGCCACCAGTCCGGCTTCCTCCAGCCGGTCAATCACGTTGTTTTCAGCCTGCGTGATCCAGGCGCGCGAGGCTTGCAGTGGACCCACATCTTGCGAATCTTCGCTCTTGTCCACCGCGTCGTCCACCTTCACGCTCACGCTTTCGCTCTCCCGCGTGGGCAGCTTCAGAGAATAGCCCCAGAAGTGCGTCTGCGCCTTCAGGCCGATCTTGGCGCCTTCGGTGCGCTGTGTTTCTTCTACATACACGGCCACCGGCAGCCAGATTCCCGGCTGCACGTTCATTCGCCAGCTGTCGAAGTGGAAGTAGAAGCGCGACTCATCTTCGCCGCGGGGCTGGGTAAATGTGCCGTTGAAGCGGACGATGTTGCCTTCCTGATCCTCAACCCAGATGCGCCCATAGAACCGGCCCATGCCTGAAACCTTGGGTTGCACGTCATAGACCCACGTGCGCACCGACCCCAGAAACTCCTTGCGCACATAACTAAACACATAGTGCTGGTTGTCGAAGCTTTTGGGATCCAGGAACATCATCTCCGTAAACCCCAGTGGATTGTATGTAAAGTGCATGTCCAGCTTCAGCGCTTTGGTGAGTCCGGCAACCGAGGCCACCGAACTCTTGAAGAAACCATGAGTAGACTTGGTACTCCGGGGCTCATAGGTCTTATCAAAGAAAACCTTGCCGAAGTCAATGCGGCTCAGCATGTACTCGTCGGAGACCGGCACCTGGTAGAGCTTGATATCCGGCTTGGTGTTCTGAATGTAGGTCTCCACCAGGGGCGTGCGCTGCTGAATGTTCTTGATCAGCACCTTTTCCCGGCCGATTGCCCTTTCCACCAGCGCCGCCTGTTCCGGCGTAAGCTGGTGAGCCTGAAAGTATTTGGGGGGCGCCGGCTTTTTGCCGAACCCCAACGCAAACGCGCATGTGACACTCAGATTGATGAGCAGCAAGGCGAGGGATATTTTCTTCAACTTCATGTCTGGCTCCTATGCTGGTTCTTCTACTTCTTCCTTCGGCCGCTGGCGTCTTTCCTGCACCCCGCGGTTGTTTATGGCCAATATCATCAGTTCAACTTCGATGTTACGCTAACTGGAACGTAATGGTCACGGTAGTCGTCTTGTCCACCGCCTGGCCATTGCGTGTGGCGGGACGGAAACGAATTTGTTGCGCTACCCGGCGTGCCTCTTCATCCAGGCCATGGCCCAGGCCTTGCACTACACCCAGCACGATAACCTGGCCATTGGCCGTGAATGTAACCCGTAATATCACATCACCCTGCACCTTGAGCTGCTTGGCCTCGCTGGTGTACTCGGGTATTGGCTTTGAGACAACCACGACTTCTGTGGGTGGTGGTCCCACGGTCAACTTTGGAGTTGTGTCCACGGCTGAGGGTGCGGTGGGAATGCCGGCTGAGGCCACCTTTCCCACGTTCCCCGATGGAGCTGATACCGTGGCAGCTGGAACCACGGCCGTGGCTACTTTTCTGCCGGGCATACCGTTGTTATTGCCGTATTTCAGTCCATCGCCTATACCGGTTGAGCCCACCACTCCGTGAGGCGCGATGGCAGGTCCCTGATTACCTCCGTAGGGGTTGCCGATAGCCGCCACTGTGGCCGGGCCCTTGGCGTTGGGATTGGGCAAGACGCCGAAGGTCTGGCCATAATGCACCGGTTTCGTGGAGGGCTTAACGTTGTTGTCCTGCGCAGGCATGGCCGCCGGGGCCAGCGCAGACTTGGGCTGCGGTGCCAGCCTCACGTCCAGCTTGGGGTCTTTAATGACCGGCATCGTCAGCTTGGTGTCAAGCTGGATCGGTTTCAGATCGGGCTTGGGCTCCGGCCTCGGCACATTGATCCTGGGCGCTTCAAACTTCACGTCCACAGGCTTTGGCGTTTCGACCGGCGGAGGAGGAGGTGTCTTTTCCTTGGGCTTAGGCGGCTCCTTTTTGGCCGGAAGAATCAGCGTTGTCACATCATACTGATGTTCAATGGTCTTCTTGGCCATCGCGCCAACGTAGAGAAATATAGCCAGCATCAGCCCGTTGATCACTAGGCTGGTGAAGAACGAGATGGGGCTGCGCTTGGATTCAGGAAGCAATCCAAATGTCGCCTGTTGTGGAACAGGTGGAATGGTGTCGGTCTGCGCACGCCTGGAAGGTATCAGCCACATATTCTCATTCCTCGCTGGCGGCTATAGAAGCCGATCTGTCTCCGGTCGCCAGACCGGATCCGAATTGCCCATATTTGGATCTGATGGGGTAAAGAGGAAAAATTCTGTTCATGTTTATAGTGGTTGGTCTGAAAAAACTGGTGACCTCGCGGCCAACCTCTGGCATATGAGGTCCCACATTCGACGGACAATAGGCCTCATGAACCCTGGACACTCGCACACTCAGATTTACACCCAGGGTATCCAGAGAAAATACGATTCCTCCTAGCGTCAGGATATTCACTCCCGTGTTGCGCTTCGTCGCGCCTGCTACAACCATTCTCGCACCGGCAAGAAAAATCAAAAAAAAGTCAAATCGCCGACGTTCTGGCGGCGTGAATGCGGTTTACTAACAACCTGCACAATTCAACCCTACATAATAGACTTTAAGCTATACCAAGATGTTTGGGAAGGACGAGTTATTTCATGAAAATCCTCGTTACGGGCGGTGCGGGGTACATAGGTAGTAATGTCGCTGGCTTACTGGTTAAAAATGGACACCAGGCCGTTGTTTTTGACAATCTCAGCCATGGCAGGCGCGACCTTTTGCCCTCAAGCGTTGATTTCATTGAGGGTGAGCTTGCAGACAGATCCGCCCTTGAAGCGCTTTTCACCACTGCCAACGCCCAGGGAAGCCCCTTTGACGGCGTCCTGCACTTTGCCGCCCTCATTGAAGCCGGCGAATCCATGCTCCATCCCGAACAGTACTTTCGTAACAACACTGCCTCTACCCTCGCATTGCTAGAGGCCATCCTCGCCCATGGCCCACACCTACTGGTCTTCAGCTCCACCGCCGCTGTTTACGGCGAGCCGGAAGTAATCCCCATCAACGAAGATGCGCGCCTGCTGCCTACCAATGTCTACGGCGAATCCAAACTGATGGTCGAGCGGATGCTCGACTGGTTTCACCGTATTCACGGCCTGCGCTCGGCCTCGCTACGCTACTTCAACGTGGCCGGCGCCTCGGAAGGGCCGAACGGCATCACCATCGGGGAGGCCCACGAGCCCGAGTCTCACCTCATTCCTCTGGTTCTCAATGTAGCCCTTGGCCGCAGCCCTTCCATTCGCATCTACGGCGACGACTACCCTACCCCCGACGGTACCTGCATCCGCGATTACATCCACGTGTCTGACCTGGCCGATGCCCATCTGCTGGCCCTCAACGCCTTGAAAGCCACATCTGCCGCCAAAAGCCGACTAATATACAACCTCGGCAACGGCCAGGGTTTCAGCGTTCGTGAGGTCATTGAATCGGCCCGCCGCGTCACCGGCCATCCCATCCCCGCCGAGATCCATCCTCGCCGCCCCGGCGACCCCGCTGTCCTGGTAGCCAGCAGCGAAAAAGCCATCCGCGAACTAGGCTGGAAGCCCCGCTATACGCAGCTCGATGAGATTGTCCGCACCGCCTGGATCTGGCATCAGAAGCGGTACGCGTGAGCAAATTTTCAACTGCATCTGAAGCATTGGTCGCAGGAATTAGAGGACTATGAACGAAATCTTCTGGATTAAAGGCGATCCCCCTCCTCCATTGGCTATAGTGCTCAAACCGCGCGGTGATGACTGGCTTAAGGACGAACTCTTGCGAATGAAGCAGGGAGGCATTCAAACCCTTGTTTCACTCCTGGAAGAGGAGGAAGCTGCCTCGCTCGGTCTCGCGGAAGAAGGCTCAGTGGCAGAGCAGATCGGAATGCAGTTTGTCTGCTTTCCAATCCCTGACGTACATGTCCCGCCGAACCCCGATTCATTCAGGTCGTTCGTATCACATCTGGTAAGCCAGCTCAACTCCGGAATATGTGTAGGCGTCCATTGCCGGGGAAGCATTGGCAGAGCCACTGTCGCATCTGCATGTACGCTTATCCAGATGGGCTGGAAGCCAAAAGCTGCTCTGGAGGCTATTCAAATAGCTCGCGGCCTTGCCGTTCCCGATACGCAGGAACAGGAAGACTGGATTTTGCGCTATAAACCATTTCCTTGATCTTCACGTCAAGATGCGCCACCCCCTGTGCAATTCTTCCCATCCAGTTGCCGTTTGTATGCATCTCTAGATAGAGTTGTTTCCACGCGGAGCCTTCTCGGGAGCACGATCCCCCGGCCTGCCATGCGTGGTTTTGTTTCTTAATTCCCCAAAGGACCAATGCATGCCCGTCCTGCCCGATTCCGCCCTAGCTAGACCCGTCTCTGCTGTTGCCAGCCAGGACATCGACTCCACGTTGCGGGAAAACCGCGTCTTTCCGCCGCCACTGGAGTTCAGTCAAATGGCGCACATCCAGAGTCTCGATCACTATGTGACCTTGTACAGGCAGTCCATCGACGACCCCGAAGCCTTCTGGTCTGGTGTCGCCCGGCAGTTGCATTGGTTCAAGCCCTGGGACAAGGTTCTGGAGTGGAATCTCCCATTGGCTCAATGGTTTGTGGGCGGAAAGCTCAACCTTTGCTATAACTGCGTGGACCGCCATGCGCTCGGCGAGCGCCGCAGCAAGACCGCTCTGATCTGGGAAGGCGAGCCGGGCGAGGTGCGCCGCCTGACATACGCTGAAGTGCACACAGAAGTACAGCGTTTTGCGAATGCCCTCAAGTCGCTTGGCATCCGCAAAGGCGACCGCGTCGCCGTTTACATGGGCATGACCCCGGAGCTGGTCATTGCCCTGCTGGCATGCGCGCGGATTGGCGCCATTCACTCGGTCATCTTTGGCGGATTTGCCGCCAACGCCATCGCTGACCGCGTCAACGACTCGAGCTGCGTTGCCATCCTCACCCAGGACTCGAGCTACCGCCGCGGCAACGAAATCCAGCTGAAACGAACCGTGGACGAGGCCATGAATGCCTGCCACACTGTCAAGCACGTGGTTGTCTACCGCCGCACTGGCTCCCCGGTCAAGATGGTCGAGGGCCGCGACCACTGGTGGCACGATCTGATGGCCGCCGCCGCTCCTGATTGCCCCGCTGAAGAGCTGGATTCTGAAGACCCGTTGTACATCCTCTACACCTCCGGCACCACCGGCAAGCCCAAGGGTCTGGTCCACACCACGGGCGGATACGCCGTCCAGACCTACATCACTTCAAAGTACGTCTTTGACCTGAGAGACGAGGACATCTACTGGTGCACGGCCGACATCGGCTGGGTCACAGGCCACTCTTACGTCGTCTATGGCCCGCTTCAGAACGGAGCAACCGTGCTGATGTACGAAGGCGCGCCAAACTGGCCCGATTTCTCCAGATTTTGGAAGATAGTCGACGACCACCGGGTCACTATTTTCTACACTGCGCCCACTGCCATCCGCGCTTTCATGAAATGGGGTGACCAGCACGCCGAAAAGCATTCCCTTGCCTCGCTACGCTTGCTGGGCACTGTCGGAGAACCCATCAATCCCGAAGCCTGGATGTGGTACCGCGAGAAGATCGGCCGCAACCGCTGCCCAATCGTCGATACCTGGTGGCAGACCGAAACCGGCGCCATCATGATCGCCCCCATCCCCGGCGCAGTGCCTGCCAAACCCGGCTCAGCCACGCGGCCTTTCTTTGGCATTCAGCCTGAGGTAGTCAACAAGGAGGGTCAACCTGTGCCCGCCGGCCATGGCGGCCTGCTCGTTATCCGCAAACCCTGGCCCTCAATGGCCCGTACCATCTACGGCGACGCCGAGCGCTACCGCAAGACCTATTGGAGTGACATTGAGGGCTGCTATTTCACTGGAGACGGCGCCCGACAGGATGCCGACGGCTACTTCTGGCTCATGGGCCGGGTTGACGACGTCATCAACGTCAGCGGCCATCGCCTCGGCACTATGGAGATAGAGTCGGCCCTGGTCGCCCATCCCAAGGTGGCCGAGTCAGCTGTAGTGGGCCGCCCGGACGAGCTCAAGGGTCAGGCCATCTCCGCCTTCGTAACCCTGGAAAGCGGCAACGAGCCCAGCAACGAACTAAAAGACGAACTGCGCAAGTGGGTCTCAAAGGAGATCGGCTCCCTGGCCCGCCCCGACGACATTCGCTTCACCGAGTCCCTGCCCAAGACGCGTAGCGGCAAAATCATGCGTCGCCTGCTCCGGGAGCTGGCCACTCACGGCGAAATCAAGGGTGACATCACCACTCTGGAAGACTTCACCGTGATTGCCAGGTTGCGCGAAGCAGAGGAAGGGTAAGGCGACTGACCGGGCAGACTTGCCGCAGAATACTCAGGATGTACGTAAAGTGAAAAACGCAGGGAACCATTAAGCTCCGCGCACTGTAGTGCAGCGTGCCTGTAGTAACGACTTACCGGGCTATCCTGCGCCTAAGCGCCCCTAGGAGCCCCAAAGCGCCGGTGCCCAGCAGCAGTAAGCTGCCCGGCTCGGGCACATAAGGCTGCGCATCGGCGCCCCACGAGCTTCGGTTGTCGTCGCTGTCGACAAGATAAAAGTCAACGGAGGATGCACCGCCGTTGAGTACTTGATAAACCGACGTGTAGTCACCGGGGTTCCCGATAATCCAGGATTCCTGATATCCACAATCTGGGCAGTAGAAACCCGAAGCATGATGACCGAAGTAGTCCCACCAGCCTTGCGCGTCACTAATGGATGTAGGACTGAAATCAGATTCCGGAAGGTTAGTTGCGGCCGAGTCAAATCCGAATCCAAGAATCGGTGCAGGTCCGTATTCCACCAGGTTTGCGGCAATCGTTCCATTGCCAAGGAGAGTGAAGGTGACCTGTCCTGCCAGCGGTACTGAAATCAATGGATACCAATTGGGGTTAAATCCACATCCTGCCGGTCCGCCAGGACAGCTAAGGTCAAAGTAACCGATTACGGCGTCGGCATGGCAGGTTGCCACGCCAAAGACTGTCAAACAACATACCAGGAATAGAGAACGAAGCTTGTGCATAATCTGACTTCCTAATAACGTAGAGTGGAATTCAACAGGGGGGATTAATTACGAAATAGTCTGACACTCCACTGGGATAAATGCAATGATTATTTACGTGATTTATACAAAAATTGATGCGCCCGCAAACTAAAGATAATAATAACCTTATCCGGCATTACGAGTGACTCAGATACCACACATCCCGATTTTGAGAGTTGGGATATGATCAATCCGAGTTGACGGTATCCCTGCCCAAAACCAGCAGCGGCAAAATCATGCGCCGCCTGCTCAGGGAACTGGCCACACACGGCGAAATCAAGGGTGACATCACCACTCTGGAAGACTTCACCGTGATCGCCAGGTTGCGCGAGGCGGAGGAAGGCTAAGCCGCGCTTCACACCCTGAAGTGGTCGGGGCGCCAGTTCTGGATGCGTTCCTTAATCTGCTTGCGATTCAGATGATGTTCCAGCGCCTGCTTGGCCAGCTCCACCACCTCGTCATCGGCGGCAAAGCGTAGGCCGATCAACTGGTCCTCGGTGAGGCGATAGATCTGTGAGTGCCATTGCGGCGGGGCCAATGCCTGCAAGCGTAGCCTTTCTTCGAGACGAATCACGCGGTCCTGCACCCGGAGCGGGTACATGCGCAGCTTGAAGATGGGAATGAATACCATCAGCGATAGGAACAGATACCATTTGGAGGCATAGTAGGAATCTGTCCAGTGGTGAATCATGTGGAAAACTGCAAAGACCAGGTTGGCGACCAGGACAAAGAACAGCACGAAGTGAAACGGCGGATCAATTCGGCCGTGATTTTTGAGATTCTGCTGAGAGGATTTGCTCATTCGTGACCTTGTTTTCTGTCAGGCCGGAGTTGGCTGTCGCGGTAGCTTTTGTTTCTGCTGGACCGCCGGCAGCGGCGCTGGGGACCTGCGCACCTGCACTGACGGGATTTTCAGCGGAATGACCCGGAGCTGTCAACGCAATTAAATTATCCGGAGCCAGAATCGGCGGATGTTTGGGGATTAGATGGTGTTGGCCGCGCACCAGGTAATCCACAAATAACCCTCCGGCCAGGTATGGATTTATCAGCGCGATGGGGATGACATAGGCAGTAGTGGAAAACGATTCTGCTATGCCCTTGTTTGAGTGGCTCGGGCGGCGGTTTCCAGGTATCTGCGGAATTTCTAAGATTGTCAAATGCGTCTCGGGATGTTTGCGGGCATAGCGCTCCAGCTTATAGACAATCTGCGTAGGAGTGGTCACGCCCGCGTCCGGAAAGACGCTGCGCTTGAAGGTGTCGGGAAAGTAGAAATTAAGCAGGATACGCGCAAAATCCGAGCAGTTATTGTAGAAAAGATGGAAGTGAGAATGATTGGGGCCCTCGTTCATCAGCACGATGAACTCGTCATCCTGCTTCTCCGTGGTCTCAAAGCGGAAGGCGTAGATGCGCCGTTCATAGGAGACGCCCACAAGCTCGGTCCAGCCTCCACGCGTAAAGCCGCCAGACGGCAGTTCATCTCCCATGTTGAGCAGATGTGCTTTGTGATAGCGGCTGCGCAGTTGATGGACGGTTTCTCGGTTGGCGCGCGCGGGGACCGCGGTGACGTCCTCGACGGAATAGAGGTATGGAACCAGAGGCATCACGATCCAGTCGTACCCTTTGATGCCCTGATAGCGGGAGATTACACTCCCCTGCTCGCCAGCCTGGCAGCGGCGCAGCTTGACGGGCGTTTCGGCGCAGATGCGCTCAAAATATATGGCATTATGCCCGGTCGGGTTTAAGGAGCCAAAAAAACCATACGGCTCCTCCATAAGTAGCGCTACTTGAGCACGGCATGCTACAGAAGAAAAGGCCAATATTGCTATGGCCATGAGAGCAAATGCAAGTTTGCGCTGTCTTCGCGTCGAACGCATCGGTCCTCCGTGGTCAGGATCTTGTACTACCTTCCAGTATGCCCTACTTTCGAAAAAACTTCTGCATTTTTTTGTGATGCAAATGAGGCAACCGGCTTGCCGGAGTTGAGGTTCATTGAAGGATATCGCCGAACATTTTGAAATCTTGACTGATTATGACACGGCGCGAAGTAATTGGTTGCGTGAATTTCTGTTAAAAAAACGAACAAATCCGCAAAATCCACAGGGGCATTTCAGAATCAGAAACCCACCAACACCGGCTCCATCTCCAGGCGAATGCCAAAACGCTCCTCGACAGCAGCGGTAATCTGGCCTGCAAGCGCCAATACGTCCGCCGCGCTGGCTCCTCCACGGTTGACAAGCGCCAGCGTGTGCCGCGAGGAGATGGCGGCCTTGCCCCGCGCATACCCCTTGCTGAAGCCTGCCTGCTCGATCAGCCAGGCTGCCGGGATCTTCACCATGCCCCGTTTCTTGTTGTCTGGGCTGGGGGGAAAACTCGGCGGTTTATCTTCGTTGGCAGCCGCAATCTTCCGAAATTGTTCCTCAGACAACGTGGGATTTTTGAAGAAGCTGCCCGCGCTGCGGCAATCGGGATCGCCCTCGACGAGCAACATACCCTTGGCCTGGCGGATGCGGCGCACCTGGACCGCTACCTCTGCCAGGCTTGGTTGCACGGCTTTCGGAAAAGCCCTTTGCAGTTCGGCGTAGCGCAGCGTCGGCGCACCGCCGGGCTTCAGCCGGTAGTCCACGCGAGTGATGATGTACCGCCCGCGATCTTTCGAGTTAAAGCGGCTGCGACGATAGGCAAAGCCACACTCCGCCGCCGTAAACTCGACAAACCTATACTCCCGGAGGTCATAAGCCCGCACTCGCTCGATTACAGAGGCCACCTCCTGCCCGTAAGCACCGACATTCTGCACCGGTGTTCCGCCCACCGTGCCGGGGATTCCGGCCAGACACTCTAAACCTGCACAACCATCCTTAATGGTCTGCTCCAAGAAGTTGTCCCATTCTTCACCGGCCGCAGCCTGGTAAATCTTATGGCTGGGTTCTCCATGCGCATTCATCGCCGCAATGCCGCGCAACCCCACACGCAGCACCAAACCGTTGAATCCGGTGTCGGAGACCAGCAGGTTGCTGCCCCCGCCCAGCACAAACAGTGCTACTCTACGCTCCTCTGCCCAGGCAGCGGCCTCGGCAATCTCCTCTTCGCTTGAGGCCTCCACGAACCAGCGCGCAGGGCCTCCGATGCCAAAGGTGGTAAAGGGCGCAAGCGGCTTGTTTTCTTCGAGAAGCATCAGTTCAAGGCTACACCACTGACGCAAGGCACAGCGGCCTCCCACATGGGGGACCATCTGGCATTTAAGCCTGGATGTGTTAAATCAGTCGCCCTCTTGCGCCTTGGGCAGCTTCTGCACCTTGCTGTGCTTGATCGAGTAGGTAAAGTAAATCACTAGCCCCACCAGCAGCCAGCTGATCATCACTGCCCAAGTAATCAGCGGAAGATTGCACATCAAGTAAACGGCTGTGACGATGCCCAGGATGGGCACCAGCGGAACAAACGGCGTCTTGAAGGGCCGATGCAGATCGGGGTGACGCACACGCAGAATCCATACTCCCGCGCAGACGATAGTGAATGCCAGCAGCGTTCCGATGTTCACCAGCTCCGCAAGTCGGTCGACGGGCAGGAAGGCTGGCAGGAAGGCCACCACGGCACCCACGGCGATGGTCGAGATCCACGGGGTGCGAAAGCGCGGATGAATGGCAGAGGCCCACTTTGGCAGCAGGCCGTCGCGAGACATCGAGAAGAAGACGCGTGATTGGCCCAACAACATGACCAGCATCACGGTCGCCAATCCAAAGACCGCGCCGATCTTGACCAGCAGTGAGCCCCAACTGACGCCCGTAGCGTCGATGCCCAGCGCCACCGGGTCGGCAACGTTCAGCGAATGGTAGTTCACCAACCCGGTGAGAATGGTGGAGACCACAATGTAGAGAATGGTGCAGATGACCAGCGAGCCTAGAATGCCCATCGGCATATCTTTTTGCGGATTTTTTGCCTCCTGGGCCGCTGTGGAGACAGCGTCAAAGCCGATATAGGCGAAGAAGATGGAGGCCGCGCCCGTGGCAATGCCCTTCAAGCCGAAGTTGCCATGGCCGTCCGAGGGCGGAATGAAGGGATGCCAGTTGGCTATAGCCTTCTCCGGATGGTGAAGAAGGAACCACGCGCCCAGAACTATAAAGATGCCCACTACACTCAGCTTGATAAAGACAATCGCCGTGTTCAGGTTGGCTGATTCCTTGATGCCAATCACCAGAACGGTGGTGATGGCCAAAATCGCGAGAATCGCCACCAGGTTGAAGAGCGCCGTCACGTGCGGCAGCCCAGCAGACACGGTTCCCGGCGGCAAAGAGGCCAGAGGCAGCCATCGATCATGAAAATAGACCAGCACCGTGCCTGGCGTAGCAGTGAATCGTGGCGGAATAGTGATATTTAACTGCTGAAGGAGGCTGTTGAAGTAGCCCGACCAGCCAGAAGCTACCGTAGCCGCTCCAAAGCCGTACTCCAGACCCAGGTCCCAACCGATAATCCAGGCCACGAATTCGCCCAGCGTGGCGTAGCCATAAGTGTAAGCCGATCCGGCAATGGGGATGATGGATGCAAACTCGGCGTAGCACAAGCCGGCAAAGGCGCAGGTGATGCCAGCCAGCACAAAGCTCAACGCCACGGCCGGCCCGGCGTGCTTGGCCGCCGCCTGCCCGGTGAGCACAAAGATGCCGGCGCCGATGATGGCCCCTATGCCCAGAGTGACGAGGTTCAGCGGGCCCAGCGAACGCTTGAGCGTGTGTTCGCCCTGTTCACCAGCCTCTTTCGAGAGCATTGACATCGGTTTGATGCGTAGCAATCTGGACATGAACGAAGGATTTCCTCCACGGGAGTGATATCAAACTAAGTTTAGTTCACAGGGGCTTGACGCACGGGCCGCCGCGACCAGAAGAGATAGACAGGAATGCCCAGCAGAACCAGAACCAGGCCAGGCCACGTGTACTGTGGCTTGTATCGCAATAATACGACACAGATCCACCCTGCCAGGGCGATGTAAAGAGCGGGCAGCGCGGGGTAGCCCAATGCCTTGTAAGGCCGCGGTGCGTCTGGTTTTTTGAAGCGTAGTACGAACAATCCCACAATGGTGAGAATGTAAAAGACCAGCACTGCAAAGATGATGTAATCCAGTAACTGGCTATACGAACCGGAGACGCACAACACGATGGTCCACGCGGCCTGCACCAGCAAGCCGGCGGCAGGCGTCTTGTAACGCGGGTTGAGCTTGCCGACCGACTTGAAGAAGAGGCCGTCCTGGCTCATGGCGTAGTAGACGCGCGCCCCGGCCAGCGACATACCGTTGGCGCAGCCGAAGGTGGAAATCAGAATAGCCGCGGCCATCAGGTATGCTCCGGCGGAGTGGAAGATCTGCTCCAGTGCTGCCGTAGCCACGCGATCCTCGGTTGCAAACTGAATCCCGCGCGCCAATACAGTGGTGCCGTTCGGGTCGCCATGCATTGGCAAAACCAGCAGGTAGCTCAGCGAGACCAGAAAATAGATTGTCAACACAAATCCCGTGCCAAGTATCAGCGAGAGCGGAATGTTCCTCCGGGGATTCTTCACCTCGCCGGCCGTGAAGGTGACGTTGTTCCATGCATCGGAGGAGAACAGCGAGCCCACTTGCACAACCGCCAGAATCACAAACACGTTCACCAGCACCAAAGGCCCGCCCACTCCCACTTGAACTACATGCAGCGAACTCCAGCCGGCATTCTTCCAGAATTCAGCCCCGAAGTTGACTGCAATCGCCGTGGCGTTGCGTCCCACCGTGAAGGCTAGTAGAATCAGGGCGCCCAGTGACAACGCCTTGGCCGTGGTGAAGATGTTTTGAATCAGTGCGCCCAGCTTCACTCCAAAGATGTTCACGACAGCAAGAAAAATCACGATGCAGATTCCGGTCAAATTGGCAGTGTTGACGCCGATCTCCATATTGCCCAGCACCATAGGCCCCACCCGCAGTGCGGGCACATGAGCGATATGCCATAGCCAGTGGGTCGTCGAAACAGTCGGGAAAAAGACACCTAGAAACTTTCCGAAGGCCACCGCAACGGCGGCGATAGTCCCAGTCTGGATGACAAGAAAGAGCGTCCAGCCGTAGAGGAATCCCCACAGCGGCCCCAGCGACTCGCGCAAGTAGACGTACTGGCCGCCGGCCTTGGGCATCATGGCCGCCAACTCGCCGTAGCTGAGCGCGGCGGTGAATGTCAGGATGGCCGTCAGCACCCACGCGCCCAGAAACAGTGCCGGGGAGTTTGTGCCGCGGGCAATATCCGCCCCGACAATGTAGATGCCTGAGCCGATCATCGATCCGACCACAATTGCGGTGGAGGAGAAGAGGCCAAGGCTTTGTACCAGCCCGGTAGCGTTAGCTGGAACTTTGGAGGCAGAAATGGGTTTTGGATCTGGGGTCTTCACTCAAAGTAAGTTTTATCGGATTTCAGCGCAATTGTCTTTCTTTTTCTAAAAATGTATGAATTCGGGACATGCTGTATGAATTTGAGACATGTATGAATTCAGGACATTCTTGCATCGATTGTTATCGAACCGCTGATTTTGGTTAGTTGATGGGTGGGCCGCTCACCCACTCAAAGTGTTCCACGTGGAACATATTCATTCTATTGGCTTTACAGGCGTGTTAACTGGATAATTAACAGCAAAATTTTTGAAAATATTTTTCTTTTTTCAATTTAGTCTGTAAGTAAGTGCAGACAATCGACAACAGGCGCCCCATCATTGCCCGATTTCTGTCGAAAAAGGGTGGAAAACCACTAACCGATGCTTGACAACGCTCATCCCAACTCCGCCATCCATCTGCGGAACTCGGCCGCAGGGTCCGGTTGGCGAAAGAGCGCCCCGGCAATGGCGACGAGAGTGGCTCCGGCAGAGAGCGCCTCAGCAGCCGTGGCCAGCGTGATGCCGCCGATAGCCACCAGCACCGGGTCAGCGCCAGCCTCCGCGCGCAACCTCCGCACGCCCTCCATGCCGATAAGCGGTGAGGCCGTCTGCTTGGTCCGCGTCGCAAAAACAGGACCAATCGAAAAGTAATCTGCGGGAGTTTTGAGAATCCCCGGAACCATCCCCGCAGCGCCGCCGCCGAAGGTACCTATGATGCGGTCTGCTCCCAGCAGCTGACGAGCCTCGGCTGGCGTCAGGTCCCCCGCGTCCACATGCACTCCGTCAAAGCCAGTCTTTTCAATTAGATCTGCCCGATCATCGAGAATCAACTTTACCTTTCCGGCAGGCAATGCAGTGCGCAGAATCTCCGCATCGGCCAGCAATTCTGCTTCCGAGCTGGTCTTCCACTCCAATGAAGAAGACCTGTCGTTGGTGACCCCGGTTTTGTTGCGGTACTCCAGCAACGTCACGCCGGCCTCTGCCAGCCCGCCCCCGAGCCTGCGCAGAAACTCCTTGCGGCCGGTCACAGGAATGAACGAGGTATCGATAATGGGGTAAACCCTGGGCCATTGAATGGAAGACTGCATATTCGGATCACCTTCGACTTTTACTGAAAATAGATACTCCACTCCCTCATCCCTTGCGCGCCTCAGCCTCAGCAATCCATCCACGGCGCAACTTCTCCGTAGGGATGCTCGACAGGTATGGCTTGATGTCGAGAATCGGCGTGCCGTCGAGCATGTCTATGCCGCGAACACGAAGCGTCCCTCCCTCGCGGCCCAGCAGTTCAACAACCGTGAGGCCAATGGGGTTGGGGCGACGCGGAGATCGCGTTGAAAAAACTCCATGGGGGCGATGATCATCGATGGGCGGCGTGGCCATTAAATCGAAGCCGTCGGAGCGGTCTAAGACCCAAAGCACAAACAGGTGCGAGTACCCCTCGATGTCGGTAAGTCCCTGCTCAAAATCGCGCAGGACATTCAGCGTGCCCTCAGCCTCATGCCGTGCGCCAAGCCCCTTGGGGATTTCCTTTGTATCTTTGTAAGGACTGCTGACAAATCCAATCGGTTGCGGAGTAAACATAGACGCCTGCGCCTCAGCATTCATTCTAGACACTGGACGATCAGGAAAACCGGGAACAACATGCCTAGCGATTGCCAATCGCTGGGCAGCTGAGAACTGAGAACTGACAACTGTTCTTACATCTCATCCGCCGACGGCCCGTACATTCCAGGAACTGGCTTATTGAGCAGGCGCAGGTAGACACCCAGCTGGGCGCGGTGGTGGATCATATGATTCATCACCCAGTTTCGCCAGGCCTGATATTTGGATTCGTCAATAAAGGCCTTACCGCCGAAGACAAACTTCCAGTTTTCGTCCCACTTTGTGGGCGCAAGACCTGCCAACGCGGCTTTGGTCTGGGCCACTTGCTTGTCGAAGCGCTCCAACAACGCCTTAGTAGAGGCAGGAATGTATGGTTCCCACTTGTGATCCGCCGGATACTCCAACTTGTTTGTGGTCAGTATGGTAAGCGCCCACTCCCCGCCTGCGGTATCCGAAATGTGCCCGGCTAAGTGGCCCAGGCTCATGGATTTAGCGTGGGGTTTCCAGGCGAAATCGACATCCGCCGGGATGGCCGCAAGGAGCTTGCGGGTGCTGGCGCTCTCGCGATCGAATTCTGCAATCAGTTCCTTTTGAAAGTCCATTCGGCAACCTCCTATGTTGCGAAGCCAGCATACTATATCCCAGCAGGAAAAGCGAAAGAAAAGCGATAAATCGCTCGCCCAGGAGCGTACAATCGACTCGAATCGACGCTGAGAGAGAGATTTCTAAGCACGTGAGGTCGCGTATGAAATGGCACTTCTACATTCCGGTCGCTTCCCTCTTAATTTCTGTCGCTGCTGCCGCGCAATCTGCCGGACCTGCGCCACGCTTCGATGCGTGGAAGGTTATCGGTCCTGGTGGCGGCGGAACCATGATTTCCCCCACCATCAGCCCTCATGATCCTGCCGTTATCGTGGAACATTGCGACATGACCGGGAGCTACATTACGCTGGATGGCGGCCAGTCCTGGCGCATGTTCAATCTGCGATCGGGCATCGTTACCTTCGCCTTCGATCCAGCCAATCCCCGGCGCATCTACGCAGGAGGCGCAGCTTTGTGGCGCAGCGATGACAGCGGCCAGACGTGGCGCATGATGTTTCCCATTCCTGCCAAAAAGACCATCGAGCATCAGAATGGCGATCACGGAGACTATAGCCTCACTTCGAACGACGGGAATTACGTCACCGGGTTAAGCATCAGTCAGATAGTAGTGGATTCGATTGGGGTCCATATCGCGTTCTTTGATCCGCCGTACGGAGGAACAACTCAATTGGTTTCAAGGGACGCCGGAGCTTCCTTCCGGCATGAGCACGATTATATGTCCGATAAAATTCTGCTCCTCCGCTATCGCAACGGGGATAGGCTGGCGATTGGCACGCTGGGTGTCTATCAAGGCCGGGCAACAACCGCCAGGCGAATTGCTGACGCAGGCGTGAAAATTGTGCATGCCAGCGCCGGAGATGCAGACGGCAAGACATACGTTTATGCAACAACGGAAAAGGGAGATTTGTTTGTTTCCGAAGATGACGGTGCGACCTGGCAAATGAGAACGCCGGCACTCGGCCAACAGTCAGGAGAGTTTGGCGCGGTTGCAGCGGCACAAAGCAATGGACGGATCGCCTACGTCGGCTTCCGCGGTCTGAAACTCGGCGAAGGACCTGAGAACCTTTACAACGGCATTGCCAAGACGCTCGATGCAGGCAGGAGTTGGTCTATCGTATTCCGCGAATCGACTAAAGCCGCATCCAATTTGGATGCTTCCTGGATCGAAGAGCGTGCGGTTGGCACCGACTGGGACGGCTACAAGAGCATCATCTTCGATGCCCCTTACAGCCTGGGTGTCGCTCCCGGCAACCCGGATATCTGCTACGCCACTGACCTCTTTCGAACCTACCGTACGCTGGATGGAGGCAAAACCTGGGCGCAGGTAAATTCCGCGCGCACTACAGATCACCACTGGACAACCCGCGGCCTCGACGTCACCACAGCCTACGGCGTGCAATTTGACCCCTTCGATCCCCGGCACATCTTCATCGATTACACCGACATTGGAGCTTTTGACAGCCATGACGGAGGCCAATCCTGGGAGTCGGCAACCAACGGCGTTCCGGATGCATGGCGAAACACAACCTACTGGCTTGCATTCGATCCGCAGGTCAAGGGCCTGATGTGGGCGGCATTCAGCGGAATACATGACCTGCCCCTGCCGAAGATGTGGCTGCGTGGAAATTTTCTCGAAAGGGCTACGGGAGGCGTCGGCATATCGACTGATGGCGGGCGGACATGGACCCCCTCCAACACCGGAATGAGGGAAACAGCAGTCACACACGTTTTGCTCGACTCCGCATCTCCTGTTGGACAGCGCACCTTGTATGCATGCGGGTTTGGCGTGGGTGTTTATAAATCGACCGACAACGGGAAGACCTGGCAATTGAAGAATACTGGGATCACTGAATCAGAGCCCTTTGCGTGGCGAATCATTCAGGGCAGCGAGGGTTCGCTTTATCTGATTGTGGCTCGCAGCAATGAAGGCCGCTTCGGGCAGACCAGCGGGAGCGGCGCGATCTACAAATCTGTAGATGGGGCCGAGCACTGGACAAAGATGAAGCTGCCTGAAGGAGTAAATGGGCCAAGCGGACTGGCGCTGGACCCGCGGGACAATCGGCGCATCTACCTGTCCGCTTGGGGACAGGAGCGTGAAGGCGTGGACACGGGCGGCGGAGTATTTCTGTCCGCGGACGGCGGGCAGAGTTGGAAGCTTCTCTTCAACCAGTCCCAACATGTTTACGATGTAACGATTGATCCAGGCGCTCCAGACAAGCTCTATATCTGCGGCTTTGATGCGGTTGCATACCGCTCGACCGATGCCGGCCTTCATTGGTCACGGATTCAAGGCTACAACTTCAAGTGGGGCCACCGCGTGATTATCGATCCCAGCGATTCGTCAAAGATCTACATCACCACGTATGGCGGCAGCGTGTGGCATGGCCCGGCCGCTGGCGATCCCAGCGCGACTGAGGATAGTTTGACGCCAATCCCTATTGCCCAATAGCACTCCTCACTTAGCAGCTTGAGCGCATCGTATGGCTGTGTATTGCCGACAATATCCTGATCGCCGAATTAAATCCGGCACTACTCAGTCTTCTCGGCCAGAAACACTTCCATGAACTTGGTGTCGAATTCGCCGGCGCGGAAACTGGGGTTGGCAAAGATCGCCCGGTGCAGCGGGATTGATGTATCGATGCCCTGCACAACGAATTGGCTCAGTGCGCGCTCCATTTTCGCAATCGCTTCCGCACGGTCGCGGCCATGGACAATGAGCTTGGCAATCAGCGAGTCGTAGTAGGGCGGCACTACGCTCTCGGCGTACTGCGCGGTGTCCACCCGCACGCCGTTGCCACCGGGGATATGGAAGACCGTAATCTTGCCCGCCGAGGGGGTAAATATCTGCGGGTGCTCGGCATTGATGCGGCATTCAATCGAATGGCCGCGAATCTCCAGCTTGGCGGGCAGAATGGCATCCAGGCGCTCTCCGCCGGCGATGAGCAATTGAGCTTTCACCATGTCCACGCCGGTGATGGCCTCGGTGATGGGGTGCTCCACCTGGATGCGAGTATTCATTTCGATAAAGTAGAGCTGCCCGTACTCGTCCATCAAAAATTCGACCGTGCCGCAGTTCTGATATCCGATCTCTTTGAGGCAGTGGCAGAGCGTGCGGCTGATTTCCTCGCGCATCCTGGGCGTCACCTTCAGGCTGGGCGCCTCTTCAATGAGTTTTTGATGACGCCGCTGGATGGAGCACTCACGTTCAAAAAGCGAAACCACGTTGCCGTGCTCGTCGGCCAGCATCTGGAACTCGATATGGCGGGGGTTCTCGACGAACTTTTCCATGTACAGCTCGCCGTTACCGAAGGCGTTTTCCGCCTCGGTGAAGGCAGCGTGGAAGAGATTGGGCAGCTCCTCCTCAGTGCGCACAATTCTCATGCCGCGCCCTCCACCTCCTGCCTTGGCCTTGAGGATGATCGGATAACCCACTTTCTTTGCCCAGCTCTGCGTCTCTTCGGCCGTGGCAACCACGCCGTCGGAACCGGGAAGAATGGGCACCTTGGCCCGCTTCATCGCCTGGCGGGCTTTGTCCTTCTCGCCCATCAGCCGGGTGACCTCGGGCGACGGGCCGATGAACTTGATGTTGGATGCGCGGCAGACCTCGGCGAAGTTGGCGTTCTCGCTGAGCAGGCCGTAGCCGGGATGAATCGCGTCCACGTCGGCGATCTCAGCGGCGGAGATGACCGACGGCACGTTGAGATAGCTGTCGGCCGCACGTGGTGGGCCGATACAGATAGCCTCGTCGGCAAAGCGCACGTGCAGCGAGTGGCGGTCGGCTTCGCTGTAAACGGCGACCGTACGAATGCCGAGTTCCTGGCATGCGTTGATGACGCGCAGCGCGATTTCACCGCGATTGGCTATCAGTACCTTACGAAGCATTGAATCCCTTTTGAGTGTGATGATCGGCGTTAGCGTTGCTAACAGAGCTAATCGGCGTTGCTAACTCCGCCAACTCCGCTAACCCCGCTAGCTCCGCTGTCTTTCTCACCCCTGCCGGATGGAAAAGAGCGGCTGCCCGAACTCAACGGGCTGACCGTTAGAAACCAGGCACTTGACGATCACGCCTGTGGCGTCGGACTCGATCTCGTTCATCAGCTTCATAGCCTCAACGACGCCGATGACTTGCCCCTTGGTTACGCGATCACCGGGCGAGACAAACTGTGCGGCGCCGGGCGAAGGTGATCCGAAAAAGGTGCCGACGATAGGCGACTTGACGATGTGCAGGCTGGCCTCCGGGTCAGCGTCCGCAGGCGAAGGTGAAGGCGCCGCTGCCGGCTTGCTTGCCGCGGCATGCGCCGCAGCCGCCGGCTGAACTGAGTTGATCAGCCGCGCAAGCTCAGCCAATCCGGCTGGTGAACTCTCTGCCGGGTGGAATTTGAGCCGGATCTTCAGGTCGCCGCGGTCCAGATCGAACTCGGCAACCTTATGTTCCTTGAGGAACTCAATCAGTTGTTTCAAATCTGCGATATCTTGTGCTTTCATACGGTCCTTGATCTCCAGCCATCGGGCAGGAGTAGCTAAATCAATGTTGATTGCTCAAAATTCACTCAGAGTTCAATCAATGCCTTGGGCGCCGGGGTGAGCACCTGACCTCCGTTGCGGGTTACAGCCACCATGTCTTCGATGCGAATGCCGAATCGTCCGGCTAAATAAATTCCCGGCTCGATGGTGATAATCATGCCGGGGAGCAGTCTGGCCGTCTCCTCAGCGCCGATGCGCGGCGGCTCGTGAATCTCCAGTCCAAGTCCGTGGCCGGTGGCGTGGGAAAAAGCCTCCGCCAACCCCGTGCTGCGCAGCACTCTCCGCGCTGCCTCGTCCACCTCCGCACAGCTTACGCTCGAACCCACCGCGGCAACCGCAGCCTCTTGCGCCTCCAGCAACGCCTCATAGGCAGCTCGTTCATTGGCCCTCGGCTTGCCCAGGTACACGGTTCGGGTCATATCCGAGCAATATCCATTGAGGATAACACCGAAGTCTAGGGTAACAAAGCCCTTGCGAGGCAGCTTGGCGGCTGAGGCGCGCCCGTGCGGCAGAGCCGAACGAGGTCCGGAGGCGACGATGGTCTCAAAGGACATAGCCTCAGCCCCCAGCAGACGGGCCTGGTGCTCAAGCTCGGCGGCCACTTCAAACTCCACCAGGCCGGGCCGGATGAAGCTGAGAATGTGCTCAAAGAGCTTGCAGCCGGCGAGCGCCGCTTCAGTCATCAGCGCCAGCTCTTCCTCGTCCTTGACTTGGCGCATCGGGCCAACCAGGGGCGCGGCCAGAGCAGTTAGAAAACTACGGCGAAGGCGGGCGGGCAGCGCAGCCTGGTAGCGGGCCAGGTTGGCGACCATGGTTTGAGTTGGATCAAAGCCGGCAAACTCGACTCCCGGCTGCGCCCCAAGCCACTGGACGGCTGCAACCGCCGGAGATCCTGAGACGATCTCGACCTGTGCGACTGAAACCTCGGTGGCAGCCTGGGTCTTGTAGCGGCCATCGGTAAAGAGGCGGGCAGAACGGTGGGTGACGGCCAGAGCGGCGCTGGAGCCTGTGAAACCAGAGAGATAGCGGAGGTCAGGAAGATGTGTGACCAGCAAGCCATGAAGGCCAGCTTTGGTCAAACGGCGGCGCAATAGGCCTATGCGGCGAAAGTGATCCACTTTTTGAGGATAACAGGGCAGGGATTCTGAGATAGGCTTAGCAACGGAATCTCTGCCCCATCAAAGGCGGCTTTGTTTGTGAGCGGGCTATATGGTTATTGGCTTTTTCAGCAACACATAGTTGCCAAGCTCATCAGCCCAGGCAGATATTGCTTCCCACCCTTCAGCTCCCTTCCGATTGAGAATCTCAATAAAATGCGCAATCGGCTCATCTTTGTGCACGAAGATCGTACTTTTTTTGTACTTCCGCTTCATGTGTGGCTTCCTTTCTGTATTCGCTGGAGATATTCCTACATTCAGAATGCCGGCTTTACCGGCTTCTTCTGCTCAGGATTGGTGTCGGCGGTGTGGAGGTCGGACTGGCGGTCCATCCACTCGTCGAGGCGGGAGCGCTTGAAGCGCCAGCGATTGCCCAGCTTAAAGGCGGGCACGAAGCCCTCGGATGCGTACTTGTAAAGCGTATCCGAGGAGATGCCGAGGTACTCCGAAGCATGGCGAATGTCCATGACTTCGCGCACCTCCGGGACAAGCAAATTGGAGCGGATTGCAGAACTGCGCATGGTTTCCTCCGGAAGGTACGGTAACCTCAGATGGATTCCGGCAAACCTGCCGGTACTTTTGTATATAACGCGGTTTCTTGGGGCATTTCAAGGGTTTTCAGGCATTTACAGGATTTTCATCGGCTTTGGGTCTGCCAATTTGGGGGATTTCCCGAATAAGTTCTGGCTAAAAGCGCAGCCCATTGGGGCGCATGCAAATCCTGCCCCAAGCAATTGGGATGTTATGCAGGATGGTGCGCTCCGGCCTCAATTCTGGTCGTCGCGGCGATGTAGTGTAGGCTTGTCATCGCTGGTGGTGCTGCTGGGGTTGGTGGTGCTAGACGAGCCGGAGGAATCGCCGGTCGAGGTGCCGGCCTTGCGCAGCGATGGCTTGTTGGTGTTTTTTTGGTCGGTGAGGCGGCGCTTGTTCTCGATGCGCGCCAGCCGCGCCTTCACGTCGTCAAATTCGGAGGTGGTCACCGTATACTCGTCGCGCGCCGGCAGGATGCGGGCAATCTCCTCCTGTGAGTGGAGGATGCGCTCTGGGGTTTGCGGATGGTCGGCAAAGACCTTGGCCACTGTTCCGGGCTTGCGCTTTTCCAGAGCCTGAACCTTCTCAAAGAAGGTGATAAAGGCCTGCGGGTCGTATCCGGCGCGGTACATGTATTGCACGCCCAGGTAGTCGGCCTGCGCCTCAAACTCGCGTGAAAACTTCATGAAGGTGACGGGCACGGCGATATTTGCGGCCTCATAGATGCCATAGCCCGTCCAGCCGCCGATGAAGATCAGCGGGATCATGCCAATCTGTGTATAGTTGAGCCGCGTCATCTCGCGGGCAGCATGGTGGGCACAGACATGTGCGGTTTCGTGTGCCATCACCCCGGCCAGCTCCGCCTCTTCGTCGGCGTTGAGCAGCAGGCCGGAGTTGACATAGAAAAAGCCGCCGGGCAGCGCAAAGGCGTTGATCTCATCCGAATCGATGACTTTGATGGTGAACGGCACCTTGCAGTCGGAGTTCTTGACGATGTTCTGCCCGATGCGGTTCACGTATTCGGTAACTACCGGATCGGTGATGAACCTAGTGCTCTTCTCAATCTGCGCGGCGTACATCCTGCCCATCTTGATCTCGGAGTCAGTGGAGTACCAGTTCCCTACTCCGCGGGCGCCGATGTCTCGGTTGCCCACGGCGTCCACGTCATCAATGGAGCCCGGCTTCACGTTTACCTTCTGACTGCCTGGTTCGATTACCTTATCCGGATTGACGGTCCTTGCCGGGATATCGCCTCCCACCGGGGTGGTACCAGGGGCAGGCTTGACCTTGGGATTGGGCGTGGAGGGGATGGTTGCTGAGGACTTGTCAGCGGGAGTATCACCGCCCACGGGGGTGGTTCCGGGAGCCGGCTGGGCTGTAGGCGTGCTTGCTGGAGGTGTTGTCTGCTGAGTACTCGTCGGCGGCGTATTCTGCTGGGTCGTGCTCGTTGGAGTTGACTGTGCCCAGGCCGCCACACCCAGGGCAAGCGCCAAACCCGTCAAAACCAACACATTGGAAGCTACACGAACAGTCTTCATACCCTCACCTCCGGCATAAATCCATTCTCGCAGTTTTTCCCCCGACGGTGATCTTTCCCGCTCTTTATTAGACGAAAATTGAGAAAAATAGTTAAGCGAATCGATCGTTCAGAAGGCGTGGTATTCGTAAAGTACCAAGGACGGAAACTCCCGCAGTCGGCGAATGTGTGGGTTAGATTCAAGTAAGTCATGAGAAGGGTCAACGCCGCCATAATTGTTATCGTCACCCTCTTGCTTATATGCAATCAAAATGCCGTCCCGCGGTAAATTCTTCAGCGACTCATACCATGGACCGCTTTCCTCCGGTAAAGGATCCACCGGCATATCTGTGTAGTACGCATAGTCCGGGTAATTGTCGTTTGTGTATAGAACGGTAGAGGGCGGAAAGTTGTGCTTGAGGAACGCCGACACAATCATCTCCTCGGAGACAGAATGATCGATAAAACCAGTATCGAAGCGATGATGAATAGGCCAGAAATTACAAACCAGGGCGCAGTTGAGGACCATGCCTCCCACCGTCCGCATGGCAGCATTCCTGCTTTCGATCAACGCGCCAAGACCGACACCCGCCAGCAACAATATCGGCGGCGCAACGGGAATGGCGTACCGTAGTTCCTTATGGCTCATGCAACTAAAAAAGAGCATTACAGTCAATGCCCATAGCCATAAGAATCCTTCCCACTTGCGCTGATTCTCTTCAGGGAAGTGACTGGGACGGATGATTCGACCGTCTTGTTTCTCTGTTCTCCGGATACCCCAAGCTCGTCGGATGGCCCAGAGAGCCAATCCTGCGACCGTAAGCCAGGAAAACAGAACTCCCGAGTGTTGCAAATAAAAGAAGAACGGCTTTGCGGGGCCGCCGAAGTTAGACCATCCATCGCGAATGGTTTCAAGGAATCCTCCATAACGAAAACGGGACCAGCATAAGTACGGACCCATTCCCAAAGCAAATCCAGCTCCCGTGGCCAGGGTGGCCTTCATGCGTCGATTTGCGACAAAAACCAGGAGCGAGAGTATGCCTGCGCTCGACAATGAACCGAAGCGCATGAGTACAGCCAAGGCGAGGCAAAAACCGGCGTATGCGAATCGTAAGTTGGTCTGCTTCTGAAGAGCACGGATAAAGAGCCAGAACGAAAGCAGAATAAGGGATAGAGCAGGACAGTCTGTGAGTAAGCTGTGACCAGTGGAATTCGTCTCAAAACCACCGAAACCGGCGGGAACGACCCCTGCGAAGAACGGGCAAAACGCAAGCAAGAGCGCTGCGATCGCCGCTGGGATTCTGCCTACCAGCCTGCGCCCGGCAAAGTAAAGAAAGACGGGGCCGAGCGCGTTCAGCAAGGCTGTAATCGTCGAGGCAGCATAATCACTATGCCAGAATAGAAAAATCCCCGCATAGAAAATCGAAAGTAGCGGAGGACGGTAATCGATTTCCATGTAATTGGCCTTGCCGCAACAGATATATTCTGCGTTTTGTAGATACACGTTTTCGTCCCAAAAGTGCATCTTCGACAATCCCCAAAAACGCACCAGAAAAGCTGCCGCGAACAGAAGCGCCACGCAAGCATATTCCCAACGGTCGCGTTGCCTGTCAGAGCTCCATGTATCGACTGTATTTAGATTGGGTTGTGTCATTTCTTTCCGGGCTTCTTGCCGTATACAACCATCGGAATCAGAAATTGGCTAGGTGTCTATTGCAACTCTACCACTGACATGGAGCCATGCGGGGTTATGCCACACAGGCCGGCTGGGCCGCTTCGCTCATCTATTTTGAAGCTGTTTCCCTGTCTGATGGCAACTGTGAGGATGAAAATATCGGCCCAATTGCCGATTCCCACTTGAATACCTTTGCAAACCAAACGGATTGTTGTACTTCGGCGTTCCAGCCATAGCGCACACGGAGCAGGTCGAGGGGGAAATCGGCCTGAGTGAGCAAAATTGAACATACAGTAGTTTTAAGTCAGTTGGATATTGAATGGAGATAGATTGCAGGCCACGACGGAACGTCGTTGGAGTGTGATCGCCGAAGGGAACGAGTTTGCTGAGGCTCACTCCGGTGCATTTCGTTTACGCATTCATAACATTCAAGGAGAATAACCCATGCGTTTACAACGGCTTTGCTTCCTGATTCTAATTCTACCTATTCTGGCACTCCCGGCCTATTCCGCACCCATCACGCTCGGATCCGCCAGCTCTTTCGGACTCCTCGGCGGCACAATATCGAATACCGGAACCTCTGTTGTCACAGGCGATGTTGGGGCTACGACCACGGTTACAGGTTTCTACCCCACGGGGAGCGCAACCGGTACTGTTTATCCAGCACCGAGTGATCCGACCGTTACAGCGGCGTACAACGCCGTTTTCGGCACCGGCGGCGCATACAGCACAGCGGAGGGTTTGTCATCTACGGGGTCGTTTACCGGGGTGAGCCAAACTTTCCTGGGAGGCAATGTATACGCGTCTTCGGGCGACATTTCTACGGTCACAGGGACCAATTTAACCTTCGATGCCCAAGGCAATCCCTCAGCACTTTTCATTATCCAAATTAACGGAGCCTTCACCGTGAACGGCGCTATGACATTTACTTTGGAGGGTGACGCGCAAGCGGACAATATCTTCTGGGTCGTTGGAAACTCTTCGACCCCGTACGCCACCATCAGCGTCGGAAGCTCCGGACCTATCGTCTTTGACGGAAACATACTAGCAGGTACCTTCACCATGTCCGCCGCGTCGGGGGGTAGTGGGACGCTTGCGGGCACCGTCAACGGTTGTGTGTTTGCACAGAACGCGAATACCTTGGCTGGCACGACGGACGTTGGCGGTTGCGCTGACACTAGCGCCGGCGGCACCGGCCCCACGGGTGGCGGCGGCAGCGTTGTCCCTGAGCCTGGAAGCGTGGCCCTGCTTGGCTCGGGGCTGATCGCTCTGGCCGGATTTGTGCGGCGTCGGCGGCAAAGCTAAGCCTTTCTCCCTGCAGAAACGAAGACCTCTGAATCAGGAATTTTCCCCTACAAGAACGCCCCATCTGCAAAAATGGGGCGTTTTTGTTGGAGAGCGAGGAAAGCTGTTTCCTTAATGGCATGTGCCTGGGCCGCTTCATCCTGATTTTAGCTTGCTGAAGAAGTGATCGGCGCAAAGGCCTGCTCATAACCTGGTGATTGAGACGCCAAATAAGTCGTTGGTTTCCGCATGACAACAGGTAAGTTGCGCCCTTGATGCTGCATGTGGCAAGGTTCAGGCAGATAGCCCCTCAGCCCATCCTGGACCTGGCTGCTCGCCATCGCGCGGAGAGCAATTCAGACCAGTATTCAGCAACCTGACCGCTGGATACTATTTGATGGGAGGTACTGCATCTGGCACTGCCAGTATGAAGGGACTGGCCAGTGCTACCAGCACATCGTTCTCAAACATCAGCACGACATTTACCGGCGCCCTGTAGCAAGTTCTCAAGGCATCAACCAAACTATCAGGCACACTCCTTGAATTTGAGGGTGTAACAGCTTGGTATCACGTATCTATGAAGCGAAGGGATTCAAATGAATACTATGTTACTCAATCTGTATGTGAAGTTCCAGGATCTGGCTAGCCGCGAGGATGGTCAGGATCTGGTGGAATACGCACTGGTTGTCGCGCTGATCGCTCTTGGCGCTACCGCCAGCATGAAGGGCTTGGCCGCAGTCATCAGCTCTTCATTCGCCAACATCAGCACGACATTTGCCGGCGCCCTATAGCCAGTTCTCAAGGCATCAACCAAACAACCAGGCACACTCCTTGAGTTGGAGGGTGTGCCAGCCTGATTTGGAATATCCATTTACTGAGAGGACACATATGAACACCATGTTTCTTGGGTTATATGTGAACTTAGAGAACCTGGTAAGACGCGAGGAAGGTCAGAATCTGGTTGAATACGCTCTGGTAGTTGCTCTTATCGCCCTTGGCTCTGTCGCCAGCATGAAGGCTTTGGCACACGCCGTCAGCACCGCGTTCGGAAGCATCAGTACGACATTTGACACAGCTCTGTAGCCTGCTGTTCAAGCATTGCCAGGACAGCCATGCATAGGTCCTCATTGGAAGCGTGTCTCCGCGCATCTCGAGGGCAATTACGTCGCGGCTGCCAACCACGTCGCGCAACGAGATGCTTTAGTCGTAATACTCCAGGCCTAGGTGTGTAATCAGGTCCGCGCCCATGATGTGGCGCAGAGTGTTCTTGAGCTTCATCGACTGAATGAAGAGGTCGTGTTCGGGATAGAGGCCGGCAGCGGTCTGCGGCGACTTCAGATAGAAGCTCAGCCACTCCTGAATGCCAATGGAGCGCAATGACGGCGTGCGCTTGGCCAAGTCGAGGAAGAGCACCAGGTCGAGCGCGATGGGCGCGGCTAAAATCGAATCGCGACAGAGAAAATTCACCTTGATCTGCATGGGATAGCCCAGCCAGCCGAAGATGTCGATGTTGTCCCACGCCTCTTTGTCGTCGCCGCGCGGCGGGTAGTAGTTGATGCGAATCTTGTGGTAGATGTTCTTGTAGAGATCGGGATACAGCTCCGGCTGGAAGATGTAATCCAGCGATCCCAGCTTGGACTCCTCTTTGGTCTTGAAAGATTGCGGATCGTCCAGCACCTCGCCGTCGCGGTTACCTAGGATGTTGGTGGAAAACCATCCCTTGACTCCCAGCATGCGCGCCTTGAAAGCCGGCGCCAGCACCGTCTTCATCAGGGTCTGGCCGGTTTTGAAGTCCTTCCCGCAGATGGGCGCGGCGTTGCGCTTGGAGAGCTCGATCATGGCCGGAGTGTCCACCGTCAGGTTGGGCGCTCCGTTGGCAAAGGGCACGCCTTCACTCAGCGCCGCATAAGCGTATATTTGTGACGGCGAAATGGCGATGTCGTCGTTGTCGAGCCCTTTTTCAAAGGCCTCGATGCTCTGATGCACGGCCGTCGGCTCAATAAAAATCTCCGTAGAGGCGCACCAGATCATCACCACGCGGTCCACGGTCTTCTTGAAGGCGCGGATGTCGGCGATCACCTGATTGGCCAGGTCGCGCTTGTTCTTGCCCTTCTTGACGTGCGTGCCGTTGAGCCGCTTCACGTAGTACTGATCGAAGACCGCCGGCAGCGGCTTGATAGTCTCCAGGTAGGGCTTCAGTTGTATCAGTAACTTCTCGTCAAGCACCTTGGCGTGCGCAGCGGACTCGTAGACGTTGTCGGCAAAGATGTCCCATCCAGCAAAGACCACGTCCTTCAAATCAGCCAGTGGAACAAAATCCTTGATCAGCGGCGATTTGTTGTCTGTGCGCTTGCCCAGTCGAATGGTGCCCATCTGCGTCAGCGAGCCAATCGGCTTGGCCAGCCCGCGCCGGACGGCCTCCACTCCGGCGATCATTGTGGTGGCCACGGCGCCCAAACCAACCACCATCACTCCCAGTTTTCCTGTTGCGGGCTCAATATTATTTGCTACCTTCCGGCCGCCTTGCTCTTCAGTTCCCATTGTTTCTCCTAAGTGTTTCGATGGCTCCGGTTTTCCGGGCCGTTTCATTCAAATTCAGTCAACCACTGCCTTACGATGCCTCCGCTTGCCGGGCGTGATGCAGATGCGACCACACAAACCATACGATGCCCACCAGCAGCGCAATCTCAACCGCCAAATGGAAGCGATGGAACCACTCTTGAAAGCGCGGGTCCGTATTCCATGCATTGCCCAGCCTCATGCCAGCATAGGCCAGGCAAAGATACCAGATCCACGCACCCACAGAGGTATAAATGTGAAAACGCACTCTTGGCATCCGCGCAATACCTGCCGGAAAGGCGATAAAAGTTTGCACCACCGGCATCATCCGCGCCAGCAACACCGTAATCGATCCGTACTTTTCAAAAAACCTGGTCATTCGGTCCAGATCGTGGTGGCTCATCAACACCCACTTGCCGTAGCGCACCACCAGCGGACGCCCGCCCTTGGCGCCAAGCCAATACGAGAACGCAGAGCCAAGGTTACAACCCACCACTCCCGCAGTCGCAACGGAAACCAGCCCCAGCCACACATTGCCCCCGCCAAAGCGCCCTGGTGCAATCAGTTGGTCCAGACCGTTGTGATGGAAGATCGTCAAGACACCGGAAAACGGCATGATGATCTCGGAGGGCAGCGGAATGCATGCCGAATTGATTCCCATCAGCGCAACGATCCCTGCATAGCCGCCCATGTCGATTACGTGGGTTACAAAATGCACCAGCAGGGAGATAATCTTTTCATTCATGGGCGCTACCAGTATATAAGCTCATGGAGAGCTATGGAAAATCCCTGGTTTGAAGGTCCGGAAATACAGCATATACACGTCTGCAACTTCACTCTGCTAGGCTGAGAACTGTAGTAGTAAGCTGGATTCGAGTTTTGAGGAGAATGCCTTGACCGATTTTTCCCCTGTCCCTCTGACCCTTGAAGGCTCATTCCTTCTCCACCAGTTTTTCCGCTTCGACTGGAAGGCATGGCGGGCCTGCGCTGACGGCGAACGCAAGTCCTGCGCGGACGGCGAACGTGAAAAGATTGCCGCTGAGGCCGTTGCTGCGCTTGAGCGTTTGGAACGCGGCAACCCTGAAACTGATGGGCCCAAAGAATCGAATCAGGCCGCGCCGGTCCAGACGGCGCTCTTCTCGCAGTTAGGCCACAAAGGCGACCTGGTTCTGATCCATTTTCGCGATTCGCTAGAAGCGCTCAATCAGGTCGAGCTCGATCTTGCCCAGACCCGGCTCTACGACTTTCTTGATCTTCGCCACTCGTACGTCTCGGTGGTCGAACTCGGCCTCTACGAGTCCAGCCGCAAGACCTGGGAGGCCGCCGCTGCCAAGGGCCTTGAGCCGAACTCTCCCGAATTTCAGGCGGAGGTTGCCGCCAGTCTCGAGCGCGCATCCGCGGCCATGGCCCCGCGCCTCTTCCCCGCCGTCCCCGATGCGAAGTACCTTTGCTTCTATCCCATGGACCGCAAGCGCGGTAAACATGTCAACTGGTACACCGTGCCTTTTGCGGAGCGTCAGCGCATGATGCACGAGCACGGCCTCATTGGCCGCCGCTATGGCGACGTGGTCAAACAGATCATCTCCGGCTCCATCGGCATGGATGATTGGGAGTGGGGCGTAGACCTCTTCGCCGACGATCCGGTGGTCTTCAAGAAGCTCATCTACGAGATGCGCTTTGACGAGGTTAGCGCGGTATATGCAAAGTTCGGGCAGTTCTTTCTTGGCGTAAGGTTGCCGATGGAGAAGCTGGGCGGCTGGCTGGAAGGGAAGCTTGGCGAACGCTGATGTCAGCGAAATTCAAAATGACAACACGCACAATTAATCGAGCGTTAGCCCCCGACCGCATCGCGGCCATCCTCAAAGCCCTCGACACAGCTTATCCCAACGTCGAATGCGCGCTCACCCACCGCTCGCCCTGGGAACTGCTGGTCGCGACAATCCTCTCCGCGCAGTGCACCGACGCGCGCGTGAACATGGTGACCCCGGAATTGTTTAAGCGCTTCCCTACCCCGGCGGCGATGGCCAAGGCCACTCTGCCGCAAATCGAAGCCCTCATCCGCACCACCGGCTTCTACCACAACAAGGCCAAATCGATTCAGGGAGCGGCCCGCAAGCTCGTTTCAGACTTCAACGGTCAGGTACCGCAAACGATGGCGGAGCTAATCACCCTCCCCGGCGTGGCCCGCAAAACGGCCAACGTCGTTCTCGGTGTAGCCTTTGGCAAAGCCGAAGGCGTGGTGGTGGACACGCACGTCTTCCGCATCGCACGCCGCCTGGGCCTGGCCAAGGGCGATACGCCCGAAAAAGTTGAGCAGGAGTTGATGCGCATTCTGCCCCGGAGCCGCTGGATCAGCTTCTCCCACCAGCTCATCCATCACGGCCGCGCGGTCTGCGTGGCGCGCAAACCTAAATGCGAACGCTGCAATCTGGAGCAGCTTTGTACGGCGAAGGATAAGACGTGGCGGAGTTAGCGGAAGTGTCGGCGGATGGTTTGGATTCGTGGTTTCCCAGGTTCCAAAAGCGGGGACTCCACCCCACGGACTAAGACCAGTACCTTCACCCCAGTGAGCAAAGTTCGCTCACCGGGGACCCCGAGTCCGTGGGGACCCCAGGCCTGGGGCACCCTGCTAGTCGCGTACCTTACGCGCTACCCTCAGGATGTTGCCAAGGAGCGCCAATGCGAGGCCCAAAACAAATAGCCCCCAGATAAAGAACTCACAGAAGACTCCAAAGCCATTCCCCCAGGCGCCGGCGAAGATATAGACTCCGTTCGAACCCAACAATACGACCCCAAGGAACAGGGCCACGCTAACAATGAGCATGATGATTCCAAGCCGTAACATCGATTTCTCCCTCAGCTCATATCTGAACGGTCAGTATACTCCGGCTCATGGGCGGCGGAATAGTCGCACGATCGCGGCAATCAGGCCGGGAATATCGGAAGGCACTGCCTCGGCGGCTGGCGGCCAACCGAGTTCTCGCAGTGTCTGGCTGGTTATCGGCCCAATCGAAACCGCCTGAACGCCCTCAAGCGGCCAGTCAACTCCGGCAGCGCGTGCCGCTTCTGCCAGATGCGTGACGCTGGAGGAGCTGGTGAATGTTGCCGCGTCGAGTCCTTCAGCGACAGCCCTGCGAAGCTGCTCCGGAGCAGCCTCAGGCAGAACGTTGCAGTACGCATCCACTACGTCAACCTCAGCGCCCGCTGCGTGCAATGCGTCGGGAATCACGTCGCGAGCCACGGCTGCGCGCGCCAGCAGAATTCGTTGGCGCGAACTCTGCAGTGATTGCAGCAATCCCTCGACCAGGCTTTCGGCCACGTAAGCCTCTGGAACTAAGGCGACCTTCAATCCAGCCTTGCGCGCTGCTTCAGCCGTTGCTTCACCAACTGCCGCAACCTGCAATCGAGACGGCTGCACCAATGCAATCTTCAACACAGCAGATCGCTCCGCGAGCACGCGCACCGCATTGGCGCTGGTCAGAATCAGCCAATCGTAGCTGTCAAGCTTGCGCATGGCCGCATCAAGAGGCTCAAAGCTGGCCGGAGGACGAATCTCCAGCACAGGAACTACGACTGGCTCAGCTCCCAGCGCGCGCAAGCCTTCGCTGAGCTTGCCTGCCTGATGCGCGGCGCGGGTCACCAGAACCCGTCGGCCAGCCAACGGTAGCGCACTCACCGCGCGCCTCCGGCAGCCGCGAGCAGCGGTCCTGCTCCTGCATCGATCAGCATTTGCGCCACCTGTTTACCCAGTGCGACGGGCTCCACTCCGGCATGAGGAGCGCGATGATGTACGCGCACGACTTTGCCGGTCTCAGGATCAGCAACAACGGCAAAAACCTCGTCCCAGAGCTCCGATCCTTCCCGCAAAGCTGCGCGGCAGTGAATGCCGATGGGAACCTGGCATCCTCCGCCGAGTGCGGCTAATGCTGCCCGCTCTACAGTCACGGCAAAGCGCGTCGCCGCATGGTTGAGGAATGTTACAGCGGTTATGGTGACATCATCGTTCTTGCGCGTTTCGATGCCCAGCGCTCCTTGTCCAGCCGCGGGGCAAAAATCCTGCGGCTCGAGCCGCTGGCGAATCCACTCGGTTTTCTCCAGGCGCTCAAGGCCTGCCGCGGCCAGCAAAATCGCATCCACGTGTCCCTCGGCCAGCTTGCGAAGGCGCGTGTCCACATTGCCGCGGAATTCGACAGTCTCGATGTCGGGTCGCATAGCCTTCAACTGAGCGCGTCGGCGCTGGCTGCTGGTGCCCACGCGCGCGCCCTGGGGCAACGCCGCCAGATTTTCAAAATTTACCGAGACGAATACATCCCTCGGATCAACGCGCTCCGGCGTAGCCGCCAACGTGAACGGCTCCGGCATCTCGGTGGGCAGGTCCTTGAGCGAGTGAACGGCCAGGTCTACGCTTCCGTCGGCCAGAGCCTCCTCAATTTCCTTGGTGAACATGCCTTTGGTCGCAACCTGGGCGAAGGTGACTAATTGCAGCCGGTCGCCTGTGGTTTTAATGATACGAATATCGACATTATGGCCTTCGTTGCGGAGCAAGGCAGCGATATGGTTGGCCTGCCAGAGCGCCAGTTGCGAGCCGCGGCTTCCGATGCGCAGATTCATTTGCGTTCTGCCTCGCTGCTCGTTTGTGTTTTATCTGTCACGGTATTGTCGGCGTTCGCGGGCAATGACCAGGTCTCGCAAAGCGCCTCCAGGCGCGTGGCATCGTTCTCGCGAGCGGCTTGTTTGAGCGCCTGCATGGGCGGATGTAGAAACTTGTTGACCAGCCCGCGGGTTAGCGCCTCAACGGCCGCCAGTTGCTCCTCGTTCAGCGGGCCCAGGCGGGTCTGCGCGCGCTTGAGTTCTGCCTGGCGAATCTCCTCAGCCTGGCGCTGCAATGCAACGATAGCTGGAGCAACGTTCACAGCAAGCTGCCGCTCGTGGAATCGCTGAACCTCGATGTCAATCAGCGCTTCGGCTGCGGTGGCTTCGCGGCTGCGTTCGGTGAGGTGCGCCACAGCCACCTGTTGCAGGTCGTCGATGTCATAGACAAAGATGCCCTCCAGCTCGCCCATCAGTGGGTCCACGTCGCGGGGCACGGCAATATCGATGAAGAACATGGGCCGGTTGCGGCGGCGATGCAGGAATGCCTGACCGTGCTCGCGGCGGAAGATGGGATGCGGCGCTCCTGTGGAGCTTATGACGATGTCAGCCTGGCTAGCTGCTTCGTAAAGTTCTTCAAAGGGGATGACCTGACCCGCAAAGACTTCCGCCATACGCCGCGCGCGCTCCTGCGTGCGGTTGGTGACCAGAATCGCGCCGGCTCCCTGCTGAACGAGATGGCGAGCGGCCAGTTCGCTCATCTTGCCCGCGCCCACCAGGAAAACGGTGCGACCCTGCAACGATCCAAAGATCTTGCGAGCCAGCTCCACGGCAACCGAGGCGATGGAAACAGAGTTTGAGCCGATCTCTGTCTCAGTACGCACTTTTTTGGCGACAGCAAATGTGCTCTGCAGTAGGTGTTCGAGCTGCCCGCCCACAGTGCCTGAGGCGCGCGCCACTGCAAAGGCTTCTTTGACCTGGCCAAGAATCTGCGGCTCGCCCACCACCATCGAGTCCAGGCTGGCGGCTACGCGGAAGATATGCCGGACGGCATCCTGATCGCGGTGTTCGTAGAGATGCGGGGACAGCAACTCTGGATCGAGTCCGAAGTGCCGGTGCAGAAAACTGGTTACGTCAATAGTAGGCGACTCAATGGCAACCAGAATCTCTACGCGGTTGCAGGTGGAGACAATCATGCATTCCGCAACGCCGGGCAATGCGGCCAGGGCGCGGGTGGTCTCCGGCAACTCATCGCGGGAGATGGCGATGCGCTCGCGCAACTCAATGGGCGCGGTCTTGTGATTGACGCCGATGAGTGCCAGAGTCATTGTGGACCGTACCTGTGGATGCGGCTGATGACATTAGCCGCCAGCACAACCAGCATGATGAGGAAGACCGCGCCGGAGAGAATGGCTGCCCGGCGCCCTCGCAGGCCGGCGCTGCGGCGAACAAAAAGCAATGTGACGTAAACTGCCCACATCGCGAAGGAGGCAATGACCTTGGGGTCGAGGAAGTAGGAGGCTCCGAGCGGCGTGGATTGCACCAGAACCGAGCCGATGACCAGTCCGGCGGTCATGCAGGGAAAACCGAACTCCAGCGTCGTGTGGGCGATGCGCTCCAATGTGTCGAGAGGCGGCAGCCAGTCAAAGGCCAGCCACCAGGAGTCTTCGCCCAGTTTGTGCTTGCTCTTGAGGCGGCGCTCCTGGACGAGGTAAAGCACCGAGGCCAGCAAGCTGAAACCGAGCGCCACGTAGGCCGCCATCAGCGCCGTGATATGGGCAATAAGCCAGCTGATGCGCACGCCTTCCGATGGAAAGGTATAGTGGTCGGGCCCCAGCGAAGGCACGAAGACTATGAAAAATGTAATCGGTAAAACAAAGATTCCAAGGGAGATGGCGTCGTAGAACCACCAGACGAGTAAAAACAGGCCGGCCATGGCAAAACCCAGCAGCGATTCAGCCTCCCGGACTCCTACGGGCATTAAATGACCATCATGGAAGAGCATTTCAACGCACGATATGAAGTGGAAGAAAAAGGCCATGCCGGCCAGATGGACGCAGGTCTTGCGCCAGCGCACAATGCCATAAAGCACGGCCGGAAAAACGGATACAGCGGCCGCCGCATAGAGAATCGCCGCAACTCGGAGCCAAAGAAGATACATATCGAATTTCACCTTACGGGCGCCAAGAATCAGTATACTGTGACGCAAATCACCCGGTAAGGCTCAAGACACAGTCATTCTGTTTTCTGCCTGATTGAGCTCTGCCTGTGCTGCCGTGACGCAGGCGCTCGAATCTGGAGGCGATTAGGGTATCCGCAAGTCAGTCTTAACCGTTAGGATTCGGTTCGTTGCTATGCCAGCGGCTCAAACCTCGCCTGGAAAAAGCGCAGGTACTTGGGTTCGTAGACCATCTTCAGCCCGCGGATGTCTGCCCTTTCGGCAAATACCGACTCCACCGACTCAGCTACTACATCCATGTGTGCCTGGGTGTAAACACGCCGCGGTATGGTAAGCCGCACCAGCTCCAGCTTGGGCTTGTTTTCTTCGCCGGTTTCTTTATTTCTTCCCGCCGACACGATGCCTCGCTCCATGGAGCGGACGCCTGAGTCGAGATACAGCGCTGCCGCCAACGCCTGCGCCGGATACTGCTCCTGAGGAATATGAGGCAGGAAGGCGCGCGCGTCAAGAAAGACTCCATGGCCGCCTACCGGCAACACAATCGGCACGCCGGCATCGATCAGCTTCTGGCCCAGATACAGAACCTGCCCAACCCGAGCGCGGATGTGCTCCTCCTGCAGGGACTCTTCGATGCCCGTGGCCAGTGCCTCCATGTCGCGGCCAGCCATGCCGCCGTAGGTGTGTAGTCCTTCATAAATAACCGCCAGATTAGCGGCATCCTCATAAAGGCCGTGGTCATTTACGGCGAGAAATCCGCCAATGTTGACCAGTGGATCCTTCTTGGCGCTCATGGTGCAGCCGTCGGTGTAGGAGCAGAGTTCTTTGACGATGGAGGCAATGGTGCGGCCCTGGCAGCCAGGCTCTCGCTGCTGGATGAAGTAGGCATTCTCCACCACGCGCGCGGCATCGAGAATCACGCGAATTCCGTGCTTGTGAGCCAGTTCGCAGACCGCCTTCACGTTGAACAGCGCAATCGGCTGGCCACCGGCCATGTTCACCGTGGCTGCAATGCTGACGTAGGGAATGCGCGCTGCGCCGTAGGTCTTGATGACCTGTTCCAGCTTGTCCAGATCCACATTGCCCTTGAAGGGGTGAAGGTTCTTTGGCTCATGCGCCTCGGGGATGATGATGTCCGTAAAGGTGCCGCCGGCTAGCTCCTGATGAAGCCGCGTAGTGGTGAAGTACATATTGCCGGGAACGATGTCGCCCGGCTTGATAAGGGACTTGGAGAGCAGGTTCTCTGCACCGCGGCCCTGGTGCGTGGGAACCACGTACTTGTAGCCGTAGTAGTTCTGCACCGCCTCTTCCATGCGGTAGAAGCTGCGGCTGCCGGCGTAGGCCTCGTCGCCCATCATCATGGAGGCCCATTGACGGTCGCTCATGGCCGTTGTGCCGGAATCGGTCAACAGGTCGATGTATACGTCTTCACTGCGTAAAAGAAAAGTATTATAGCCAGCCTCGACAATTGCCTTCTCCAGCTCTGCATGGCTGGGAATCCTGACGGGTTCCACGACTTTGATCTTGAACGGTTCTGCCCAAGTTCGCTTGTTGCCTGCCATATCTCCACCACTCCTTGAGTGCTTTGCTACCCTGGCATTCCTGAACAGGGGCAAGGCACACTCAGAGAATACGGCAGCAGGTGAAGGTTCTTAAAGGCTATTTCACTGTTTTTTGTTGATTCTACAATTGGATTATTAGCTTTCACACGCGTATACTTTACGAACGTAAGCTGCATGAAGGGAGCTTGGCATGTCCGATTCCGCCAAGGAAAAACACCTGGATCCTCTGGGATGGAAGTTGCTTATCGAGCTGCAAAAGGATGCCCGCATCTCATTTGCAGAGTTGGGCCGCCGGGTGGGGCTCTCTACGCCGGCCGTAGCGTTGCGCGTTCGCCGCATGGAAGATGAGGGAATCATCCTCGCCTACCGCGCCGAGATCAGCCCCTTGCAGGTGGGATTGCCCATCACGGCCTTTATACGCATGAGCATCGTGGGCGATGTGTTGCCCAGGCTGACCGCACAACTCCGCTCCATGACGGAAATAGTCGAGTGCTATCGCGGGACGGGAGTGGATTCATTCATCATGAAGCTTCACGTCATCTCGGTCGAGCACCTGAACCATGTAATCGACTGCTTGACGCCCTACGGAACCACGTCCACATCAGTAGTTTTGGGAGCGGTTGTCGAGAAGAACCTGCTTGGTCCGGAAAATCTCGAATGGCCGGTTAAATCAAAGCCCAGTTCCTAGTTGCGAATCTCGGTCAGCAGCCCTTCAATCTCCGCCTTTTCGGCTGCAGTGACTGGCAGCAGTGGCGCGCGGGCGCGGCCTCCGTAATATCCGTTGAAGTCGCAGGCGTACTTAACGCCCGAGATTCCCATCTGGCCCACGATGCGCAGGCTAGGACCAATGATGCGCTCCTGCTTTTCTTTTGCGAGATTGAGATCGTGGTCCTTCCAGGCAAAATAAACCTCCTGACAGGCCTGAGGAGCACAGGCGGCAAAGCCCAGGATGCCGCCGGAAGCGCCCTCCTCAAGAGACTCCAATAGCGTTCCGGCTGAACCGGTGAGCACCTGAAATCCAACCTCTTTGGTTCGCGTCTTGATTGGCGGAGTCGCCGCGACCGCCGCGCCACCGGTCAAATCGCCGGCTGAGATAAGGGCATCGCCGCTCCCGGCTGAGGGCGAGAGCATCCGTCCGGTGACAGCCTCAAAAACAGGTGTCACGGTTACAGTGCGGCGGGGCGAGGCGCTGGTTGCGTCAACCAGGGCGCGAATCCGCTCGACGCTGCCCGAGGAGTCCTTGATGCCAAGGATGTTAGGATGCTTAGCCAGTTCGGCCACCAGTTCAACGGGAATGTTGTAGGGCACGCACTGGGGAATGTTGTAGAGAATTACCGGTAGGGGCGAACGGTCAGCCACGCTGCGAAAGTAGTAAAGCACGGCTGCGGTGGTCATCTGCCTGGCGTAGTACGTCGGAGTGCGGACCAGAACGGCATCGTAGCGAAACTCAGCCGCGGCCTCGGCCAGCGCCACCGTAGCCTTTACGCTCTCGCGTCCAACGCCGGCGATGAGCACCTTTTCCGGTGCGGCGGCCTCGGCGGCCACGCGCAATACGTCGCGTGTCTCGCAATCGTCCAGCTCGGGCGCTTCACCAGTGGAGCCAAGAAGCAGCACCCCAGAAAGTAGAGTTCGGGAATACCGAGCGATGTTAGCTTCGAGCTTGCGAAGATAGATTCGCTCGTCCGCGTAAAACGGCGTCGGAATGGCGGCAAAGAGGCCTTCAAGCAACATGGTCTTGATTGTAGAGGAAACATTGAGTCTTCGATAGACCGGAGCAGGTGTGTGTTATTTTGCTTGATGCGTCCACTGGCTCGCAGGACTATGCTGCTGCGTAGTCACCAGGGCCAGCGCCGCCAGCCTATATCATCTGTTTCGTTGTACTTCTCACATGCAACCCATATTTCCCGATCATCCAATTGTTGACAGTATGTTGTCCAATGTGGTGCACCAGACACGTCATCATAATCAATACGGCCATACACAAATATAGCCTGCCCGGATTTGATCTCATCCAGAATTGATTGATCGATAAAAACTCGTCCCTTCCTTTTACTATTATTTGCCCATACCGGCTGGTACCCGCTCTCTGGACCAGGCATAATGATGCGAACACCATCGAGATACTCCTTCTTGTCTTCGAGTTCTGATTTCAGGTTGGGTAGATTCCTGTCCTTCGTTTGATTTACGAAAGCCGTCATCTTGACTTGAAATGCCGGAGTTTTCCCAGTATTCTTTATGTTTACCTGAACCTTACCGACAAGTGTGTTTGCATTATTTGCATTTCGAACAGGATTTTGAACACTAGTGACATTCACCCATGCTCTTTGATCAAGAATGGCGTTTTTGTGTCCCATAAAAAGCGCGACAATAGACACAAATGCGATCATTGTAGAACTGATAACTTGCAGAATAGTTGTCCAGCTCCATGAGGAACATACATTCCAAATCTTCATCCAGGTCTTCTTTACTCTTGCCCATACTCCCTTGACGATGAGGATGGTTCTATTACTAACCATTCCGTTCCCGCTGCTACTTTGGGCCGCTTGCGGCGCTTGAGTTAGTCCGAGCTCATCCGATGCACTCACATTAACGCCAGTCTTTACTTTCCCTTTCCCTTTATCTGGCATGGATCGATCCTCGTCGGGTAACAATATACATCACGGTGCTATTACGGCGCCCGAGATTTTCACGCACCACTTGCGGCATGCAGTTGTTGCAGCGCGTAAACCGTGGTATGGCGAAGCTGCATGGCGTGGATGCCCTCTGCGGCGGCCTGCACGGCAGCGAGGGTGGTGATAATGGGAATGCGCGCCAGCCCCTTGCCATGCCCAAGTGGCTACTGTCCAGCCCCGCGGGCGGGTGAGACATCCTTAGCGTGTGCTTCGGCATGCGTTCCGGTCGAGCTATCTGGGGCCATTTTACGCACTACATTCGTCATGAGCGCGACCATGGAACCCACATCGCTGACAGTCAAGGGCAGAACCAGAGTGTTGCCCGCTTTTGCGAGCTTGCCGAACTCCGGGATATACTGCTCGGCAACTCGAAGCTGCACTGCCTCAAACCCTCCGGGGCTTTTAATAGATTCCGCGACTCGCCGAATTCCCTCGGCCGTTGCCTGGGCAACCGCCAAAATAGCGGCGGCTTGACCTTCAGCCTGGTTAATCTGCTGCTGTTTATTTCCCTCGGATGCTTTGATTACTTTCTGCTTGTCTCCTTCGGCAGCATTGATAACTGAATCACGCACACCCTCGGATTGGAGAATAACGGCGCGCTTTTCGCGTTCCGCTCGCATCTGCTTCTCCATTGCTGCCAGCACATCCTTGGGCGGTATGATGTTCTTGATCTCATAGCGCAATACCTTCACGCCCCACGGCTCCGACGCCTTGTCCAGTTCCGTTACCACCGCGATGTTGATGCGCGTTCTCTCCTCGAAGGTCCTGTCCAGTTCAATCTTTCCGATATCGCTGCGCAGCGTCGTCTGTGCGAGCTGGGTGATGGCATACTCGAAATTGGAAATGCCATACGAGGCGCTTTTTGGATCGAAGACTTTGAAATACAGGATGCCATCGACCGCGACTTGCACGTTATCACAGGTGATGCAGACCTGTTCCTGAATCTCCATCGCTCTTTCTTTAAGCGTGTGCCGATAACGGATAATGTCAACAAACGGCAATAAAACGTAAAAACCCGCTCCCAGTGTCGCGTGGTATCTACCCAAACGCTCGACAACATACGCACTTTGTTGTGGAACAACCACCGCCGTCTTGGCGAGAAGTGCGACAGCGAAAACGGCGAAGATCAAGCAGACAATCAGAGTAATCATACGTCTCCTTAACTTGGTAACTTACCAGAATTCGGTTGTACCACTTCTGCGTCCGTGTTATCCGAGAGCGGACGAACCTCTAATACAATGCCGATACTGCGCTCGATCCGACAACGCTGACCCGCCGCTAAATCGCCCGGGCCAAGATTGAGAGCACTCCAAGTGGAACCTCTCATTTGCACCTGCCCGGTAGCGCCCTGCGATATATCTTCACCCGTAATCGCAATTTGACCACTTAGGTCATCAATATCAGCCGAGCTAGAATGCGGCCTAAATCTCTGCACTAACTTAGGGCGAAACAGGCCGGCAGACGCGAGCGATACGATTGGAAACAGCAACCACTGCAACCACGCCGGTCCGCCTACACCAAGGCCAGTAATGACGCCGATGAGAATAGCGGCGCCTCCGAAGAACACGAAGAAAAAGCCACCGGGGGTCGTCAACTCAGCAAATAACAAAAGAAAACCGAGTATTACCCAAAGCCACCAGACCATGATTCACCTTACCTGCGCAATCGAGAGAGCACGGATCGTCGGTAGGCCCAACCATGCAACCCGCACGACTCTGACAGCAGGCTGGACAATTGAAATAAATCCGCCATCGAACGATTCATTTGAGAAATTGAGAACAATTCGATTTGCCAGCGAAAGTATAACCATTTTATTACCTTGTCAAGTGGAAAACGAGCCCTATCTGTACTTACCTAAACTCGCCTCAATCGATGGTCGCGGCATGTAGTTTCTGCAAAGCGAAAACCGTGGTTTGGCGAAGCTGCATGGCGTGGATGCCCTCAGCGGCGGCCTGCACGGCAGCGAGCGTAGTGATAATGGGAATGCGCGCCAGCACCGCGGCACGGCGAATCGCCTTCTCGTCGAAAAATGTCTCCTGGCCGTATGAGGTGTTAATGATGAGCTGAATGCGGTCGCCCTTAATCAGGTCCACAACGTTGGGCCGACCCTCTTTGACCTTGAAGACACGCTCCACCATGAGTCCGGCTTTCTCCAGCACATTGGCCGTGCCCTGGGTAGCGACGATCCTGAAGCCCATGTGAACAAAGCGGCGAGCCAGTTCAACAGATGCCGGTTTATCGACGTCGTTCACGCTGAAAAAGACCGTGCCGCCTGTGGGCAAAACCTGCCCCGCGGCAAGCTGCGCCTTGGCAAAGGCCTCGCCAAAGGTAGCGGCTACGCCCATTACCTCGCCGGTCGAGCGCATCTCCGGGCCCAGCACCACATCTGCGCCGGCGAATTTGCTCCAGGGAAATACCGGCGACTTCACGTAGAAATGTGTACCGGTTTCGAGATCCTTGCCAGAGGCAAGCTGGCCGGGAAGCAGTTCGCGCAGCTTGCGGCCGGTCATCAAGCGGGCGGCGATCTTGGCCAGCGGAATTCCCGTGGCCTTGGAGACATAAGGCACAGTTCGGGATGCTCGCGGGTTCACTTCGATGACATAGACGTGGTCCTGCCCCTTAGCGTCGCGCTGGATGGCAAACTGCAGATTGACCAGGCCGATGACCTTGAGAGCGAGAGCCAGCTTGCGTGTGTAGGTGCGCAGCACCTCCAGTGTCTCCTTGCGGATATCCACGGCGGGCAGCACGCAGGAGGAATCGCCGGAGTGGATGCCGGCCTCCTCGATGTGCTGCATGATGCCGGCGATGATCACATCTTTGGAATCGCACAGAGCATCCACGTCGACTTCGATGGCGTTCTCCAGAAAGTGATCGACCAGCACCGGACGTTCCTGCGAATATTCGACCGCCTCGTGCATATAGCGCGTCACCGCCTCGGCATCATACGCGATGACCATGGCCCGGCCGCCAAGCACGTAGCTGGGCCTGACCAGCACCGGGTAGCCGATGCGCTTGGCGATGGCCAGGGCTTCTTCCACGCTGGTGGCCGTGCCGCCGTCGGGCTGCGGAATCTTCAACTCGTCGAGCATCTTGCCGAAGCGCTTACGGTCCTCGGCTAAGTCGATGGATTCCGGCGATGTACCGATAATAGGCACGCCGGCCGCGCGCAGCCGCTGCGCAAGATTGAGTGGCGTCTGCCCGCCGAACTGGACAATCATGCCGATCTCTGCGCCGGATTGCGACTCGTGGTTGTAGATGGCCAGCACATCTTCCAGCACCAGCGGTTCAAAGTAGAGCCGGTCGCTGGTGTCGTAATCGGTGGAGACGGTCTCCGGGTTACAGTTAACCATGATGGTCTCGTACCCGTCGTCCTTGAGAGCAAAGGCTGCGTGGCAGCAGCAGTAATCGAACTCAATGCCCTGGCCAATGCGATTCGGTCCAGACCCGAGAATGATGATCTTGGGCTTGGCGGTTGGCGGCGCTTCGTTCTCTTCGTCGTAGGTCGAATAGAGGTAGGGCGTCATGGACTCAAACTCAGCCGCGCAGGTATCTACCAGCTTGAATACCGGCCTGATGCCCTTGCCTTCGCGCAGTTCCCTCACCTGCTGCGTGCCGGAGTGGCCTTCCAGCTTCCACTCCGTTGCAATGCGCTCGTCGCTCAGGCCGAGGCGCTTGAGCTGGCGTAATTGCTCCGCGCTGATTTCTTTGGGAGTGGTTTGCGTGATAGCCATCTGCGCCAACGTAATTTCGCGAATCTGGTGCAAAAACCAGGGATCGATACTGGTGAGCCGCGCTACCTCGCGCACGCTCATACCGCGCTCGAAGGCGAAGCGGATGTAGCCCAGCCGCTCTGGTCGCGGAGTAACCAGCATCTGCGTCAGCCGCCGCGGTTCCAGAATCTCCGCTCCGGTCTTCTTGCCCGTCTCTAGCGCGCGCCATGCTTTCATCAGCGCTTCCTTGAATGTGCGCCCGATGCACATCACCTCGCCCACCGACTTCATCTGCGGACCCAGCGTTTCGTCGGAGCCGGGAAACTTTTCGAACTGCCATTTGGGTATCTTGACGACAACATAATCAATCGTCGGCTCAAAGCAGGCCGGAGTCTTGCGCGTGATGTCGTTGGGAATCTCGTCGAGCGTGTAGCCCACAGCCAGCTTGGCGGCGATCTTGGCGATGGGAAAGCCGGTTGCCTTGGAGGCCAGCGCCGAGGAACGCGAGACGCGCGGGTTCATCTCGATCACCGTCATGCGGCCATCGACGGGATTGACAGCGAATTGAACATTAGACCCGCCGGTTTCAACGCCGATCTCCCTCATCACGGCGATGGCCGCATCACGCATCTTCTGATACTCGCGGTCGGTGAGCGTCTGCGCCGGAGCCACGGTAATTGAATCGCCTGTATGCACGCCCATGGGGTCGAAGTTTTCTATGGAACAAATAATAATGACGTTGTCGGCGAGGTCCCTCATCACCTCCAACTCGTACTCCTTCCAGCCGAGTACGCTCTCTTCAATAAGGCACTCGTGAACGGGCGAAATGTCCAGTCCGCGCGCCAGAATTTCCATAAGCTCTTCGCGGTTGTAGGCGATGCCGCCGCCGGTGCCGCCCAGCGTGAAGCTGGGGCGAATGAGCACCGGAAATCCGAGCTTGCCGGCAAACTCCAGGCCGTCGCGCAGGTTATTTACCAGCGCCGATTTCAACACTTCGAGGCCGGCGCGCATCATTGCGTCCTTGAAAAGCAGACGATCCTCGGCCTTCTTGATGGCTTCGAGTTTCGCGCCGATTAGCTCGACGTTGTAGCGGTCCAGAATCCCCGCGTCGGCCAGATCGACGGCCAGATTGAGCGCCGTCTGCCCGCCGACGGTTGGTAACAAAGCAAACTTGCCGGCAGGCTTGCCAGCGCGGCCAGCGGCGAGCATCTCGGCTTCGCGGCGGATAATCTCTTCGACATATTCGCGGGTGAGCGGCTCTATATAGGTGCGGTCGGCCAACTCTGGATCGGTCATGATGGTAGCCGGGTTGGAGTTCACCAGCACCACCTCGTAGCCCTCCTGCTTGAGAGCCTTGCAGGCCTGCGTGCCGGAGTAGTCGAACTCCGCCGACTGCCCGATCACGATGGGACCAGAGCCAATCACCAGGATCTTCTGTATGTCATTTCTGCGTGGCATTTGCTTTTTCGATTTCCTGGATATTGTTGTTGCTGTTGCTTTCTCAACCTTGCGGCACGACTGAAGTTGTACCCTTTCAAAATTCCTTCATGTCCTTAAAGAGTTTGCCTTGGGCGCTGATCCCTCTCAAAGCTTCAATTTCTGCGAGTCTAACCTCAAGTGGTTTCGATGGTTTTTTGTGTGGACAAATGCCCTTGTTACGAGTTTTTCCGAAATTGCAATTCATGCAAAGCACTTGATATCCGGGCGGGAAACCTTTCCTTCTCAACTGACGATATATTTGATAACCTCCCCAACCCCAGTTCTTTCCATTAGGGCTAACTTCTCGCCGGTGAGACCCTCCATCAAGATTGATATGGTCAAGTGTTAAGAACTCAGGGTCGGTTACACCACAACAAGCACATTTGCAGCCTCCATAAGCCTCGAATGCTTGAATCTTTAGCTGCAACTTATCATGTTTCAGGTATGTCTTGTTGTCCGGTAATCCTCGTTTTGGTTTCATCGCATATGCCCCCGTCACATAATTGCACTGCACTGAAATGCCGTACTCCATCATAATTCGCAGATCAAGGCGGTATCTTCAACTTCACAAACCATGCTGCTGAAAGAATACCTCCATCGAATTATCCTTCACTGCTTTTCGTTTTCGACGCTCAATTGGGTTCAAAGTCGCGTTTAGTATTTCGTATTGAGTAACATCGGAATCAGCAATTGTGAAGTTCTCCATCATCTTGCGAATATACTGATCTGTGAGTCTCCCGTCGCATAGATACACATTATTCAGATAAATAGGATCGATATGCAGTACTTCGAGACGGATGTTCGCCCCTTTCGCAATATCTTCGCGAAAAATCTTATTCAGACGAAGAGCGGTCCCAGGTTTCGTGCCAGGTTTGAAGTATTTATAGACTCTTCTTTTTAGATTTTCCCCCTCTCCGATGTATACCTTGCGCAGGATATCCCCCTCGTAAACGGCCCAACGGTAAACAGATGGCTTTTGTGGTAACTGACGACGGATTCTTAGGTCAGATTCTGAGAATTCAAATGAGACTCCATTCTCCAATTCAATTGAAAACCAACGATAGCCAATCTTTAGCATAGATATACCCTCCTCAATCATCCCTTCCACTCCTCCATCATGCGCCGGAAGTCGCGAAACAAGTAATTGGAGTCGTGCGGGCCGGGAGCGGCTTCGGGGTGGTACTGCACGCTGAACAGCGGCAGCGTCCGGTGGCGCAGGCCTTCCAGCGTCTGGTCGTTCAGATCCACATGGGTCAGCTCCACCTCGTTGGCGTTGATCGAGTCGGGATCGACGGCGAAGTTGTGGTTGTGGGCCGTGATCTCCACCTTGCCGGTGACGTAATTCTTGACCGGGTGGTTGCCGCCGTGATGACCGAACTTGAGCTTGTAAGTCTTGCCACCCAAGGCCAGCCCTGTGAGCTGATGGCCTAAACAAATACCGAAAACCGGCACGCGGCCCATGAATTTTCGAATGGCGCGCACGGCGTAATCGACTGGCTCCGGGTCTCCGGGACCGTTGGAGAGAAATACTCCGTCGGGCTTCAGGGCGAAAACATCCTCGGCACTGGTCTCGGCGGGAACCACCGTCACCCGGCAGCCTATGCGCGCTAACATGCGCAGAATGTTGAGCTTGATGCCGTAATCATAAGCCACTACATGAAGGCTCTTCCGAGCTTCCGCGTCTTGGATGAGAGCAGTGGGAAGGAGGGGTTCGCCCGTCTGATTGCGGCTGTCGGCTGAGTCAAAGGTGTAGACCGATTTCGTAGAGACCACGCGCGCCAGATCAGTCCCGTCCATCTTGCGGATGCTGCGAGCCTTTTGCACGAGTACATCGGGGTTGCTCTCGGCCGTTGAAATCACGCCACGCATCACGCCGTGAGTTCGCAAGTGGCGCACCAGGGCGCGGGTGTCGATCTCGGCCAGTACGGGAACGGAATAGCGCTCCATGTACTCGTCGGTGACCTGTTCGGAACGCCAATTGGAGCTGACCGGTGAGAACTCGCGAACAATCAGGCCTTCGATATAAGGCCGGGCAGACTCGTTGTCCGCCTGGTTGGTGCCGTAGTTGCCGATCTGCGGGTTGGTGAGAACCACGATCTGGCCTGCATAGGATGGGTCGGTGAAAATCTCCTGGTAGCCGGTAAGCGATGTATTAAAAACGACTTCGCCCCCGCATTCGCCCGGGTGTCCGTAGCCTTGGCCGTGAAAGATGCGCCCGTCTTCGAGCGCCAGAGTTGACTGCATCGCCTCTCCGAGGAGGTTAAATTCAACTGATTCTAACAGGATTTGCGGTGAATATGGTGGCAGAAATCGAACGGTTTTGGACAGCCTATCGCACCGTGCCCGCATCGCTTGCCGGCCACAATACAAAAACTGCCTTTCCGTAAATGAATGAACGCTCGACGGGACCAAATGTGCGGCTATCGGAGGAGATGCAGCGATGGTCGCCCATCATGAAGTAGCTGTTCGCGGGGATAACGGTCTCCGGATAGGAGCCGTTGTCGCGGTACTCATCCGGAACATACGGCTCAGATAGCGGCTGGCCGTTCAGCCAGACCGTACCGTGGTCGATGCGCAGACGGTCGCCGGGCAGGGCTATGACGCGCTTGATGTAACTCTTCTCCGGATCGCGCGGGTAGTGGAAAACCACTACATCGCCCCGTTCGATGGCCGTGAAACGATAGATGAACTTATTGACGAAGAGGCGGTCCTGGTCATCCAGCCGCGGCAACATGCTGGTGCCCTCCACACGCACCGGCTGGTATAGAAAGACAACAATGAGGACTGCAATGGCGACGGAGATCAGTATGTCGCGCAGCCACAGCATAAGACCGCCGGCTTTACGGGGCGGCACGAGCGTCGGAGCAGGAGGCGCCGGATTCAAATCTCTCCCATTCGCAGCAGCCTGATCAGAATCGGGTTGGTTTGGTGGAAGCGTTCCCATTGTTTCCTACTCGTTTATTATCAATACCTTACCAGGTTATTTTGTCAAATTCCGAGAATAACAACCCCATTCTTCGCCTGCATTTAGAGTGTAACCTCTTGCGTACACTCAGGGCCAGTGATTAGTAAAAGCGTACTACGCGGACGTAACTTCTCAGCTTGCCTGGCCAGGCTACCCCGCTGCCATCCTGCCGCGTTACTCTTAAATCCAACGTGATCAAGGACGATCAACAACCCGCTGCGGCTTCGCAGCCCGCTCCGTTGGACAAGCTTCACGCCGATTTGACCCCTTTCATGCGGCAGTGGACCGCAGCCAAGCGGGAGAATCCGGATGCGTTACTGTTTTTTCGCATGGGGGATTTCTACGAGCTTTTCTACGACGATGCGGTGACCGTAAGCCGGGAGCTGCAACTGACGCTGACGGCGCGAGACCGGGAGCGGAATCAGCCGATGTGCGGGGTTCCATATCACGCCGTAGAAAGCTACCTGATGCGCCTGTTGCGCAAAGGTTACCGCGTCGCCATTTGTGACCAAATGGAAGACCCCAAGCTGACTAAGAAAATAGTCAAGCGCGAGGTAACACGGGTGCTCTCGCCGGGGACTGCGCTCGATGCCGGCTTAGGGCAGGAGCAGAACAATTTTCTGGCAGCCTATTTCGAGACTGGAGGCGCGCACAAAGGCAAAGTTCAGACCGAAGCGGTATGCGCAGTGGCCTTGCTGGACGTTTCCACGGGCGAGTTTCGTACGTCGGAGTTTCATGGCCCCACGGCGTGTCAGCAGGCGGCGGATGAGATTTTGAAGGCCGGGTCGAGCGAGGTGCTTGTAGCAGCCAGCACGGAGTTGCCGGCGCAACTGGAGCGGATTCCAGCGCGGACGCGCGTCGAAGATTGGGTCTGGACGCGGGAGTTTGCGGTGCCGCTGGTTGAGCGGCAATTGAATGTTCGGTCGCTGGAGGGGTATGGGCTCACCGGGCATCCCGCAGCGGCGATTGCGGCTGGGGCAGTGCTGCACTATGTGCGGACGACACAGAAGAACGAGGCGCTGCACATCGACAGCCTGAAATTTGAGGAGCACTCGACGGCGCTGGAGCTGGACCCGGTGACGGTGCGGAATCTGGAGCTGGTGGAACCGTTGTTTGCTGGACAAGATGACCGGGCAACGTTGTTTCACACCTTGGATGCGTGCCAGACGCCGATGGGCAAGAGGCTGCTGCGGGCTACGATTCTGCGGCCGCTGGTGGACGCCCAGGTTTTAGAGGCTCGCTACGAGGCGGTGGGCGAGGCGCATGGGGATCTGGTGAAGCGCGAAGAAATTCGGCACGCCTTTGCCGGGCTATTGGATTTGGAGCGGCTACTGGCGCGGCTGAGTCTGGATTCTGCTGGAGCGCGGGATGTGCGGGCGCTCGCCGCGAGTTTGAGCCGTTTGCCGGGGCTGAAAAATGCTCTCGATGCAACGAAGGCATCGCGCTGGCGTGAAATTGCTGAGCGGCTGGACACGCTGGAAGACGTGACAGCGCGGATTCAGGCGACGCTGGTCGAGGAGCCTCCGCTGACGTTGGTCGATGGCGGAGCGATTGCCGCGGGCGTGGACTCGGAACTGGATGAACTTCGAACGATTTCAAAAACCGGCAAGCAGCAAATCGCGGCTATCGAGGAACGGGAACGCGCACGGACAGGAATTGCTTCACTAAAGGTACGCTATAACTCGGTCTTTGGCTATTACATCGAAATTACCAAAGCTAATTTATCGCTCGCGCCGGCCGATTATGAGCGCAAACAGACGCTGGTGAATGCGGAGCGGTTCACGACGCCTGAGTTGAAGGAATATGAGCGCAAAATTCTCTCCGCGCACGAGCGGTGCATCGAGATTGAGAAGCGGATCTTTGCCGAACTGCGAAAGGTGGTGCTGGAGGCGGCAGGGCGCATCAAGCGAACATCGGCTGCTGTTGCGGAAGCCGACCTGCTGGCTTGCTTCGCGCATCTGGCAGCAGGGCGCAAGTATGTGCGGCCCGTCATCTCTGATGAGCCGGTGATCGAGGCCGTCGCAGGCCGCCATCCGGTCATAGAGCAGTGGATGGAAGAGACGCGCGAGGGGAGGTTCATTCCCAACGACATCTATCTTAACGCTGAGGGCGAAGGACCGAGCTTGCTGTTAATTACCGGTCCGAATATGGGCGGCAAGAGCACTTATCTGCGTCAGGCGGCGATGCTGGTGTTGATGGCCCAGATGGGCAGCTTTGTGCCGGCGGAGAGCCTGCGGTTTGGGTTGGTGGACCGGATCTACACCCGCATCGGTGCCAGCGACAACGTGGCGCGGGGCCGCTCTACGTTCATGGTGGAGATGACGGAGACGGCGACGATTTTGAATACAGCGACAGGCAAATCGCTAATCCTGCTGGACGAGATGGGGCGCGGCACGGCGACCTTTGATGGGCTTTCGCTGGCCTGGGCGACGGTGGAGTTCCTTCATGCGGAAACCCGCGCGCGGACGCTCTTTGCCACGCACTATCACGAGTTGACCATGCTGGCTGAGAAGTTGCCACGCGTCAGAAACCTGCGCGTGGGTGTGAAAGAAGCCGCAGGCGGAATTGTCTTTCTGCACAACATAGAACCGGGTGCTGCAAACAAGAGTTATGGCATCGATGTTGCAAAGCTGGCGGGGTTGCCTGCGGCGGTTATTGAACGCGCCAGGCATCTGCTCCGCCAGCATGAGAGGCAGGAGCGGCAGAGCGTGCAGGTGGAAACTCAGGTTGATCCGGTGCAGTTGACGATCTTCACACCGCTCTCGCAGCGCATCGTGGACCGGATCGAGTCGGCAGATGTGAACTCCCTGACGCCGTTGCAGGCACTGAATCTGTTAGAAGAGTTGCAGCATGAGCTAAAGGATACGAAGGAATAGAAATCAGGAGCGCAACAAGCTTGAACGCGAAACCAATGACGGTGGCCGGCATCATGAGCGGAACCTCGGCCGACGGAATCGACGTGGCCGTGGTGCGGATTACGCCGGGGAAGCTGAGGCCTGGGTTGAAGCTTATCGCGCATGAAGGATTTGAGTTCCCTGCCCCGCTGCGGCACGCTGTGCTGGCAGCGATGAACGCGGCTGCGACTTCGACGGCGGAGCTGGCGCGGCTCCATTGGCGGCTCGGTCTGGCCTACGCTGAGACGGTCAACGCGACGATGAAGCGACATAAGGTAAAGCTCGACCTGATTGGCTGCCATGGACAGACACTCTATCATCAGCCGCGCGCGGAAAACTACGCGGGACGGCGCTTCGGCTGCACCTGGCAGTTGGGTGAGGCGGCGGTGATTGCGGCGGCAGCTGGAGTTCCCGTGGTCTCGAACTTCCGGCCCGCGGATATGATGGCCGGGGGACAGGGAGCGCCGCTGGTTCCGCTTCTGGACTATGTGCTCTTTGCCGACCGCAAACGCGGGCGGGTTCTGCAGAACATTGGCGGAATAGCCAACCTGACCGCCATTCCCCCCGGAGCTAAGCCCGATGCGGTGGTGGCCTTTGACACCGGACCTGGAAACATGGTGATTGACGCGCTGGCGCAGCAGCTCTTCGGCAAGCGTTTCGACCACAATGGAAGGTTCGCAGCGCGAGGCACGGTACTCGCACCGGTTTTGGCCGAGTCGCTGGGCAATCCTTACTTCAAGCTGAAGCCGCCTCGCACAGCGGGGCGTGAGCAGTTTGGGCGCGAGTATGCGGCGGAGTTTTTGGCCGCATGCCAGCACCACAGCAAACAGCCCGAAGACGCGCTGGCCACGGCGACCGCGCTGACTGCCGAGACGATTGCCCAGAGCTACAAGAGTTTTGCCCGGCGCGGGATGAGGGGTTGTGCAGTGGATTACATTGTCTCCGGCGGCGGAGCGCGCAATGCGACACTGATGGCGATGCTGGCAGCGAGGCTGGAGCCGATGGGGTGCGAACAGGCCGCCAGCGAGGAGTTTGGCCTCCCTGCTGAAGCCAAGGAAGCCGCGGCCTTTGCGCTGTTGGCTTGGCAGACGTGGCATCATCTGCCGGGAAATGTGCCCAGAGCCACCGGCGCAAAAAGGCCGGCAATTCTGGGGCAAGTAACATATGCATAACAGGATGTTGATATTGGGTTCACGGCAAGCCCCCGCACTGTGGAACAACTTTTTCAACCTTTTGGCAGCCTGGCTCGTCTACCAAAATAGGGATCAGTTGTGCCAATCCAGACCACTTAAAATATTGACTCTCGGAGTGTTGGATGATGAAGAACAGAATGAAGAAACGGTTTCCTCGTCTGATAGCGCTGTTAGCCGTTGGCATAGCCCTGTTGGCTGGCGCGGTTGCGGCCGTCGCGCAGGCGCCCAAGCCGATCCAGGGCACGATCACCGTAATTGGCAGCAATACACTTTCAGTGAAGTCCGACGCGGACGGTGTCACCCAGATTGAGGTTCCTTCAACCGCGGCAATTCTGCGCATTGCACCCGGCGCCAAGAATTTGAGCGCCGCGGCAAAGATTCTATTCAGCGATCTGGCTATTGGAGACCGCGTGCTGGTGACACCTGATCCGAATGCAACCAGCGCGACGGCGCAGGCGCTTCGGATTATCGCCGTGAAGCAATCCGATCTGGCTGAAAAGCAGCGGAAGGATCGCGAGGACTGGCAGTTGCGCGGCGTAGGCGGACTGGTAAAGAGCGTCGATGTAGCCACTGGTGATATTGTGCTGAGCACCGGCTCGGGAGCGACGGCTAAAGCAATCACCGTGCACACCACCAAGACAACCGTTCTCAAGCGTTACGCTCCGGCCTCTGTTCGCTTTGACGATGCGCAGGTTGCGCCCATTGATGCCATCCACGCCGGCGACCAGTTGCGGGCGCGCGGCACAAAAAATGCCGATGGCACGGAGATTACTGCTGAGGACGTGGTTTCGGGCAGCTTCCGTAATATTGCAGGAACCATTGTTTCGCTGGACACGGCAGGCTCCACGCTAATTGTCAAGGATTTGGCGACCAAGAAGCCGGTCACGATTCACATCACCGCGGATGCGCAGATGCGGCGTTTGCCGGAGATGATGGCGCAGTTTCTGGCGGCGCGGCTGAAAGGAACTACGGGCGCGACTGCGGCGGGCGGGAACGGCTCGGCAGGCGCACCGCGCGGCAACGGCCAGGGTGGCGGCGGACAATGGGCCGGCCGGAGTGGCGGACAGGGCGGAGGTTTTTCTGATCCGCAGCAGGCGCTCAACCGTGCGCCAGTCATTCAACTCAGCGATTTAAAGAAGGGCGATGCAGTGATGGTGGTATCTACCGAGGGCACAGCCGAGGTCACAGCCATCACGCTGCTGGCGGGCGTCGAGCCATTGCTCGAAGCTCCCGCGGCCACTCAAAATCTGCTTGCAAACTGGAGTATGAACACCAGCGCGCCGGAAGCTGCCCAGTAGGCCTACACGAACAATAGCAAACAAGCGAGGTCATAATGCTTTTTACATCACGCAACCTGACTCATCTATGGGTTATATTGGCGTTCTTTGCGGCAGGATTCTATGCGGCACAGGCTCAAGCTCCCGCTGCTCCTGCTGCTCCGACCGCACCTCCCGCAGCCACCGCGGTTACCGCCGCGCCGGCAACACCGGCAGCTAAGGCCACGGTGCGCGGACACATCGTCGACCCGTCGGGCGCGCTGATTCCCGGCGCAACAATCACCATCACTACTCCGGATGGGGCGACAGTCACTACAACGACGGCGGATGCTACCGGACATTATGCGGTAAACGGCCTGGCTCCCGGCAGCTACATCGTGCAGGCCAACGTTGAGGGTTTTGCTCCCTTTGCTTCACAACCTATTCCGCTTGCAGCCGGGCAGATGAAGCGCGTAGATATCTCCATGGCCATGGTAGTCGAACAGCAAAGCGTGGTGGTCACCGATGAGTCGCCCCAGGTTAGCGTCGACGCCGGCGGCAATGCCAGCGCTATTGTCCTGAAGGGCGCTGATCTGGATGCGCTATCTGACGATCCTGACGAGCTTTCCAATGAACTGACTGCGCTGGCCGGTCCATCTGCAGGCCCAAACGGAGGGCAGATGTATATTGACGGCTTTACCGGCGGTACGCTACCGCCCAAGTCGGCGATTCGCGAAATCCGCATCAATCAGAATCCGTTTTCAGCCGAATTCGACCGGCTGGGCTACGGACGCATCGAGATTCTCACCAAGCCGGGCACCAATACTTTGCACGGCAGAGCGTTCTTGATGGGGAACGACAATCTCTTCAACACCGGTAACCCATTTGTATCGTCGATTCCCGACTATCACAGCATCCAATACAACGGCAATATCAGCGGTTCGTTCAACAAAAAGACGTCGTATACCCTCAGCATAGAAGGGCGAAACATTCAGGACTATAACATTTACACCGCCAGCACTGCGGTTCTGGTGTCGGATCCCAGCCAACCGTGCGATCCGGCGACGAGCGAAACTTGTGAGGTTGCGTTTGTTTCCGGCTCCGTCTTCAGCCCGTCGACACGCATTGAGGTTGCGCCGCGAATCGATCTGCAACTGGGGCAAAAAGACACGCTGACCTTGCGCTATCAGTACGAGCGTAGCAGCTCGAGCGGAAATCTTGGCGGCTCGAATATAGCACTGCCTACGACGGCCACCTCCAGCACATCCTCGGAACACGCCATCCAGTTTACCGATTCCCACATCATCAACGAACACATGGTTAACGAAACCCACTTTCAATACCGGCGCTCGCACTCTTCCACTACACCGGTTAGCGCAGCGCCATTCGTCAGCGTATCTGGAGATTTTTCCGGTGGCGGCTCCAGTGGACAGTTCAATAACGATCATTCCGATCATCTCGAGTTGCAGAACATGACCACCCTGTCGGCCGGCGCCCATGCCATCAAATTTGGAACGTGGATACGCGATAACCGCGACGCTAACTCATCCGATGCGAACTTCAACGGCAGTTTTAGCTTTCCATCGCTGCAAGCCTATGTGGATACGCTGAACGGGCTTACCCAAGGTTGGACCTTTGCGAAAATTGCTTTACCTGCCAACTGCCCGGTGCAGCAAAATCCTTACGGTTGCCTGCCCAACAATCTGACCTACACCACGGGCCGGCAGGCCTTCGTGGGCAATGTCTTCGACGCTGCGCTTTACTTTCAGGACGACTGGAAGGTGAACCGATTCTTCACGCTCTCCGGCGGCCTGCGCTGGGAAACACAAAATCACACCGCGGACCACGACGACTGGGCCCCGCGCGCTGCCTTTGCATACGCCCTGGATGGCCACAAGGACAAAACGCAAACGAAGACAGTTCTACGTGGCGGCTATGGCTTCTTCTACGACCGCTTCCAAATTAGCAACCTGATGTCTCTTGAGCGCTTCAATAACAGTGGCAATAGCCAAACGAAGATTAGCATTGCCAAACCGAACTGTCCAAATGCTTCCAGCTTGAGCGTTATTATCAGCAACCTGGACAGCAATTCCACTTATTGCGGCACGGGAACCTCCGTTTCGTCGGAGATCTACCAGATCGCGCCCAGCTACCACGCGCCTTACACGGAGCAGCTTGGAACCAGCCTGGAGCGTCAGGTGACCAAGACCACCTCGGCGACACTCACCTTCCTGCACTCCTATGGCGTGCACCAGATGGCCACGCGTGACTCCAATGCGTATGAGCCTCTGCCCGGGACATCCTTCTATAACAGCACCACGGGCCCGCGCCCCAATCCGAATTTGGGTATTGTGAATGAGTTCTACCCCGAGGCGGTCTTCAAGCAGAACCAGTTGATCATGAACATCAACGCCCGCTTCTCGCCTAAATTCAGCGTGATGGGCTTCTACAACCTCTCCTTTGCCAACGCGGATACAGGAACGGCTTCAAACTCCTACAATTTGAAACAGGATTACGGCCGCGCCGGTTTTGTTTCGCGCAACATGCTCTTTCTGATGGGCAACTATACCGGGCCGTGGGGTATCACCTTCAATCCCTTCCTGATTGCGCAATCCGGAAAGCCCTTCAGCATCACCACCAACAACGACCTGACCGGAGACGCCTTCTTCAACAACCGGCCGGCCTATGCAAGCTCGTCATCACTCGCCAGCAATGTGGTCCAGACCAACTTCGGCGCCTTTGATACCGATCCGCAGTCAGGGGAGACTATCATTCCTATCAACATGGAAAACGGTCCAGCCGCGGTGGCCGTGAACCTGCGTGTCAGCCGCTCCATCGGCATCGGACCAAAGTTAGCAACAACCACTGGCCAGAGCAACTCTGGCGGACCTCCTCCGGGCGGTGGACCGGGAGGAGGCGGACCGGGTGGTCCGGGTGGAGGTGGTCGTGGCGGTCCGGGTGGAGGCTTTGGTCCGGGTGGATTTGGAGGTAGTGGCGGAGGAGGCCCACGAGGCCTCGGTGGCGGAATGGGCGGAAACGCCAACACCGGTCACAAATACTCGCTCACCTTCAGTGTGCAAGCGCTCAATCTCTTCAATGACATCGACTATGGGCAACCGTCAGCAGTGCTGATTCCAACCCTCGATACCAGCACCGGGTTGTACGGTCCGGGCAGCCGATTCGATAAATCCACGAGCCTTGCGCGCGGCATCTTCTCGTCGCCCACGAGTTCGGCAGCGCGGCGCATCTTCTTCCAGGCAGCGTTCAACTTCTGATTGTTGGTAATCAACTGAAACAAAGGGCCGGAGCGCGATGCTACGGCCCTTTATTATTGCGCGGGGACAGTTTCTACTATTTTGCCGCCTTCACTGCTACCGGCTGATCATCAACGGCAAAGGCGTCGATTAGCGAGATGACCTTTAGCTGCGCCTTCAGCGCATCGAGCGATGCCGTGCTGGTTGCCTTTATCTCCACCGTCTCGCCCGGCAGCAGGTCGAAATAGTTATCAGAGACCTGCACGTCAAGATCGCCGAAGGAGAGATATACGCTGCGCGCCAGCACCGGGGATGTAATGCGAATCCGATAATTGTCCTTCGCACCTGTGGTATCAACCTTCAGTTGAGCCGGTTTCAGATGTACTCCCTTAACCGGTGCAAGATAGGCCAGATTGCGCGAAATCTGCTTTCCATCCGCGGTCAGTTCTGCCACGATAAAGACTCGCGAAGTGTCAGCCGCGCCCGCGTCGGTCAGCTTCTTGAGTGGCCAGTCGAGATAAACCTTGCTGGTAAGCGGCGCAACTTTTATCTCATGCGACTCCTCCAGCAGAACCTTGCCGTCAAAGTCCATCAGCCGCACGCGCAGTGTGGCCGGTTCGGTCCACACCCTATCGCTGACAATGTAAACCTTCAGCGAACCCTCGACGTGCGGCGAAACCAGAATAGGCGCATAGAAGCGTCGCGCATAGTATTGCAGCGCCTTCCATCTGCCGTAGTAGTCAATGGAGGACCACGAAGCAACCGGCCAGCAGTCGTTTAGCTGCCAGAAGATGGAGCCCATGGTCTCCGGCCGCGAGCGCCGCCAGTGCTCCGCGCCAATCTTGATGCCCTCGGCCTGCAGCACCTGGCTGACATAGAGAAAGCTCGGAAAATCCTTGGGCGCGGGATAATCCTTGGCCGTGTAGTCCTGGATGATGGAGTTGCCTTCGTTGTTTTTCTGGTGGGCCAGCATCACCGGCGTGAAAATGCCGGTGCGGTCTTCAGGCTGGGTGAAACTCTCCACGGTGCGCATCTCCGGGAATGACTGGAAGCCGTACTCGGTGACAAAGCGCCAGTGGTGCTTCTCGTACTCTGTGAACGGCACGCGCCCATGCCATACGCTCCAATCGTGCTGATCGCCCGATTGATAATGAACGCTGAGTGGTTCATAGTCGGCGCTGGGTGAGCTGGGCCAGTAGGGCGTCTCTGGGGCGAGCCGCGCCACCACGCGAGGCAGGATGCCACTAAACTCGGTGAGATAATCCTGCCACATCTGGAACTTCACATCCGCGGGCAAACCCGGTCGCGGAGCCCAGCCGAAGGCGCTTTCCGTCTCGTTGTTGCCGCACCAGATCACAATGCTGGGATGATTGCGCAGCCGCCGCACCTGGTCCTCGGCTTCGGCCTCGATGTTCAGCTTGAAGGCGTAAGTCCCGGGCTGCCAGTCGTTGCCGAACATGAAGTCTTCCCAGATCATGATGCCCAGCTCGTCGCAAATCGCGTAGAATTCGTCGCTCTCGTAGTAACCGCCGCCCCAGTGGCGGATCATGTTCATGTTGGCGTCGCGTGCCGATTGCAGAATGCGGCGATAGTTGGCTGTGGTCACGCGATTAGGAAAGCTGTCGAAGGGAATCACGTCCGCGCCCTTGGCAAAGACAGGGATGCCATTGACGATGAATTCAAAACTGCGGCCCCACGTGTCCAGCTCGCGATGCAGCACGATAGAGCGCAGGCCGGTCTTGATTTTGCGCTCATCGATTCCTTGCTCGGTCGAGGCCACAGACGCGGTGAACTCGTAGAGCGGCTGCTCTCCGTATCCGGCCGGGTACCAGAGTTTCGGCTTCTGGATCTCTATGGGCAGATCGATCACGTTGAGTCCGGCATGGAAGTTGACCTTCGCATACGCCATCACCGGCTTGCCGTTATCGGAGAACTTCACTATCACATTAGCCGGACCAGCGTTTTCAACCCGGGCATCGGCTTCGATCTCCACCTCGGCGTCCAGATGCGCCACATCCTTGCTCACATCACGCTGATGAATCGCGAAGTCAGCTATCCTTACCCCGTTCCATGCCTCCAGCCGCACTGGCTTCCAGATGCCGCTGGTCACGAACCTCGGACCCCAATCCCAGCCGTACTCATAGGCGGGCTTGCGGATGTAGGTTTTTGCCTCAACCTTGGTTCTGTGCTGCCAGGGATCGCCGGCCGCCACCGCGGCTGCGGCCTTGATGGGCGATGGAAAGACAACGCGCAGCAGGTTCGTGCCGGCGTGCAGATGGCTCTTAACGGGCACTCTCCAGATGCGAAAGCTGTTGTCGGCGCTGAGCAGCTTGGCGCCATTCACAAAAACATCGGCAGCTCCATCGAGGCCGTCGAAGACCAGATCCACATTAGCCCGGGCGATCAACTCCGGCTTAACCTCGAAGCTCAGCTGGTACTCCCAACTCTCGTTCTCAATCCACTGCAGCTTGGCTTCATTGTCGCGATAGAACGGGTCGGGGATCTTCTTGTTGGCCAGCAGGTCCAGGTGCACATCTCCGGGCACAGTAGCTGGAAGCCAGCCATTCTCTCCCTGCCCGGCGCTGGCCGTAACTTGCCTGAATTGCCAGCCGTGATCGAGCGCCTGCGCCACATTCTGCGCTGGACTCTGTGCCGCTTTGGCCTGTGCCTGCGCCATCTCTCCTCCTATGCCAACAATCGCGCCCAACAGGGCACAGAACAATGCACATCCCGTACTTGCTGCTCGCATCCGGTCTCCTCCGGGCCTTCCACTGAACCGATAAACCGGCCAGGAGAGGCAACTTGTGAAATCGCTCATTAGCGTATCATGGAGCGCTGGCTGAGCAAGCTGGCCCTGGTTTCAGTGCGGCTGCTTCTTATATGCCAGCAACTTTTGATACAGCGCTTCCCACTCTCCTGCTTTGGTATCCATGCTGAAATGGGTCGTAATGCGTTCGCGCGCTGCGCCACCCAGCCTGTGGCGCTTATCTTCCGTATTCCGCATCATCTCCAGCATTGCCTCGCCGAGGCTCTCCGAGCTTTTCGCGGGGACAATCAATCCTGTCTCCCCCATAAGCTCGCGCACGCCGCCCACATCAGTGGCTACAACCGGCTTCTCCATTGCCATCGCTTCGCCTACTACAAGCGGCATTCCCTCCCAGGCTGATGCAAGCACAAAGCCGTCGGCTGCATCCAGCAGGGCGGGCATATCGCGGCGCAAACCCAGCCAGTGAATGGATGCCCCGAAATCAGCCGCCAGGGCAAGAACTGCCGCTGAACCCGCGTCAATAGACTCTCCAGCTATCCAAAGACAAGCCGAGGGGATGGCAGCGTGGACTAGCGCGAACGCTCGCATCAGGTTGGGGTAATCCTTGGCCGCTACGATGCGTCCCGCTGTGAGCCAGATAAACCCGTCTCCTGCGCCCATCTCCTCTCTCATGCTGGCGCGGCGCTCACGGCTAGGCGCAAACTCCATGATGTCGATCCCATTGGTGATGACCGAGGACTTACGAGCTGGCACGGCTTTTTGGCTCACATAGCGGGCAGCGGCTACCTGGCTCACGGCGGTAGTGTGGCGGCTTAGGGAGTCGGTGAGACGGTAGGCCAGCATGCGCAGCCTGGAACCTTCATTCAAATTGTGAACCGTGGTAAGAATAGCCGTTTTGGGCAGCAAAACCTTGAGTAGACGGGCCGCTATATTGGCCGGATAGGTGTGGCTATGGATTATATCGGGCTGGAAATCACGCAAATAGCGACGGGCTTTCCACAGTCCAGCCAGGATGCTGGCCGGAGTCTTGCGCATCTCAATATGAATCGGCTCGAGGGTCGTGGGCCACTCCTGGGGCTGGCTGCCAAGTAGTACGAGGAATGCGACCGCATGGCCACGCGCCGCCATGCGCTCTGCCAGCGCCAACGCCTGCCGTTCTGCCCCGCCGATGCCCAGCGAGGTGAGTACGTACGCGATTCGCATTGCCCTCTCACTCTGCAATCAATCAAGCTGAACGATGATAACGCGCCCCGTCATGCTTTAACAGCATCCCAATTTGGACCGCTCGTAACCCGTGTACCATTATGTTCCCCGGAAACAGGCAGTGGAAATCCGGTCCATACCTGCGTTTGCTGATTCTGGTAAACTGATATGTAGATTCAATGAAATGAGGAGGTTTTATGGCCCTGCGCGAGTGGGTAAAAACCAATGTTGATTATGGCCGGCGGCTGGTGGGCTCCGGAATCGAGGGGGCGCGTTCAGGCCAGGAAGAGTTCCTTAACGGCGAACCTCTTGCTCCCTATCTTGGCGAATCGGTAAAGGGCGCTCTGCTGCCCGCCGTGGTCGGCGCGTGCGTCGGAGTGCTGGTTGGTTATCCCATCAGCCGGCGAAAATCCTCCTCTGTCACATGGGTATATGGGCTTTTGGGATGCGCCATTGGGCTCACCACTGGCTTCGCCTGGAAAAGCCGTCATCTCGGTGCCAGCGTCGCCAGCGGCGCGATGAAGAACATTAGCAAGGTGCGCGATGAGAAGTGGCTGGCCAGGCATCCCATCAATTACGCGTAGAACACGCGCGCAAAGTGATTCCGAGTAAATAACCCGCCCTGAGGCAACAATCCTGCTGCCTTGGGGCGTTTTTTTCTGATCTTTCCTGCCCATGGCACGGGAAGAGAATCGCTGATTCCCTTCCCGCTCCGGCACTTAACTCACATTCCCTGCTTACTTGCGCAATCCCCGCGTATTCGTGGCAATCTCCACCTGCACTGCGATATATTCCGCCAGCGCATAGAAGAAAACAATGAGAGAGAAAGCAATCATCAGGAAGAAGATGGCCAGTTCGATTCCACCAAAGAAATCAGTGCCTCCACGTCCGGCAAAAGGCAGCACTTCTCCTATAAAACCCATCCGTGAAAATGGATTATCGCTGGTAATCCAGACAAACAAGCAGCCGCCTATGCCGAACAGGGAATAGGTGACAAACGCCAACTCGCCGTAGACGCGAAAGATTAAGGAAATAATCGAGAGCGCGACGAAGTGGTCGTCGCCCCATTCCATCACCGTACGCGAGCGATAGGCGAGAACGATTGCCGTCAAACATCCCCAAGCCAGGACAAAGAGCGCCAGTAACACGCATCCAATCAGAATTCCAATTGGGATATGGGTTGTGTAATTTCCTTCCATATCAAAGACTGATCTGCGTGCGCTGATGCCCAGTCTTATGATGGAGTAACAACCATACAACCCGACTAGCGCGATGATGATTGCCTGAATCTTCATCACCCATGAAATTGTGTTGCGAATGATCTTTGCATTGCTCAACGTATTGAAAAACGGATCAAAAATTCCGAACAAATTCATACTTTCCTCTCCTGTCCCGTTTCATCAACCATGTGGCTGAAGAACAGGCTTGCTAGGTTCTTATGAAAAATGCGCGGGAGAGAATCGAAGATTCCCTACCCGCGCAAGACATCCTCTCCATTGCTCGTCTTTGCCTTGCCTTACGGGCATGCCAGTACTATGTGTCTGAGTTGTACTGAAATTTGGCCCTGGGAGCGCCACGCGGACGGCGCTCCCTGAGCCTCGTTTATTCTGACCAGTTTCTATTGAGGCGGTGTAGTTCCACCCTGGGCCGCTTCAGTGTTCACATCCGACTCCGCCTGATCGGCCTGCTGAGTCTGCTGCTGTACCTCGGTCTGGACATTGGGATCCTGCGGAGGCGCTACATCTGCATACTGCGCCTGAACTGGTGGCCCCTGCGCCAATTGCGGAGCCTTTGGCAATCCTCCCTGGCCCTGCTTGTTCTGCAGTTCCTGGAGCCCTTGGTCAATCTGCTCCCGCATGTGGTTCTGCATCTCCTGCAGATCGGTCAACTGCACCGTCACCGTGCTGGATTTCGGGCATTCATTGCCACCCTTGCTGGCAAGCACCACCAAGTTCGCCGCTGTCGCGTCGGGTGGAGGCGGGCTCATCAGCGCCAGCACATCGCCATCGCTAATAGCGCATTCATTCTGGTTGGCGTCCGTCACATCCAACGCGGTGCCAGCCACAAAAATGTGCCGATGGCCGTCAGACATCATGCGCGCGATCCCGCTGGAGCCGGGGTCGATGTCCTGATTCTGTGCGTTCTGCTGCTGTTCCTGGTTTTCCAGCGCGATTTGGGCTTTTACCTCCTCGGCGATCTCCTGCTTCACATCGGGAGTGAGCATCACCACTCCGCCACCCTCAGGAGGTGCAGGGGCCGCTTCGCCGGCCTCTTGATGGGCCGTATAAGCTTCCTGTAAGTCCTGCGAGATGAGATAGTCCGTCAGCCAGAAGGGGGCGCCATAGTACACCGGATAAGGCGCAAAGAAGCCGCCGAAGTACCCGTACCAGGGAGCGCCTCCCCAACCCCAGCCATAATGGATTGGACTTACCCACGGGTTATACGCCCATCCATAAAAGCCGGGGGCAAAGAAAACGCCCGGTGCATACACGTCCAGATTCAATCCGCGATAGCCATATCCGCGATAAAAGCGGCTGTACTCGTGGCCGTGGTAGAAGTAGCTGCGCCGGCCGAAATCGTGGCCATGGTAACTGTACCCGCGCTGCACATAGCCCGGACGGCCACGCTCGCCAACGACGCGGCTGTGGTCAGGGCGCTCTACCCTGATACTGCGATTGCCGTTCAGCCCATGATGCACGTCCATGCCCCGCTTGGGATCATGCACGTCGCTGATCTTGCCATTAGGCCGTTTGGTTATCGCGCCGCCTGTCCTGGTGACGCGCGTATTGCTTCCCTTGGGAGCTAAACTCCCGGTCGCCGTGTGGCTTCCGCCGATGGGGTGTGAAGTGGTGACTGCGTGCGTGCCGCCGATGTTTGCTCCGTGCGTAATTCCGCCATCCGTTGCATGCGTAGCACCGGTTGTTCCGTGCGTTATTCCGCCATCCGTTGCATGCGTCGCACCGCCAGTAGTCGGTCCATGCGTCGTGGCCCCGCCAGTCGTCGGTCCGTGCGTCTGCATGGTACCCCCAGTCGTTGGCCCATGCGTGGTGGTCCCGCCGCCGCCAGTATTCATGTTGGTGGCCCCACCAGTCGTCGGTCCGTGCGTCTGCATGGTGCCCCCGGTCGTCGGTCCATGCGTGGTGGTCCCGCCGCCGCCAGTATTCATGTTGGTTGCCCCGCCGGTGGTCGGTCCATGCGTCTGCATGGTGCCCCCGGTCGTCGGCCCGTGCGTGGTGGTTCCGCCGCCGCCAGTATTCATGTTGGTGGCCCCGCCGGTGGTCGGTCCATGCGTCTGCATGCTGCCACCGGTCGTTGGACCGTGCGTGGTGGTCCCGCCGCCGCCAGTATTCATGTTGGTGGCCCCGCCGGTGGTCGGTCCATGCGTTTGCATGGTGCCCCCGGTCGTTGGTCCGTGTGTGGTAGTCCCGCCGCCGCCAGTATTCATGTTGGTGGCCCCGCCGGTGGTCGGTCCATGCGTTTGCATGGTGCCCCCGGTCGTCGGCCCATGTGTGGTGGTTCCGCCGCCGCCAGTATTCATGTTGGTGGCCCCGCCGGTGGTCGGCCCGTGCGTCTGCATGGTGGACCCACCGGTAGTTGGCCCGTGCGTGGTGGTCCCGCCGCCACCATTATTCATGTGTGTGGCCCCGCCGGTGGTCGGCCCATGAGTCTGCATGGTGCCCCCGGTCGTTGGTCCGTGTGTGGTGGTTCCGCCGCCACCATTAGTCATGTGGGTGGCCCCGCCGGTGGTTGGTCCATGCGTCTGCATGGTGCCCCCGGTCGTTGGTCCATGCGTTGTAGCTCCGCCGGTCGTCGGTCCATGCGTTGTGGCCCCGCCAGTTGTCGGTCCATGCGTAGCCCCGCCAGTCGTCGGCCCATGCGTGGCCCCGCCGGTAGTCGGTCCATGCGTGGCCCCGCTAGTGGTCGGTCCATGCGAGGCACCGCCAGTGGTCGGCCCATGCGAGGCGCCGCCGGTGGTCGGTCCGTGCGGGGGACCCTTAGGAGGACTGTAGGCCTGATGGGCTGCGCCGCCGCTTGGCCCATGTGAGCCGCCGCCGCCTCCGGCGGGCCTTACAACCGGCCTGGGGGCGGCCGCCCTGTTGGAAGGCGCTGGGTGCGGAGCCGGCGCGGACGGCCTATTTCCTGCAGCAGCTTTGCCTACGGCGCCGAACATCATAAGCCCTGCAAGAATCAGAATTGCTGAGCCTTTGCGAATAACCCTGTGAAGAAGTTGTATCGTCATTGGATCCTCTTTCCTTTTCCATCTCTTTCTGTCCAGGCGCAACCCTGGAGCATTTTTACTGATCCCAAAGTGCGGACACGTGAATACCCCATCCTTACCGCAAAAACTTGAGACGCGGCAAGGATGGGGCACAGATGACGTTCAGCCAGGGGCTGAACAGCTAGTTCGTCGGAGGTGTAGTAGCCGGCGTAGCAGTAGTATCCGGCGTGGTGCTCCCCTGGGATGTATCGTTCTGTACATCCGTCTCCGCCTGATCTGCCTGCTGGGTCTGTTGCTGAACCTCGGTCTGTACGTTGGGATCCTGCGGAGGCGCTATTGCCGCATACTGCGCCGGAGCCGGCTGGGCCTGCGCCGATGGAGGAGCCTGCGGGATTCCGCCCTGTCCCTGCTTGCTCTTCAGTTCCTGGAGTCCCTGGTCGATCAGCTCCCGCATGTGGTTCTGCATCTCCTGCAGGTCGGTCAACTGCACCGTCACCGTGCTGGATTTCGCGCACTCATTACCGCCCTTGCTGGCCAGCACTACGAGATCCGCCGTTGTTGCATCGGCCGGTGGCGGGCTCGTCAGCGCCAGCACATCGCCGTCGCTCAGAGCGCACTCGTTCTGGTTTGAGTCCGTCACATCCAGCGCGCTGCCAAGCACAAACACGTGCTTATGGCCGTCGGCTAACATGCGCGCAATTCCGCTGGAACCAGGATCCGTGTCCTGATTCTGCGCGTTCTGCTGCTGCTCCTGGTTCTCCAGCGCGATTTGACCCTTCACCTCATCGGCGATCTCCTGCTTCACTTCGGGGGTAAGCGCTGGACCTCCGGAATCAGGAGGAGCGGGGGCTGCTTCTCCGGCATCCTGATGTGCCGCGTAGGCTGCCTGCAAGTCCTGCGAGATAAGATAGTCGGTCAGCCAAAACGCTGGGCCGGCATACACCGGATAAGGCGCGAAGAAGCCGCCGTAGTACCCGTACCAGGGAGCGCCTCCCCAACCCCAGCCAAAGCGGATGGGGCTTGCCCACGGGTTATACGCCCATCCGTAAAAGCCGGGGGCAAAGTAGACACCCGGGGCATATACGTCCAGTTGCAATCCGCGATAGCCATAGCCGCGATAAAAGCGGCTGTACTCATGGCCGTGGTAGAAATAGCTGCGCCGTCCGAAATCGTGGCCATGGTAGCTGTACCCGCGCTGCACATAGCCCGGACGGCCACGCTCGCCAACAATGCGGCTGTGGTCGGGGCGCTCTACACGGATTGAGCGGTTGCCGTTCAGCCCGTGATGGATGTCCATGCCCCGCTTGGGATCATGCACATCGCTGACTTTGCCGCCCGGCCGCCTGGTTATCGCGCCGCCGCTCCTGGTGACGTGCGTAGTGCTTCCCTTTGGCGCCATACCCCCGGTCGCCGTGTGACTTCCGCCAATGGGGTGTGAGGTGGTGGCTGTATGCGCGCCGCCTCCGGTTGTCGGTCCATGCGTGGTGGCCCCGCCAGTCGTCGGTCCATGCGTCTGCATGGTTCCCCCGGTCGTTGGCCCGTGCGTGGTGGCTCCGCCAGTCGTCGGCCCGTGTGTCGTTGCCCCGCCAGTCGTCGGCCCGTGTGTCGTTGCCCCGCCAGTCGTCGGTCCATGCGTGGTGGCCCCGCCGGTCGTTGGTCCATGCGTGGTGGCCCCGCCAGTCGTTGGTCCATGCGTGGTGGCCCCGCCAGTCGTTGGTCCATGCGTGGTGGCCCCGCCGGTCGTCGGTCCATGCGTGGTGGCTCCGCCAGTCGTCGGTCCATGCGTGGTGGCCCCGCCAGTCGTCGGTCCATGCGTGGTGGCTCCGCCAGTCGTCGGCCCGTGTGTCGTTGCCCCGCCAGTCGTCGGCCCGTGTGTGGTGGCTCCGCCAGTCGTCGGCCCATGCGTGGTGGCCCCGCCAGTCGTCGGCCCATGCGTGGTGGCCCCGCCAGTCGTTGGCCCATGCGAAGCACCGCCAGTGGTCGGTCCGTGTGATGCCCCACCGCCAGTCGGTCCATGCGAAGCGCCGCCGCCGGTCGGTCCATGCGAGGCGCCGCCGCCGGTTGGCCCGTGCGAGGCGCCGCCGCCGCTCGGATGCGGTGCTGGGGCGGACGGCTTGGTTCCTGCGGCTGCTTTGCCCACGCAGCCAAACACCAGGAGTCCGGTAAGAATCATTACTGCAGAGCCTTTGCGAAAAACCCTGCGAAGTAGTTGTGTCGTCATTGGATCCTCTTTTCCCTTTCTTTGTTCCGGTCCAGCACTTCATTTACGAAGCGCCAACCTGCTGTTCCAACCCTGCTGCGCGAACCTGGCTGCGTACTCCCCTGTTCGCGCAAACGCTCTACTCAATATTGCTGACTTTCCCATTCGTGAAGGTCACCTTCATATCCTTGTAATAAAAGATTTCCTTCGCTCCCAGCTTGGCAATTCTAGCCGGCTGCCCGAAGGCGGCAATCACTTGATCCTTGGTTTGGCCAAGGGCGATGGTCGGCGGTGGAGTATCGGCCGGCGGTGGAGGCGGGGCTATCTCCTGTGTAGGCGCCTGTTCCGCGGGAGCCGCTGCCGGCTGACTACCCTGATCGCCCTGATTTCCCTGATCGCCCTGATTCTCCGCGGGTTGAACCGTTATGACCTCGAGAACTGTCTTCACAAAATCGTCCACCTGCGGCACGGTTCCCTTCGGAAATGCAAACTTGATCTCCCCGTAGTAGCGAACGTCGTTGAATGGATCGCTATATGTGCTGATGAGAATTCCGTCTCTCTGAGCCACAATCCCGGTAACCCAGAACTTCTCTCCAGCGACAAACTGGCGCGATGCGCAAGCGTTGTTGGCAGCATCGGCAGGGCTGTCACCATTACCTAATCCAAGACGGCCCATAATGGCGGTTTTCGTGCCTGTCACCGCGGCGTCTCTGGCGCGGTTTTTCTGATTGGCCGTTAAAACTCCGTTATCGTAAGTGTTGGAATATGCATAGGCAGAGTCCGTACTGCACATCATCAGCCCATCCTTATGCAAAACAATAATGTCACCGGCGGTGACGATATCCGAGCGGTCGGCGGTAATCTTCGTCAGATTGATCTGAGAGATCAGCTTGTTCTGGATCAACACAGACTGGTCGCCGGGACCTGACTGCGCCGCTGTCTCCCCTTTATTACTTTTTTTGGGGAATCCAAATTGTGCTGCCGCTGTCATGCTGAACATCAACAGAAACGCCGCCACCTTCAATGCGCTAAACTTCCGCATCTGAGTCATATGCCTTAAACCTCTTTTGATGATGTGGGAAAGCACTCTTCAAGCCCTTTCACCGTAAATCACGGCTCTGACACTGTCAAGATATTCGTTGGTAATCGCGCTTCTTCAACCACTTATCATCATAAACACCGCGTTTATCAGGATGTTTCGCACATATTAAAATATGGTTTTCAATAAGCTATGAAATCCTTGGCCGCCCGATCAGATGGAGCAGTTGGCGCCGATTTCGCAGCGCCACCACTTCGGAATTACGCTCCGGGATACCTTTGGATCCATCTTTACTTCCTGGCTTACTTCTTCGGCTGCTTTGTTTCAGACTTTGCCCTGGCCTCTCCGTCCACGCCTGCTTCTGCCAGTGCTTCTGCATCCAATTCATGCTCATGGCGATAATGCTCAACTGGCATCTTGCCATCCCACCAGGCCCAGTTCATCGGATAGACATCCGGATCAAAGATGACCTGGTAGAAATGCCACACGACAATCGCCAGCGTGGCCAGAATCGCCTCGTAGAAGTGGATGGCGGTGGCCACATCAACCCACCAGCGCGCCAGCAAATCCCCGACCCAGACCTTGGCCCAGATCATCACGCCGGTAACTGCCATTAGCGCCGTGCCCCACACCAACGCCCAGTACTCGGCCTTCTCCGCATAATTGAAGCGGCCGAACTTGGGCTTTTCGCCTCCCAGGCCGAGGTAATAGCGCATAGTCGCCCAGGCATCGAAGGCATCCCGAGGCCGCGGAGCAACGTCGCAGAGCAGCCGCCGGCCTTCTTTGGTGATCGCCAGGTAGAAGATGTGATAGATGCCGGCGGCGATCAGGACCACTCCCGCCACGCGATGCGTGGTGCTGCGCAGCTTTTCGCTCATGGCCAGCACGTCGGCCAGCCATGAGTTGGGGAACTTGAGGGCAAATCCGGTAATCACCAGCACAATGAAGCTGGTCAGCAGAATCAGGTGTTGCCAGCGCTGGTTCGTGCTCATGCGCGTCATTTTGGGATTCTGCATGGCCCGTAGCGTCCTGGCCTTGCGCTGCCAGATAATCGCGTTGTGCAGGAACATGACGCCAATCACAACGAGGATCAATACGATGTAAATCCATCTCACCCAGCGCACGGCAATCGAGCCGATATCCTTGGATTTACTAACATCCATGTGGACCTTGGTCAGGGTGAACTTCTGCGTAACTCCCTTGTGACACTGGCCGCAGGTAGCGTCGAGGTTGGCTTTATTGATGGTGGAGCGGGGATCGCTGGATGGCAGAATGTTATGCACGCCGTGGCAGCTGGCGCAGTTGGCCACCACCGCCGAGCCGCCCTCGGCAGCCAGCCCGTGATAACTGTCCAGGTAACTGGTCACGCGATTGCCGGCCACGCCAAACTCCTGCGAAAGGCGCACTCCCTCGTGGCAGCGCGCACATGTAGTACGTGCAATGTTCTGCTCTGAGACAGAGGAGTTAGGGTCGATATGCGCCTTGATGGAGTGGATTCCGTGGCAATCCGTGCAAACCGGGGCCAGCCCGTTGCCGCGCGCAATCGCCTGCCCGTGAATGCTCTCCACGAAGGTCTGCTCCACCGCGCCGTGGCACTTACCGCAAGTTGCCGGAACATTGAACTTGTAAATCGGCGACTTGGCGTTGTTGGCGGGGAGAATCTCGTGCGCGCCGTGGCAATCTGTGCAGACCGCTGCCTTCTTTGAGCCCTTCTCGATGGCCAGCCCATGTACGCTCTGCTGGTAAGAGACGTATGGCTGGCCGCTCACGCCATTCGACTCCATCAGAAACTTCTGCCCGTGGCAGCGGCCACAGGTAGTGGGAATGTTGTCATGATTGACCGGCGAGTTGGCATCGCTGGCGGCCAGAATCTCGTGAGCGCTCCCGTGACAATCCTGGCAGTTCGCCGCCGCGGCTGCTCCCGGCTTGGCTGTGGCGTGCAAACTGTGTGCGTAAGCCTGCTGTGCGTCAGCATGGCACTCGGCGCAGGAGGCCGGCCTCCGTAAGTTCTTGTTCTTCGGATCGTGCGCGGATTTATGGCAATCTATGCAGGTAAACATCTCACCATGAACGGAGTGTTTGAGCTTGCCTTCATCCACATAGAGACTGACCTGCTTGCCGTTCACCTGCTTGGAGATGGAGGGTTTGCCGTGGCAGGACAGACAGTCCTGGTCTGTGCGTTTTTGCTCGGCGCGAGCCGCGCAGGCGAAAAAAAACAGGGATAAGGCAAGCGTTTGGACGAGGATATTTCTGGAAGTTTTCACGCCTCTGAGGAGACGCCTGGGCGCTCTAACTCGCAGTGACTTGAGTCACAATGGCAACCACCAACTGGGGCTTTCATCAGCTTCTCATAGCCTATGCAACGAAGGGTATGAGCTGTAGCCCATACTCTTCGTTGAAACCAGATGATCGCACCAGTTTGAATGCTCGCTCAGGATCCGAAATAAGCGCTCAGGGTCAGCACCAGGAGCAGCAGGCCGATGAAAATCGCCGTATAACCAACTGCTTTGGAAAAATTGAGCAGCCAGAGCGGCGGCTTGACTCCCAGCCTGGTCTCCAGCTTTCCCTCGGCTGCAACTCTCTGGTACTCCTCCGGGCGCTTGGTTTTGAACTCTTCCTCGCTCTCCACGCCGGTAAAAATCACCATGTCCATGGGGAAGCTGTCGGGGCGCAAATGGGTGTTGACGAAGTGGATGGAAAAGATGAACAGAATAGCCAGCAGCCCTTCCTCGCTGTGAATCACCAGCACGGCATTCAGCGCCCAGCCAGGCAAGAAGCGGGCGAAAAATGGGGCAAACCACATGGCATATCCTGAAAAGCCGATGACTACCATGCCCCAGAAGACCGCCCAGTAATCGAACTTCTCCCAATAGGCATATCGCTCGAACTTCGGCTTGGGACCCAATCCGATGAACCAGCGCATGTGGCCGAAGAGATCCTTCACATCCTTCCAGTTGGCCACCATGGAGGTATTTCCCCAGAAAATTCCTTTTTCGCGATGGACCAAGCCGCGGGTGAAGACTTCTTTCAAATGGATAAGAAACGCCACGGTCAGGACCAACGCGAAGAACTTGTGAAAGAAGATGATGGTCCCGAATCCGCCCACTCCGCTGGCAAATCTCCTCGCCCAGAAACTCTCGCTGAAGCGCATGGGCAATCCGGTGGCCGCCAGTCCCAGGAAGGTGGTGAACAGGACGGCATGCATGTATCTCTGTGCGCGCGTGAAGCGCATGAAGTAACGCTCCCCCGCGTGGCTTTGCACTTTGCTTTCCGCAGCCTGCTGCAAATCAGCCATTGTTACCTCCCTTTGCCGACCGTGTTTTGACCTGCTGGTATCGCGAGCGGACCAGCCACAATATGGTGTGAATCGCGAAGAACGCCAGCACGCCGATCAACAGCACGTTCATGAACAAGCGAGTATAGTAGAGGGCCGGATTCAGCTTGCGATTGTGCGCGTTGGCATGAGGCTGATACTGCACGAAGCTGGCATTGGCGCCGGCATGACACTTGCCGCACGTGACCACCAGGTTGGCCGGAGCAATCGGGGACTTGGGATCGGATGCGGGCAATACATCATGCGCTCCGTGGCAGTCCCAGCAGCGCGCTGTCTCCACGTAGCCGCCCAACGAGCCCAACTGAGAGTGGAAGGTATCCCGGTAAGTGGACAGCTTGTCCTTGTGACATGAGCCGCAGATAGGCGTAGACTGCATGCGAAAGCTGGCTTCCGTTGGCTGCAGAATCGCATGTGCCGTGTGGCAGTCTGAGCAAACCGGTGCGTTCAGATTGCCTTTTGCAACAGCCTTGCCATGCACGCCGCCTAAATAATTATCTGTAATGCCTGCATGACACTTTCCGCACGTATTGGGAATATTCGATTTATAAGTGGGGCTCTGCGGATCAGTGTGGCTCAATATGTGATGCGATCCATGGCAGCTTTGGCAGTTAGCCGCCACCAGCAACCCTTCCCTGCTGAGCGCAAACCCATGGATGGAATCGAGATACATCGGGTAGACGTTGGGCAGGCCGTGCTTTTTGGCCAGCGCGTCGTTGCCGTGGCAGTTGCCGCACGTGCGCGGAACGTTGAGCGGATAGACAGCCGACCGGGGATCGCTTTTGGGAAAGATGGCATGGGCGTCTCCGTGGCAACTGGTGCAGGGATGCTCTGCCCGGTTGGCATGCACGCTTCCCACCAGTCCTTCCGCCTCACCGGTGTGGCAGCTTTCGCACTTGACCGGCGTCGCTGGATCCGGATGTGGATAGTCCTTGATGGTGCTATGGCAATCGCCGCACTTCAGGTTGCCGTGCAGGCTGGCGCCGAAAGTCCCGGCATCCACTCCGACACTTTTACCGGCGGCGTCTTGCAGGCTCTTGTCCCCGTGGCAGCCGAGGCAATCGACCTCCGCATGCGCGACGCGCGGTATCGCGAAAACCAGAAGCGCCCCAAAAGCGAGCGCAATGGAGGAAGCTGTCTTCATGTCGGCTCCGATCGATCCTTAACGCATTCAGGCATTACGCTTTCAGGCCAGTCCCGGCAAAGGCGCGGGAGAGATGAGATCGCGGCCCTCCCCTCCCGGCTCATATGCACGGCTAGGACATGCCTGTCGTGTGCTGCTACTTCAGGCTGCGGATGTACTTGACGAGGTTCTTAATCTGGTCGTCAGTCAGGCTTTTGTACATGGGCATCTTGTTCTTGCCGTTCTTGGTAATGTCAAATAGCGTTTGATCGGATTCCTTGGCTACCTCCGGGGACTGGAATGACCGCGCGCCCATCCTCACGCCAGTCGGAGTCGGGCTCCCGTTAGCTCCATGGCACATCTGGCACTTGGTCTTGTAAAGGTCTGCGGTGCTGCCCTGCGCGAAGGAAAGTCCCGCGAGGGAAATAGACAGCAAGATTGCGGCTGCTGCTGTGATTCGTTGCGTCATAGTATTGCTCCTTGGCCGGTCGTTTTTCAGGTTTTCCGGTCAAGTACCTGTCATATAGGCTCTGTTGCGCGGTCGAAAGTGACGCCGGTCACACATTGAATATCCCTTTACCGCGTTCCGCCCAAATCATTCGCGTATCCTTACTTAGGATTCGCTGCTTCTTACGTTTTTGGCGAACCTGGTCGCAAGCGTGCCAAGGTGATACAGGTCACTTGCTGCAACCACTCTAATAAGGCACAATAAGGCCTCTGCTTGAGGAAAAATATGGGCGCGATTGCTGTAACTGATTCAAAAATCATGCTTACCCTTCCCGGGGACGCGGTGCGCCAGATTCAATGGCGGTTTGCCGGCCGATTTGATTTGCAGATGCTGGTTCAGTCGGCGCGCGGCGTGGCAAGAGGAACGGTGGCCCGCCTGGTTGCTGCCGGCGAGCGCAATACCCACGATTGGACCCCCGGCAAGAACAGCATGATGGAGGCCTTTGACCGCGCCGGTGTCACTGCAGCCTTCATGGAGCCGGAAGAGGGCGGTTTCATCGCCGGCCCCAAGAATCTGGCCCTGTCGCTGGCAGCCTTCGAACTGGCCTGGGTGGATGGCGGCGCGGCCACGGCCAGCCTGGCCAGCTTCCTGGCTCTCTCGCCCATTCACGAGCGCGGCACGCCGGAGCAAGTCAACCACTATAAAAGCCTCGCTGCGCCTCCCCAGCCGGGCGAAAACCGCATCCCCTGGCGCGGCGCATTCGCACTAACCGAACCCATTCCCTACGTGGGCGTCGACGCCAGCATGTTGAGCGGCAAGGTGCGCGTGGCTGAGTGGAAGGAGGGCCAAGAGCCCTGGCTGCAGGTGGACAAGCGCGGCCGCTTCATCACCAACATCGCCTTCGCCAACTTCGTCACCGCCGCGGTCATCTCCGACGACCCGCGCATCAAGGGCAGTTGTTTCGTGATCCTGGAAGAGACCGACGAGGGCATTTTTGACCACGGAACGCCCACCAAGAAGCTGGTTCACCAGCTCTCCTCCACCGGCGATCCCATCTTCAACCTCAAGGTTCCAGCCAACCGGATAATCGGCGGTTACACCGTCAAGGACGGCGTCATCGTTCCCAACTACAACCACGGCGAAGTGATCGATGCTGTCTTCCGTCGCACCCGCGTTCCAGTCGGCATTATGACGGCGGCCAAGCTGTTGTCGGCCGTCGAGCCGGTCATCCGCTATCAGCGCGGGCGCTTCCGCGGGGCTGAAGGCACAACCCCCGGCTCGGTTCGCTACGAGCAGGGCATTCAGCAGCGCGAGGACGCGTTGCACCGGCTGGTGGACGTCTGGGCCACCGGTGAAGCGGCCACCTCGCTGGGCTTTGCCACTGCGCGCCTCTTCGATGAGCTTGACCCCATCGAGAAGCAAAAGACTGCCATCCTCAAGGAGCGCGGCATCAGTGGTGGGCGCGCCGAGCTGAAGGCGCTCCGAGAGAGCGAACATAGCGCCATCGAGCTTGCCACGCTCAAGGCGCAAAACTCTGATTCTCCGCGCCGCCGCGAACTCGAGGCCGATCCGCTGGTGCAATTTGTTTTGAAGGACGCTGAGGCCAACGTGCTCTGCCCGGCCACCAAGCTGTGGAACACCGGCCACGGCGCCAACATGCTGCGCGAAGCCGTCAGCCTGATGGGCGGCTATGGCATCACCGAAGACTGCCCCGGCTTCCTCGGCAACAAGTGGATGGACGCACAACTCGAAGCCACCTACGAAGGTCCCGAAGCTGTCCAGCGACGCCAGTTGACCGTCACCATGACCTCTGAGGTCTTTCTCGCGCAGTTCCGCGCATGGACCACCGAGATGCGGCGCATTGCTTCCTCGCGCCCCGGCACCGGCGCCTGCACTCTGGCCTCGGCCATGCAGATGTGGCTATGGACGCTCATTCACCTGCAGAAGGCCACCGACCCCAGCGGCGGCAAGCTCTATCACGGTCAGCGCCAGGGCGTGACCTTTGCCTTGGCCGACGCGCTCTGCTGGCTGGTTGCCTCGCGAGCGCAGATTCTCGATGTGCTCGAGTTGGAAGCCCGCGGCCCCGAAGATCCCGTCGCATCCGAAGGCCTGCAAGGCACAGTCCAATTCCTCAGCGATCTCTGCCACACGCAGGCGGCGCAGGCAGCCGGCGAGGTCTCCCGCATCTGCGCCGAGCTGGTCTTCGGTTATAACTGCCACCCCTCCTGGGACGAGGAGGAGCATCGCAGTTGCTTCCTGGCCGGCGAGTTGGAAGAGTTCGAGGAGACCATGCCGGGCATCAGCGCCATGGCCTTCGATGTGTTGGCCGCCGACGGCACACATCCGCACAAGGCCGGACCCTGCGCCGGTTGCGCCGGCTCTGCCGACTTCCTGCGCATGCAAAACAGGTTGACTGCATGCCTGACCGGCTCGCGCCTGGCCAAGGACCGCGCCGCCGAAACCGTCAGCAAGGTCATGATTCCCGAGGCGCTGGATTACCCCGCATGAGTGGAGGTTGCAAATGAAGAAATTAGTTTTTGTCTTCATTCTACTTTTCGGAGCAAGCGCGGTTTCGCAGGTATTAAAACCTTCTGATTTCGTTATCGATTCGTCTAAGCCCTATGTGTATCTGAAGTTCGATCATATTGGGCCACGAAAACCACATCAGGATGGTGAAATTAATACCGGCCTATGGCTTAAAGTCGTCAACAACTGCCGCATTCCAATAGCTTTTCGTTCGTCAGGTGGGCTTCCAGGAGATATCGAAACAACCGTGGAGGATGAGGTTGTTGAAAAAGAACCGATCCTGACAATCATCACTTCTAATCAGGAGATGCAAGAATACCAAAAAGATTTAAAACTGCGAAAAGAGAGATTGAAGCATAAACCTGCGGGTTATTCGGATGAAACATATGGTTTTGCAATTGTGCAACCTGGCACGGAACTCCTAATAAGTTTTCCGCTGAATCATGTCGATGAATATTGGTATTTGCGCGTGAAGTTTACTTTTGACCTCAACAACTACTTTATTGCAGTAGGCCCATTCACCTACATTCCATTTGATGTATGGGATATTCCCAATGATGTGAGGTGCAGTAATCCTAAAGTATTTTCACCATGCAAACCGAATTCAATGTAATTGCATAGTATTTGAAATCAGGAGGCCGCTTGAGCGCGGAAGAAAAAGCAGCAGAGACCATCGAGATCGACCGTCCCTCTATGGAAGTGGACATCGCCTGCGTTGGCTTCGGTCCGGCCACTGGCGGCTTTCTCACCACGCTCATCAAAGCCTGGAACGAAAACCCCGCCGATCCGGCCTTCGAGAGTCGCGTTACTCCGGGAATGCCCCTGCAAGTCCTCTGCTACGAGCGTGCCGACGACATCAGCTCTGGCGTCAGCGGAGTCGTCACGCGCGCTCAGGCGATCCGCGCTAGCTTCCCTGCTCTGAATCCGGCCGAAATTCCCATGGCCGCTCCGGTCACCAGCGAGCGGGTGATGTACCTGCTGGACCCCATCGGCGCCAGCCGGCGCTCGCTTACTTTGCGCTTGGCAGACGTCCTTCTCCGCACTGCCGGACGGCTGCTCGGCGTCAAAGACCACGCATTCACGCTGCCCTGGACACCCGCCTTTCTCAACAAGCACGGCGGCCTGGTCCTCGGCATCGGCCAGTTCAACCAGTGGGTCGGCTCGCAACTGATGGCCTCAGGCCTCGTCCAGATCTGGCCCGGAACGCCTGTCAGCGCGCCGCTTTTTTCTCAGGTGCCCGGAGGGCACGGCAGAAAAATCGAAGGCCTCCGCCTCGCCGATCAGGGTGTCGACAAATCCGGCGCACCAACCGACGGCTACATGGCAGGAATGGACGTTCGTGCGCAACTCACTGTTGTCGGCGACGGCCCTGTCGGCGCAATTTCCCAGTACATAGACGACAAGCTCGGCCTGCCCGAGGGTCACGCTCATCGCGAGTGGGCCCTGGGCATGAAATTTGTTATCGAAGTGCCTGAAGACTCTCCGCTGAAGCCCGGAACCGTCTGGCACAGCTTTGGTTTTCCTGAGCCGGAGATCTTCGGCTTCCTCTATGTGCATCCGGAGCGGCTGGTCTCGGTGGGCATCTTCATCCCCTCCTGGATGCACGACCCCTCGCGCACCGCCTACCGCTATTTGCAGCACTACATTCAGCATCCCGCCCTGTGGAAGGTTCTGAAGTACGGAACGCTGCGCTCCTGGGGCGCAAAGTCTCTAGAAGAAAGTGGCAGGCACGGCGAGCCGTATCTCTGTGGCGACGGCTACGCGCGCATCGGCGAAGGCTCCGGTTCGACAAATATGTTGACTGGCTCCGGCGTGGACGAGGCCTGGGCCACGGGCACACAACTCGGCGAAGCGGTCATTGAGTTGCTCCGCGCTGGCAAGCCCTTCACGCAGGAAAACCTTGCCGCCACATACGAAGCCCGCCGCCGCGCAAGCTGGGTCGAACGCGGCGCTCGCGAAGCCGAGAACGCACGCAATGGCTTCCAGGACGGCATCGTCAAAGGCATGATCGGCATGGCGCTGGCTGGACTAACCGGTGGCCGTCTCTCGCTCAGGGCTCACATCCCACCGGCGTACAAACAAATTGCAACCGCTGCCTCCAGAACAAAGCTCCGTGCCCCATCCTTTTCGCGTTCTTTGCGAAAAGGGTGGGATGCCTCATCGCAATCCGTCGACGGCCTCAAACTCAAAGATGCGGCGGCGTTGGCCATCGCCGATGGCCGCTCCTTCCACGATGCGCTGCTCTCGGCGCGCGGCTGGCCGGAGATTCCCTTTGATGGCCGCCTGCTGGTCACGCAGCAGGACGCGCTGTTGCTCGGCGGCAAAGTCCAGGCCATGCCCGGATTCGCCGATCACGTCGTCTTCCGTAATCCGCAACTTTGCATCACCTGCGGCGAGAAGACCTGCGTCGCCATGTGCTCCGGCCAGGCACTCACGCAGGGCGAGAACGGCGCGCCCGCCTTCGAGCGCGAAAAGTGTGTCTACTGCGGCGCATGCCTGTGGAACTGCGGCCAATCGCCAGACGGCGTGCACTCCAACATCGACTTCCACGCCGGCGCTGGCGGCCTGCACTCGGCAGAGAACTGAGCATTATCGACTCCGTCCGCAACAATTATTCTGTGCTCGTGTTTTGAAAGGTATGGGCTGGTAGACCGGTGTTTTTTGCCCCGACACATCAGCTGATTCAACACTCAAGCGAGGTTATCAATGAGAAAGCTAGTTGTTGTTTATTTCCTTTTGCTCTGTGTTACATCTTCGATATCTGGGCAGAAAACACGTTTTGGTCAGCAACCGGCCCCGAGTACCAATGCGGATGATTACACCATCAAAGTACATATCTCGGGAATACATTTCCGATCATGGTGCGCAGAAAACGGTCCATGCGTAGAAGAGTTGTATGCGGATGCGGTCATAAATGGCCAGAAAATCGAATTGAAAGGTGTCCTGAAGTCATTTCATCATGATCACCAAATCCGCATGCTCCCGGGCGACTACCTGGCTCATCTCCAAAGGAATGCGCATCAAACAGGCGATACAAAACTCTTCCAACGATATGACATACTCATGCCCGACAAGACCGTCTGGCAGACTACCGTTACCGGGATCTCTGAATAGTACGTCCGCCGCGCCAGCTCAGGCGGCCTGCACTCGGCGGAAAACTGAGTTGCCCTACCACCCTAATCAATTCGTGCATTGGCTATAATCGTCTGGGAGGCCTTCTATGAGAAAATTCGTCGCAGTATTGTTTCTTTTGCTCTGCATCACATCTTTGATTTGCGGTCAGAAGACGCGATATGGACAATCTCCGCCCAAGGCCAAGCCCGGGGTTGATTACCCAATCAAAGTGCATATTTCCGGAATGCATATTCGCCAATATTGCAAGCCGTATTGGGGTGAAAAATATATATCTTCCTGCGATGATGTAGTCTACGCAGATGCGATCATGAATGGAATGAGAATCGAACTGATGGGCTACAGCGAGACGGGGTCAATCAAGTTTCTAGAATCGTTACCGGGAGAATACCATGCGCGGTTGATGAAAGATAATATAAACGCTGGCCTTCTTTCAATCGGTCAGAAATATGAACTTGTTTTTCCTGACAGGACCACCTGGCAGAGTACCGTCACAGGCATCTCTGAATAGCGCGTTGACCGCGCCATCTACCTGTGGAACTGCGGCCAATCGCCCGACGACGTGCACTCCAACATCGAGTTTCGCGCCGGCGCTGGCGGCCTGCACTCGGCGGAAAACTGAGTTTGCCCTGCCGCTCTTATTGAACATTGCATTGGCTATAATCTTTATGGAGGTACCGATGAGAAAATTCGTCGCAGTTATATTCCTTTTGCTCTGCACGACCTCTTTGATCTATGGACAGAAGACGCGATATGGGCAGACCCCGGATAAGCCCAACCCAGCCGACTACCCCATCAATGTGCATATTTCCGCAACGCACCTTCGAAATATCTGTAATGAACCTGGAGCCAATGTCATTTGCAGCATCGAACTTTATGCAGATGCAGTCCTGGATGGAAAGAAATTCGAGTTATCGGGTTCATCTGTAATTATTCAGAAGCAGTCCGTGCTTATCATTCCTGGAAACTATTCGGCTCGGCTCACAAAAGACATTCATAACGCGGATAGTACAGCTATCCGTCAGGATTATGAAATTCTTCTACCAGATGGCACCGTTTGGAAATGCTTTACCTCTGGAATTTCCGACTAACGCTGCAATAAAGGAAAATTTTCAATGTCCAACATTCTGCACATCGTGGTTTGCGCGGGGATCGTTCCCGATCCGCTGCAAACGTTGGAGCCGGTTACCACGCCCACCGGTCCGGGACTGAAAAACGAGATGGTCTTGCCCGCGGTTCTCGACCCCTGGGCCGCCTGCGCGCTATATGAAGCGGCTGCTCTCGCCGCCAAGAATCCCGGCAGCAAGCTCTGGCTGGTCTCGCTCGGCCCCAAGGCCAAGCTGCAACAGGTGATGATGACCGTAGCTCAGAAGGTCCCCTTCGAGCTTGTGCCCATCGACGGGCCCATCGGCGGCTTTCCCGACGCGCACTCGACAGCGACCGTTCTTGCCGAGACCATCGCTGCGCTGTCCGGCCTTGATAAAACGAAGCTATTGCTCTTTGGCGGTTGGGAGTCGGCCACGCGCGGCGCGGGCATTACGCTCGAACTCGTCGGTGAGCACCTCGGCATCACCGACCAGTTCCAGGGCGTTGACCAAATCGACCTTCACGACGACGGCTCGTTTGAAGTGCTGGAGCGCGTGGAGGGCGGCAAACACCAGGTCTCTGTCTGCTCCGGAGCGCCAGCTGTCCTCGGTTGGGCCACCGGCAACCTCGCCGAGCCGCGCAACAACCCACAGGTCGGCATGAACAATATGCGCACTATCATGCCAGCGCTGGCCAAGGCCAAAGCCGCAAAGCTCGACCTCAACGGCCTCAGCTACATTTCGGTAAGCCTGCCCAAGCAGCAGCGCGAGACCCGCGTGGTGAAAGATATGACTCCCGACCAGATTGCAGCCGAGCTGGTGGAGTGGATTGGAGCCGAATGATGGAAACGATACTTGTACTTACACATGCAGATGAAAACGGCTCCGTACTCAGCAAAGCCTCGCTTGAAGCTGTTACGGCTGGCAAGGAACTGGCAGCGCGGCTTTCGGCTCCGCTCACCATCGGCATTGTGGCAAAGGACGCGGCGGCGGCAGCGCAAGCTCTGGCCTCGACTGGTGCACGTGTGTTGGCTATTTCTGGCGAGGCCTTTGGACAGGCGCGCTACGCCTCTGACGCCGCCGCTGTAGAAGCGCTCTGCCGCGCCGCCAAGGCCACGATTATCCTCGCTCCCGGAAGTTCGCGCTTTACGCGGGTTGCGGCGGGGGTGGCGCATCGGCTGGGCGGCTTCATCGACACGCACATTACGGCGCTGGGCGGGACAGACACCATCGAGGTGACGCGGTGGTTCTATCGCCAGCGGGTCGAGGCGGTCATCAGCCGCAGCGTGCGCCCCTGGTTCCTGCTGCTGGATGCGGGGACCCACGCGGCCTTTGCGGGCGAGAGTCAACCTGTGCAGATTGAGCAGGTTGCGGTCGAGTTGCCGGCGCTGCGCACCACTGTCAGCGGCTTCCGAGCACCACAACAAGGTCAGCAGACCATCCGTCCCGACGCCAAGATGCTCTTTGTCGCCGGCGCCGGCTGGACCAAAAAACAGCCCGACGGCCAGGTGCACGTAACCGAAGCTGGCGAGCTGATTCTCGGCTTCCTGCACGCTACCGGAGCATCGCTGGGCAGCAGTAAGTCATTGGTAGATCAGGGCGGCGAAGGCGAACCCGTTCTTCCATTTCTGACGCATCTCAACCAGATCGGCCAAACCGGCTCAACGCCGCGCCACGCCAAGGGCCTGTCAACTTGCTGCCATGGCGAGGAGCCGCACGTGGTGGGCTGGCGCTTCATCGGCGACCGGCGCGCCATCTCGCTTGACCCCAACTGCGGCTGGACGCGCGGCAAAGCCGACGTGGTTTACGTCGCCGACGCCTTCCCGGTGATAGCCAAAGTCAACGCGCTGCTGGAGGCGAAGAAGGCGTAAACCCCTGCGGGCCAACCACCTGCGGCACGGCCACTGTCTTTGGGACGTACCGCGGAAGCTTTGTGTTATCTTGGGGCTGTAGAGCAGAAAAAGTGCGCCATGCCTTCCATTACATCCTTTATCAAGCACCACTATCGCCACTTCAACGCCGCCGCGCTGGTGGATGCCGCCGAAGCCTACAACAAGCTGCTGGCCTCGGGCGGCAAGATGCTGGTCACCATTGCCGGGGCCATGAGCACGGCCGAACTGGGCCTGTCGCTGGCCGAAATGATCCGCCAGGATAAGGTTCACGGCATCTGCTGCACGGGCGCAAATCTTGAGGAAGATGTCTTCAATCTGGTGGCTCACGACTTCTACGAACGTGTGCCGCACTACCGCGATCTGACCCCCGCCGACGAGGCTAAGTTATTGAATCGGCACATGAACCGCGTCACCGACACCTGCATTCCAGAGACGGAGGCGATGCGGCGCATTGAAAAAGCAGTGCTCAAAGAGTGGGTGCGCGCCGATCAGGCAGGCGAGCGATTCTTTCCTCACGAGTTTTTCTATAAAATACTGATTTCAGGCGAGTTGAAGGCGTCGTATCAGATTGATCCTAAAGATAGTTGGCTGCTGGCGGCGGCGGAGAAGAATCTGCCCATGTTTGTGCCGGGCTGGGAGGATTCGACGCTGGGCAACATGTACGCCGGTCACTGTATCTCACAGGATGTAAAGAAGATACACACTGTGCGGACGGGCATCGAGTACATGACGGAGCTGGCTGAGTGGTACACGGCCACCACCGCCAAGACGCCGCTGGGATTCTTCCAGATTGGAGGCGGAATCGCCGGCGACTTCGCCATCTGCGTGGTTCCCATGCTGCACCAGGACCTGAAGCGGGAGCATGTGCCGCTTTGGGCTTATTTCTGCCAAATCACTGATTCCACAACCAGTTACGGGTCATACTCGGGGGCCGTGCCCAACGAAAAGATCACCTGGGGCAAGCTGGGCGAGACGACGCCCAAGTTCATCATCGAGTCGGACGCATCGATTGTTGCGCCGCTGATCTTTGCCTACGTTCTGGGGTGGTAGAGCGCGGCTTTTTGCCGTTTTGCGCCAAAAAAACTCTACGTATAAATAGAATTTGTGACGTTTTCGCGCCAAATAATTTCACGCATAAGTGAATGATTTTTGCGCGAAATTGGGTTATTTGGGAAGCGGAATCATCCTTTTCAACACTTTTTCAGAGTTTATAGGCTCGAAAAACTATTGCCAAGCGCCAATTTTCAGACTAGACTAGACTTAGTCAAGGAGATTATGATGCCGACCGTCAACATCTACGAAGCCAAAACACAACTGTCGAAGCTGGTCGACCTGGCCTCTAGCGGAACTGACGTGGTGATTGCGCGCGCTGGAAAGCCGACGGCGCGGCTAACCAGCCTACGCACAAAAGAAAAACGGCACATCAGTTTTGGGGCGCTAGAGGGAAAGGGATGGATCGCGGAGGACTTTGACGCGCCGCTTCCGGATGAACTTCTCGCGCAGTTTGAGGGACGTTGATGCGGATTCTGCTGGACACGCATATCTTCTGTTGGTCTTTCTATGAGCCTCACCGGGTTTCCTTTGAAACTCGCGAGTTAATGAATCATGCCGAGGAGGTTTTTGTCTCTTCAGCCTCCATCTGGGAGGTTGCGATCAAGGTTCGCCTGGGCAAGATAAATGCCGACCCGCAGGAACTATTCGAGCAGATTGAGTCGAACGGCTTTCAGGAACTGCCTGTTCTATCGAAACACGCAATTATTGTTGCGAAGTTGCCTCTCCATCACTCCGATCCGTTTGACCGGATTCTGATTGCGCAGGCGATGAGCGAGCCGCTGCATTTGATTACGACGGACGCGCGGTTGAAGCCGTACAGTGAGTTGGTGGTGCTGGTGTGAGGGCGGGGAGTTATCCCAGGTTCGATAATCCGGCCCTAGAGCTCCCAGTTTACCTACGTTGGACCTGCGCTACGCGCCGACAAGAGGTATGATCGGCAAGCGTCTAACTTTTGCCGAGTTGACCGGTAAGTTGGAAGGGACGCAAATCAACTAACGCAGAATTCTCAATGCAAGGACGGTAGCGGGGAAAACGAAAGCCTTAAGACATTTATTTCACTTGCCTTTCCGTGCCGAATTGGGATTTAATGTGTGAATACGGTACGGCTATAAGCCGCCGCGAAAAATCGGCAAAGCGGTCGGAGTCACCTTTGATATTCTTGACGGAAGACTTTGGGTGACCCGCTGACGGGGCGCTCATAGATTGGAGCGTGACGTAGGTGTGTGCAATAAGTCAACCCCCCGAGCTGTTATTAGCTCAGAGTACGGACTACAGAATGATTGAATCCTTGCAGATCGCTAATTTTAGAGGGTACAAGTCAATCGATCTCTCTGGTATTCCTCAGTTTAACTTCCTGGTTGGGCCAAGCGGAAGCGGTAAGACTGCCTTGCTTGAGGCTTTATGGATGTTGGGAGGCGTCAGCCCAGAAATATACTTCCGCGCCCGAATGATGAGGGGCGTCTCGGCAGCCGCACAATTGGTGCAGGATCGCCGGTCGTATGAATCGTTTTTTAGGGATATTTTCTACGACCCGGATGACCCCAACGGCGCATTTTTCTCAATCATGGATTCTATTACAGGAAGTAGGTCTTTACGGATTTCCTATGATTCTGGAGAACAGCTCGAACTTAATGTAACTAGGAATGACATCAGCACAGGAGCTTTGCGGCCAATCGTTTTTGAATGGAACTTGGACGGAAAGGCCTATCGGTGTCCGTTAAATTTCACACAAGCAGGACAGATTCTCGTTCAGGCACCCCCAGCATCTTATCCAGCTATCCTCATTTCCTCTTCTCATGTGATTGATGCGGCTGAAAATGCCAGCAGGCTTTCAACATTGAGTGTTCGAAGGCGAAAATCCAAAATTCTTGAGGCTATACACAAAGTCTACCCCAATATTGAAGATTTGAGCGTCGAAGTAGTCGGCGGCCAGCAGATCATCTATGCAACCCTCAGGCATGTTCAGGAACAAGTATCACTGCCTAATGTGTCATCGGGAACAAATAAATTTGTCAGCATATTACTGGCAGCACAGTATTACGAATCCGGCGTTATGTTTATCGATGAACTCGAAAACGGCTTCTATTTCTTGGACTATGTGGCCGTATTGAACGGTATCGTGGAATTCTGCCTGAATAATAAGGTGCAACTTTTCGCCTCAACTCACAGCCGTGAACTTCTCGACGCTTTAAATCAAGTGATGATCGGAAGGGAAGACAAATTCTCGCTACTGCGAACAAACTGTGATGATGGAATATGCGGAATCTCGCTGATGGATGGCGAATCCTCTAAGGCAGCATTGAGCCAGGATATCGAGTTGAGGTAATGGTGTCCTTCTCAGAACAAATCACCGAATCGCATCATTTGATATGTGAGGGACCTGATGATATTGGCCTCTTCTCTCGATTGATTCGTGATCGGAATATAATGGGCATTCAGGTTGCATGTGGACGTGATCCTAATCGAAAAGACGATAAGCGCTGCCTCGGAACTAGCGGCTTTATTCATCGAATAAACGCGCTGAAAAACCTTCCTGCCCCATTGCCTCAAACACGCGGACTGCTAATCGCTACAGACGGGGATAGCGATCCAACGGCATCTTTTGATTATGCTTGTGAACAGCTTGAATTGGCAGGCCTGCCAATTCCAACGGGTGCATATCAGATATGCAATGAGCAGGACAAAATCAAGACAGCTGTAATGATAATTCCTGGAGCAGGTCGGCAGGGCGGTTTAGAATCTTTACTTCTGGAATGCTGCGCAGGCCTTTTCGCCGACCAGACCGCGTGTATAGAAGCTTTTTGTGGATGCCTAGGTGCAGAAAATCTTCCCGAGAAAGTCCTTCATAAGCTCAAATTGCGCGCCCTTATCGCCGCCACTTATTCAAGCGATCCTAGCCTGGGAATCAATGCATGGCTCTCAAGCGATACACGTCCATTTCTGCTTACGCATCCCGCTCTCGACGCATTAGTCGCGTTCATCTCATCGTTCATCGCAGCGTGATAAAATAGAGTGTAAGTGAAACCATTACAAGCGCCAAACGTCCCCGGCAAGATTGAAGCCGTGTCCTGATACAGAGCCTATATCCCACCCTTTCATCAGAAAAAAGACGAAAGGATGGGGCACCCGGCGAGTTATTGCCCTATGAATTCAATGGATTACGGTACGCGAAGATGTTTTTGAAGCACGCTGCAGGAAGCGCTAATTACCAAGAGGAATAACGCCGCCGGCACGCGGGCCGCAATGAGAGTATGATCGAGACAGTACGCAATCTTCCCTTCTCGCCTCTCGCATTCAAGCTTTGCCCCAGACGAGCATCGTTCAAGAACGCAACGCAAAGACAGGAATCGCGATGAGCCTCCTCAAAAAATGCGATGCAAGTATTCGTCTCTCCGCAAGCCTCAACAAGAGCCAAGATTTGATTGGGCAGGCGAGAGATGCCGATAAAGCCAATTCTGCTGAGATCAAGCCGGACGGACCAAGGACGAGCAGGCTGACGTTTATAGAAGACTTCATACAGGAACATTCTCGCTCTGGCCCCGGCAAGCACATCACTGCGAGCGAGTATTTAGGCTTTTTTTAAACCACGGCCGCATCTAAGCTACGGATGGTTCGGCAGAAGGCCGGAGAGACGTATCTATGAATTGCTCAATCTGTAGAGATTTGTCGCGCGTTTTTGATGCCGGGCTCTGCGAGTATATCGAGGCTCGCTCCTCAGAATGTTCCCGGGTCAGTTCAAACCTCCTGGCCATGAAGAATGTCGATATGGAACGCGCCCGGTACGAACTGGAAGAGCATCGGCTGGTATGCGTCACCGCCATCAGGGCGCTGGCGCTTTTGCCGAAGCTGGACGCGCCTGCGAGATTGAAGCAACTCGCGTCATAATACAGCGAGCACACCCATAATGACGCATAGATATTGCATGGAATCCTCCGGAAAAATGTTGTACGACATGAGCGAGTCAGCAGGTCAGCGAGTCAGCTAGTCAGCAAAATCAAGCGACGGTTATATGACGCGGGCGAGCCGCGCTTTCAAAGTAACGCGGTCGATGTCTGCGAGCGTGCCGAGAAGGCCCAGTTGTGTCCCAGACAGAAGTTGAGGATGGAGCAGCAGAGGATGGCGATGATGTTGGAGACGAGCAGGGGAAGGTGCGCGGCGCCGACCAGCAGTCGCATGAGGGCGAGATTGCCGAGCATGGAGACCAGGCCGTTGGAGAGATGAAAGCGGAGGAGTTGGGCGAGCAGTTCGGAGCTGTGGCGGCGGTCGCGCCAGGTGTAGTGGAGGTGAGCGACAAAGTTGTGCAGGAGGGTAAGCTCGAGGGCCGCGGCGGAGGCAAGCAGATAATGGCCCGGGGCGCAGCGGTTGAAGAGAGCGAGCGAGGCGAGCTGGACAGCCATGCCGACGGCTCCGACGAGATTGAACTTGATCCAGCGAATGAGCGTGCTCACGGCAACGGCTCCTGACGATAGAGTTGCGCGGTGTGGCGCAGGGTGACGTGAACGGCCATGGCGAACATGGCGAAGGCAGCGATGGCGCCGCCGAGATCGAAGAGCAGGATTTTGTAGCCGAAGAGGTTTGCGTAGGGATTGCGCAGCAGCGCGAGGTTGCCGATAACGAGAAGGATGCGAATCTCCGTGGGGCCGAAGATGCCCTGCGAGAGCTGGAAGCGGGAGAGCGAATAGGTGGCGAGGAAGCTTTCGCCGGAGAGGATGAGAAAGGCGATCAGCATGGCGATGGCGGTTTGCCAGTGGAGAAATCCGGAGAAGCCAAGGCCGCACATCAGCGCGACGGAGCCGAAGATATCTGCCATGTGATCGACATAGAATCCGTAGCGCGGACGCTCGTGATGGCGCACGCGAGCCAGGGTTCCGTCGAGCGAGTCGCCGAGCCAGTTGAGCGCGAGGCAGAGAATCACCAGAAGCAGGGCGTAGCGGTTGTAGCGCGAGAGTGCGTAGAAGAGGCCGGCTGCGATTTGCGCGCTGAGACCGAGGAGGGTGAGCTGATCGGAGGTGAGCCAGCGGGGCGCGCGCGAGGCCATCCAGAGCAGGGCGCGTTTTTCGAGGGGGGCGGTGAGGGATTGGTTGATGCGGCGCGCGGATTGAAAGGTTGTTTGATTCGTTGTTGCGGATTGCGTAGCCATGGTTAGCTCCTTTCGACGGGAAGCGAGTTCGTGAGTCAGTGAAATAGTGAATTAGTGAATGAGTGAATGGGTGAACGACTGAGTCAGTGAAATAGTGAGTTCGCATTATCTGCGCAGAGCGTTGCAGGTAGAACGCAAGGTGAATTCCAGCGACTCGCGAGGAACGCTGGAGACGAAGGGACCGATCGCCCAGCCGAGGCCTGTGGGAATGGAGCGCGTGAGCGACACGGACTCGATCTGCATGTAAAGTCCGCCGTCGCGCTCCTCGTAACTCCAGTAGGTGTAGAGCCGCCAGAGGTAGCCGTGCTCCTCGCTCGCAGAAAGCGTGCGCTCGTGATCAGTGCCGGGCGAATCTATCTCGGAGATCTGCGTGCTGCGCGAGATGCTGTAGCCGTGGGTCGCGTCGGGCCGCGCAAAGTTAACGTCGTAGGCTGTATCCATGACCACGGTGAGGATGTGCTTCTGGCGCACGCGCATGGTGATTTGGAAATGATCGCCCTGCTGAGAGAGGATTTTTGTCTGAAGAACCTGGGGAGTATATTTTTGCGGATAGGCGTTGAAATTCTTCATCAAACGTTCGAAGTCCGCGGCTGTCGCTCCGGGGGCGAAGGCTGTGCCGCGCCAGTGGTGCAGCATCGCTCCGGGCATATCCACTGGTGTGGGAGGCGTGATCTGCTCAATGATCAACTCTCCCTTGCGCAGGCGCATCTCGCTCTGTTCGGCTGGAGATATGGGAGCGAGGAAACCGTTGGGCGAGCGATGCTGCTGAGCGAGGCGCGATTCAACGGCGCTGATATAAGAGTTGAATGCTGAAAGAGCCGCAGGTTTGGGTTCAGCGGTGAGGCTCATTGGCGCTGCGGCAAGGAGCAGGAGGCCGCAGAAGACGGAGGCAGCGGAGAGAGTTCGTGAAGTTGATGATGGGTATTGCGTCATGAACAGCACCTTATCCTGAGACCGGCCTGCGAAGCAATGCAAGGAATCTCACTTGTTGAAGATTGTTTGTCACGCTGCAAGTGATTGTTGCGGTTAGAGTTGATAAAAGTTGTACATTGTGTAAACGATTGGGATTGAACTTGCGATCGGGTACACTGAACAAGAATCATGACAGACTCACGGCCAGCACGGCGCTATCGCTTTGGTGTTTTTGAAGCGGACACCGCCACGGGAGAGCTGCGCAGGCAGGGACTCCGCGTCAAGTTGCATGCGCAGCCGTTTGAGTTGCTGTGCATGCTGCTGGAGCGGCCGGGAGAGCTGCTGACGCGAGAGGAGATCTGCCGGGAGCTTTGGCCTGACGGGACGTTTGTCGACTACGAGCATGGCGTGAACTCGGCGGTCAACCGCATCCGCGAAGCGCTGGGCGATACGGCGGGGAATCCGCGATTTGTGGAGACGCTGGCGCGGCGCGGCTATCGATTTGTGGCACCGGTGGAACGGATTGTAGCGGGAGAAGACGCGGACCGTCGAAAGACCGAGTTCCCTGCCCCGGCGGCGAGGACGCAGAAGGAGGGTTCGGCGGAGACGGAAGCGGGGCCTGAAACGGGACCGGTAACGGAAACGGGTTTTCGGATTCTAGCCACGCCGGAGGAACTTCCCAAGGCTTCGCATCGCGTGGTGACGACGCTCTTCGTGCTGTTGCAGATCATGTACCTGGGATTTTACGTGGGGGCGCTGGCAAATCTGGCGGAGATTGAAGAACTGTTTTCGCCGCTGCCGAGGGCGAGTGAGGCGTACGTTCTTCTAATTGTGACTGCCGCGATTTTGATTCCTGTGCGCCTCTTTGTGATTTCCGCCACGCTCTTCCATGCGCCGGGAGCGCGCGGAAAGTTTCTGAAAATCTGGCCATTTCTGCTGCCGCTCGATGAGCTGTGGGCGCTTTCGCCCTTTCTGCTGCTGCATCACATCAACTTTGGGCTGGCGCTGGCGTGCATACCGCCGCTCGTTTATTCGCCCTTTGCGCAGCGCTCACTGGTGTTGATGGGGGCGGGGGAGAAGGCGGCGAGTTAGCTCCCGCTACGCTGGGTTAGCGAGTTAGCGGCATTGTGCACGACTTCGTCGCGCTGGTTGATTTCTAAGAACTTGTGGATGGGGTTGAAGCACCCTTCGGCTGCGCTCAGGATGACAAGCATATATTTGAAATTCGCTCAGAATGACAAGCAACAAAACTCAAATCTGGGAGGAGGGGAGTGGGCTGAGGAGCAGGTTGGTGATGTTGCTGACAATGGGCTCGTAGTTGTAGCGGGGGTTGGAGGAGAGCTTCTTCCAGCCGGGATGGCTTCGGAAGGCATCCCATCGGGCGTTGTACTCGTCGAGGCTGGCGAGGCTGAGCATGTAGGTGAGGCAAGGCATGCGAGAACCGATGAGGGTGTCTCCGAAGAAGACGGGATGAAAGCCGGCGGCCAGGAAGCAGTCGTACTCGCCGTCGTTGAACATTTCGATCTTGCGGATGTGGGCCTGCTCACTGGGGCTTTCGTAGGTGCGCATCTGGAAGATGCGAGTGGATTTTGCGGCGGCAGCGGGAGGGGGCGTGAGGCGGGGCCAGCCGGAAAAGGCTTCGAGGAGCGAGGTCTCAACGCGGTCGAATGCGGGAGCGGAGGCGGGGGCGTTCCAGAAGGGGCCGGCGGCTTTGAGGAAGACGGGATCGGCGGCGAGGCGAAGAGTGATTTTCGCGAGGGCTTCGACGGAGGCGGCGGGGATGAGCAGATAATAGGCCGGGGCTTCAGAGCCGATGTCGCATTGGAATGCGCCGATGGGGCCGAGGCCAAGGCGGGTGAGCGCGGGGATGAGCGCGTCGGCGAAGTAGGTTTGTGTGAGGGCGGTCTGCGGGCCGGAGCGCATCTGGTAGCGACGAATCTGGTAATAGTCGCGGGGGCCGGCGGCGGGGACAGGTTGGGCTGCGAGGGCGGATTGGGAGATGGCTTTGCGGGCGAGGGCCGAGGCTGAGGCGGCAAGAGATGCGGCGAGGAAATTGCGGCGTTGCATGGAGTCCTCCGAAATAATGATTGTACGGCATGGCGGGATCTCATTTCCCTGAGTGATTATGTAATATATTGCTATGCTCAGGAGATCATTGTTCGTTGTCTCGAGAACAGGTGGCAGTGTGCAGCCCGAACTCTAACAGGATGGCCTCAATGTGACTTCCATTAACCCAAAACGAAAGGACAAAAAATCGTGAAAACATTTGTCAAGAACGCAGTTGCAGGACTTCTTTTCTCGGCTCTGTTTCTCCTCGTCTTATCGGTTCCAGTTCGGGCTCAGGTTCTGGCCCATTCGGGTGAAGTTTCCGGCGCCGTCGGTTATGATCACAGCAGCTTTGCTAGTAACCCTGCCTCGCCTCTCTATCCCACCAGCACTCACTTTTTTGGCGGTTCTGGCGGCTATAATGTGACACCCTACATTACAGCTCTGGGCGAGTACAAATACGATCCACTGAATTTTGCAGCCGCCGGAGCCACATATCACACTCAACTTGCCGGCGGCGCGGCTCGCTTCAACTTTACGCCCTCGAAAAAGATCGTACCTTACGCGATTGTGGGCGCAGGCTATGACCGTTTAATCGCGAGTTTTAGCGGCGAAGGAACCGTGTTTGCTGACGGCTATTACGTGAACTTCGGCGGCGGCGCCAGTGTCTATTTCGGCAAGCACTGGGGCGTCCGGCCTGAGGTTCGCTATGAGCGGCAACATGTAACGTATGAAGGCCAAACCATCTCCGCAAATGTAGCGGATGTTTCGGGCTCGTTTTTCTATCAGTTTGGCGGAACAGGAAAGAAAAAGAAGTAGGCTTCAACGGTTAAGAGCACTGACAATTGCGGCCAGGTCAGCCAATGGGGCGACCTGGCCGATTGTGTATTTGCAAGCTGGTTACGCTGTTGATTTGATTACAGCACGTGGGTCAGCCACTGGCCGGTGTGGGAGAGGAGATTGGTTGCGATCTCTTCGGGGGTTCCCTGGCATACGATGCGGCCACCGGCTTCACCGCCTTCTGGACCGAGGTCGATGACCCAATCGGCGGATTTGATGACATCGAGATTGTGCTCGATGACGATGAGCGAGCCGCCGCCGTCGATGAGCTTGCGGAAGGCGGTGAGGAGCTTGGAGACGTCGTCGAAGTGGAGGCCGGTGGTGGGCTCGTCGAGGATGTAGAGAACGCGGCTGGCCTGGGAGGGCATGGCGGTGGCGTTAACGGCGCGGACCTGGGCGAGATGAGCGGCGAGCTTGACGCGCTGCGCCTCGCCGCCGGAGAGAGTGGTGGCCGATTGGCCGAGGCGGAGGTAGCCAAGGCCAATCTCGTCGAGGACGGCGAGCTTTTCAAGCAGGCGGGTTTGGCCGGCGAAGAAGCGCAGTGCCTCCTTGACGGTCATTTGCAGTACTTCGTGGATGTTCTTGCCTTTGTAGGTGACGTTGAGGATGCGGGCCTGATAGCGTGTGCCGTTGCAGTCCTCGCAGAGCAGCTCGACGTCGGCGAGGAATTGCATTTCGACGGTGACCGTGCCGTCGCCCTCGCAGGTGTTGCAGCGGCCGCCGGGGACGTTGAAGGAAAAGTGGCCGGGAGTGAGGGAGAGGCGCTTGGCCTCGGGCTGCGCGGCAAAGAGCTCGCGAACCAGGTCGAAGCCCTTGATGTAGGTGATGGGATTGGAGCGCGGAGTACGGCCGATGGGGGTTTGATCGACGAGGATGACGTCGTTGAGGCGCTCTACGCCGGTGAGGGACTTGTAGACGCTGGATGGGTCGGCGCCGTCGGACTGACCGAGTGCGCGCGCCACGGCGCGATAGAGCACCTGATGCACCAGTGTTGACTTGCCGGAGCCGGAGACGCCGGTGATGGCGACCAACATTCCTAGGGGAATTTCGACATTAAGGGAGTGGAGGTTGTTGGCGGTGGCTCCGCGCAGGATGAGGCGCTCGCGGCCGGGCGGACGGCGGCGCGCGGGAATGGGGATGGAGAGCTGGCCGGAGAGATAGCGGCCGGTGAGCGAAGCAGGGTTGGCTTCGATCTCCGCGAGAAGGCCTTCGGCAAGGAGCTTGCCGCCCAACTCGCCGGCGCCGGGACCGAGGTCGAGGAGGTGATCGGCAGAGCGGAGAATGTCGGCGTCGTGCTCGACGACCAGGATGGTGTTGCCCAGATCGCGCAGCTCTTTGAGAATGCGAATGAGGCGGGCGGTGTCTCGGGAGTGGAGGCCGATGGAAGGCTCGTCGAGGACATAGAGCGCGCCGACAAGTTGCGAGCCGAGCGAAGTGGCGAGCTGAATGCGCTGCGCCTCACCGCCGGATAGCGTGGAGGCGAGACGGTCGAGGGTGATGTAATCGAGGCCGACAGCGTCGAGAAAACTGAGGCGCTGACGGACCTCTTCGAGGATGGGGCCGGCGATCTCCTCGTGCATGGGCGAGAGACGGAGCGCGGCACAGAATGCTTTGGCTTCAGCGATGGTGAGCGCGGTGACCTGGCAAATACTTAATCCGTTGACGCGGACGCTGCGGGCCTCGGCGCGCAGGCGCTGGCCGCGGCAGTCGGGGCACTCGGCGTAGCCGCGATACTTGCTGAGCATTACGCGGACATGCAGCTTGTACTTCTTGCGTTCCATCTGCGCGAAGAAACCATAGACGCCGACGAATGTTCCTTTACCGCGCAGCACGATTTCTCGCGCGGCTTCGGGCAGGTCGCGCCAAGGCACGTCGAGGGGAACGTCCAACTCGGCGGCGTGACGGCGAAACTCGGTGAACCAGGGGCGATACTTGGGGCGGTTCCAGGGATCGATGGCGCCTCCGTTGAGGGTGAGGCTTTTGTCGGGAATGACCAGGTTCAGGTCGAAGTCCATGGTGTTGCCGAAGCCCTGGCAGCGGGGACAGGCGCCGAAGGGGTTGTTGAAGCTGAAGAGGCGCGGCTCCGGCTCGCAGCCCGGACGGTGGCAGCTCTTGCACTCGTAGGCGGCGCTGAAGCGGTGGCGGGGACGCGGGGCGTTGTCGTCACGGGGGAGTTCCTCGAAGATGACCTCGCCGGACTCGCGATAGGCGATCTCGGCGGCATCGACAATGCGGGCGCGGTTTTCGGTGCTGACGACGATGCGGTCGAGGAGAACGAAAACGGGAAGCGTGAAATCGAGATCGAGGAGCGACTCGGGAGTGGAAAACTCGAAGATGCTTCCCTGCTGATAAAGGCGGTTGAAGCCAGAGGCGCGCAGCTCGATGAGGCGAGCCTTGAGGGCTTCGGTGAGCGGAGATTCGGATGCGGGCTTGTGTGCGGATTTGGCTGCGGATTTAACGACGCGGCGAGTGGGTTTGGCTTCGGATTCGGGCGCGGGCTCGGCGTGGCGCACAGGAAAGAGCACATTGAGGCGTGTTCCCTCCCCCAGCGCCAGAGCAGCCTCGGCGATCTCGTCAATGGAGTCGCGCTTGACCAGGCCGTCACAGTGGACGCAGTGGACGGTGCCGCAGCGCGCGTAGAGCAGGCGCAGGTAGTCGTAAACCTCGGTGGCCGTGGCGACGGTGGAGCGCGGGTTGCGTGTGGTGTTCTTCTGCTTGATGGCGATGGCCGGGGCCAGGCCGTCGATCTCGTCCACGTCGGGCTTTTCTATGCGCTCCAGAAACTGGCGGGCGTAGGCGGAGAGCGACTCGACGTAGCGGCGCTGTCCTTCGGCGTAGATGGTGTCGAAGGCCAGCGAGGACTTGCCTGAACCGGAGACGCCGCTGATGACCGTCAGCTTGCCGTGGGGGATCTCACAGGTGATGTTCTTCAGATTATGGGTCCGCGCGCCGCGGATAATGATAGCGTCGTTCAAAGGGAAGTCACCGGGCTAGATGTAGTGCCACCGCGTTCCCGAGCCCACAGTGAGACCCGGGAAGCAAATGGCCATTTTATATTATAGGACCTGGTGCACCGGGGAAATACGGTGCGATTATGTCCAAATAAGCCCGTGTGGCAGCGCCCAACGCGCCATTTTATGCAGCAGAACGGAGACGCACCGGCTGTAGCTTCGCCTGCCAGGCAGGAAACTCGGTGTGGTTTCTAACCCTCGACTTCTTCTCCTGCTTGCGATCCAGCACGTTCGCCAGCACCAACAGAACATACGATGCGCATGCAGGACACTGATCCGGACAGTTGCCGACTGCGTTACAGTCCTGGCAGAGGTATGCCATGGAAAGGGGAATGAGCGGCGTGGCAAGTTGTTTAGAAAGATGTTTCATAGATTGACCTCCGATTTCTGTTTATGGGCATAGGCTTTCAGCTTCACGCATCAATCACCTTTCCCGTTTTGGGATTCCCTGCTGGGATTTCCCTATTTGGATAGATTCAGTCTACATTCAAAAGTTACTTATTTGGTACAAAATAGTCGTGAAATATCTACCCGCTTTGATTGAAATGCCCCATAAACTACGATATTTCATGTAGATACATTCTGGATAAAATAATGATATCCGGCGAGAGAATTTCAGAAAACAGCCTGACATCCCCATCTTTTCGTACTGTGTCTTTAATAACCGGATTTAGCTGCTATGGAAAAGCAGTCCATAACTCAACTAGGCTGCCGGATGCGGTCAAAAACTGATTCATCCACGTTTGGCCAGAGGCTTGTGACGTAGCCGGCTCAATCCCCACAGGCGTGCGAATCCCTAACTGCGACCGGAGATAAAGCCTCGGGATTTGACCGCGCATCTTCGGAGATATGCAGGGGCGTGTAGGGCAGCACGACAACCTTCTCACAGGGGCCGGCGACAAAAAACGATACGGGCGGCGCGGCTGCCGGCGGCGGCGGAGGCATGGCAGAGGAGGTGGTTGCGGCACTGACCGTAGACAGGTTCCAGAAGTGTTTTGCTGCCGGGTGGCCTGCAGGCGAAGCAGCCAGCAACTCGGCCTTACGTTTTTCTTCCCTTGCCTGCCACGTAGCGATCTGCTTCTGGGTAGCACGCAATGTCAATTCCACCGCGTTTCCAAAATATTGCTGAACGCCATCACGAGAAAGCTTGAGGGGTTTATTCGAATCCGCGTCTTCGCCTTCCTCAAATACCAACGTCAGATGTTGATCATCGCGGCCTCCGTTTTCGAAGAAATCAACAACATCGTCGATGAGCAACTGACCATCGCCGGAGTGGAAGACGGGAAATCGGCTGCTGTGCGTGTATAGAACGCACTGCCCGGCCCTGACCCCGCTCGGGTAGGTCACCGTGAGGTCGTGAAGGCTATCGCGAAAGACGCGGACATAGATTTTTCTGGTATTTTCAAGACGCCCCTCATAGGCAATCATGAGCGGCGTCTGCGCGAGTTTCGGAACTGGGGAGCCGGCACCATGAGGAAACTGGAGTATGCGTACGCTGCTGGCCGTCTGCGCCATAGCGGCGGCGGCGCAAAGGACAAAAAACGATGACACGCAGAGACGATAAAACCTCATAGGACCTCCATGGTGTGAGTCAGTTCTGTGTATTTTCCTTGCTGCTGGACGGCGGCGCCCAGATGCACTTAAGCAAGATTTCATTGAAAAGGTCTTTATATCCGTATTGCCTCATACTCTTGATATCATCCCGACGATGATGAACAACGAAGACTGTCGAACCATCCGTGGAGAGGAGAGAAACATCCGTGTCGGTATCGTCCATTAAGAGCATCTCCTTGCTGATGTCCCCGTTGGTATACGTTAAAGTGACCACTGGAAAGGTCGTAGGGTAGATCATCTTGCCATACATATACGGGATCATGCAGCTTACCAGAGGAAGCAGGAACACGCACGCAAAGATTCTGATTCCCCTGAATATCTCGTCGACGAGCGCCGCATCCTCGACCGGCGCGCGGAGATAGAGAATCAGCCATCCGGCAATGCAGAATATGACGGACCAGGCGTACAGAGCATTCAGGTAGTCTATGGCTGCCTGGACGGGGAGCGCGGCATTCAAATGCGGCCTTAAAGTATCCGGCACGGAGTTACTACAATACGTGCCATATTGCTTTGCCACCCCATCCATTTTGGAAACTAGCAACGTGACTTTGAGATCTGATACACGCGCAGCGCGCAGACTTTTGCCGGGAGGGTCCAGTTGCACCTTTAAATCCTGCGTTGGCCAGCCGTTCATGTCCGCAGTGGGCATTTCGCACCAGAACAAGACAAAAAGCAGCCCTGCGGTGGCGATACCGACGCTCAAGTATGTTGTGAGCCTGAGGGCAGAATGCGCGCGTGGAAGGTAAAAGGACAAGATCGGGGGAATAAGCAACAGAAGAACGGGAATACCGAAAAGGAGAGGGTGACCGAGGATCTGTTCCAAGATCACGGTCAATGTGTCCATCGCCCAACGTCCGGCGAAGTGGCTTAGATCGGGAGCGGTCCAGTGACTCAGCTCGATACCCAGGAATTGTTGCAGCGCCAGTTTACCGATGAAGCCGGCAACGGCAAGAAATGCGGTTAACTTCAGCGCCCCGAGCCAGGCGCTCGCTCCCGGCAGGGTGTCGGGTGCCGCGGCAGGCGGCTGTTGCGCAGTTCCCTCCTGGGCGGACGGGGCTGCATGGGGAGACAGCGAACCCGAAGGCCGCTTGAAATGCCAGTGAATTCTTTGCATTGGACCTCCGGAAGAGGGGAAGCTCCTCCGACTGAGTGAGATAACCATAGCATATGATTCGGGCGATTGTTAACAAATATTATCTATCCTGCCACAGATGGGCACCGCGACTGAAATGCGGGCTGATGTTCATTCTATGTTGCGCAAAGTCAAAATGATCAGCGGTTGCGGCCGCCGACTGGAAGATAGCAGGGCCAGGCTCAACACCTGGCCGCGTAACACATCAATTCATGCAACAAGTTGGATCTGCGACCGCCAGCTGGGAAACTCGGAATGCGATCGATTCCTCGATCTCTTCGTTTGCCTGGGGTTAAGCACGGTCTGCAGCGGCATGAGAACATCCGAGGCGCAGGCTGGACAATGCATTGAGTTGTTGCTTATAGTGGCACAGTCCTGGCATAGATATGCACTGGATAGTGAAAAGTATTGTCCAAAATCTGTGGTCATATTATCACCCTAATTCCTGGCATGCACCGGTTCCTTCTTTGCCCCTCTAATAGGACTGAAAGTTCCGAGATGCCAAATACTTTGAGAAGAGCTGGTTAATACCCTTGTTGTAATGCTGTTCGGCATTCGTGGATTTGTACGCATCCATTTCGGCTACGCAGTTAATCCTCTCCTGCGGTGAAGCATTCGAGACTGTCTCTTCGTCCAGCTTCGCTGCTTCGAAATTTTCAAATCGCGCTTGCATTGTTAACTCCTAATTACCAACGCACTTCATATTACGAATGTACTTTTTTAAATCCTTTTATACTGGTCTGTTTAGCTCTGCACGTGATCATGGTCTATATAGCTCTCTATCCGAAGAATGCGCGATATCCTTCTCCGCTTACTCACGTCGAATTCTCAGCGGCTCCGGCTCAGGTCTGCAAAGGTAAACTGTTGATTGAGGTATTCCGTGCATCGTTTCGCTTTTATTGTTTTGCTGTTGGCATCGGTTGCCGGATTTTGGCAGAGCGCCGCGCAGAATCCTGAAAAGCCGGCGCCTGAGGCCACGCCTTCGTCCGCCACGGCTCGTACTGTCTCCGATGAAGTAGCTGCGGCGGAGGAATCCATTACCAAATCTGACTGGAAGACGGCTGAAGCCAGGCTGGATACCTGGCTGGCGGCCCACCCAACTGATGCGCGAGCGTTGTTTGACGCAGGCTACGTGGCTGATGCGCAGAATCGGCTGGAGGCTGCGGCAGGATTCTACCGGCGAGCGGTGGAGGCGAACCCGCAGTCGTTTGAGGCGCACGTGGAGCTGGGATTGCTGCTGGCGCGAATGGGAAAACTGGATGAGGCGCGTCCGGAGCTGGTGGCGGCGACGCAGTTGGATCCCGGAGTGGCCGGTCCAGCCGCCAAGGCGCGCGCATGGCGGGCGCTTGCTGAGATTGACCGAAAAGATGATCCGGCCAAGGCGTCTGAGGATTTGCTGGAGGCGCTGAAGCTCACGCCAGAGACGCCGGCAGACACGCTGTTGGCTGCAAGCCTGGCCGAGCAGACGGGCCAGCCTGACGCAGCAGAGAAGGCCTATCGCCGGATTCTAGCCGTGGATCCGAAGTCCGCGCAGGCCAACGCCGGCCTGGCCCACCTGCTGATTGCGCGCAAGCAGTATCCCGAGGCGGAGAGCCTGCTGCGGACGGCGCTGGAGAAATCTCCCGAGGACACGGTGCTGACCACGCAACTGGCTACCGTGCTGGCAGCAGAGGACAAGGCCGAGGCGATACCGCTGTTTCAGAAGTTGCACGAAGCACACCCCAAGGACGCAGCCATTACGCGCATGCTGGCCGCCGTGCTGGACGACGCCGGAGACGTAGCGGGCTCAGACAAGCTGTACGTCTCGCTGCTCGCGGCAAACCCCGATGATCCGGCGCTGCTGGTGGCGCATGGGCAGAATCTGATACGGCAGCTCAAATATGCAGAGGCCTTCGCGGCTTTTGACAAGGCGACCCGGCTCAATCCAACCAGCGCTGACGGCTGGAGCGGTTTGGCCTTTGCGGCATCGAAGACCGGCCAGCCCGCGATTACGATTCACGCGCTTACTATGCGGTCAAAGTATCTGCCCGAGATTCCATCGACCTACTTCCTATGGGCTATCAGTTACGATGCGCTCCACGAAAAAGCGCAGGCAGCAGCTTACTACCATCATTTTCTTGATGCATCCGCAGGGAAGTATCCGGATCAGGAGTGGCAAGCGCGGCATAGGCTGATAGTGCTGGAGAGGAAACAGTGAACCGTGGACACTGGACAGGGATCAGCTTTTAGCTTTTAGTTATTAACTTTCAGCCGTCAGTTATCAGCCGCGCAGTTACTATCAACCGGCAAACTGTGTAGTGTCCTATTAGTGCGTTGTTGGCGTACGCGGAAGATTCAGGCCCTTTGGCTTTTTGCCTAGTTGTCGATGGGGCCTCAGCTCCAGCAGCTCCTCCACTACATACGCGCCCGTCGTCCCGTCTGAGAACGCCACAATCACGCCGTCTTCGCCGTCCTTTTCGACACTTAATATTTGAATTCCATTACGATTGTCAAGCATGCGAATATTTGTACCACTCAGTCAAGCTGCCAACTGTCTAATTTTGCACACTTTTATCGGCAGAATCAGCAACGCACTCTGAGGACATCATCTCAAACTGTAAGCTGGCGGCTGATGGCTGTAAGCTGTAGTGAGTGGCTGCTGATTTAGTTTCCATTTTTCAGGAGGAGTACCGGGCATTGCGCCCCAGGGCGCCGATGCCGCCCATGGTGGTTCGCTTCCGGCGGTTTACCTCGCTGAATACGCGGATTTGGCTGCGCGAAGGACAGATCACCGTCAGTCTTTCTGATCTGCTGGAGGGCGCGCCGGAGACGGTGATCCGCGCCATCGCGCACATTCTTCTGGCCAAACTCTACAAAAAACCTATCGACGCCGCGCACAACCTGCGCTACAAGCGGTTTTCGTCGAGCACTGCCGTGAGCCGACAGACGGAGCTGATACGCGGCGCGCGCGGCAGCAAGCGATTCTCAGGCCCGGAGGGGCGCTACTACCATCTGGAGGAGGTCTTCGACTCGCTGAACGCGCGGTTCTTCGGCGGGATGCTGGGACGGCCGCAGCTGACCTGGAGCGAAGGGATGGCCAAGCGATCGCTGGGCCACTACGACTCCGCACATAACACTATTGTAGTAAGCCGCGTCTTCGACAGGCCGTCGAGCCCGCGCTACGCCCTTGAATATCTGCTGTTCCACGAGATGCTGCACTTGAAGTACCCGGTGAAGATGCGCGGGTTACGGCGCTGCGTGCATCCGCGGGAGTTCAAGGCGGAGGAGAAGCTGTTTCCTCATCTGAAAGAGGCGCAAGCGTTTATCAAGCGGCTTTAGGGGGTTGCTTCGCGCTGTCCGTGGTGGGAGCAACCAGCAGTTTCGCGATTACTACCATATCTATCCCACCCTTTTGTGGTGTATTTAAGGTGGGCCACCTGCCTGGAACAACGCGAATCGATTAGAACGGCGATTAGCCGAGGCGCATAAAAATCCCCGCCCAAAACGCCTTGCCCTCCGGCAGGTCGCGGCGACTCTCGCGATCGAGAAAGAGGCCGTGCTTTTCCAGCGCAGCCCGCAGTTCTCCCGGCTCCACATAAACAAATTGGGAACGAAGTCTCTGGATCGATGCGTAGGCTGAAGGCGAAACAGCCTGCTCGGAAGGCAGTTGCAACACCACGGAGAGCGCGCCGCCCGCTTCTACCATCCTGACCGCGTTCTCAAGACAGCACCCGACGCCGGCATGTTCGAAAATCAGCGCGGCATGCACGAGATCCACTGGCGTAGCCTCCACCATCTCCCTGGCGAGATCGACACAGTGCAGTTCAAGGCCAGCCAGGCCGGCGTAGCGCCCGCGCACGGCATCGAGAAAAAAAGGATTGCAGTCAATGCCCACGACGCGCCTGGTCAGCGATGGGTCGATGCGGTCAAGCCCATTGCCGCCCGCCACGCCCAGAACCGCCAGGGAGGCAGGCCGACGCAAGGCCAGAGCCTCCGCAAAGAGATCGGCCAGGACCGGCAACTGAGCCACTTCGGCTGCGAGCATGTGGCCTTCGTATTCTTCGAGCGGAACCTCAAGCCATGGGCTGCTCATAAGTCGATACTACACACCTTTGTTTTCGCTTCGACCTGGCTGCTACTACCTGACTAGCGGAACGCGCACCAGGATGACATTATCCACGCGCACAATCAGGCGTGAGTATTTCTCTTTGCCGGCGTGATGCATGGATTCGTAGCGCGGGTTGAGGGAGTCCACATCGACATGCAGCGGGGCTTTGGGGTCGCGGGGCACATCGAAGCTGACGCGAACGCCGGGCTGGCCATCGCCATCGATATCTACTACGTCGGATATGTGCTGTGGCAGTGCGCTCACAGGTTGCCAGTCAAGTTGCACAAAGGGTTTTTCGCTTTGCAGCATATGCGGGTAGACAGGCCGGTGTACGTTGATGGAGTAAGCGCCCATGGGGATGGTGCGTACTGTCGGCCCGCCGGAGTAAACCTCATCCACGTGGAGCGGGAGTGCGACAACGCCTTTGGAGAAGAAGTCGTAGAGGAAAAAGGGAGTCAGCAGCGCGACAAGAACCGTCGCACCAGCCGCCGTGTATCCGAGTATAGGGCGCAGTTTCATCAGCTCCTCCTAAACAAAAACATGCAGAATGGTGATAATGCCCTGGGCGATGATGCTGCCGCCGAACATGATGGCCATGGCCCAGGCCGCGTAGAGAAACATGAGCCGCGCGCGCTCCGGCTTCCAGGCGATCTGCGTTCCCTTGATATGCCAGACAATCGCCTGCCGCGGACAAGCATCCACACATGCGCCGCACTTCATGCAGGAGAGCAAGGTCTCGCCGCGGGCAACGGACTCCTTCGACAGGGAGAGATTGGGGCAGGCATTCTGGCAGACCAGGCAGGGTTTGCAGCGCTCCTTGTCGATTCTCATTTCAAAGATGCTGATCTTGTTGAAGATGGACTGGAAGGCGCCGAAGGGGCAGAACCAGGAACACTGCGTTCGTTTTTTTGTCAGGAATGGCAACACGATGACCAGCCCGGCAAAGAGCAGGATAAAGATTACGTTCTGCACCAGGCCGACGGTGTTGCGGGCGGCAACGTACTCCGAGACGGCCTTGAAGGGGCAGAGCCACATGCAGTAGGCCGGCTCAAAGAGTGCCAGCGAGAGCAGCACCATGGCCAGCAGCACGGCCCAGGGAATATAGCGCAAGCGGGGGTCAAGCTTGCGGATTTTGGCGCGCGGAGGAATGGCGGCCACGCCTTCTTCAATACCGCCGAAGAAGCAGGCGTAACTGCACCAGCCCTTGCCCATGACCAGCGTTAGGGCCAGCCAGAGGCCCACCATGGCGGCAATGCCGTGGCTAGAGCTGGCGATAGAACCGGGGAAGATCACCGTCCGCGTGAATGCAGCCGGCAAAATGAGAAGCGGAATGGGCATGAAGCAGAAGGGCGTGCGGCCGGCAATCATCTCTTCGATGGGGATGCCCATGGAGCCGCGCATGACGTAGAGGTTATGAATAAAGCCAATGGGAAAGAGGATTCCGAGGCTCACGAAAAAGATGCGGCGCCAGCGATAGGTGCTGTTGGTGCGCATCATTATATAGAAGAGCACCGTCATAAAGAGCGCGGTGATGGCAGCGGCGGTAGTCGAGACCGGATCGAATTTCGCGCCAGGACGAAAGCCCATCATGAGCGGCGACCAGATGAAGATGGGCAGCGTGAGCAGCAGAGAGCGAAGGATGCCGCGCGGCGCCGGGCGAGTGAGCGGCAGAATGCGAGCGTCAGTAGCCATAAGTCTTTTTCCCCAACAACATGGCGATTCCAATTAAAAGGTAATAGAGGGCGATGAGCACCATCGCCATGCGCGCGACGGTAATGATGGCCTGGTTGCGTACGATACATCCCAGGCCCACGAAGGGCACAAACCAAATGGAGGTTCCCAGAAAGAATGCCAAAAAGAAGACAAGTGCGGCGGCCATGCTGCCCAGTTGGGCTGCACGGATGCCGGCAACGACAAATGGAGGGCAGAGATTCAAGCCAGTGAGCAGACCCAGGGCTGCCGCGCCGGCCACGTTGCGATTTCTGTTTTCACCGATTTGGATCAGCTTTGAATCCGCGCAGGATGGAGCGCAACTGCGACGGGCCGAGTATGCGTACCAAAGCAGCACGCATGCGAGCATCAGGTAGACCACGCCCATCATCAACAGGCGCGGAGCTGGCAACATGGACGCCAGCGCGCCAAGTTCCCACGCAACGACGGCAAAAAGCATGTATCCCACGAGGCGCGCCGCCAGAAATGCGGAGAGATAGCGAGCGTGATGCCGGAAACCTGTGCGTTCGGTGAGCATAGAAGGAATCAACACCGGTCCGCAGGCTGCTATGCAGGCTGGCCCAGAAGCCAGACCGAGCGCGAGGGCTTCACCGTATGAAACAAATGCAGCCATAAGTGGATACTCTCTGGCCATCCTTGCCGGGGTCGGTGACAGATGGCACATGCATGTATATGTGCAAGACGCTTGTGAGGTTATTTCCGCAACTTGAAGAAACACGGACATTTACGCAGTGGGTATAGCGAAATGAGACAGTGCTAGCAATGATAGCACTGCTTTCATTGCTTGCATTGCTAGCAGAATTGCGTTACACTCAATCCATGGCAACTCTTACGATTCGCAATCTCGATGAAACCGTCAAGCGCAGGCTACAGGTACGCGCGGCGCTGAACGGGCGCTCGATGGAGGCTGAGGCGCGGGAAGCACTAGCGGAATTAGTAGCGAGCAGTCCCGCATCGATTGAGCCTGAGGAAGATCTGGGAACTGCGATTCGTAAGCGATTTGCCGCCTTCGGGGGCGTAGAACTCCAAATTCCGCCGCGTCGGAAATCTTCCAGACCAATCCCCACCTTCGACTGATGATCCTGCTCGATACAAACGTCATTTCGGAAATCATGCGGCCACGCCCTGATTCGCGCGTAACGGCATGGATTCAATCGCTCCCAAGAAAAGAGTTCTGGACCTCTTCAGTGGTTGTAGCAGAATTGCTTTCCGGCATTGAGTTGATGCCCCCAGGACGAAGGCAAAAGGGATTACGTGAAGCTTTCGAAGCGATGCTCACTGAGGATTTTTACGGTCAGATTCTCAGCTTCGATCTTGCCGCGGCACGCCACTTCGCACAAATCCTCTCTGCCCGGCAACGCCTGGGCCGCCCCATCAACGAAATGGATGCACAAATTGCCGCGACAGCCAGAGTTCACGGAGCGGCTGTTGCAACCCGCAACATCAAAGACTTTGTGGCGTGTGAGATATCGCTTATCAATCCCTGGTCTGACAATCCGAAGGAAATCCAGCTTTAACAACAGCTATGCGGCTTTATTCAGCGCCCGGGCAGATTCATCGGATCCGGTGGCGCGGTGCTTGGCTGCCCACACGATGAGAATGATGCCCGCAACAACCGCGCCGGCGCTAGCCAGCTGCGCGTTGGATAAGCCCCACAGCACCTTGGGATTGCGGCGGATAAATTCAACCAGAAATCGGGCGATTCCGCTGAGCAGCAGGTATTGGCCAACGATGGCTCCGGCGTTATGTTGTTTGCCCTGCCTCCACCAGAGCCAACCGCCAATGAGTACATAGGCGGCAAATTCGTAGAGCGGAGTGGGATAGACGGGAACTAAGACCGGCTCGAGTCCTTTGGGGAAGCTCATGCCCCAGGGGTGAAATGTATGAGAGAACAGATGCACCGGCTTAATCTCGATGCCGTAGCAGCCGTCGCCGGAGAGAAAGCAGCCGATGCGGCCGATGCCCTGGCCGATGGCGGCGGCTGGGGCGGCTAAATCCAACATTCGCAACATGCCGATTTTCGTCCACCAGCCCTGGATGAGCAGCGCTAAGATGCCGAAGAGAAGACCGCCGTACCAGGCCCAGCCGGCAGAATCCCAGAGCGCGCTCCAACCCAAATAGTGAAAATCAGAAGGGGTGTCGATGAGGTGCCAGAGCTTGGCGCCGACGATGCCGACCACCACGGTGACGGCTACAACGGTGAGGGCGTCGGCCGTAACGCGCGCGCGGCGGAAGCTGCGGTCCATGACGAAAGCTGCAACCATAACGGCCAGCCAGAGCATCAGCCCGAAGGTGGGTAGATTGAAATTCCAAAGGTGCAAATATGGAAGCATTCATTTCAAGTATAGACGGGCGAGGTCGATAGGAGCACGCAACATCCCGGGCTGCAATGAAATAACGGAATTTTCACAGGCGTGCTTGCCGCGCAGCGCAGGGTTCAGGAGATACTGGTTACATGGCTACCAACTATAGGGGGCTTGAGATTCTCTATACCCGCCAACAGATTGCCGAGCGCGTCGCCGAGATGGGCGCGCAGATTACTCGTGACCTGAATGGCGAGAAGCTGGTGATGGTGGGCGTGTTGAAGGGCGCGGCGCCGTTTCTGGCCGACCTGTCGAGGACCGTGCAGGCCGACGCAACGTTTGATTTTGTGGCCACCACGAGCTATGGCCAGGGACAGCGGTCTTCCGGCGCGGTCAAGCTGATCAAGGATCTGGATGAGTCGATCGAGGGCAAGAACGTCCTGATGGTGGAGGACATCCTGGACACTGGGCTGACGCTCTCTTACCTGCGCAGGCATTTTTTGCAGCAGAAACCCAAGTCATTGCGCATCGCCGTGCTGCTGGACAAGCCTTCGCGCCGCCTGGAAAAAATCGAGGCGGACTACGTGGGATTTTCCATTCCCAACCTGTTCGTAATCGGCTATGGGATGGATTACGCGGAACGCTACCGGAACCTGCCCGACATCTGCATTATGTCGCCCGACCATCCGGAGTAAGGAGCGGCGGATTTTTCCTCAGATGCTCGTGTCTGTACACATAAACAAATCCAAATGCGCTGGTTCAGGCGCCGGTATACCTGCATTTTGTTACCTATACTGGCAGACACTATACTTACTCCTGGCAGAGCGCGTTGAGCCGCCTGTAGAGTGCGGCTTACCGCGGCAAGGAAGATAGACATATGAGTGCAACCACCCCAAACAAGGACGCTAATCCAGAGTTGAACAGAGGGAGTTATGACTCCGCCGCATTCGCCGCTGCAACGCTCAAGAACTGGCAGTCGCTGGCCTCCGTAATCGACCACACGTTGCTGAAGCCCGACGCCACGCGCGCGCAGGTGGAGTGCTTGTGCGAGGAGGCGGTTCGCTATCGTTTTGCCTGCGCCATGGTAAACCCGGTGTGGGTTTCAACGGCGGTAGGAGCGTTGAGCGGCACTCGTGTTCCGGTAGGCGTGGTGATTGGCTTTCCGCTGGGCGCGTCGCTGGTGTCAACGCTGCGCCAGGAGGCGGCGGCGCTGAGCAGGCTGGGGGCGCGCGAGCTGGACATGGTGATTCCCATCGGCCTTCTGAAGAGCGGCGACAACCATGCCGTGCAGAACGCCATACACACCACAGCCACGGTGGCTCACCACCACGGCGCGATCCTCAAAGTGATATTGGAGACGTCGCTGTTGAGCGTGGAAGAAAAGCTGCGCGGATCGGAGCTGGCTATACAGGCTGGAGCGGACTTTATCAAGACATCTACTGGATTTTCTTCAGGCGGCGCTACCGCGGCGGATGTAGCGCTGATGCGCGGCGTGGCCGGCAACCGATGCGGCGTGAAGGCGTCGGGCGGTATTCGCACCCTGGCAAACGTGAAAGAGATGCTGGAGGCAGGCGCCAACCGCATCGGCGCTTCAGCCTCGGTGGCCATTGTGCGGGAGCTGGGAGCGGAGTAAAAGTACTTCTAGCTACTAGCTTTTAGCTATCAGTTATCCGTCTTCAGCCATTTGTCTTGCTTCTAGCCGCGAGCATTTTATGGCGCGGTATTATTGTGCGATAAATGGACTAATCACAGGTGAACTTTGCCGCTCTCGTGATCTCAGACAGCGCCTAGGGCTAGTAGCTAGAGGCTGGAAGCTAGAAGCTGTTTCCGTTATGATTTTCTTCTACACATATGACTAACACTTCATCATCTTCGCGCGTGGAACCCGAGTATGAGGGCGACTATCGCCCTGCCGATCCGGAGCTCGCTGGAGCGTATATGGACCCGGCTAATATCCGCGTGAAACCGGCGGATGTGGCCTACATGATGCAACTGGCCGACGCGCTTAACACCACGCTGGACCTGGAGACGCTGCTGAAGCGCACCGCAGAGCTGGTGCAGGCCGTGATTCCCTACCGCATCTTTGCGATCTTACTGGTGAACGACCGCACGCGGGAGATGCGGGTGAGGTTTCAGATCGGCCACACCATGCAGGTGGAGCAGTTGCACATTCCCATGGGCAGAGGAGTAGTGGGACAGGTGGCGTTGACCCGCCAACCGGTGCTGCTGAACGATGTCACTACGGCGGATTACTACGTCGAAGTGAATCCCGAGGTGCGCTCCGAATTGGCGGTGCCACTGATCGCCAAGAACCGCCTGATCGGAGTGCTGGATATCGAGAGCGAGCAGACAGACTACTTCCGCCCTGAGCACCTGCGGCTGCTGACTCTGACCGCATCGCGCATTGCCCAGGCGATTGAGAATGCGCGTCTCTACGCGCGCGCCTCTCGCCAGGCGCAGACGCTGACGGTGCTGAACGAGATCTCCACGGAACTGACCTCGATTCTGGAGCTGGACCCGCTGCTGGAAAGGGTTGGCCAACTGCTGCGAAGGCTGATTGACTACCAGATGTTCTCCATTTTGCTTCTGGACGAGAAAGGCGAGACGCTGATTACCCGCTACGCCTGGCGGTTCGGTCACGCGCATGCGCCATCACGGCAGATTCCCGTGGCCAGCGGGCTGGTGGGAGTGGCGGTGCGCGAGTGGCGCATGGTGAACGTGCCCGACGTGCTCCAGGACGCGCGCTACCTGGAAACAAATCCGGAGACACGCTCGGAACTGATTGTGCCCTTGTTCCACAAAGGGCGCATCATCGGCGTGCTGGATCTGGAACATACGCGGGTGGGATTTTTCAACGAGGAGCACGAGCGTGTGTTGACCACGCTGGCCGCGCAGGTGGCCATTGCCATCGAGAATGCGCGGCTTTACCAGGCGGTTCGCCGCCAGGAGGCGCAACTGGAGCGGGACATCGCCATGGCGCGCGAGGTGCAACTGCGGCTGCTGCCTGCGGCGGCGCCGGAGATGGCCAATGCAGAGATGGCGGTGCGGTTTCTTCCCGCGCGCACCATCGGCGGCGACCTTTACGACTTTGTGGACTACGGACCGGGGCGCACGGCGATCGTGCTGGGCGATGTGAGCGGCAAGGCGGCGCCGGCGGCGCTGTTTGCCGCGCTGGTGAGCGGCATCATGCACTCGGCTGCGCAGCAGCGGCCGGAACCGGCCCAGATGCTGGCCCTGTTGAACGACGCGATGCAGGAACGCAAGCTGGAATCGCAGTACGTGACCATGCTATTTACGCTTTGGAATGACAAAAGCCGCACCCTACAAGTAGCCAACTCGGGAGCGGTGCAGCCCATTTATTGCCGCGCTGACCAGTCGACGACAGTGCGTGCTGAAGGCTTTCCGCTGGGGCTGTTTCCCGACGTGACTTATGATGAGCTAACCGTAACCACGGAACCGGGAGACGCTGTCATATTTGTCTCAGACGGGATTCTGGACGCGGAGAATGCGCAGGGCGAGATGTACGGCCAGGAACGGCTTGCTATATTGCTATGCAGCCACCGCGAGCATCCCTCGCTGGAGATAGCCGACGCAATTCTGGCCGACGTGAGCCGCTTCCAGGGCGATCAGGATCGCTTTGATGATGAGACGATTATTGTGCTGAAGGTGCGATAAAACAGTTGTTAGTTATCAGCTTTCAGTTGTCAGACTCTCGACTCCGGAAGAGCCGGACCAGCAATTACAGTGAATCTCCGGCGCGGAAACATTGGCCCTCAAGAATGGGACACAATGCCGCCGCGCCGGAAGGCCACCCTAATTCGGGTTGCAACTGCATTTACATGCGAGTGTGCCACCGGCGGCAACCACAAGCTGCGCGTCGCACGTGACCAGACCGCCTTTACATTTCAGGGGATTACCTGGAACAATGTTTGCTGTCACCGAGAGTCCATTGGAGTTTGCCGAGTCATAAATACCATCGCAGTGATTGCCATTTCCGCAGTCGCCTGTGCAGACATCGCTGTTGCTGCTTCGGCACCACGTGTTGGCTATATCCCACTGCAAACTCTTGTTGTTGGCCACGCAGGTGCTGGCAGCGGTGCAGGACGTACCTGGATTGATGGTGTCAGCACCATCGTTGCCCGCCACACAGTCCTCGCACTTCGGCTTCCAGCCTTCCTGCTTGTTCGCGATGTACATTCCTGAACCGCCGCCGAATGCAGGAATGGATTCTGCAACCAAGGCTGAAATGTCGTAGGAGCCGGTCTCCCGGCCTGTCAGTGTCCGCGTCATCGTGAAGACTCCGTCTGAACCCACATTTGCAGGGTGAACAATGACAGTCTGATTTTCGCCGCCCTCCAATCCCACCACAGAAACGCTGTGATTAACCAGACGGATGGGGACATCTGTCTTGAGGTCTGTGAAGCCGGTTGCCGTCAAGGTAAGAGTCGCCTTATCGTCTTTGAGAAGTTTTGAGCTCGTCGCAGACAGGTGCATGCCGAGATTGCGCACTGTCCCGTCCGCCACGGCGTCTCCTTTTTGCACGTGGACCGGCAGCAAGCCCACATCGCTGGGGGACTGTACCGCGACCTTCCGGGGAGACTCGGCCAGAACCTGGGCCGGCTTACCGCCGATGGTCACCGCCGTAGTGGCGGAATTGCCATCAAAGGGGCCTGCTATGTTCATGGGCCGGTTAGCCTGGCTGACAGAGGGGAGATGAAAACCGCTCGTCCCCGATGTGGCGGGCATATCGGTCTTGGCTGGCAAAACAGGCACGCTGGTCCGCGCTACCTCATTGCCGGCATTGTTGCGCAAAATCAGGAATGCCGTAGCTCCCGCCGCACCTGTCGGGACAGTCCATTCCAGAACTTTCTTGGAAACCTGCGTCTTCTGGTTCTGAACCTCAACAACATAGCCGTTCAGCTCATCCGAGTTCTTGGCCTTTTCTTTGGCGTTCTTTCCAGAAGGATTTGTAAAGACCGTGCCCGAGAGGGTGTCGCCAGCCATGGCATCATCCGGAAGATTGACCTGGATGCTGCCTTGCGGCGTTTGAAAGGTGGTGGTGTTGACTCCAAATTCGGTTTTGTTGGTTGTTCCAGTGACGTTTTGAGCAAGCAGTGAACTTCCGTTCAACAGCACAAGCGCGCTTATAGCGGCAAAGACCACTGCCCAAGCGCGCAGAACTCCGCATCGTAACTTCATCATTCGAAGGTACCTCCAGGGGAATCAATTACCGGTATCAGGGCTCCCGGCATGACGTATGCATGGGACTTCCCCGGGGATTCCGGTGCATGGAGAATACACGAAAGAGAATATGGCTGCCTACCTTTTTTCTTTGTTGCGTCTGCGAGGCCTGTAATTACATGGAGTAAATTATTTCTCCTTCGATAAATGCAGGGTCCATGGCATTCGGTAAACTCGAAGTGACCGCAATTCACCCCGGAGCCGCCTTGACTGAAGAACGCATTATCCGACCCGCAATAAATGTCCATGGCAGCCTGCGCCTGCCGGGCGACAAGTCCATCAGCCACCGCTACGGAATGCTGGGGGCGTTTGCCGAAGGCACTTCGCGGTTTACCAACTTTTCTACCGGGGCCGATTGCGCCTCGACGCTGAGTTGCATGGAGGCGCTGGGAGCAAAGGTGCGGCGGCTGGAAGACGGTTCGGTGGAGGTAACGGGCGTGGGCGGGCGCGTGAGGCCGGCAAAGGTTCCGCTGGATTGTGGCAACTCCGGCTCGACGATGCGCATGATCAGTGGCCTGCTGGCCCCGCAGGAGGGCCGTTTTACGCTGGTGGGCGACGAGTCGCTCTCGCGGCGGCCAATGGAGCGGATTCGCAAGCCTCTGGCCGCGATGGGCGCGCGGCTCACGTTGACTGAGGGCCATGCGCCGGTGACCCTTGAGGGCGGGCCGCTGAAGGCCATCGATTACACCACGCCGGTCCCCAGCGCGCAGGTGAAGAGCTGCATCCTGCTGGCCGGATTGCAGACGGCGGGCATGACCACGGTGCGCGAGGCAGTGCGCACGCGCGACCACAGCGAATTGGCCTTGCGAGCTTTTGGCGCAAGGGTTGAGCGGACAGTGGATTCGGTTTCGATTCAGGGGCCGCAGAAGCTGCATGCGATTGAGGCTGCTGTACCGGGCGATATCTCTTCGGCAGCATTTTTTCTGTGCGCGGCGGCGTTATTTCCCGGCTCCAGCCTGGTAGTGGGCGAGCTGGGGATGAACCCCACGCGCGCCACGCTGCTGGATGTGCTGACGGCGCTGGGGGCGCGCGTATCGGTTCTCAATCTGGAGGAAAAGAACGCGGAGCTGGTGGGGACGGTGCAGGTGACAGCTCCGGCAGAAGGGCTGGGAACAGCGGAGATTTCCGGGGCGTTGGCCGCGCAACTGATCGACGAACTGCCGGTGCTGGCGGCGATTGGGCCCTTCACCCGCGGCGGAATCCGCATTCGCGACGCAAAAGAACTGCGCGTGAAGGAGTCCGACCGGATTGCGCTGGTAGCGAAGAATCTGCGGGCGATGGGCGCGGAGGTTGAGGAGTTTGAGGACGGCCTGGATGTGCCCGGCGGCCAGAAGCTGCATGGAGCAACAATCGACTCCGGCGGTGACCATCGCATCGCCATGGCCTTCAGCGTGGCCGGGCTCGGCGCCGAGGGGGAGACTCTGATTCAGGGAGCGGAGTCGGTGGCTATCAGCTTTCCCGAGTTTTTTAATCTGCTGGACCTGGTGGCGGAGCGGTAGGGAGCGAGCCAGAGAGTCAGTTAGTTAGCCTATTTCGCGAATTATCAAGACAGCTAGTCAGCAAACCCCTACGATAAGAATTGCAAAATGCATGTCTTTTGGGAGGTTGAGTTTGTCCGATCGGAAGGATGGGCTACCCCCTGTTCCGCCGGTAAGAGAGCGCATGAACCCGTGTGAATCCACGTAACTATAAAATTTTTGTTAAATGGAGTTGACAACTCCACATTACCCTGCTAATCCTGTACACATCGGAATTGAACGAGATTCCCTTCCCCGTAATTGAACGAGATAATAGTCCACGGAATTTAACGAGATTCCTGTCCTGGGAATTGAACAAGATTCCTGTCTCCGGAATTGAAGGAGATTCCTCCCCCGAATCCACCGAATCTATCGATGTGTCCTGCGAAGCAAGGCACCTCATTCACTCTCAACAGATCGGAGAAAATGATTATGCTGAAAACGCCTAAGTATGCGGTTACGCTCTTTGCGTTAGCCGTTGTATTTCTGCTTGCGTCTCCCGCCGTCTCATTGGCCGAAACCGGCCAGCAAAAAACTGCCCCGTTTGTCGACCATGGCGAGGGAAAGCAGGCAGGACCCACCAAGACGGGAGACAAGAGTACTCCAAAGAAAGAGGCAACCCACAGCCACGGCACCGTGACAACCCACAACCCAAATGTTGGTCATCTGAAGGGGCCGGCAATGCGCGAGAGCGGCATGGGCAAGCTTGAGGGCGGCGAAAAGAAAGGCGACAAGTCCACCCCCAAGAAGGCTCCGACGTCCGACTTCAAGCCCATATAACTCTGCTGCGGCTGGATGGATTCTGCTCTGCAGTTGAAAGGGTTTCACTCACACGAATTTTGACTACCGAAAGGAGATTACTTTGATGAAACGCATCTCTATCTGGATCGCCGTGGTCTTGATGATGACGGCGACGTCCGCATTTGCAACCACCAGGACCTACAATTTCAATGGCTGGTTTGCTGACGAGCCCAGCGTGGCGGCAGGCGAATATGCCTTGGCTTCCCAGGCCGCCGCCAGGGTCTGCCCGTCCTATGGAACCTGGACCGACAGCTTTCAGCCTTTCACTTACACATGGTACAACTTCGTCTTCTGGATGGATTATTCAGCCGCCAGCGTGAACTTCTCGGTGACCTGCAACTATGAGTCGGTCAACTACACCTTCTCGGGCGCCTATTTCGTTAACGAAGGCAGCGTTCAGGACGGCGAAAACGACATACAGAACGACCTGTGGCAGAGTGCATGTGGCGGCGGCAACCATTGGCTCACGAACATGCACTTCAATCCCTTCTCTTACACGCATACGAACTACGGCTTCTGGCAGGACTATTCAGCGTCCGGCATCAGCGGTTCGTTCACATGCGATGAATGAATTAATCCGGGCAGCATGACAGTTCACGCCATGCTGCCCGGATTTTTAGAACAATGTTTCCACAAGCAAAGATCGCTTACCGGGGATCACGAGTCACTGGGGACACCGTACGCTTCGTGTCACTCTAGGGGCTCCGGTATGCCTCGTATCACTCAGGCTGACATTTTATATAGTGAGTAAATGAAAAGAAAAAGCCCGGCAATGAGCCGGGCCTTTTCTTTCTTGAACAGCCAAAAAAGACTACGGTTTTGCCGGCGGATTGGCCACAGGCTCCTTGGCGTCCGTGACAGGTCTAACGCCGGGAACGACTGGAGTGGATTTCACTTCGCCAGTAGCCGCCTCGTTCAGGTTGATGCCATAATGCTGCAAGGTTGAAGCCAGCATCTGGTAGAGGCTGGCGCGGTCCTTGGCGTAGGCGGCATTGGCGGCGATCAGGTTGTCCTCCGCCGTAGCCAGGCCGCGTTCCTGGAGCATGACATTGGCGATGGTGGAAGCGCCATTATGCAGCTTGATGTACTCAGCATCGACGTTCTGCTTGTTGTAGTCACGGGCAGCGATGGCAGCCTGCACCTGCGCCCGGTCGTTGATGAGCGCGTACTGCGCGTTGACCACCTGCATGCGAATCTGGGTGTAGAGCTGCTCCAGGCGCAACTCCGCCTGGCGGTACTCCATCAGGGAACGCGCCTGAACCGACTGCGCATACTTGTTGCCGAGAGGAATGTTCAGGCTGAAGCCGACTCCCTTGTCAGGAGCCGAGTTGTTGAAGGCACCGTTTAGCGCGGTTCCATAGCCAGTGGTGGGAACGTATATATAGACACCTGGATCGGTTATTAGCAAGCTTGCAATGCTTGTCGGGCATTTGCCGGGCGGATAAAAGTTGCAACTGAGAGTGGGGTTGACGGAGCCGGCGATTCCCTGCCCCGCTACGTATCCGTAGACGTCAAATGTGGGCTGCAACGCTTTACGCGCGCCCTTCAGGCTGATTTCATCGTTGCGGAGCGCTAGCACGGCCTCTTCCAACTCCGGCCTTTGCTGAAAAGCCTGCTGCACCAGCTCCTCGACCGGTTGTTTCTCCTCGGGAATCTCCTCCACGGTCACGCGGTCGGTGGGAATGACCGGGGCGACGGAGAGCGCCGCATCGTTGAGGTTGCGGGCAATCGCCTGCTTGATGATCTGTTGCTGATAATTCAGGTTGCTCTGCGCACTTATGAGAGCCTGTTTATCGCTGTTAACACTCGATTCGTCCTGCATTACCTGCAGCGGTGCCACGGTGCCGATCTCCAACTGCTTGCGGTCGTCGCTGGCCAGCTTGGTGCTTTGCGCCAGGGCGCGCTGCTTGGACTGCACGTCTTCATAGGCCTGCACCAGTCCCCAGTAGATATTCTCCACCTGGTTGACAGTGTAAAGAATCTGCTGGCGGAATGAGGCATCGGTAATGCGGCGATTGTTGCGCGCCTGATAAATGTAGCGCTTATTGACCCAGATGCCCGCGCCTTGCAACAGGTGCTGGGTTACCGTGGCCTTGAAGTTCGAGCTTAACTGCGGGCTGTATTGGGTGACGCTATTGGAAGTGGAGGCGTAGGTGTTATTGAAGCCAAACTGGAGTTGCGTGCCGGTGACAAAACCCTGGTTGTAGGTGAAGTTGTAGGTGTTGGTGGTGCTGGTGCCACCGGCAAAGAAGCTGGTGGATGGAGTGTGGGCGCGATCGAACTGGATGGCGCCCGTGAGGGCAGGCTCCAGCGACTCCGGCGTTGGACCGGCGCCCTGGGTGGTCAGCACCAATCCGGCGCTGCCGGAACCCGCGCCACCCGAGCCGACCGTGGTTCCGCCGGGACCGCCGCCAGTGTTCAAAATCGTGGGAGAACTGCCCAGTGTGCCGGTGACCACGCTCGTAGGCACGCCCAGCGGCGCCAAGCCTGTGCGCGCGCGTAGAAGATCCGTATCGGCGATATCCAGATCGTAGCGGGCAATGGCGATGTCGAAGTTGTTTTCCAGCGCCAGCGCCAGGGCGTCGGAGAGGCTGAGGTAGATTTTGCCATCCTTCACCAGGTCAGTAAGCCGAACGGAGTTTGAAAAGCTGGCCTTGCCGATGCTGGTGGGCAGGTACATCTTGAATGGATTGCCCAGAAACCTGCCCGCGGGCTTGGAAAAATCCCGCAAAGACGGACGCAGATTCACCGGTTCTGTCAGCACTACCGTGGGCGCCGAGGGCAGATCGGAGGCCGCCTTGTCCGGAGCATTTGCTCCCGCTCCCGGTACTTGCTGGGCATATCCGGACGAGATTCCCGCCGCCCACGCCAGCAGGATTGCCGCTGACACGCAGAGCCATCCGCCTACCTGCCTGCGCCCAGCCTGTCCACGACGGCTGACTGCGGCCTTCTTCTGCTGCTCAAACACACATAGACCGAACAAATGCATGGTTCCTCTCCACGATATGAGTCCTCTTCAGGAATTGCTGAGGCATGTGGGGCGTTCTTTTCAAAGACGTGCGGAAAGCTTCTCCGGACGCAGACTAGTAAGTTCCCATCACCATTTTAACTTGCAGCCCGGCAGGCGGCCTTTCGCTCACTGGGTAAATACGCGCGCCGCGCTTGTTTCGTTCCCTGAGGACCACCTGCGGTAGGGGGCACCTGCGGTGCGGCAGCCGCTCGCTATATGCTCACACTGTCATTTACGCTACTATCAAGACTCCCTCCGTGACCGAAGACCCCAAACCCGCGCCCACGCTTCAGACATGGAAGCTGACCCTGGCTTACGACGGCATCGGGTTCCGCGGCTGGCAAGTGCAGCCGGGGGAGCGCACCGTTCAGGGCGAATTGCAGGCGGCGCTGGGACGGATTTGCGGGGAAACGCCCCTGCCGCAGGGCTCGGGACGCACCGACGCCGGCGTCCATGCGCTTGGCCAGGTGGCCAGTTTTGCTCTGGCTGCGCCGATTCCGCCAGAAAATCTACAGTTCGCGCTGAACCGGACCCTTCCTTCGGCGATTCGCATCCTGGAGGCAAGAATTGTGCCGGATACGTTCCATGCGCGGCACTCTGCAGTGGCCAAAACCTACGAATACAGGGTCTTTCGTGGCGCTATTTGTCCGCCTTTTTTGGCCCCCTACGTCTACGCCTGCCCCTGGCCGATGGACCTGGAGGTGATGCAGAGGAGTGCACGGCTCTTTGAAGGCACACACGATTTTCTGAGCTTTGCGGCCACCGATCCAGAGCTGGCCAGCCGCGACCTGGATGAGGATGCCGAGCCGGAGGAGCGGCCGCTGCCCAGGCCGGGATTTCAGATTGAGCCGCCGATGCCGGCAACGATAAAGACTGTCTTTTCATCGGCCTGGGAAGCGCGTCCGAGTCCAGAGGGCGAATTGCTGGTTTATCGCGTGCGGGGCAACGGTTTTTTACACCACATGGTGCGTAACCTGGTGGGAACCATGTTGGACGTAGGCCGTGGACGGACCAAAGTTGACGAGATTCCCGGAATTCTGGCCGTCCGCAACCGCGCCGCCGCCGGACCGACCGCTCCGGCGCAAGGGCTGTTTCTGCATTCGGTGGAGTATGGGGAGGGAGAATCTAGCCATAAAACCGAATGAGAGCTTTATTTTATTCCATAAAAGGACTATATTTAGACCTATAAAGGACTTTTGGAGGTCGATATGCGTTTTTCAACTCAAATCAAGCCCATCAGCTATGTAAAAGCTCACGCCGCCGAGCTTTTGGACCGGATTACCGAGGAGCGGGAACCAATCATCATCACCCAGAACGGTGAGGCGCGCGCGGTGCTGGTAGATGTTCACTCCTACGAGAAATCACAAGAAACCATGGCGCTATTGCAAATTCTGGCCATCGGTAAGAAGCAGGTCGAGGCTGGCCAGACCTTTCCACTCGCCGAGGTCATCGGTAAAATTCGCGGCCGCCAATCCGCCAAGATTGAGTCGGTTGGAGATGGGATCGGCCGAGAACCAGAGGCAAGTGAGGCTTCTTTAGCCAGATGATCTATTCTCTTCGCATTACCAGTGCGGCCTGGCAGGATCTCGTAGAGATTCACGACTGGATTGCGGAAAACGACACGATGGAGAATGCAGATTATGTATTGGACCGGCTGAGCGAGACAGCCGAAACCATCGCGGCTTTGCCTCACCGCGGCTCACGGCCTTCTGAACTGCCTCACAACATGGAAGGAGAATTTCGGCAAGTTTTCTTCAAGCCGTATCGCGTGATCTACGAAGTCATGCATGACGAAGTTGTGATTCATCTAGTCGCCGATGGCCGCCGTAATCTGCAGTCGCTCCAGCTGCGAAGGCTCAGCGGGGGTTGATGCCGCAAGGTCGCCAGATTTAGCTTTCCGGCTTATCACATGCAGTCTTTTGCTACCCTGAGACCATCGATATGGCGATCTTTACAAACAATTCAGCCTTCTCACGCGTGACGGCGCTCGCCGAGCAAAGGCCTGTCCACGCGGCCTTTGCATGGCTACACGGCAATCCCAAGACGATCATGAATTGGCAGGCAGAGTTGGTGGCCATTCCAGCGCCGCCCTTTGGCGAGAAGGCGCGGGCTGAGTGGCTGGTTGGGCGTTTTGCCGAGGCCGGCCTCCAGAGAGTGGAAACCGACGAAATAGGCAATGTCTTCGGCTGGCTACCGTCTGCCAAACTGCCGCCGGAGAGCAGCGGGCCGGTGGTAGTGCTCTCAGCCCACCTCGACACCGTTTTTCCCGCCGAGACGCCGCTGAAGCCGGTGTTGGACGGCGACAGCATCACAGCTCCCGGAGCCTGCGACAACGGCGCCGGAGTGGCGGGAATGCTGGCCATCGCCCGCGCGCTGGTTGAGGCCAAGGTGGAGTTGGCCGGGTCATTGATTTTTATAGGCAATGTGGGCGAGGAGGGCGAGGGCGACCTGCGCGGCGTGCGCTACCTCTACCAACGGAGCGCGCTGGCCAGCCGCATTGCGGCGCACATTGTGCTGGACGGAGCGGGCGCGGACTCGGCCGTAACACAGGCGCTGGGCAGCCGCCGCTACCGGGTCACCATCACCGGCCCGGGCGGACACAGCTTTACCGACGCGGGAACGCCAAATCCCATCGCCGCCCTGGCCTCGGCGCTGGCTGTCGTGGCCGGGACGCCGCTGCCGCTGAAGTCGCAAGAAGAGTTTCCGCGGACCACTCTGAATCTGGGAACGATCAGCGGAGGCACCAGCGTGAATTCCATTCCGGAGAGCGCGCAGGCTACGGTCGAGTTCCGCTCCACCAGCACGAATGAATTGCTGCGACTGGAGGTCGAGCTGCATCGCGCCGTGGAAGATGCTGTGGAGCATTGTAACGCGCAGGCAAAATCGTCTGGCGGGGACGGCCGCGGCCTGCTGGCTTATGCGATTGACACGATTGGCGACCGGCCCGCCGCGCAACTGCCTGACGGCTCGCCGCTGATCGAGGCTCTCAACGCCGTGGACCGGCATCTGGGGCTGAAATCCGAGTTGCGGCTGGGCTCGACCGACGCCAACATTCCACTTTCGCTAGGGATTCCTGCGTTGTCGATAGGTGCAGGTGGCGAGGGCGGCGGCGCTCACACGCTGGGCGAGTGGTACTCGGCCAGGGATCGTGAAACGGGGCTGAAGCGGGTGCTGCTGCTGACGCTGGCGATGGTGGAGTGGGCCGCGGAACAGTAAGCTGTTGCATCGCATGTGACAGACCTGCTGATGGCCTCAATCGGCGCGGGCTCGGCTGCAATAATCCAAAAAGATGAAAGTTCGCGCTTACCTGCTGATGCTGTTTGTGGTCGCTGTGTGGGGATCGACCTTTGTGCTGGTCAAGGGCGCGCTGGACGATGCCACTCCCGGAGCCTTCAACCTGGTGCGTATGACGCTGGCCTTCGCCGTGATGGGCGTTGCCTATCACCGCTACTGGCGCACGATTAAGGGCTGGCAGGTGTGGGCCGGAGCGCTTGTGGGAGCATGCCTGGCCATGGGCTACCAGTTTCAAACCACGGGACTGGCTCGCACCACGCCATCGAAGTCGGCGTTCATCACCGGGCTGATGGTGGTGATGGTGCCGCTGCTTTCGATCATTCCCGGCCTGCGTCCGCCGGGAGCCAGACCGCCGCGCTGGAACGCTTTTCTGGGGGCAGCACTGGCGTTTACCGGGATTGTGCTGCTGACCGCGCCAGCCGCAGGTTCGGCTTCTGGCACGACTTCCCTGCTGGGAGAAGCAGCGCGCCTGCTGCCCGACCTTACCTCCATCAACCTGGGCGACGTGCTCACTTTGGGCTGCGCTCTGGGCTTCGCCTTTCACTGCCTGGCGCTGAGCCACGTCTCGCCGCGCATCGCCTTCCAGCCGCTGGCGCTGCTGCAGGTGGGCTTTTGCGCGGTTTTCATGGCGCTGAGCATGCCTCTGATCGAGCATCCGCAGATTACGTGGACGCTGCGTCTGGCCGTGGCGCTGGGGGTTGCCGCCCTGCTGGCTACCGCCGCAGCTTTTTCCATCCAGAGCTGGGCACAATCGGTGCTGCCTCCCACGCACATTGCGCTTTTGCTGACGCTGGAGCCGGTCTTCGCCTGGATTACTTCATTTCTAGTGACGGGCGAGCGGCTTGGCTTGCGCCCCGCCTGCGGCGCGCTGATGATTCTGGCAGGCATTGCGCTGACAGAGTTGATGCCGCAACCGCACGTAGCCGCGGCGCATGAAGCGTGAGAGGTACAGGGAATAGTGAGCGATGCGTGTCGAGCTAGAGTTATGCTCTGCCGCGGAAGCTGATGATACGGCGACGGTCGCGTTTTGTGGGACGGCGCGTGGGCAGGGGCGCGAACTGCTGCATGGCCTTGCGCTCGGCGGCGAGTTTGGCTCGCGCCTCCTTGCTGGCCTCGCTCTCGCGATAGAGCGTCTGCGCCACCGACGCCGGACCGCGCATCTGGCTCAGCGCGAGAACTTCGATCTGGAATTCGCCGCCCTCTTTCTTGACGACAAGTTGATCGCCGACACGAACCTCGCGGGAAGGTTTTGCCTCATGGCCGTTGGAGAGGATGCGGCCCATGTCGCAGGCCTTGGAGGCCAGCGCCCGTGTCTTGAAGAAGCGCGCCGCCCAGAGCCATTTGTCGATGCGTAGGGAGTCCATGTGAGTAGTGTCGTACAAGACAATCCTATCTGAAGAATTAGGATAAGGTTTTTCGGGCTGGATAAAAGATTGAGTTTGCCACTCAGGAAATGAGCATGGGAATTTGACGATGCATGTATCGATAGAACAGGCCATATGCCACAAACAACCACCACGTCAACGCGATAGCGGCAACTAGTACTCGACCAACAAATACTTTGAAGGTGAGTATGCCGGTTGGCATTCCATCCACAGCAATCGCAAGCACGACGGCACCTAGAGAAGCAAGCGCAAATACAAAGCAGACAATCCCTAGTTTTTTCGCGGGAGAAAGCGATCTTTCCAAAGCTTGACTGCCAGGCCTTGTGGCATGGTACCAGCGCACTAGCCACACCAAAAGAATCCCAATCCCAATAATCGTACTGCTATGTTGAAAAACCTTGTAATAGGCCACAGATCCCACAATTGGCAAGCGCACCATCTGGCTAAGAAATGTCCAATGATTGTAGAGCCAAGTGGACGGGTGTGTGAATGAATCCCATAATAGGTGAGTCGCGATTCCCAGTAAAACCGAACCTACGATCAACATAAACCTAATTGGTCCGAAAAATCGGAATCTATCCAAATGTGTAACCACTCTACACTGGATTGTGTTCGGCAAGAGCCGAGTAACAGGCACCTTGACGAGTGCATGAAAAATCCAGAGTACCAGCATAGCGAGGGGCAGAGTTAAAGCGAATGTGCCACGAAGAGTGTGTCCAAACCCTACACCGGGCGTGAGACACAGAAAGTACTCAAAGTCGGGTGCGAAAGTGCCCACTATTAATGCAGACGGAACAAGCCGCAGGCGTCGAAACGGTAATGCCGCGGCAGCATGAGCAAGCGTGAAAGGCATACTCACATTATGAACGAATATGTGCATTACGGCTGGATGAAGAAAGCCGCACACATTATCTTCGAAGAATTGGGAAAGTTTTTCCCGCCGCTCCTCAAGTAAACTGGTCCATGAAACCAACCATGCCAAGTTTGTTGGCCAGGACGCACACGACGCCGGCGTAGATCAAGTGGGAGCACTCAATCAACTCCAGCGTCGTTTGGCTTTACGGCCGCTACCTCGGCCGATACGCGCACCTCATCTTCCCTACTGGCAATGAATGGTGAACTTTATCTTTTGCTGGACTGGATTTGGAGATTCGATGATGATGTTCACCCAGCCGGTGAAATTTGCGAATTGATGTGTGTTCGCGCCTAGCTGCCAATCATAATAGACCGGCACTGATTGGTTGGCCCGCGGTATATTGACCCTATCTGAGTGGGTCGTATGGCCGCCGTCGCTGCGGTCAAAGCGGTAGGCCACTTCAGTGGGTCCGGTGCTGATTAAGCCCCAGCCAAATTTCAGAGCGACGGGACAGGAACCTGTGTATTGAAAGCCCTGGGCAACCTGGCCATTGGCACGCAGGGAATATCCTCCCACCCGAACGCTCTGCGCCATCAGGCTGACAGATCCCAGGCAGAGAAGAATCCCAAACACACTTGCAATCTTGATGCTTTTCATTTGTCCTCCTTTAAACCGAATCCGCCGTTGTGTTCTTCCGGCACGAGCTAATATACCTCAACAGCCCCTTCGCTGTATCCATTTTTTTGCGAATCCTTTCAAGTACACTGGTCCCATACCTTTGGAGAGCCAACCATGCCGAGCTTGTGGGCCAGGACGCGAACAACGCTGGAGATGATCAAGTGGGAGCACTCCGTCTTCGCTCTGCCCTTTGCGCTGACGGCGGTGCTGCTGGCGTCTGACGGGCGGCCGGAATGGCGGACGCTGGGGTGGATTCTGGTGGCCATGGTGGCGGCGCGCTCCTCGGCCATGGCATTTAATCGCTGGGCCGATGCGGAGCTGGATGCGGCCAATCCGCGAACGATGTCGCGCGCGATTCCCGCCGGATTGCTGACGCGCCAATTTGTGCTGGGCTTTGCGGTGCTGGCGGCGGCGGTGTTTGTGCTGGCGGCGGCGGAGCTGAACCGGCTCGCGCTGGAGCTATCGCCGCTGGTGTTGGCGGTGCTGTGGGGCTACAGCTATTTGAAGCGTGTAACGCGATGGTCTCACCTGGGGCTTGGCCTTGCGTTGGGACTGGCGCCAACTGCGGCGTGGATTGCGGTGCGCGGCTCGCTGGACGCGCGGATTCTTGTGCTAACCGCGGCGGTAACACTGTGGGCGGGCGGATTTGACGTGCTCTACGCCTGCCAGGACTATGAACACGACCGCGCAGCGGGGCTGCACAGCCTGCCGCAGTCGATGGGGATTCCGGCGGCTTTTTGGACGGCGCGAATCATGCATCTGGCCATGCTGGGGCTGCTGGTGTGGTTTGGTGAGCTCTTTCATTTTCAGCGAATCGGCTGGGTCGGAATTGCGGTTGTGGGGCTGCTGCTGGCTTATGAGCATGCGCTGGTTTCTCCACATGATTTGCGCCGGTTGAATGCGGCCTTTTTCACCATGAACGGCGTGATTGCCATGGTTTTTCTTGGATTTGTAGCGGGTGATTTGTGGCTGCGGTAGCCACCTGCGGTGGGGCGGGCGGCGCTTGCGCGCCATGAAGTTCGTAAATTACCACCCTTCTCGCATAGAACATAAATAAGGATAGGACACTCAATTATTCAAGATGATAGATAATTGAGGAACGGAGTATCCGATGAAGATTGCGATCCAGGGCGAGCCCGGCTCCTTCAGCCATGAAGCAGCGATTAAACTGGTGCCCGATGGGGAGATCGTTCCTTGTTCGCTGTCGGCGGAGGTCTTTGCGGCTTTGGAGAGCGGAGCAGCGGACGCAGCAGTCATACCCATTGAAAACAGCCTGGCAGGTTCGGTGGCGGAGCACTTCGACCTGCTGCTGACCCACGATGTGCGAGTGGTGCGGGAGACGCTGTTGCGCATCCGGCACAATCTGATCGGCCTCCCCGGCGCAGCAATTGAGGAGATTGAGCGGGTTTTTTCGCATCCGGTGGCGCTGGCGCAGTGCCGGAAGTTCCTGGCCGCGCATCCCAGGATGGAGGCCGTCGCCTTCTATGACACAGCGGGCAGCGTGAAGCAGCTGGTGAAGTTGCGCGAACCGCATACGGCAGGAATCGCCAGCGAGGCAGCGGCAGAGTATTATGGCGCGCAGATTCTGGCTGCCGGCATCGAGGACAACCCGGAAAACTATACGCGCTTCTTCCTGGTGAGGCGCGCGGCGGAGGCCTCGAGCGACACGCAGGCCAACAAAATCAGCCTGGCGTTTTCCGTAGAGAACCGACCCGGTTCGCTGGTGGCGGCGCTGAACAAGTTGGCAGACCTGGGCACTAATATGACCAAGATCGAATCGCGGCCGGTGCATGGCAAGCCATGGGAGTACATCTTCTTTGTGGATTGCCAGATTCGCACGGGCGAAGAGGGCAAGCGCGCGATTGAGGCACTTAAGCCGCATTGCGCGATGGTCAAGGAATTAGGACGCTATCGCGAAGCAGGAAGCTGAAAAAGGCGAACGGCCGGGAGCGCAGCCATAACCATAACCGCGCCCCGGCCGTTCGAGGAGGAATGTCACACTCTGTCTCTGTGATTGCCTTATTTATAAGGTGGCACAAAGGGCGATAATTATATGCAAAAGCGCGGAAAATTATTTTTCGTGTAGCTTTCCTTATATAAGGCCGAGCCTATTCCATAGGTGTTCTATCGGACCTTTGTCGTATTAATAACAAAACCAGAGTTATAACAAGTCCAATCAATGGGTATCCTGTCAACAGTTGTGGCCACAAAAGAACATCGGCCATTCCCAAGAAGCTGACTGCAACAGTCATAGACATTGAAGCTGGCCTAACCATCCAAGTCACATTAAATAGCACCAGGGAATATATCATCTCAGCTACAAATAGCAGGCTCAGTTTCAATAAAGCCTTTGCGTCTTTTTTGATGAGTTTTACTCCTAGATATCCAAGATACAAGACCATTGAAATACTTATCGTACTAAGAAATACAAACACTGCCCACTCATTATGGGATGGGTTGCCCGGCCACCTATTCCAATGCATCCGGAGTATCCAATAGTATAAGTATGCGCCAAACGCTACAAACAAGATGTTAAGCACACCAAGAACTCGCATTGTCCAGGTTTGCATTATCTCCCCCTTTGCGTTATGCCCTCCGATTATACTTCGCTTCACAGCTTGATTGTTCACATCTTTACGCCACAAAATACTTGGCCTGGGGATGGTGGACGATGATGGCGTTGGTGCTCTGCTCCGGCTCCAGGTGGTACTGCTCCGTGAGGCGCACGCCGATGTTCTCCTCGGGCTTGAGCAGGCGGAAGATCTTGGCCTGGTCCTCGAGATTGGGGCAGGCTGGATAGCCGAAGGAGTAACGCGAGCCGCGATACTTCTGGTGAAACAAATCCGCGATGCGCGGGGAGTCATCTCCAGCAATGCCCAGCAGCTCACGCGCCTGTTTGTGGACCAACTCCGCAAGCGCCTCGGCGGTTTCCACCGAGAGGCCGTGCAGATAGAGATACTTTGTAAAGTCGCCGGACTCGAATAACTTCGCGGTCTGGCGGCTGGCCTCGTCGCCGATGGTCACTATGGAGAAGCCGACAACATCGCGCTGTGTTGCATTCATAGGCTCAAAGAAGTCGGCAATGGAAAGCCTGCGGCCCTGCGCCTGGCGCGGGAAGCTAATGCGCTCCAGCTCGCGGGCGGGATCATCGGGGTCGAAGACAATCAGATTATCACCGTCGCTCAAGCAGGGATAGAAGCCGATGACGGACTTGGGCTCGAACCAACCCGCTGCTTTCACCTCCTGCTGAAGGTCGAGCAGGATAGGGCGGTATTTTTCTTCGATCAGGCGCAGATAATCGCCCTGCGCGGCAGTTTTTAGTTGCCACTGATTTTTAAAGAGCGCGGTTTCGTTGAGATAGGGGAAGATATCGTCAAGTTTGTAGTTTTTAAAGACGCGTGCGCCCCAGAATGCGGGCTTCGGAATCTCCGCAACCCGCTCGACGGCCGGCGAACGGCCAGCATCAGTCAGTTCGACGAAGGTTAGTTCCGGAGTTGCGGAGTTGCCCTTGGCGAAGACCTTCACCGTCTTGCCTTCCGCTTCCCTGCCCTCGCGCACCGCGGCGTCAGTTGAGGTCAGATCGGCCATGGCGTGCAATCCGGCGAAGGCATCCTCGGCATAAAAGACCGGGCCGGAGTACTCCTTGCGCAAATCTTCTTCGACGTACTTGCGGGTGAGCGCGGCGCCTCCGCATATGACGGGAACGGTCATGCCCAGCCGCTCCAAATCCTGCACAACATACTTCATCTCCAGCGTGGACTTGACCAGCAGTCCGCTGAGTCCGATAGCGTCGGCGCCCACCTCGCGCGCTGCGGCGATGATGGCGTCCGACGGCTGCTTGATGCCCAGGTTGACGACGCGATAGCCGTTGTTAGTGAGGATGATATCCACGAGATTCTTGCCGATGTCGTGCACGTCGCCCTTGACCGTGGCGAGAACCATGGTCCCTTTACCGCCGCCATCGGATTTTTCCATCTTCGGTTCGAGGTACGCAACTGCAGCCTTCATCACCGATGCGGAATCGAGCACCGACGGCAGCTGCATCTTGCGCGCGCCGAAGAGATCGCCGACGGTCTTCATGCCGTCAAGCAGGACAGTATTAATCAGTTCGAGCGGTGAGTGAGCGAGCAGCGCTGCCTCCAGAGTTGCTTCCAGCGATTGCTTGTGCTCGTCCAGGCCGATCGAGCGCTCACCGCGAATAATCATCTGCTTGAGCTTCTCGTCGGTGGTGAGGCTTTCGACGGCTAACTCCTCTTCTTGAACGGAAGCTTTGCCGAGACTGGCGAAGTAAGCCATGTAAGCCTGAAGCGGGTCGCCATTGCTGCGATCCTGGAAGATAAGCTTGCGAGCTAACTCGACTTCTTTTTCTGGAATCTTGTAGAGAGGATAAATTTTGGCGTAGTTGACTATGGCCGCATCGAGGCCGCGGTCCACAGCTTCTTTGAGGAATACGGAGTTGAGCACGCGTCGAGCGTATGCGTTGAGGCCGAAGGAAATGTTGGAGACGCCAAGAACGGTGCGGGAGCGGGGCAGCTCGTGCTTGATGCGGCGCACCGCTTCGAGTGTTTCGATGGCGGCGGTGCGATAGTCTTCCTGGCCGGTGGAGATGGGCAGGGTGAGCGCGTCGAAAATCAAATCTTCGGGCCGCAAGCCGTATTTGTTGACGGCCAGATCGTGAATGCGATGGGCAATTGCCACCTTGCGGTCGGCGGTGAGCGCCATTCCCTGCTCGTCGATGGTGAGGGCGATGACCGCGGCCCCGTAGCGGCGCGCCATGGGCAGAACCAGGCTGGTGCGCTTTTCGCCGTCCTCCAGATTGATGGAGTTGATGATGGGCTTGCCGGGGATGCGCTTAAGCGCCTCTTCGATGACGGCGGCCTCGGTGGAGTCTACCAAGATAGGCGCGGGAACGCGCGTGGCTATTTTTTCGAGGACGGCGTTCATGTAGGCCTGCTCGTCCTCGCCCACGATAGCACAGCACAAGTCGAGCAACTGCGAGCCTTCGCTGGCCAGCCGCTTGGCGAGGGCGAGAATGCCGTCGTAGTCGCCCGCGCGGACCATGTTGCGAAAGGTCTCGAGGCGGGTAGTGGTGTTCATCTCCTCGGCGATGATGATGGGTTGCGCGTCAGCTTCGAGCGGCACGGCGCTGAAGGCGCTGGCCGCGACCGATTGCGGCTGCACTGCGCGTGCCGCGGGAGTTACTCCGTGCATTGCCTCAACTACCGCGCGCAGATGCTCGGGGGTGGTTCCGCAGCAACCGCCGACAATCTGCACGCCATACTCGGTGACGAAGCGCCGGAGCCAGGAAGCCAACTCAGCCGGGGTGAGCTTGTATACCGCGCGGCCGCCCTCGTTGTGGGGTAGACCGGCGTTGGGTAGCACGCTGATGGGCAAGGTGGAATTCTGGCAGAGAAAGCGAACCGCGTCGTTCATCTCCGCCGGGCCGGTGGCGCAGTTGAGTCCGATTACGTCTGGCTGGAAGACTTCAAGAACCGCCAAGGCCGCGCCAATCTCCGAGCCGAGGAGCATGGTTCCACTCGCTTCGAGAGTGACCTGGACCTGGAGGGCAACGCTGCGATCAACTGAAGGGATGCGGCCTTCGCGGGCATCGCGCATCGCATCCTGACAAGCGGCGAGAGCGATCTTTGCCTGCAGAAGGTCCTGACAGGTTTCGATGAGCAGCACATCCACGCCGCCCTCGATGAGCGCTTCGGCCTGCTCGCGATAGGCAGCAGCCATGGCGTCGTAGCCGATGTGGCCCAGCGAGGGCAGTTTGGTGGTGGGACCAATGGAGCCGGCAACGAAGCGAGGCTTCTCAGGAGTCGAGTAGGCGTCGGCCACCTCGCGAGCCAGGCGCGCCGCGGCGAGATTCAGCTCGCGTGTGCGGTTCTCTAGGCCATACTCGGCGAGAACGATGCTGGTCGAGCCAAAGCTGTCAGTCTCGATGACATCGCAGCCGACATCAAGAAATGAGGCGTGAAGATCGCGGATAACATCGGGCCGCGAGAGCACCAGCAGCTCGTTGCACCCCTCCTTGCCCTGGAAATCGTCAGCCGTGAGATTGAGCCTTTGCAGATTGGTGCCCGTCGCGCCGTCGAAGACCAGCACGCGCCGCTTCAATTCTGAAAGATAATCCGCCAAAATCGCTCCTGAAGTATTGGGCCGCCGGGAATAAGGGAAAGCGACCTATTTATTAGGATAGCTGGACATTTCGCATTGAGCCGATCTCGAAAGTAACGGAGCCTTATTTTGCCGCCATCAGCGCCGCGACCGGCACCAGCATGTCTTCCTTGCGCATGACCAGGTTGGTGGCGTTCAGCGTAGCCAGCTCGAAGCCGTGGCCGTGGGTGATGGCGTCGGTAGGGCAGGCTTCAACGCAGTAGCCGCAGAAGATGCAGCGGTTGTAATCAATGTTGTAGACCTTGGCGTAGCGCTCGGAAGAGGAGATGCGAACAGCCTCGGTGTTCTCGGCGGCCTCAATATAAATGCAATTCGCGGGGCAGGCGGCGGCGCAGAGAAAGCACGCCACGCATTTTTCCAGGCCGTTCTCGTCACGCTGCAGGATGTGGGCTCCGCGATAGCGCGGCTCTAGGACCGCTCCACGCAGAGGGCCTTTTCCGTCAGGATAGTTTTCAACCTGCGTGGGCGCAAAGATCTCCCCAAAGGTTATGCTCATGCCTTTGGCGATGCCGGCGAGGTTGCGCGCAATCGACATGAGACTAGTATACGATGGCTATTCTCAGTGCCGGTTTTTCGGCGGCGCGGACTGGCCGTGGTTATTGGCGGGAGGAGTGGTGACGGGCTTGCGTTCCGGGTGCTGCTTCTGGATCTGTTGGCAAAGCGGCGAATCCTGCCCGCGCGCCAGGCCGGGGATGGGATTCTGCGCACTGCAAATGCGCAACTTGATGGGCAGGGCCGGAGTGCGCGTGAAGGTCTGCATACGCTCCTTGCCGGTCGCGGGGTCTAGGTCGTAGCAGGCGACGATCTCCTCCGGCTTCAGCTTGTCGTGGTCGATGTGGTTCCAGGTGCACATCATGGAGCGGCCGTTGGGCTGGGTGAGCAGAGCGTAGAGCTGGGTGAGGTCAACGCCCTGGGGTATGTTCGCGCTCCAGACAAGAATGGCTTCGTTGCCGTGCATCCAGCGAGCGGCCCATGCGTGCTGGGCCATATCGTAGTGGAAGGCCGTGAAATTAGTGGAGGGCTGGCAGTCGGTGCAGTCGTCGTAGAGAGCGGCCAGCTCGCGCGGATGGCCGTCGTCAAAGAGCATCCAGTCCAAAAATCTCAGGTTAACTCCCTTCAGGAGAGGCACGTAGCTGTGATTGGTGAGTGAAAGGTTCCAGACGGTGTAGAGGTCTGAAGCAGGCAGCGACTGCGGAGAGGAGCGCGTGGTGGTGACGACCAGAGCCGCGTCGTACTCCACGCCGATCTCGCGAATGGCCGACCAGTTTTCGACAATGAGGGAGCGAGTGACCCATGTGACCACGTCCTGGTCCTTTGCGGAGTGGAAGTCGATCCAGCGAAAGGCGTCGGGAGCTGTCTGGGCGCAGAGTGGAGCGGAGAGGAAGGCCGCGAGCAAAACGTGATGGCGAAAAGAAGAGACGAACCGCATGGTTTAGATATAGCAGAGTGACGTTGGGAGTTCACTTTTTAGGCATTTTGAGTGCTAAAAAATGCTGGAAAAGTGTGCTTCGGCATACACCGATATCTGACGAAATCGGGTACAAAGCAAACGGCGGTCTTTTAGGGAATAACTGGCGAAACCATCTGCGTGGACAGGCCCCTTCGATAAGCTCAGGGCGGGCTATCCAGGTAGAGGCCTTCGGCTACCCGAGGTCAGGTCTACTGCTTCAGGCGGAAAGAGCATTCGTTGTTATTAGAGGAGATCGAACGCAGTCAGGATTCCGAGAAGACTACCTAGTTTCTTGTCCTTCACCAGCAATACTTGCTCAGTCTCGAAGTACCCCAACGCCGTCTGAATAATAGTGTCGTCATCGACTATCTTGGCGATTGTCAAAATGTATGGAGCTTCCCTGCAAGCATCCTTAAGAGTCGTCATAAGATGTTTATTACGAATCTTCTTGTCTCCGCCCGATCCCAAGTATCTAGCAATTGCCACATCTGAAACGACGTACCAATGCTCAGCCTTTTCAGTTACCGGCAAATATGAAAAAGAATTAGTAAGCATCTCCTGCCGAATGAAACTTACAGGCTGCCAATGTTCTGCACAGACCGGATTTCGTGTCATGAAGTCTGAAACATAGATTCCCATATAATGCCTTAAAGCATCCTCCAAAACGATCGCAAGTTCGATCGCGTGTGTTGTCAGGTGACGAGCGAATGCGCCTTGATGTAGAGCGTCATTTCGAGCTATCCTAACGGATTCGTATAACTCACTAAACGGAGTAAGTAAACCCCTGAAACGCCCCGGTATCTCCTCTGCTATCGACGATCTTTCTGCAAGGCATGTGAGGACATCGCGATATTTCCCGAGATCAAGCTGCTTTTTCTTCAGGTAGCTTCCTAGACGTTCTACGACGTGGATAATTTCATTGAACGCCTCGGTATCCGCTAACGCCGCCAGACACGCCGCACGGAGGTGATTCGCAAAATAGATCGCGATTTGTCGGCTCATCCGCATCAATTATTGTTTCTCTTCTTCTCCAATGAAACAAACAATAACTCATGTTCCAAACAGGCGAGATTACTGACGTTCACGTTTCAAGGGAGGTTGTGTAAGTTCTTGCAGGCCTGATCGAAACCGCCATTGCAGGCCTTATTCCACAGAGTTCGTGCTCGCGCGTAATCTCTAGGAACACCGATGCCATTGGCGAACATGAGGCCTAGTTGATTACAACCTAACATTTCTCCACCGTCACAGGCCTTTTCGTAAAATGCGCGCGCCTGAGCGTAGTTCCGGGATACGCCTAATCCATTCTCATAGAGTTCACCGAGGGTTGAGCAGCTATCTACCAGTTCACCGACACAGGCCTTTTCAAGGAGCATGCGAGCTCGCCTGTAATCGCGTGGCACACCATATCCGTTTGCATAAAGGACACCGAGGTTTTGGCAGCCGTTTATGTCACCTCCAGAGCAGGCCTTTTCGTAGAGTATACGAGCCCGGCCGTAATCCTGTGATACTCCAGATCCGTTTGCGTAGAGAAAGCCAAGCATGTTACAGCCCCACATATCTCCGCCGTCGCAGGCTTTCGTATAGAGAGTGCGCGCCAGTATGTAGTTCTGGGGCACGCCGTATCCGTTTTCGTAGAGCCCCCCAAGGTTGTCGCAGCCTTTCATTGCTCCGCCGTCGCAGGCTTTCTTGAAAAATAGACGAGCTTGCTCGTAGTCCAGTGGAACACCTTGTCCAGATGCATAGAGCCAACCAAGCTCTGAGCAGCCTTCCATTACCCCACCGTCGCAGGCTTTCTCAAAGAGTGGTCTCGCTTCCTTGTAGTGCTTCTGGTCGTAGAGCGACTCCCCCTCCTTTAACCGCTCGGCAGCATGATCGCGCAGATCCTGCAATCGGGCAGCCTCATCCCGCGCAGCCTGCTCTCGTGCGGCTTTGTTCTTTGCCTCCAGCTCCGCTTTCTCTCTTGCCTCCTGCTCGACCTTGAGCCGAGCATCACGCACTGGCTGAAGCACGATCCTCACAATCGTTTGCCTACCCGCCTTGACCTCGATGATCTGGTTGGCCTGATCGGCGCCATCATCGGTGGCAGCAACAACCAGGTGCTGGCCGGGTTCAACAACCGGCTTGGCCGAACCTCCGGAATAGATCCGGCCCATCGGCTTTCCGTCCAGCGTCCAGTCACAGGCCAGATCGCACATTACCAGTAGTGTTGTGGTGGTAGGAGTTGGATTGGGGATCGTCCCAGACTGAGCTGAAGGGCTGGTTCCTCCGCCGGGCGATGGTGTTGGGATTGACGCAGGTTTGGAGGGTTTGATTACTGTTGGGGTAGAAAAAGCCGACGGCTGCGCCGCAGTTTGGTTGCCTTCGGTCGATACAGGCGCTGTGGATCGAGAGAACCGCACCGCGGCCCATATTCCAACAGTGATCACGATCAATATTGATGCCACGGCCCACTTCGAGATTGCGGAGCGCGATGTGGTGGGGACTAATTCAGGAGTGAGAAGCGGCGGTTCCGGCAACGGCGTCGGCGGCTCTGTCACTGTGACTGGACGAGTAACATGCGGCTGAGGCGTTGGAAGCTCATACCGCACAGCGTCAAGCAGGCTGAGGAGTTCGGGGACGTTAGCAGGGCGGTCGTTACGGTCTTTAGCGAGGAGGCAGAGGGTGATGGCGTCGAGGCCTTGCCAGTTGGCCAGAGCGGTGCGGAGGGTGCTGGGCGGCTGGGGCGGGGTGGTCTGATGCTGGCGCGCCCAGCTCTCGTAGTTTTCGGAGTGGAAGGGTGTCTGGCCGGTGAGCATCTCGTAGAGGAGGCCGCCGAGGGCGTACAAATCAGTCCGCCCGTCGAGTTCGGCGGCGGGGGTTCCCCGCCACTGCTCGGGGGCGGCATAGGCCATGGTCAGCAGAGTTCCGCCGGTACGGGTGTAGGCTGTGCTCGACTCTTTTGTGGCGACGATGCCGAAGTCGGCGATTTTGGGGAGCCAGCAGTCGCCGTCGCGCGCCATGAGAATGTTTTCCGGCTTAATGTCGCGATGGACCATGCCTTTGGCATGAGCCGCGCCGAGGCCTTCGGCGATTTGGCGGGCGATATTCAGCGCCAATGAGACATCGAAGGGCTTGTGCGCATCGTGCAGGAACCTCCGCAGATCGGGGCCGTCGACGAATTCCATGGAGAAAAAAAGGCTGTCATCCTCGGCGGCTTCCAGGTCACCGCATTCCACCACATTCCTGCTATGCACCTGGCGCAGCGTCCGCACCTCGCGCAGGAAGCGCGCTGTAAAAGCCTCGTCATGGCTCAATTCACCAGAGAGAAACTTGAGGGCGCGCTGTTCTCCCATATGGATGTGCTGGGCAAGATAGACAGTTCCCATGCCACCCTGACCCAATTTGCGGACGATACGGTAGGTTTTGTGGATCACCATCCCCGGTCTCAGCTCGCGAATCTCGTTGAGCAGCAGACCATGGATGGGACAGGTAGCGAGGCTGTCGGGATAACCGGTCGAGCATTGCGGGCAGGTTTTCATGTGCTTGCGTTGGTGGATTTTGTGGCGGAACTATTGTTCCACTCTGCGATGGGGCGCGCAAGTTTCGTGCGCCCCTACGGGGCTGGAGATTTTATTGCGGATACATTCCCAGGGTTTCACCCTGGGCTATTTTCCTTTCCTCCCTACGGGAGGAGCGGCGCGACTCAGGCGATGGCTGCGATGCCGTTTTTGGCGGCGAGGGTGAGCAGTTTGGCGGCTGGTCCACGCGGCTGCTTTTCGCCGCGCTCCCACTTGCTGACGACCCCCGTGGTTACATTCAGATGAGCCGCGAAGACAGCCTGGCTCACCGCCGCTTTGGCGCGAATGCGGCGAATGGCGGCCGGAGAGAGTTCCATGACCGGGGTGAGACATGCGCGGTCGAACTCGCGCATGGTCTTCGAGTCAATCGCGCCGGCCTTGTGCAGGTCAGACATACTTTCGTGCAGCGCCGCGAGTGCTTCGCTGACCCGCAGCTTGCCGGGAGGGTTTGCCTTCATAGGGACATTATAGCTCTTAGAACCATAGACAGCAAGAGAGTGAGAAGAGGGAAACTTAGGCGGCAATCTCATCTCGCCAGATGTAAGAAACCGCGATCACATCCATAATGACGCATATATCTTGCAAGGCTTACGCATAATGACGCATAGATCTTGCAAAGATTTACGCATAATGATGCATAAATTCAGCAGGAATTACGCATAATTACGCATATTTCCACTCAAAAGCCCTATTTGCATTGACGCATAAGCCGCCTAAAACGAATTCGACTCAATTTGTCCTAATACCCGTCCCGAGCATGAAAGACGATCACAGGCCGAGGCTGGGACACCCAGTTATAAACCTAACTTTGCCCAGAGGGCGTCGATGCGCGCCTTGGTGGCGCGGTCCATTTCGATCATGGCGGGCCAGGGGCGGGTGAAGCCTTCGGCTTGCCATTTGCGGGTGGCGTCTATTCCCATTTTTGACCCGTAGTTGGGCATGCGGGAGGCGTGATCGAGCGAATCGATGGGGCCGAGGGTGAACTGAATGTCACGCTCGGGGTCGATGTTGTTGGCCACGCGCAGGACGACCTCGGGGATGTTTTGCACGTCGCAGTCCTCGTCGACGACGATGATGATTTTGGTGAACATGGCCTGGCCGAGGGACCAGATGGCGTTCATGACCTTGCGCGCCTGGCCGGGATAACTCTTGCGGATGGAGACCAGCATGAGGTTGTGAAAGACGGCTTCGACCGGGAGGTTAATGTCAACGATTTCAGGGACTTGCAGGCGCATGGCGGGGAGGAAGATGCGCTCCACGGCCTTGCCCATCCATGCGTCTTCCATGGGCGGCTTACCGACAATCGTCGCGGCGTAGATGAGGTTCTTGCGATGGGTGATGCAGGTGAGATGGAAGACGGGGTATTGGTCGGCGAGGGTGTAGAAGCCGGTGTGGTCGCCGAAGGGGCCCTCGGCGCGCAGCTCGCCCAGCTCGACGTAACCTTCGAGGACGATTTCGGCGCGGGCGGGGACCTGGAGATCGACGGTCTCGCATTGGACGATTTCGACGGGTGCGCCGCGCAGGAAGCCGGCGATGAGGTACTCCTCGACTTCAGGCGGGGCGGGGACGATGGCGGCGAAGGTGGTGGCGGGGTCGGTGCCGATGGCGACAGCAACTTCGAGGCGCGAGCCTTTGAGATTGCCGAGAGCGATTTTGGGAAGGCCGCCTATTGGTGAGTCGGGGATGGCGCAGGCCCCGCCTGCTGACTCGGCCATGGCGGCAACACCTGCGGTGAGTGGGTTCTCTGTGGAGTTCGCAGCGGCGGCTTGGCGCATAGCTTCGCGATAGTGCTCGGCGGCGACCTTCTGACGCTGCCAGTGCATGCCGGTGGTTTGGCCGTCGTAGACCTGCATCCTATACATTCCAAGGTTGCGCTTGCCGGAGCGCGGGTCGCGGGTGACGACGCAGGGGAGGGTGATGAAGCGGCCGCCGTCGTGAGGCCAGCACTTGAGGATGGGGAAATAGTTGAGGTCGATGTGGTCGCGGCGGATGATTTCCTTGCAGGGAGCATTTTTGGAGCTGACGGTCTTGGGGAAGGCGCTGGAGAGTTCGCTGAGCTGCGGGAGCATTTTGAGCTTTTCGATGATGCCTTCGGGGGCTTTGAGGTTCAGCAAGCTGGTGATGCGATTTGCGATTTCGTCCAGGCGCTCGACGCCCAGAGCCAGGGTCATGCGCCGCTCGCTGCCGAACTGGTTGATGAAGACCTGGTGACCGGGATGGCCTTTTACGTTTTCGAAGAGGAGCGCAGGGCCGCCGGATTTGGAGACGCGGTCGGTAATCTCTGTGATTTCCATCTCGGGGGAGACTTCTTCGCGGATGCGCTTCAGCTCGCCGTGATCTTCGAGGGTTTTGATCCAGTCGCGCAGATCATCGTAGGCCATGGGGTGCTCCTCGGGGCGGTGATTGTACCTTTTCATAGTACGGCAGGCAGCCAGCATCTTAATGACCAGGCAAGGAACGGGCACAAGGTTGAAAAATTCTTCGCTGACCGGTTACTTTGCAGGTTCCTCCCGGCATCAGGGTGGCTATTCCGGCGGAGCGGCGCTATATTGGAGGCTGGCGACTCTCTCACGACCTTGCTCAGGCGTGAAGAATCAGAGCAGTAACAAAACCCGTTCCCTCTTTTGGGAGGATGAAGCGCCCGAGGAAGCTTTCTCGCGGCATGAGCGGCAGTATGCGCCCTCACGGGACCATGAGCCGGCTAGCACACCTCTTGAAATAGAAGATCCCGAAGGCGAGGAGTTTCCCCGGAAGGGAAAGCCTCGTTTTGGCGCGCAGAAGAAGTCCCGGTGGAGCCGCACAAAGGCGGCGGGGCGTGTTTTTCTGACGCTGGCCACAGTGGGCGGGATGGCCGCTTGCGCCTTTGTTTTCATCAACTTCCTGAGCAGCGACTCTCACTTCCGCATACATGGAACTGACAATATATATGCGAGCGGGCTTACCGAGGTCAGCCGCGCGGATGTGTTGCCTGTATTCGGCGAAGACATCGGGCGCAATATCTTCTTTGTTCCGCTGGCCGAGCGGCGGCGGCAACTGGAAGAGATTCCCTGGGTTGAACAAGCCACGGTGATGCGCCTGCTGCCTGACCAGATACAAGTCTCCATCGCGGAGCGGAAGCCGGTGGCTTTTGTGCGCCAGGGAACGCAGATCGGCCTGGTGGATGCGAGCGGTGTTCTGCTGAGCATGCCTGCGGCCAAAATGGCGCAGCATCATTATTCGTTCCCGGTGGTGACCGGAATCAATACCCAGGACCCGCCAGATTCACGCAAGGCGCGCATGGCGGTCTACCAGCGGCTGCTGGCCGAGTTGGAAGCAAATGGACAGAAGTTCTCCGAGCAGATTTCGGAGATTGACCTGAGCGATCCGGCGGACGCACGCGTGCTAATGCCCGAAGAGAGTGGCGACATCCTAGCTCACTTCGGTGAGGACCATTTTCTGGAGCGCTACCAGCACTACAAGGCAAACATCAATGATTGGCTGCGGCAGTATCCCAAGCTGGCGGCAGTGGACCTGCGCTACGAACAGCAGGTGGTGTTGGAGATGGCTACCAACGACGCAACGCAAGCGGCGGCCGGCGAGCAGGGCGGCGTTGACAGCCAGGCACAATCTGGACAAGTCGCAGAAAAGGAACATGTTGCAGGCAAGTCTCGGGGAATGAAAGCCACACCGGTCAAGGCTCAAAAGGCAGCGGCAAAGCCGGCTGGTAAAGGCAGCGCAAAGGCTAAAACCTCCGCGACCAAGAAAAAGAGCACGATGACCAGGACTGCCGCACGGACAGCGAAGGCGAAGGATAAGAAGCGCGCGGTGGCTCAACGCGCCGCGCAGAACATCAGCAAGCAGAAGACCGCCCCAATCACCCGCCAGGCTGTGACTGCCGAGCAGGGTCAGTGAACGCCATGAGCCGGAATCGCGACGACCTAATCGTAGTGCTGGATATCGGAAGCATGTATACCCGCGTGCTGGCGGCGGAGGTGTATGAAGACGTGCCGCGCTACTGCGGGCACGGGATTGTGGCATCGGCGGGAATGCGCAAGGGACTGATTGCCGAGCTTGGCCTGGCAACCAAGGCGGTGGAAGCAGCCGTCAAGCAGGCCGAGTTTGCGGCGCGCATCAACATAGGCGAATGCGTGGTGGGCGTAGGCGGGCCGCACATCGCAGGGCTGAACACTAACGGCGGAATCGAGCTGAGCGGCCGCGTACGGGAGATCAACGAAGAGGATGTGCGAAGAGCGGTAAAACAGGCGCAATCCATTGAAAAACCGCCAGATCGCAGAATTCTACACCTGCTGCGCCGCCAGTACATCCTTGACGGGCAGCCTGGCATCTCCGACCCGGTGGGCATGGTGGGCAAGAGGCTGGAAGTGGATCTGCACATCGCCACCTGCTCCGAAAGCGCGTTTCAAAGCACGGTGACCTGCGCCAACCGGGCCGGGCTTGAAGTGACCGAGGCGGTTTTGGAGTCGATTGCAGCGGCGGAATCCACCTTGTATGCCGACGAACGGGAGCTGGGCATCTGCCTGATCGATATCGGCTGCCACTCCACCGACCTGATTGTGTTTTACGAGGGCGCGGTGGTGCATACGGCCTCCATACGGATTGGAGGGCAGCACTTTACCAATGACCTGGCAAAGATACTTGGAATGCCGGTGGCGCAGGCTGAGGAACTGAAGCGCCTCTACGGCCACGCGGTGGTGACGGACGTGCCGATGGATGCGGCGATTGAGATCCACAATCCACAGCCGGAGACGCTGAGCCTGCGCAAAATGGCGGAAATTCTGGAGCCCCGGGCCTGCGAACTGCTTTATTACGTGAAGGATAGCCTGCGCGAGGGCGGCGTGCTAGAGGCTCTGGGCGCCGGCTGCGTGCTGACCGGCGGCGGATCTATGCTGCCCGGAATGCTGTATCTGACCGAGAGCCAACTGCGAGTTCCGGCGCGCATTGGAACACCCGTGCGCCTTTCGACGAATATGCCCGGCGAGCTGGCTCATCCCAGTTTTTCCGTGGCCATTGGAATGATTCAGTATGCCCAGCGCATTAAAAAAAACGCCGTTGAGCCGAATACCACATTTAGCTCCAGGCTGCGGAGCGCGTTTGCAGGCACTTATTGACGGGCGGATCGCTAGACGGAGTAAAGAATGTTGGATATGCCACATACCGTTGCTTCGTTGCCAGTTCGGCTATTGCGCGAAGAGGAGCATGAACTCATTTGCTTTTTACTTTCAGGAGAACAGAAGAACAAAAAGCTAGAAGGTATGCTTGTCAAATCTCGCGTCGTGGATATGCAGGACGGCGGAATGGGAAGTATCCGATTTGTCGGGTCTGAGGCGCGGACTTTCGGGAAAGTCGCTGCCGAGGCTCAATATGTGGACAGTGATGGAGTATTGGTCCTCATTACTGTCAATACCGACAAGGAAAATCAACTTTTTGAAGTGGACTTCTGGAAGGTTGATTTCTCTCCGTTGAAACGCTATCCAAAATACTCGGAGCTTGCTGTCAAACCTATGGTCTAAACAGATGGAGGGCGAAGCCTATATGGAACAGTTGAGGAAAGAAGTCGTGGAGATGCGTATTCAGTACCACGAAGAGAGCGTGCACGGGGCGCGCATCAAGGTCATCGGCGTGGGCGGGGGTGGTGGCAACGCGGTCAACCGCATGATCCAGTCGCGCATGTCGGGCGTGGAGTTTATCGCCGCTAACACCGACGTGCAGGCGCTCAAGGCCTCGCAGGCTCCGGTGAAGCTGCAACTGGGAGTGCGGCTAACCTCGGGTCTGGGCGCGGGATCGGACCCGGACCTGGGTCGGCGCGCCGCTTTGGAAGATTCGGAAAAGATCATCGAAGCGCTGGAAGGCGCGGACATGATTTTCATCACCGCCGGACTGGGCGGCGGCACGGGCACCGGCGCAACGCCGGTTATCGCCTCTCTGGCCAGCGAGATGGGTATTCTCACCGTGGCGGTGGTCACGCGGCCATTTGCTTTTGAGGGCAAACGCCGCCAACAGCAGGCGGAGCGCGGGCTCAAGGAGCTGGTGGAGTGCGTGGACACGCTGATTGTGATTCCCAACGAGAAGCTGATGGAGGTGGCCAAGGATGTGGGATTCTTCGAGAGCTTCCACATCGCCGACGACGTGCTGCGCCAGGGGGTGCAGTGCATCAGCGACGTCATCACCATTCCTGGCATCATTAACCGCGACTTTGCCGACATAAAAACCGCCATGGCCGGCATGGGCCACGCGGTGATGGGCACGGCGGTGCGCTCGGGTAAAAATCGCGCTGTGGAAGCGGCCCAGGCGGCCATGTCTTCGCCTTTTCTGGAAGCCGGCGCCATGGACGGAGCACGCGGCATTCTCATCAACATCACAGCCTCCAGCTCGCTGAAGCTCTCCGAGGTCAACGATGCATCGCTGCTGATTCAATCCGCCGCACATGATGACGCCAACATCGTCTTCGGAGCGGTGCAGGACGAGAAGATGGGTGAAGAGGTCAAGATAACCGTGATTGCCACCGGCTTTCGCGAGCAGATGCCAGAGCGCCGCAAGCGCATGATGGAAGCGGTTGAAGCGCCGGTGGTATCGATTCCCATATCTCCTGCACCAGTGGCGCAAATCTCCCTGGTGTCGCGCAACGAAGGGATTCGCGAGCCCGCACCAGCGCCTGTGCTAACCCCCAAGCCACCACGGTTTCTCTCGCAGGAGGAAGATGACGAGGAAGAGAGAGTCCCACAGAATAAGGTGGAAACCGCGAGCAACCCTGACAAGTGGAATGAGGATGGATTCTTCTCGGAGCCAACGCCCGCCAAAGAGTCCGCAACTGCTGCAGAGCCGCTTGTAGAGACGGCCATGGCCGCTGAACCCGAAGAGACTGAATGGGAAACCGCGCCTGCTCCGCCGAAGTTTGCAGAATTATCGGAGGAGCCATCCTACACACCACCATCCAGGGAGTACTATCCATCATTTCCCAGCGGAGCGCGCAACCGGCCAGCGCAGGACGATTACCGCACGCAGCCCGTCGCGATGCTCTTCCCTGAGACCAACGAAGAAGCGCAGCCTGATTTGGAAAAGCCAACCTTTCTACGCAACCTTAAGTTGTAATGAGGGTTCACTATGAAAGAGGCCTTGGAGGGCGTATAGTGCAATATAGCTCACAAATGCCATGGGGGCTTTGTGCACCAGCCAGCCGGTGCGCCCGCATTTGAGGTGTCTACATCCGCAACAGGCGTGTAAGTCCTGTGCGGAGAGACAGATAAGAGAGATGTACCCATTAGAGCCGTTCGTTCCGTAGTACGCACTGGCTTATATTAGCCATCTTAATACGGAGTGGACGCATCAGACTAATAGGGAGAGCCGTTCCGGGGAATGCAGGATGGAATGGCAGGTAATACGCCTCCGCTTAGGAGACGAACGGCTCGACACTCCGCAGGAGAGAGGATCCCGGCTGGATGAATTTTACCCGTATTTGGGCTTGTGCATTGGTTTTAATCGGTTTTAGTGCAGTCGCCGGGGTTGCGGCGGCGCTGGACGCTCCGCGCCCGGAGCACCGCTCCAGAACAACTGACGCCCATGTGACAGAGTCCCATCACGCTGCCAGCCATCCTGCCACGACTCATGCGGCCAAGCCCGCAGCCCACACAACCTCTACCGTGCACACAGGATCGACGCACACCACTGCCGCCCACGCAGCGCCCAAGACTGCACCTGCCAAGAACACCGTTCACCGAAGCGCGAGTAGCAGCTCCAAAGCCAGTGCACGCCGCACCACCGCGACCACTCACCGACGCCGCTACCATGAGCGCTTTACCGCCAGCTCCTTTGCCAAGGGAGATATCTTTGCGAACGACGTAACAGCCGGCGAGGACCCTGTGGTTCGCCAGGCCGCCATCGATGCCATGGGCGACATGAATGGCACGGCGGTGGTCATCAACCCCTCCAATGGGCGAATTCTGGCCATGGTCAACCAGAAGCTGGCTCTTTCACCGGGCGCAGAGCCCTGCTCCACGATCAAGCTCATGGTGGCTCTGGCCGCGCTTTCCGAGGATCTGGTCTCGCGAGACACGCCGGTGAGGCTGGGCAATTTCAGCATGAATATGACCCAGGCGCTGGCCAAGAGCAACAACCTCTACTTTGAGCATCTGGGCCGCGAATTGGGCTTTGAGCGCGTACACCAGTATGCCAACCAGTTTGGTCTGGGAGAGCTGGCCGGCTACAACATCGAAGGCGAACAACTGGGCGTTTATCCCGACGAGGAGTTGCCCGCCTCGCAGGGCGGCGTGGGCCGCATGTGCAGCTATGGACAGGGAGTTTCGCTCACTCCGCTGCAACTTGGGGCATTTGTGTCCGCACTGGCCAACGGCGGGACCCTCTATTACCTACAGCATCCGACCACGCCAGAAGAGGCCGCCAGCTTTGTACCCAAGGTCAAGCGCACGCTGGACATTGCCCGCTTTGTTCCCGACCTGCAGGACGGAATGGCGGGCGCCGTGGAGTACGGCACAGCCCGCCGGTTAAAGGCCAACTTCCACGAGTTGCCGGTATTTGGCAAGACAGGAACCTGCTCGGCCAAGGGCACCCGCTTCGGCTGGTTCGCATCGTGGTCCGACTCGCCGCAAGGCAGACTGGTGACGGTCTTTTTCCTGGAAGGCGGCCGGCCTACGTTTGGACCGCGCGCCGCCGAGATGACCGGCGCGTTCTACCAGAATCTCTGGGACAGCAACTGGTTTGCCTCCAACGGCCAGCAGAACCCGGCCTCTATCTGGCCCGCCTCTTCCCAGCAAGAGCAGTCGCAGCCGTAGAGCGGCGAAAGCCATGAGAGGCCGCCTTCGGGCGGCTTTTTCTATATGCTGGATGCCGCAAAAAACTGATTAATCCATCCGCGTTTCAGTCCGTCTAAGCCGTAAGCAGCTGAATCCACAGCGTTGGTATACTAACGACTGGCAAAGTGGTTTCGATGGCCCCTAGGTCAAAGGGATTTTTGCCTGGCTGCCCGGCCTTTTCAGGGGAAGGAAGACCATGGGAACACTGCTGGAATCCATTCACTCGCCCGCCGATCTGAAGCGTCTTAACTTTGCGCAGATGGACGAGCTGGCCGAGGAGATTCGGGAATTCCTCATACAGACGCTCTCCAAAACGGGCGGCCACCTGGGCCCGAATCTCGGAGTGGTCGAGTTGACCCTGGCTCTGCACACGGTCTTCAACACTCCCACGGACAAACTGCTCTTCGACGTGAGCCACCAGGCCTACGTTCACAAGATGCTCACCGGACGGCTGGAGCGCATGGGAACGATTCGCCAGCCGGGCGGACTGAACGGCTTTATGCTGCGCACGGAGAGCGAGCACGACTGCTATGGAGCGGGTCACGCAGGCACGGCGCTGTCAGCGGCGCTGGGCATGGCCGTGGCTCGCGATCTCGAAGGCGGCAAGGAGCACGTGATCGCGGTGGCTGGCGACGCGGCCTTCACCAATGGAATTTCCTTTGAAGCTCTGAATAACATCGCCGGGCAGACCAAGCGGTTGATCGTGGTGCTGAACGACAACGAGTGGTCCATCGACCGCAACGTGGGCGCTATTGCACGCTACTTTCACAAGATTGTCACCAGCGACCCATACATGAGCCTGCACGACCGGGCCAAGCGCATCCTTGAAAAGGTGGGCGGCAAGACGGCGATCGAGGTGGCGCGGCGCGCGGAAGAGGCCGCCAAGAGCATGTTGTGGCCCTCCATTCTCTTTGAGGAGTTTGACCTGCAGTACTATGGCCCCATCGACGGCCATAACATTCCCCTACTGGTGGAGACCTTCAACTTTCTCAAGACGCAGAACCGCCCCGTGCTGCTGCACGTGCTGACGCAAAAGGGCCGCGGCTACCAGCCGGCGCTGGACGGGCAGAAAAAATTTCACGGGCTGGGCCCTTACGACCCAGAGACCGGCGAGACCAAGCCCGCCGGACAACTTAGCTACGCAGAGGTTTTTGCGACAACGCTGGTGCAACTGGCCAACCAGGACGAGAAGATCGTAGCCATCACCGCCGCGATGCCCAGCGGGACAGGATTGGATTTATTCCGGCCACATCATCCGAAGCGGTATTTTGACGTGGGCATTGCCGAGGAGCATGCGGTGGTTTTTGCCGCCGGTATGGCCGCGCGCGGTTACCGGCCGGTGGTCGCCATCTACTCCACTTTTTTGCAGCGCGCCTTTGACTGCATTGTGCACGACGTGGCCCTGCAAAAGCTGCCGGTGCTCTTCTGCATGGACCGTGGAGGATTATCGGGCGATGACGGACCGACGCATCACGGGCTATTCGACATCGCTTACCTAAGGGGCGTTCCGGAGATGGTGTTGATGGCTCCCAAGGACGAGGACGAGCTGGCCGACATGATGAAGACCGCGCTTCAGCTTCCGGGGCCGAGCGCCATCCGCTATCCGCGCGGCCTGGGTCTGGACACGGCACGCAAACCCGAGCCGCAGGTTCTTCCTGTCGGCAAGGCGCAGGTGCTCAAGGACGGCTTTGACGTGGCCATTCTCGGCCTGGGACCGATGATTACGCTGGCGCAGGAGCTGGCTGCGCGGCTGGAGTGCGCCGGATACTCCGCCGCGGTGATCAATCCGCGCTTCATCAAGCCGATTGACCGCGAGATGCTCGCCAACTATGCCAAACACGTGGCCGCTTTTGTCACCTTTGAAGATCACGTGAAGATGGGCGGCTTTGGCTCGGCGGTGCTGGAAGCGCTGGACGAGCTGGGCAGCACGCTTCCAGTGGTGCGCATCGGCTGGCCTGACCACTTCATCGAACACGGCAAGGTGGAGGAGTTGCGCACGAGACATGGCCTCACGGTGGACGCGGCGCAGGCGCAGCTGTTGCCGCTGCTGGTGCGCCGCAAGCGGGCGGTCATGGCCGTCAGCTAAAATTCGCAGTAAGCACGGAAATCGTCCAACTTCGCGCAGAGAAAGGAATGACGATGCGAACGATCAATACCCTGCTCCTGCTCGTACTGCTCCTTCCCGCTACAGGTTGCAAATGGATCACTACGCTTTTTCATGGAGAGAACGCCGGCCTGGGAAAACTGATATGCCACATCGATGCCTCCTCGGTCTTAGGCCAGCCTGTCTCCAGCCCGGATAGCCGGCACGTGGCCTATGTGACGAAGGCAGACGCGAAGCGGATTGTCACGGTGGACGGCAAAGAGGAGAAGCCCTACGACTTCATCGATGTGCCGAGCCTCATTTTCAGCCCGGACAGCAAGCGGGTGGCCTATGTGGCTTCGACAGGCGGGAATCTGCATGTGGTGGTGGGCGGCAAGGATGAAAGTTCCTACAATGAGGCTGGCTATCTCATCTTCAGCCCGGATAGCCGGCGGCTGGCGTATATGGCCAGAGCTGGCGGGAAGTGGCTGGTCGTGGTGGATGGCAAAGAGGAGAAGGCGTACGACATCATCGCTGGACCGAGCATCACTTTTAGTCCGGACAGCAGCCGCGTGGGGTATCTGGCCAGGGACGGCGAGCATTGGGTTGCGGTGGTGGACGGCAAAGAAAGTAAACCCTACGATGACGCGCGCGGTTTCATCTTCAGTCCGGACAGCCGGCACGTGGCCTACGTGGCAAATATCGACGGGAAGGCCGTAATCCTGGTCGATGGCAAGAGGCAGGGCTCCTACGACGACATCGGCAGCGATGTTATCGGCGACTGGAAGGTTATCTATAGCCCTGACGGCAAGGGCATGGCTTTTGCGGCGCAGATCAACGATAAGTGGACCATCGTAATCAACGGCAAGCACGAGAAATCCTACGATGCCGTTAGCCGTCTCATTGTCAGCCCGGACAGCCAACAGGTGGCTTATGCCGTAGAGGTTGACGACTTGTGGGCGGTGGTGGCAAATGACAAGGAAGGCAAAACCTACGCGGAAATTAGCCGCCTTTTCTTCAGCCCGGATAGCAGGCGCGTGGTCTACGCGGCGAAAGTGGGCGAGAAGCGGTACAAGGTAAGCGAGAAGTGGTCTGCCGTGGTGGACGGCAAAGAAGAGCGGCCTTACGACGGCGTTGGCGAATTCACCTACAGCCCGGACAGCCAGCATGTGGCCTATATGGCTGTAGCTGGGACTAAGCAGTTTGTGGTAGTTGACGGGAAAGAAAGCCAGCAATACGATGGGCTGGTGAAAGGGACGAGATGCGTGTTCGATTCAGCCAACAAACTTCATTACCTGGCCAAGACGAACACCTCAAGCGACGGCATGAGCTATGACATTGTTCTCGTCGAGGAGAAGGTTCAGTAACGCTTTTATTTTGAATCAGCATGCGAGGTCTGAAGTAAAATGCTCGATATGCGCCGCCTTCTCTCGACCGCTTTTGCCTTTGCACTACTCTCCCCGTTTGCCTTTGCACAGCAAAAGGAGACGCCGATGACTCACCATGCACACGGCACTTTCACTGTAAACATTCAACCGCTCACACCTGCGCCGGCTGAGGGGCTGAGCCGATTCTCCAGCGTCAAGCAGATCCACGGCGATCTGGAAGCGACGAGTAAAGGCGAGATGATTTCAAGCGGCGATCCGAAGCTGGGAGAGGCCGGCTACGTGGCCATGGAAGTGGTTACTGGAACACTGAACGGAAAGCACGGCAGTTTCGCGCTGCAGCACTCGGCCACGATGGATCGGAGCGGGCAAAAGATGACGGTGATCGTGGTACCCGGATCTGGGACAGGGGAACTAAAGGGTATCGCAGGCACATTTACTATTCACATCGAAAACGGTCAACATTCATACGATTTCGAGTACACGCTCCCTGAATAAGCCGAAATACTGCCTGGACGAGAAGCTATTTCGTTGAAAACTGCAACAGCCAGGTGAACCGCTCCGCCGCACAAATGTTACCCTGAATTATCACACCTCATGTTCGCTACCTCCCAGCACGCGCACTTCATCGGCATCGGCGGCATCGGCATGAGCGGCATAGCGGAGATACTGCTCAACCTCAATATGAAGGTTTCCGGCTCCGATCTGCGCCGCTCTGCAATTACAGACCGGCTGGCGCAGATGGGCGCGACGATTTACGAGGGACATGATGCCGCGAACGTGGCCGGGGTCACAGTAGTGGTGACCAGCTCCGCCATCAGCGCGGCCAACCCCGAGGTGTTGGAGGCGCACGCCCGCAAAATTCCCGTGATTCAGCGCGCCGAGATGCTGGCCGAGCTGATGCGGTTGAAGTATGGCATCGCCATCGCCGGGATGCACGGCAAGACGACGACGACCTCGATGGTGGCCGCGGTACTGGCGGCAGGCGGGCTGGACCCAACGATCGTGGTGGGCGGACGCGTGGATGCACTGGGCTCGAACGCCAAGCTGGGCAATTCACAATACATGGTGGTGGAGGCCGACGAAAGCGACCGATCATTTTTGAAGCTCTCGCCCGTCCTGGCGGTGGTGACGAATCTGGACCGCGAGCATATGGACTGCTATCACGACATGGCCGACGTGGAGCAGGCCTTTCTAACCTTTATAGACAAGCTGCCGTTTTACGGCGCGGTGACCGCCTGCGTGGACAATCCGCAATTGGCGGCGATTTTGCCCCGCGCCCACCGCCGCGTCTTCACCTATGGAGTGGCTGCAGAGGCCGACTACAGGCTGGAGTTTCTTGTTGCAGTGGTGGGAACCTTCGCCCGGTTCCAGGTGATGACCGCGCTGGGACCGATGGGGCCGTTTGAGCTGCACGTGCCAGGACGGCACAACGTGCTCAACGCTACGGCCGCAGTGGCAATTGCCCACCAGCTGGGGATAGACGTGGGGAAGATTGCCGAGGGGCTGAGCCATTTTCGCGGAGTGGACCGGCGCTTCCAGTTACGCGGACAGGCGCGCGGCGTGACCGTGGTGGACGACTACGGCCACCATCCCACGGAGATTCGCGCCACTCTGGCCGCAGCCCGCGAGTGCGGCCACCAGCGCATCTTCGTCGTCTTCCAGCCTCACCGCTACACACGGACCAGGGACCTGCTGGACGAGTTCAGCAACGCATTCGCCGACGCGGATACGGTCATCGTGCTGCCCATCTACGCCGCAAGCGAGGAACCCATACCCGGCGTGACGGCAGAGGGGCTGGCCAGCAGGATTCAGGGACCAACCGTTCATTATGCCTCGGAGTTTGACGCCGCGGTTGCCGCTATTGCCGGCCAGGTCCGCGAAGGCGATTTAATCCTGACCCTTGGAGCAGGCAGCGTTAGCCAACTGGGACCGCAGATATTGGCGGCGCTGGAAGGGAAATAGAAGTCAAAGGCGGCCAGAATTGCACATAGGTCCATCGTCATTCCCGGTCCTAATTTGCATTATTTCTGATTTCTAAATCCAGCGCCGACCCCGCCGCGAGATTACCCACATTACGACCACGGCCAGCATCACCCCGATCAGCAACCAAACCAAGTCGTGGCCGCTGAAATCCTGTATAAATCGAGAATCATGCCAACGCACCAGCGCCAGCGCATTGCTTATTGCTATCCCCATCTCTTCCCTCCACGCACCGGTTCCCTTGCCCACCTCGCGCACCTGGACAGCGGACTCCGTCCCGCGGCCTGTCTAGCGACAGCGGGCCGAAGTTGCTGCAAAGCGCTCTATCAGATCACTCCAAGCAGATAGCACACCAGCAGAATCACCAGCACTGTGCCAAGCCCTATACCTGCTCCTCCGCCGGCGCCCCACCGGTTGTAGCCGTAGTATCCACCGCCTCCGGCGAATACGAGCAACAGAACAATAATGAGTAACAAGAGCATCTCAGATCTCCTTCAATTCGGGTTGCAATTCACGGGTTATGCCGCCGATAGGATGACGACGTGTACTGTAGTGCCTGTCTCGATTACCAATTGCGCAGGCTCTGGCAGCGAGGGTCTTCCATCACCATCGCCGCGCTACTGAGCATGCTCCTGCAGCGAGGGTCTTCCATCGCAACCGTTGCACTATAGCGCAGGCTCTGGCAGCGAGGGTCTTCCATCGCAACCTCCGCGCCCATAAGCAGGCTCTTGCACCGAGGGTCTTCCGACTCAACCGCCGCGATCGTACACCTTGAGTCTTCCATCTCAATCACCAAGTCTTTGGGCAAGCTCTTGCACCCGATCCGGACTTAATCAGGTTGACGCGTTCTGCGGGATGCAGTCTGCTCAATAGTGCGCACTCCGGCCTGATTCTCATTTAGACACGCAACCCCTGAACCCACTGATGTACGATGAGCACATAAACCTTTTGTTTTGCAGGAGGGCCGAATAGTGGCTGGAAGGTGGAGAGTTTTTCTTTGTGCGGTAGTGCTGGCGGGGTTGGGTTTGCAGGGGGCGCGGGCGCAGTTGACGTTTCCGGACGCGAACGCGCAGAGTGCGCCTAATCCGTTGACCAACCCGACGGTGAGCGCCGGCAAGATGCTGCTCTTCGATCTGGAAGCGCGCTTTGCCAAGGACGTGCTGGAGCGGGGCGGTGCGGGCTTTGCCGATTGGTTTGCCGATGACGGGGTGGCGCTGGGCAACGCGGCTGCGCCGCTGATTGGCAAGGTGGCGATACAGAAATCCGCCAACTGGGATCCCAAGGTCTATCAACTGACGTGGACGCCGACCGACGCGATGATGGGGCCGTCGGGCGACATGGGATACACATGGGGCCACTACGAGGGGCACAGCAAGGACGCCGCCGGCTATCCGGTGACGGTAAAGGGGCGGTATATCACAGTTTGGAAGAAGCAGGCGGACGGGCAGTGGAAGGTGGTTCTGGATGCAGGCGCAAATGAGCCTCCCGAGGCCGGGGATTGCTGCAAGCTGCCGGTGGGAGAAAGGTAGGAAGTTGGGATTAGCGCTGTAGAGGTTCGTGGTTTCCCACACTTTTCGCAAAGAACACGAAAAGGATGGGGCACCCGGCAGTAGTGCCAACTGCTCGCTACACATTCGCTTAAGTTTCGTGGTATACCCCCACCCATACTTTGGACGCAAAATCCTTGTTTTCTTGAGGTTACAGGCAGGGTTGCGCTGTAAAATCGTCAAAACAAAGGAGTTCCCTGCAAAATCGTCCAGGATAAGGAGTTACGGG
>Ga0181533_1000025_pt1 | contig 172955 bp, 147 predicted proteins | sample PEATcosm2014_Bin_45_FD_119772 | JGI IMG/M metagenome (GOLD analysis project Ga0181533, IMG submission 119772) | Peatland microbial communities from MTU Mesocosm Facility, Houghton, MI, USA - PEATcosm2014_Bin11_60_metaG | ecosystem: Environmental > Terrestrial > Soil > Wetlands > Peat | place... | reverse complement strand
ATCCTCATAACTGGCTGCCTTGGAACTATAGGGAAACTCTCGCTGCCCTGCCTGCATAATACTACACCTGATCAATATCCCTGCCGTTACACGATTATGCAAGCAGCTTTACCGGCAACTCACTTATAATCGAATGAATTAAGAAGATAAGTGGTGGTGTGTAGTATGAAGGTCAACGAAAATTTAAGGAATGCCATCTTTGAAGTAATAGACAACCAGATTAATGAGAATAATCCAGCTGAGACTGCACTTACCTTGAAACGTCTTAAGGATGAAGGTCATTCAGAATTTGAAGCGAGACAGCTTATAGGACAAGCTGTTGCAGTTGAATTATTTTGCGTTATGAAAAAGAAAATCCCATTTAATGAGGCAAGGTATATAAAAAATCTAAAAAACCTGCCCAAGGAACCAGTTGAAACATAAACTGCTTCCTTTCTCGACTTCCATTTCTCACAGCCAGTCTGAAGTTCTCCCAGCTATTCTATATTTAGCCCATTGGGACAGTGCTCAGGTTGCAACTTAGCGACTTATGCGCGAAATTGGCAAATTGCCATCTGAGTCGGATGCACAGATCTTTGGCGATTATCTCTATATCCAGGGTATTTCCCACAAGATTGAAGCAGAGCAAAAGACTGCGGGTCAGCAGAAAGAATGGGTTATTTGGGTATACTCCGAAGATCATTATACTCAGGCAAAATCGTTATTGACCGAGTACCTATCGGGTGCGGACACATTGAAGTTTCGAGAAGCTACCGAATCTGCTCGCAAGAAGCGTAGTCTCGAGAAAGAAGAGATGAAGCTTTACAGGAAGCGTATATTCTCCGGTAAAGAGTTGTTTCAACGATATGACAGAATAGGCCCACTGACGATAATACTAATCGTGGTCAGCATTCTCGTCACCATTGTCGCACTATTGGGGCATGACAATATATTGATCCGGTACCTTTTTATTACGGAATACTTTGACAGCGGACTGACCGAGATACGCCATGGGCAAATCTGGCGTTTGCTCACTCCAATCTTCATTCATTTCGGATTCCTTCATATCGTCTTTAATATGCTTTGGCTCAGAGACCTTGGGAGCATGATAGAACGGCGGCAGAGCACCGCGACGCTGGCGGGATTGGTGGTGGTAATAGGCGTGTTTTCGAATGTGGGACAGTACCTGATAAGCGGGCCGACGTTTGGCGGTATGTCAGGTGTCGTTTATGGCTTGCTCGGCTATATCTGGATAAGGGGCAAGTATGATTATTCTTCTGGCTTGTTTGTGCATCACCAGACTGTTGCAATGATGATTATCTGGTTCTTCGTCTGTTTTACCGGATTGGTTGGTAATATCGCTAACACGGCGCATGCCATAGGCTTTGCGACAGGCATCATTTGGGGATTCCTGGCCGCCAAGATAGCTACCAGAAGATAAGATGAGAGGCAAGCTTCCTTCCTGCAATCCGCGCTTCTGAATCTGGTATAATCTTGCGTAGTACAAGTTGTAATGAATAAGGAGAACCTGATATGCGCTACGTAGCTTGTACTCTGATTTGCCTATTTCTGTTTGCTTTCCAACAAAATGTTGGTCACGCCAATGAATCCAGCGCGGACAAGATAATTCTTTCGACTATCAAGGACAAGAAAAGAATACCTATTAATGATGAATATGCAGTTTTGTTCTATAAGGGAACTGATGCAGAAGGTGTTATTTGGTCAATATATGAAATTCTACAGGGCAACAAAACTGTTTACTCCTCAGGTTCACAGGAGTGCAATCTGAGCGGTGACAATTTGGAGGGTGACGTAATATTTCCTCCTCCAGGGAAAGACATAACAGGTGAAGGCATTCCCAACCTAGTTGTCGGCTGCATTACGGGCGGCTCTCACTGTTGCACAGACGTGAATATATTCTCGCTGGGAGAAGAGTTTAAGTCAATTAAGGACTTCCATTTTGGTTATAGCACCTTCAAATTGACCGATCTAGATGGGGACGACGTACTCGAATTAACGATGGACGATTGGACATTCCAAGGATGGAGCAACGCGGAATGGTTCGGTGCTAATGAAGGCATGGCCAATCAAAAAGTTATTCTCCGTTATAAAAAAGGAGACTATCATATAGCCCCAGATCTTATGCAACGATTTGCTAAGGACATTGATCCGCCAAGTGAGCGGCAGATAGCAGAAGAGTTTTCCAAAGGGGCTAATTATAATTTCCTACATCCTGAATACGGTGTACCGTTCTCGCTTTGGGGATACATGTTGTCGATGGTCTACAATGGACAAGGGAATGAAGCCTTGTTTTTTTGTTCGAAGGTTTGGCCGAAGAACCGAAGAGGAGAGAAGGAGTTTGTTGAGGCATTTAAGAAACAACTGATCAAAAGTCCGTACTGGCCTGGCATAAAAGTATTGAACGGATGGTAAATAACTGAGAGCAAATAGCTCTCTTTTTCTTCCTGCAATCAATGCGAGTTTCGGATTGCAATAACTGTTTTATACTGGTAGCAACAAGTAGATTTGAGGACATGGAACCTGACCTTTAAACCGCTCCAGAAGTTAAGTAGTATATTGGATTGAGGCTCTAAATACTAATCTGAGTGTGGTACAATGATGCGGAGCAGGTCCGAAGAACCAAACAATAACAGCAATATTAATTCGGAGGTTTTGTATGGGACTTTTTACTATCGACGCTGAGAAGTGCAAGCGCGACGGTATCTGTGTTGCTGAATGCCCGATGCGCATCCTCGAAATGAAAGACTCTGCCTTACCGCCTACGCCGGTGGAAGATGCGGAGCAGAGGTGCATCCGATGCGGACATTGTGTCGCGGTCTGTCCGTATGGGGCCTTCTCTCTTGCCGATATGAAGACTGGAGGCTGCCGTACGGTACAAAAGGACTTGGCTCTGAGTGTCGAGCATGTTGAACATTTTCTGCGTTCCAGGAGGTCTATCCGTACATATCAGGACAAAGAAATAGAGCGTGAGAAACTGGGAAAGCTATTAGACATTGCCAGGTATGCGCCTACTGGCTCTAACAGCCAGCAGGTCAAATGGATTGCTGTCAATTCACGTGAAGGGGTTCGGCGCATGTCAGGATTGGTCGTTGACCTTATACGCCATATGATCTCAGAGAAGCATCCCATGGCGGAGAGATATCGTAAGTTTGGCATCGTGAAGGCGTGGGAGGCGGGGACCGACATAGTCACTCGTGGAGCTCCGGGGCTTGTTATTGCCTATGCGCCGAAAGACTATATGATGGCACAGACTGACAGCGTCATAGCTCTTACATTTCTGGATCTGGCAGCGCCTTCTTTCGGACTTGGCAGTTGTTGGGCGGGGATATTTATGATGGCTGCCTCACAATGGCCGCCACTTCAGCAGGCGCTTGCACTGCCTGAAGGTCATGCATGTTTCGGGGCTATGATGCTCGGATATCCGAAATACAAATATCAGCGTCTGCCGTTACGTAAAAAGGCTCACATTACATGGATGGATTAAGATTAACTGAGGTAGTAGTCTAAGAATTTGCCCATCTATGCTATATTTAGCTGGAATTTACTAGTTATCAGTGGCACTATAGCCGGGTGTAGGTCCAGCCCATGAGAACAACAAACTAAACAACAGGAGGCATCACTATGATCCCGGAAAAACTGCTGGAGATTATGAAACAGGATGGAGTTGTTGCCATTGCTACGTTGGGAGAGGATGGTCCGCATTTGGTGAACACTTGGAATAGCTACATCAGAATATCATCAGATGGACGATTGTTTATTCCCGCGGGTTACATGCACAGGACAGAGGCTAACATTGCCCACAACCCCAATGTGCTGATTACGCTGGGAAGCAGCAAGGTTACGGGCTTGCACGGAGCAGGTGCCGGTTTTTTGATCAAGGGAAAGGCGACCTTTATGACATCCGGGCCTGATTTTGATTTTATGAAAGAAAAATTCAGTTGGCTGCGAGCCACCTTGGCCGTTACCATCGACTCTGCTACTCAAACTTGGTGAAGATCAGTGGAAAGTCTGTACGTTGCATTTTCGTGGCTTTGGCAAGTATGTGGCAATTGCAGATCATAATGTAGATCATAACTGAACTGTCTTATGCGGTCACCTTCACGTGCTACGCATGCACGGGCGTTAGGCGTGTTTCATCAGTAAATCTTCACCAGTTTCGATTCGCCTACCTGTGATGTAGTCGGGTGTATCGGAGCGTCGTCAGATGTTTTTCATTCTGAAGATTTAAAAAAAACATGTCACGTCTCAGAATCGCTGCGGTTCTAAACGATGCTTCCTGAAACACGCGGCCCGCTAATCTGTTATAATCCTGTGGATTTCAAACGATAAGAGTGAAAAAAGCAGCGAAGAAAAAGAACGGCATTCAGTTCATAATGATGAGCCAATTTTTGTCTTACGGTATCGTGGTTGTGCAACTTTTTTGCACTTAATATCATGGATGATAGCCGCATTTATTTCCTATGGAATGGCTTTTGGAATTCCCCCCGAGAACAATATGGCTAAAGAAGTTTTTATTGTCTCGGTAGGCCTGTGTGGGCTACTTACAACTGTATTTTTATCTATTGACCTTGTTTTCTTCAAGGAAATCAGGCTTTACAAAAACAGAATCGTAAAAATATGGCATATCTTAGGATCAAGAGAAATACTTTTACTTGAAGCGATGTTAAAAGGAAATAATTATCTTGAGCGATTGCGCGCAATATATAACATTAAAAGAAGCATTCTTCTAAGGTTCCTTACTGGCATATTTTATATTGAAGGAATGGCAACTAAAGAAGATGCAAAAATGATGACCAGATTGATGCCACAAGTGACCGGAAGGGATGAGCAGGAATTTGAACAAATTAGATTGAATATGAAACCACTTCTTAAGAATGTAACGAGATAGTTGTGTGTAGTCCTAAATATTATTAATACTCACATTCCAACCAGTACTCCTTCTTTTTCCCAAGATACCATTTCTGTGAAGTAGTCGGTACTAAACGTGCATGGATCCTTCCTGTAATCCTCGGCGGTTGCATGATCTGATAACTGTTTATTTCCAATACTACTACGCAAAATTTCTAGGACTCCGTCGGCAAGAATTTCTCCCTAAAATGCGCACCGACAAGCTCTCCCTAAAAATGATAACTTTCGATCCGAAAACAACAGTCTGGCGGTCTCATAATCCTCACCACAACTGTCCAGCGTGAGATACGTATTAGTGCCCGGGGAGGCAGGTTAGCTTAGCCGTCTCCCCGGTCTTACTTGGTTAATGCATCCCCAAAAACGCCCTTGATAGAAAGGCAGCCATCTGGTCCCTTGTGACATCTTCCGAAGGGCAGTAGTATCCATTCCCACAGCCGGTGGTGATTCCAAGCTCCTTAAGCTTCTGGACATATGGGAAGAACGGATCTGTCGCAGGCGCGTCGTTGAAATAGGGCGTTGTCGTTGAACAGTTTACCGATGCTCCCACCACCCCGCCGTTGCAGGTATAGGATTCTGGGCCCAGTCCTGCTGCAACTTGCGTTGCTCTGACAAGGAAGGCAGCCATCTGGTCTCTTGTTACATCTTCGGAAGGGCAGTAGTCGCTGTTTCCGCAGCCGGTGGTAATGCCAAACTCAAACAACTTCTGGACATAAGGGAAGAACTGATCTGTTGCCGGCACGTCGTTGAAGTAAGGCGTTTCAGTTGCACAGTTTGCCCCTCCGTTGCAGGTGAAAATTACAGGGCTCTGTCCTGTTGCAACTTGCGTTGCCCTGACAAGGAAGGTAGCCATCTGGTCCCTGGTAACATTTTCGGAAGGGCAGTAGTCCCCGCTCCCGCAGCCGGTTGTAATGCCATTGTTGTAGATCGCCTCTATATAGCTTGCATACGGTTCCGAGGTCGCGACATCGCTGAATGGAGTTGTGCCCGTTATATCATAATTAGCGGTAATCGCTTCAGCTGAGCTCATGGGCATGGTGAGAACGCAGGTGGCGCTCGCACTCTGGCTCGAACATGCCCCCGACCAGCCGGTGAATGTGGACCCAGAATTAGCGGTAGCCAAAAGCGTTACGCTTGTGCCGCTGCTGAAAGGAGCTGAGCAGGTGGAGCCACAACTGATGCCTGAAGGACTGCTTGTAACTGTTCCGCTGCCTGTGCCTGTCAATAATATAAGCAGCTGATTGGCCTCCAGATAGGCCGTGCATGTTGGAATCGACTCGCCGTTCGTGCCGAGACAGGTCCAGATCCATGGCCCGTTGCCAACTACTGCCGATGGTGTCCCGGTGCTGCAGAGGTTCGTGGTAGGCGCTGCCGTCAGGTTAGCCCCATTGCTGCTGCCGCAGACCGCGTTTGCGGCTGAGCAGACTGAGATTTGCGCCGAAGCTGTAACGCCGTCATACGCTACATCAAGCTGGTCCACTCCCTGGCCATTGGCAGTGACTTCGCCGGTCGAATCCACACTAATAACACTGGCGGTGCCGCTCTGAACGGTGTACGTAGCCGCCTGACTTACATCTACGTAGCCATTAGAGAAAAGCGCCTGCACATCCACAATAGCTGAAGATCCTACCGGCATGCACGCCAAGAGAGCATTGACCAAATTGATTGTCTGAGGACTCCCTGATGGTTGAAATGTATAGTTCAACTCTGTCGTAGCGAACGTATTGTCGCTAAAAACTACAAACGCAACGAACGTGGTCGAACCTATTCGCGTTGGGGTAAACGCGATTGTGAATGGCGACTGAGTGGAATAGAGCAAGGGTATATCTGTCGGGTCTGATGCCATCTGGAACAACAGGACTTCTGTGATTGTTTTTGTCAACGAAGTAGCGGTTATGCTGGTTGCCGAATTGATAGTCAGCGTTGAGCCCGAGACTGGTGACAAACTAACACCTGCCGCCGACACTTGAGTGTAACCTGTCAGGTCTAAGACCGGGGCTGGGGCTCCTGCGGCTTCATTCCTCATAACGTTCCCACCAATACCCATGCGTGCCATTTCTAAGGTCGGGGCTGCACCTGAACCGCCCATAAGCCAATATTGCGCTTGGGTCCACACTGCCTGACTGCTCGTTTCTCCGGTGTCGAAGTCACCACAAAGGCTTGTATGGACAATTCCGTTGATTGTCGCATTGGCTGCAGCGCCTGCGACCTGACTGCTGCCCCCTACGATGGTATCGTTACCACTTCCGAGTATCCCGTCGTCCGTATCCCCTGGCACGAATGCAGTGAGGAGTAAGTCAAGGAGTATGCCAGTGCAGGATATCTCTGGCGCCTGTCCTTCAATAGAGTTATAGACCCCCCCACGTACTTCATTTTGTGGCGCCACCAGGGACAAGACTCCAGTGCCCAACGGCTTATTCATTAACGCAAAGAGGCCGCCAAGCGTGCAGGTAGACTCGTACGAGCACAGCTTAGCGACGGTCGGGTTGCCGCCCACTCCCGGGATGACCTCGCCTTGGTGTTCCAAGAGTGTGTAAGCGAGCGGACTGCCGAGGTGTGGGGTACCGATTGTTATCAGCTTATGGACCGGATTTGAAGGCAGATACGGAATGGGGGATGGAGGTCCTTTCTCCAAAAAATATCGAGTTGCAAGCCCACCCATGCTGTGCGCCACAACGTCAACTTTTCTCGCAACCACACTTTGTTTAGCGGCAGACGCGAGAGCATGAGAAATCGCGTTTGCCAGAACGTTTTGAATATGCGGGTCATAAAATGCCAAATAGCTGTATCTGCCATAATCAGCCGGAACGATCAATTTGCTCGGATAGTTGGAGGCCAACCATTGTTCAAAAGGCGGCCATGCCGCAGCCGCACTTGACCAAATTCCGTGAACCAATACTAGTGGGGGTGGTTGAAGAAGGATCGATGCCTGCGTCGTGGTCGAAGTACCCTGAGTTGCCGTTATCGTGAGCGGGACTGGTTGTGGGTCGAGATTGCCCGACATAGTGTTGGGAGCCCATAGCAGCGCGAGAAAGGTACAGTTGCCGTCATTGTCGCAGAAGGTGGGAGATTGTACCATTAATGAGGTGTTACCCGAGGCCGCCGCGGATGATTCATTCAGGAAATTTGGATCGTACTGTGCCAGTGACCCCAGCACACCAGAAAACCCCGTCGCGGACAGGTTGATTTGAACGGAATCAGTCTTATCGGTTGACCTGAAAGCTATCAGCGCCGCTGATTGCCCATCGGCTGAGATGCCCAAAGCAGGGAGCCCCCCGATTATCGAATTCGTTCCTGGAAGTGTGATGCAGTCTGCAGGGTATATAGAGCATGCGTAAGGATTTAAGAGGGAGAGGAGGGCGGATTTACCCGATGACCCAGATTGTCCACCACGCACGCACCGGACATATTGATTACCGTCCGGCTTATAGCCATCGGTGGTGACGACGCTGCCAAGGTTGAAGCCCACGTACCATGCGTTATACGTGTACGGGCTGCCAGCGTAAGTGGTAGACGACCAGTAACCGGACGCATTGACATTTGGGAAAAAGGTGGTATTTATTGCCGGATTGTATTGCGTATAGTCCACGATTGACGACAACTCCTTTATGTTCGGCAGCCGCCAGTCCGAATTTCCGCCAAGGTTCAAGCCGTTACAGTATGACAGAGCATTAGTCCACTGCATAAATCCCGGTTCGCCCTGCTGCCACATGAGGCCCGTTGCACTGTCCGAAACCGTACCGTTTCCGTTGTCGCTAAAGCTGGCCGCCTCTTGTCCTCCACGCACGCACCGCACATAAAGGCCCCCTAGGGTGTAGTAGACGGGGCCATCGGAAAATCTCACATACCACGCGAAGGTCCTCGGATATTCGGCGGAAATTGTAGACGACCAGTAGGAGACCTCACTGCTGGTATTCGGGAAATATGTTGTGTTAATTGCCGGCGAAACTCTGCCATAATTAACAATGCTCATCAACTCCATTACCGCAGGCAGCCGCCAGTCGGAATGTCCACCGACACTTAGATTTGTGCAATACGTGCCGGCATCGCTCCATCCTCTGATTGTGCCGTCATCCTGCTGCTGCCACATGAGGCCGGTATTGTTGTCGGTCACCGTGCCGTTTCCGTTGTCAGTGTAGCTCATGGGGTTGATGATGTTAGCGCCATCCTGACCAGTGCCCGCGCATGCGATCACATTGCCGTGTATGTCATAACACGTTGTTTGCCCTGTAGCGGGCAGAGTGAAGGCATAAGACAGCGAACAATTGCAGAAAATCATCAGCGCCCCGGCTAAAAATATAAACAGTCTTTGCCGTTTCATATCAAGTCCCTCCTTTATCTTTCTTGTATAAACTTTTTATACAGCCTTCGCATTGTCTGCTGAGATCCACAGCGCGCTCTCCAGTGGACTGAATAAATTGAAACACATGAACGTTTTTATTTCCTTGTATATCCTAATAAGTGACTTGGAGCCGGAATACGCAGTTAATGAAGGTTTCACTTTCAATCCCTTAATTTAATTATTCATTGTTTTAATGGGTTGTCAAATGGAGAAGGACTATTTTAAGTGAATATCAACCTCAAATACAGAATACCAAAATAATAGTGCTTTTCATGTCATTCACCCACGTTATCAACCTATTATAAATCGGGGAACTCCAATAGTTTAAATAAATTGATATGGCTACAAATAACAAAGACAATGAATTGTCACAATGCTGGCGTTATGCCTTTATCGTTCTTATTGTCTTGATAGTGGTGGCTCCTGAAAGCCGACACCGCAGTCATCTCAGTCTATAGTATCGGTTTCCAGAAAAATCTGTTAAAACCAGTCTCTCAAGTGCTTCCTGGAGTCCGCGAGACTAACATGCGCTATAATAGCGCAGATTACAACAGGAAATCGTTGAAGGTTGGTAGAGAAAATAAAGGTGAGAATAATGCAAATGCAGATGATGATTGCGAAATGAATAATTTAATGATATGATTTGATAAAGTATTTATTCTTCGGGCCTTTTGCTGACCTTATGAAGGAACCAGGAAACCCGGATCGATCATTGGGATCACGGTGATCGGTACGGGCTTTTTTATGTAGTGATTATCAGTGGGCTGGAAACAACTTATGAAAAAAACGCCACCAAGAGAAAAGCTATTTTACAGAGAAGGTGTGAGAGTAATAAGGGTACAGACCGCTATGCTGGTGATAGGGTTGTTGTTTGTAGCAAACACTTGGGCAGCGGCTCCCCGTGCTTATATTACGAATTCAGATGGCACCATCTCAGTAGTAGACACCGGCTCTAACAGCGTTGTTGCTACTATTCCTGTGGGAGAGTTTGGCCAAGTAGCGATAAATCCTGCAGGTACGTATGTTTATGTTACAGATTACTCCAACAATCAAGTCTTAGTAATAGATACGCGCCAGAAAACAGTTGTTGCTACGGTTCCAGTGGGACATGGCCCCGGCGGCATCGCCATCGGCGGACCGCCTAGCGATTTTTTTGATGTTATTTCCAACTCCTACTACATTTACATTGAAGCACTTTTTAAAGCGGGAATAACGCAAGGCTGCGGCTATGGCGACTTTTGCCCTTCCGAAAATGTTACTAGGCACCAGATGGCGGCATTCCTTTACTACTGCGCAAAATTGATAGGATTCCGTCGGCGAGAATTACTCCCTATATTGCGCGCCGACTAGCTCTCGTTTAAAATGGCAACTTCTATCCGGATGACGCATTTTTACGTCGTATCCAACGAACTAATTTCAGGGAGGGCGGTCACCCTCTGAACTTCACCCTGCTAACCAACGCCGCTGTCATCTCAGCGACAGTGTTGCTTTCCAAAATAATATGTCACAAGCGGCTTGCAATGTACCTGAAAGCAGCAGTCTAGCTATCACACAATCCTCAACACGACTCTTCCCGCTTGCCATGCGGATTAGTGCCGGGGCAGCAGGTCTGCTAACACCTCTCTCCGTTCATACATACTATTGCATCCCCAGAAATGTCCTTGCAAGAAAAGCGGCCATCTGGTCTCTAGTGACATCGTCGAAAGGACAGTATTGGCCGCCCCCGCAACCGGTAGTAATGCCAAGCTCCTTCATTTTCTGGACATATGGGAAAAACTGATCCGTCGCAGGCACGTCGCTGAAATAAGGCGTTGTCGATGAGCAGACTAACGACGCTCCGGCAACCCCTCCATTGCAGATGGGGGTGTAGCTGCTGCCGCCATACAATGCCCTTATGATGAAGGCAGCCATCTGGTCTCTGGTAACATTTTCCGAAGGGCAGTAGTCGCCACCCCCCCAGCCTGTGGTTATGCCAAGCTCGTATAGCTTCTGTACATATGGGAAGAAACTGTCTATCGCCGAAACGTCGCTGAAATAAGGTGTTGTCGTTGCACAGCTTACCGACGATCCAGCCACACCGCCATTACAGGTGAAGCTTGTAGTGTTTTGTCCTGCTGCAACTTGCGTTGCTCTGACAAGGAAGGCAGCCATCTGGTCCCTGGTGACATCTTCGGAAGGACAGTAGTCGCCGCTCCCGCAGCCGGTGGTGATTCCGTTATTGTAGATAGCCTCAATGTAACTTTCGTACGTCGATGTGCTCGGAACATCGCTGAAGGAAGGTGTGCCCGTGATAATATAGTGCGCGGTCACAGCTTCATCGGCGGTCATTGTGACAACGCAGGTGGCGCTCTCGGTCTGACACGCTCCAGACCAGCCGGTGAAGGTTGAGCCGAAATTAGCAGTTGCCGTAAGAGTTACGTTCGTGCCGCTGCTGTAAGAGGCCATGTCAGTGCTGCCGTTCCAGGTTATCGTTCCTGTGCTCGGTGTTACAATGCCATAATTGCCAGTTCCTGCGTCGATTATTGTTAACATGAACTGGCCGCTGGTAGCTAATACTAACTTCCCTATATTGTTGTTATGATAGTCGGTAAACCAGAGGTTGCCATCGGGGCCTGCTGCAATACCATTAGGAGAGCTGTAACCTGTAGGGAACTCGGTAATAACGCCGGCAGTTGTGATCTGCCCAATCTTGTTGTCATCATTTTCAGTAAACCAGAGGTTGCCGTCAGGGCCTGCCGTAATACCCTGTGGTTCGCTGTAGCCCGTGGGGATCGGAAACTCGGTGAAAACGCCGGCAGTCGAGATCCGTCCTATCTTGTTGCCACTCCATTCAGTAAACCAGAGGTTGTCATCAGGGCCTGCTGCTATACCATTAGGATCGCTACCGTAGCTATCGCTTGTAGGGATCGGGAACTCGGTGATTACACCGGCAGTTGTGATCCGTCCAATCTTGTTGCCATCATATTCAGTAAACCAGAGGTTGCCGTCAGGGCCTGCTGCTATACTCTTAGGAGAGCTACTCAAGCCGTAGACACCGTCGATAGTGCTCGCGGGTATCGGAAACTCGGTGATAACACCGGCAGTTGTGATCCGTCCGATCTTGTTGCCATCATATTCAGTAAACCAGAGGTTGCCATCAGGGCCTGCTGCAATACCATTAGGAGCGCTGTAACCTGTTGGGATCGGGATCTGGGTGATGACGCCGGCAGTTGTGATCCGTCCAATCTTGTTGCCACCCCATTCAGTAAACCAGAGGTTGTCATCAGGGCCTGCTGCAATACCATAAGGACCGCTACTGTAGCTATCGCTTGTAGGGATCGGGAACTCGGTGATGACACCGGCAGTTGTGATCCGTCCAATCTTGTTGCCATCATAATCAGTAAACCAGAGGTTGCCATGAGGGCCAGCAGTAATACCCTGTAGTTCGTTGTAGCCCGTGGGGAGTGGGAATTCATTGAGTGCTAGGGTAAAAGTAGCTGTCACGCTTTCTGCCGTATTCATAGTTATTGAACAAGTGTCTGTGCCTGAACATCCGCCTCCTGACCAGCCCGAAAAGATTGAGACTGCAGATGGCATGGCAGTCAGGGTGACAGTTGTCCCTGTATCGAAGCTTGCCGAGCAGGTAGAGCCGCAACTGATTCCTGGCGGAATGCTTGTCACCGTGCCCAAGATGCCTGATTTTAGTATTGTCAGCAAACCTTCTTCGCGCATAAAGTTAGCTGTCACGCTTTCCGCAGCATTGATAGTTATTGAACAAGCGCCTGTGCCGGAGCATCCGCCGCCCGACCAGCCTGTAAAAGTTGAGTCTGAAGATGGCGTGGCTGTCAGGGTAACAGTTGTCCCCGCAATGTAGTTTACCGAGCAGGTAGAGCCGCAACTTATTCCAGGTGGACTACTTGTCACCATCCCCGTACCAGAGCCTGATTGTAGTATCGACAAACTGAAACTATTAATGCTTCCTGGCAAAGGCTCTATTCCGATGACAAGACCCTGATCGTTCACGTCCCATGTATTGCCAGCGTCTGTTGTCCAGTTGCTGGTTATGTCATAATAGCCATCTGTAAAACCACCCCAGCCATAATTAATATGCACCTGGTCTGTCCCTGACACACTTGTTTGATAACCGTCTATAACCACCATGTGGCTTGTTGGGTCGTAGCCGGTCGTAGCAATACTAAACAGCATGACACGCGGTGTGGTCGCATTTAGCTCGGTTTCGATCAGGGCCATCCAATCATTTGACTGAGGATAGTCAGCCCTGGCTACGATGTTCGCGGTTGATTGGTATTTAAAAAAAGCACTCAAGCTCCCCGGGATAACGTTGGGGTCGGCTCCAGAGTTACTACAACCATACTCCATGCTAACAGATATGCCTAAGTCAGACATCAGGCGAGCCACCGCGTCATCCTGAGTTGCTGTGCTGTAACTTGTCAGCTCATTAGGCATGGAAGACCAGTTGTAGGCATGATTGAAATTAGCGCTCAAGGTAGTGCCGTTCAATGAAAATGAATCGGAGCTGATGCCTCGCAATGTATACGAATAACTGCCCAGACCCGTATCAGGCCAGTTCCAGTATTTCATTACCTGAGCCATTGCAGTAGCAACACAGCCGGTAAGCGTATGAGTGCAACCCCGCGCCCCCGGAGCATACTCGTTGTATGGAGAGTAAAAATCATTGGGGTCACCCTGGGCCCAGGTTGTCGTCAATAAGGGACCTACTGACGAGGCAAATGTCGCCTGCTCTGCTACCTGGGCCTTGTTGCGTACAGAGGATTTGCCCACGGCAGTGAAGGATTCGGACGGTACATTCAACATTTTCCAGGCAGCGGCACTCCTTGCTCCGGCTTTTGTTGAATGGGTTATTAAGGCGTCTAAAATAATGGTTTGATTGGTCTCTTTGTCAGCAACCGGGACTTTTCCATTGAGATGCTGAATAATATTGTATATTTCAGGTATGATCCATGATTCTATGTCGTTCGGGTCATTCGCTTTACTGGGATCAAGTGTTGAACTGGGAGAATAGAAGAGAACAGGGCTGAAATCATCGTAATATGCCACCAGTACATGCCCTGAAGGATGAGCAGTAACAAGGTACGCCACTGGTTCACCTTTATAATTCACTACTTCTATGGACTGCGGATGCGGGGACTGATTCCCATTCCAGTCGTTGTGAACAGCTACATGGTTCGTCATTAAATTCTGTGCTACCTGCCACGCCGTCGCTTGAGACACTTGCCCAGCGCAGGCCGGGCCAGCAAAGACAAGCAGACTAAACAGGCAGAATAAAAAACCTATCCCCTTTTTGCTTGTCAGCATGCCCCCCCGTTCTCATTGACACAACATAACTGCTACCGCAATAGCTCTTCGTCCCATGTGGCTGCGCCGCCACTTATACTATATAACCCTCTGCCTTATGTCAACGGGCAGCCCGAAAAATTGTCAAGTCCCGCCTTAGGCGGCTGGCGAGTTTGATAAGCATCTAAAAGTTCAACAGATTGAGACGAAGCAGAAGGAGGATCCAATGTTTTTCTCTCGGTGGAAAGTGATACCATCTTCGGCCCTTCTTTTTTGCGGACTTGTGGCTGTAACAAACGTTTTCAGGTCTTTCAAACGGCGTTTGTTTCCGCCTGCAGTGTTTATAGAGTTTCGTTTTACTGAAACTATCGATTGGTCGGTGCAGTGGTTACAAAACCTGCCTCAAATACTATTTCATTTTTTCGGGGTCTTCCAGATAAAGGTTTCTATCCGTATTCCACGCCGGAGAAAAAGGACAGAGTGCAGGGTGATCTATCGGGGTCGTAACAGGTGCAGGAAAATCTACCACTGCTCCGGCATTGCTTAAGGGACCGCTTAAGGTTGCTGAGTTCGTTAATGCGGATACAATTGCTCAGGGGTTGTCCGCTTTCAGGCCCGAAATGACGGCCTTTCACGCAGCCCTATAATGCTGGATCGGCTGCACTATCTGGCGTTGAAGCGTGAAGACTTTGCCTTTGAAACAACCTTGTCCAGCAGAACTTTTACTTCGTGGATTGCCGACCTTCAGAAAACGGTCTACGACTTTCATCTTGTGTTTCTTTGGCTGCTGAGCGATGAATTTGCTGTAGCTCGTGTACACGAAAGGGTCCTAATGGGCGGCCACAATGTTCCGGAAGAAACAGTTCGGCGTCGTTATGGTGTGGGGTTAAGAAACTTCTTTCGACTTTATAAACCACACTTACAAATAAAGACAGGATTTTTGTTTAGGGGAAACTTTATTGAGTACGGATATCTTTTGCTTGTCAGCAATCGCAGACGATGTTCGCAAGTTCTGTTGAGAATGTTTCGAAGTTGACCGAATAATCGACCGGACACTCGATAACTACAAGTTTCTTCAGCGCAAACGCCTTGCGTAAGAGTTCAGACAGATCGTCTCCCTCCTTTACCTTTAGGCCCACTGCTCCGTAGCTTTCCGCATATTTGACGAAATCCGGGTTGGAATAATCCAGGGCGAAACCAGGAAAGCCCTTGGCCTGCTGTTCCCACTTGATGAAACCGAAGGCATTGTCGTTCAAGATCAGGACTACGAGTGGGACGTTATAGCGCAGGGCGGTCTCAAGCTCCTGGGAATTCATCATGAACCCGCCGTCTCCGACTACAGCCAGCACGTTTAGACCGGGGCAGAGCATCTTGGCCATAATGCCGGAGGAAAGTCCTGCCCCCATGGTTGCGAGGGCATTATCAAGCAGGAACGTGTTAGGCCTGTAAGTCCTGTAGAGCCTGGAGAACCACAGCTTGTAGATTCCATTGTCAAGGGTCAGGATATCCTGGTGCGAAAGCACTTCCCGCACATGACATACGACCTCCTGCGGGGTCAAAGGATACTGTTTCTTGCAATCCGGTGCGAGTTTCCGGTCCAGGAATTCCCGTATGACCTTGAATGTCCTGTTTTCCCTGGGGTTGATTATCTCCCCGAGTTGCCTGAGAGAGCACGAAATATCGCCGATAATATCGATTACGGGATTGTAGTATTTGTCCACAGCTGCTTCTGCGAAGTCGATATTTATGATCTTCTTATCGAGATTCTTGTTCCATACATATGGCGGATATTCGACGATATTGTATCCGATTACGATGATCACATCGGCCCTGTCGATTCCACAATTCACGTAATCACGACGGTGGATCCCGGTTGCGAACAGGCTGTATTCAGATTCATCGCTCAGAACGCCTTTCCCCATCTGCGTATGTATCGCGTAGATGCCTGTCTTGTTGATGAAATGCGTGAGCTGCCGGCAGACCTGGTTCCTGTTGGCCCCTGAAGAGAGGATGATAAGAGGGAGTTGAGCTTTGTTGATCAGTTCGGCTGCACGGGTGATGCACCTGGCATCCGGCATAGGCCTCCGCGTGAACCCCTTTTTCTGCACCTGCGAATCGGTTTGGCTCACTGCTACGTCCTCCGGCAGTTCCACATGCACTGCCCCGGGTCGTTCTGCTTGCGCCAGCCTGAAGGCATTCCGCAAAACAGTGGGAATGGTGTCGGGATCGACGATGGTGACCGAGTCCTTGGTAACCGGCTCCATCACTTCCACCACGTCGACCAGTTGGAACCGGGCCTGCCAGTTTGCTCTGAGTGCCTTCTGACCGGATATGGAAACCAGTGGGGCGCCGATGAGCTGAGCGTGGGCCACACCGGTAACGAGGTTTAATGCTCCGGGACCAAGTGTAGAGAAACATACCCCGGCCTTTCCCGTGAGTCTTCCATAGGTCGCGGCCATGAATGCAGCGGGCTGCTCGTGACGTGTAACGATTACTTTGATGGATGAGGTCCGGAGAGATTCGAGAAAGTCGAGATTTTCTTCTCCAGGGATTCCGAACGCGTATTCCACCCCTTCCTCTTCCAGTTGCTTCACAAAGAGATCGGATGCCTTCATATCTACTCTCTCACGACCACAGACTTTATATTCACGAACTCCTTCAGCCCGTAGTGCGACAACTCTCTGCCGAACCCCGATTTCTTTATACCTCCGAAAGGCAGACGCGGGTCTGATTTCACCATATCATTGACGGCTATAGCGCCGGCTTCCAGTCTCGCAGCCAGTTTTTCGGCCCGAGCATGGTCCCTGCTCCAGATGGACGCGCCGAGACCGAACTCTGTATCGTTTGCCACGCTCACCGCCTCATCCTCATCCTTAACAATGATAATGGGAGCAATGGGCCCGAACACCTCTTCGGTAAGGACCTTCATCTTCTTTGTGGCATTATATACTGCACAGGGCGCAAAGAAAAGACCTTTTTTAAAGGGATGTTCTATCTGCAAAACTTCAGCTCCTTTTGCCTTTGCGTCCGCAAGCTGCTTTTTCAGGGAGTTGAGTATATCTGTCTTTGCAAGCGGGCCGATATCGGTCGACTCATCCATAGGATCGCCGATCTTCAGTTCCCTGAGGCGAGCGAGGAAGTGTTTACTGAATTCCGCAGCTATTTTCTCGTGGACGATGAAGCGTTTTGCAGCTATGCAGCTTTGACCGGCGTTGATCATGCGGGCGTTGGCCGCAGTCCGTCCAGCTTTTTCGATGTCTGCATCATCAAGTACAATGAACGGATCAGAGCCGCCGAGCTCCATTACTATTTTTTTGATCTTTCCTCCGGCACGGGCGCCGACTTCCTCTCCTGCCTTGTTGCTCCCTGTGAGCGATACCGCATCGACCTTGTCAGCATCGATGAGATTAAGGGCGGCCTTGGCGTCGATTAGCAGCGTCTTGAAAACATGGTCCGGGAATCCAGCTTTTTTGAACGAGTCTTCGATGGCAACGGCAGACCCAGGCACATTGGATGCGTGTTTCAATACCACGACGTTGCCGGCGCAGATCGCGGGGATGCCGAACCGAAACGCCTGCCAGAAAGGGAAGTTCCATGGCATGATCGCGAGCACGATCCCCAGTGGGTCAAATGTTATATAGCTCTTTAACGCCTCGGTCCTGACATGTTCGGTCTCCAGGAACTTCGGGGCATTCTCTGAGTAGTAGTCGCAGAGCCATGCGCATTTTTCGATCTCCCCCAGTGATTCCCTGATGGGCTTGCCCATTTCTTTTGTCATATGCTCAGCATATGTCCGTTTTTCCGCCCGGAGATGGTCGGCCAACTTCTTGACGCAGCTTGCCCGCCCGGAGGCAGGCACGTCTCGCCATGCGGAAAATGCTCTCCGCGAAAGAGCTATTTCCTCATTAATCTTCTGGTCGGTCAGGAGTTCGAATTCCCGCATCACTTCCCCGGTAAAGGGATTGATTGACTGTATCCTCCTTCTAATCCTGCCCGTCTCTGAACCTGTTTTTTTGTTTCCCATGAGCGTGCTCCTCTAAATACGGGTTACGGGTCATAGGTCATAGGTTATGGACAAGGAATAAGAATTTTTTGCTGTTGACTTTGCCTATAACCCATAACCTATGACCTATGACCTTTCTTCTATCGGTTTATAAGTGCAGCCGGTCTTGCCGCAGTAATTGCCTACATACTCGGAAGAAGGCCGGTAAAGAGCCGGCTTCCCCTGGGCATCTCCGAATTTCTCTTCGATTATGTGCGCCGTCCATCCTGCAACCCTTGAAATGGCGAATATGGGTGTCATCAGGTCAAGCGGTATACCCATCATATGGTAAACCGATGCGCTGTAGAAGTCGACATTCGGCTTTATAGTAGTCTTGCCCCGCTTCTCGAATTCCGACACTGCGCTCTCCTCGATCTGGGTCAACAGCCGGCACCAGTGTTCCTGCCCAAGCTTTTTCCCCAGCCTGAAACACATGTCCTTCAGGAAACGGGCCCTCGGATCCATAGTCTTATATACCGCATGGCCCATGCCCATGATCCTCTGTCCGCTGTCGAGCTGCGTCCTTACCCACGCGGCAATGTCTTCCACGTCCCGGAGGCCCAGAAGCATCTTCATAACTTGTGCGTTAGCGCCGCCGTGGAGGCTTCCTGAAAGCGCTCCTACTCCTGCCGCAACCCCTGCATACATGTGCGCCCGCGTGGACACCACCTCGCGGCATGCAAATGTCGAAGCATTGAACGAATGATCAGCGTGGAGCACCAGTGCTGTATCAAGGTCCCGTGCCGTCCCAGGGTCAGGCTGCGTGCCTGTTAGCTGCCACAAGAAATTCCCTGCATGGGACAGTGTATTATCAGGCGGCATAGTCTCCAGGCCTTTCCGTATCCGGTCCCAGCCGGCCACCAACGACGGCATACGCGCGACGAGCCTGATAGCCTTAGCAATGTTCGCCTCGCGTGTTTCCAGCTCCAGATCAGGATCGTCTGTGGCAAGCAGAGGGATGGATGCCTGGAGTATATCCATGGGTTGGGCCTTCCCCGGCAGCAGCCTGAAACTTTCGAATATGAAAGCCGGGACTCTCCGCTCCGCGGCCAGCTTGTCCTTGAACTCCTCCAGTTGTTGCCCGGTTGGAAGAGCATCATATAGAAGCAAATAAGCTGTTTCCTCGAACGAAGAACTCCGGGCAAGCTCTTCGATGTGGAAGCCCCGGTAGAGGAGAATTCCGTTTTCACCGTCGACGTGGCTGATTTTTGTATCAGCTACCGTAACGCCACGCAGACCTATATTCTTTACCTTTGCAGCGTCCGCCATTTTTCACCTCACTCCATAAGGCAGGCAATAGGCATAGGCAATGGGAAAAAACAAATAAACCGAAGAAGCCTTTCCCTTTACCTATCGCCTATTGCCTATCGCCTATTGCCTTGTATTTATCACTTATTTCCTTTTTTACAAAATTCAATGTCCCTCCTGCCAGCAAATGCTTCCTCTGGCGTCCGGACACGTCCAGGACAGTGATGACGGTCTGTCCATTGACCTCGACCGGAATCTCCACGTCGCCTTTCTCAATGCGGCTGCGAACATCGCGGAACACCACAATCGCACCCTTGCTCAACCTGTCATAGTCTCCAGGGTCTTTAAATGTGAGAGGAAGAACGCCGAAATTGCAGAGGTTGGACTTGTGGATGCGCGCAAAGCTCTTCACGATCTTAGCTCGGACCCCGAGGTAACGCGGCGCCAACGCAGCGTGCTCCCTGCTCGACCCCTGGCCGTAATTCTCTCCGCCGACCACAACTACGCTGCCTTTCGATCTGCACTCAGCGGCGAAATCAGGACTGATCTGCTCGAACACATGCTCGCTTATCGCCTGGATGTTCGAGCGAAGAGGGAGCACTTCATTTCCTGCCGGCATGATTGTGTCGGTCGAGATGTTGTCCCCCACCTTTAGCACCACCTCTGCTTCAATCATTTGGGTAAGGGGAGCAAGGTCAGGCAGGGACTTGATATTTGGCCCTTTCACCACTATGGTCCCCATAAGTTCCTGTGTAGGGAAAACGATTGACTTTTCGTCGATTGTGTATTTTTTCGGGTCTTCGGTCCTCGGATATTCCATATCTTCTGCCATATCCCGAGGGTCTGTGATTACCCCTTTCAAACCCGCTGCTGTTGCAGTCTCAGGAGAGCAGAGATAGACTTGGTCTCCCTTGGTCCCGGACCTGCCCGGAAAATTTCTGGGAAATGTCCGAAGGCTCACCTCCCCGGTCCCTGGCGCCTGCCCCATGCCGATGCAGCCCTGGCAACCCGGCTCATGTAAACGCACCCCTGATAAGAGGAACGACATAAGACCACCCGCCTGGGCAATGTTCTCGATCACCTGACGGCTTCCGGGATTAACATGGAAATTAATTTCAGGATGAACTCTTCTGCCTTCGAGCATCCTTGCCGTTACCAGGAGGTCCCGGAAAGAAGAGTTCACGCTGCTTCCCACTATCACCTGGTCCACTTTCGTTCCTTCTACTTCGCGCACGGTGACTACATTCCCTGGAGATGAGGGCCTTGCAATAAGGGGTTCGAGCCTCGACAGGTCCATCTCTGCATATTCATCGTATTCGGCGCCCTCATCGGCTGCAAGCCGGACCCAGTCGCCTCCGCGTCCCTGGGCGGTCAAATATTCCAGCGTCCTCTCATCAGACGGGAATATCGAGGTTGTGGCGCCGGTCTCGGTACCCATATTGCCGATTGTCTCCCGGTCTGTGGCGGAAAGAGAATTGACTCCCGGACCGTAATACTCGATGATCTTGCCCACGCACCCCTTCACATCGTAGCGGCGGAGCATCTCCAGTATCACGTCCTTGGCGCTCACCCAGTCCGGGAGTTTACCTGTGAGCCTGACTCCAAGGACTTTCGGGCAGGGGAGATAATAGGGATAGCCGGCCATGGCCAGGGTCACATCCAGCCCACCGGCGCCAATCCCCATCATGGAGACGCCTGCGGCGCCCGGTGTATGACTGTCAGCGCCCAGAAGCGTTTTGCCCGGAACCCCGAAGCGCTCCATGTGGACCTGGTGCGAGACGCCGTTGCCCGGTTTGCTGAAATGGATACCGTATTTGGCAGTTGCGGTCTGGAGGAACTTGTGATCGTCAGCGTTTTTGTTATCTGTCTGGAGGAGATTATGGTCTACGTATTGCGCTGCCAACTCAACCTTAACCCGGTCAAGCCCCAGTGCCTCGAACTCCAGCATGGCGAGAGTTCCGGTAGCGTCCTGCAAAAGGGTGTGGTCGATTTTGATGGCGATCTCGCTGCCGGGTATTAACCGGCCCTCCACCAGGTGGGCTTCCAGTATCTTATGAGCAAGGTTCTTTTTCATGATATTAATTCAATAATACTTTAGATTTTGGGGGGATGCAATATGACGTATCCCCGCTGACAATTTTTGTCGTGATAAAATGGCAGGATACTAAAGTGACAGCGCCGCTGCATCCTCGCCGGCTTCGTTGCACTCCTTCGCCGTACGCAACGGTACGCCTCAGTCCTGGGCCTCGCTGGCGTGGCGCATCGACGCTCTCAGTGTGACACCGTATTTATGAACTGAAGTACTTAGTGTAGCGATTGCAAGGAAAGTAAAAGAAAAATTGACGAAGGGCTTGCAAAGGTCATGGGAAAATTGGGTAACTTGTCCGGAAACATGCCCGGGAAATATGTCTTGACATTATGTTTTAATATGTTGTAAGTTCCTGCTGAAATTGGTATGATTTTTTAATCTGAACAGACTTGCTGGAAAGGGAGGATGAATTATGGCAGAGAACGATGATGGAATTACCAAGCAGTTTCTTGATGCAGTTGAGTTTCGCGGTGTCAACAGAAGGGATTTCCTGAAATATTGCGGCGCCACAGCAGCTCTCCTCGGTTTGTCGGAGTTATATGCTCCAAAGATAGCTGCCGCAATAGAAAAAGCGTCAAAACGGCCTCCCGTTGTATGGTTGAATTTCGCTTCTGATTCCGGCTGTACCGAAGCGCTTATCAAAGCGACATATCCGAATGCAGCCGATCTGGTCCTAGATGTGCTTAGTATTGATTACAATGAAACAATAATGGCTGCAGCAGGTAAGCAGGTTGAAGAAATACTTGACAACTCAAGAAAAGAAGGAGGCTATATCCTTGTAATAGAAGGCGGTGTGCCTACCCGGAAAGGGTTCGGCACAATTGGCGGCAAGGAGATGATAGACGTTCTTAAAGAACATGCAGTCCCCGCTGTAGCGATTCTGGCAGTGGGCAGCTGCGCTACATTCGGCGGTGTGCCGGCAGCAGCCCCAAACCCTGCACAGATAATAGGCGTATCAGAGGCGCTTAAGAAAGTGGGAGTCAGCAAGCCAGTCGTCAACCTCGACCTCTGCCCCGTGAACGTGGAATTCCTTACCGCCGTAATAGTAAATTACCTGCTTCTCGGCAAACTGCCTGAACTGGACAGTTTCGGAAGGCCAAAAATGTTTTACGGCAGGCTGATTCATGACAATTGCGAGCGCAGGGCCCATTTCGACGCAGGCAGATTTGTGGAAAAGTTCGGATCGAAGGAAGAGGCCCTTGGATATTGTCTTTATAAGATGGGATGCAAGGGACCGATGACATATTCGGAATGTCCGAAGGTAAGATATAACAGCAGGGTCAGCTGGTGCATTGGCGCAGGTGGGCCATGCATAGGCTGTGCGGAACAGGGATGGCCCGATAAATTTGCGGGATTCTACAACAGGCTGCCGGATGTCAAAATGCCTGGTCTCGAAGCCACAGCCGATAAAATCGGCGCTGCTGCGGCAATTGTGACCGCAGCCGGCATCGCGGTCCATGCATTGGGATCTGCTTTAGCGGGAAGAATCAAGGGTAAAGATGAGGGAGGTGAAAAATAATGGCAAGAATAACGATTGATCCTATGACAAGGATAGAAGGGCATCTCAGGCTGGATGTGGAAATTGAAGGAGGCAAGGTAAAAGACGCCTGGACGTCAGGGACGCTTTTTAGAGGGTTTGAAATAATTCTGCAGGGAAGGGACCCGAGGGATGCATGGCACATTACACAGAGGATCTGCGGCGTGTGTCCCACATCTCATGGCCATACGTCTTCCATGAGCATGGATGACGCTTTTAAGGTGAAACCCCCTGCCAACGGAAGACTGATCAGAAATATTATTGAGGGCGCCCAGTTCGTCCATTCCCATATACTTTGGTTTTATCACCTTACGGCGCTTGATTATGTCGATGTCGTATCTGCGCTTAAGGCCCAGCCGAAGGAGGCGTCTCTGAAGAGGGTCCAGGAGAAACTAAAGTCCTTTGTAGAATCAAAGCAGCTCGGGCCCTTTGCAAACGCCTATTGGGGGCATCCTGCTTACAAACTGCCGCCTGATATCAATCTCCTTGCTGTTGCCCACTATCTCGAGGCCCTTGAGATGCAGGCAAAGGCCGCTGCGGTCAGCGCTATTTTTGGCGGAAGGATGCCTATGACTATGACCAGCCCTCCCGGAGGAGTGACCCACGTTCCGTCTGTTGAGAATATGAAAGATTACCTTTTCAGGGTAAAAGAGCTCCAGAACTGGATAGACAATGTGTTTATTGCTGATGTCCTTGCTGTGGCCCCTTATTACCTGGATTATGCAGGGGTCGCCAAAGGTTATGCTAATTTCCTTTCATGGGGAGTATTTGAGGATGCGTCTTTTGACCCGAAGAAGAGGCTTCTTCCCAGAGGGGCGATCTTTGCTGAAGACTTCCCAAAGGTGCATGACCCGAAACCGGAGGATGTAACAGAGCACACCTCTCGCAGCTGGTATAAGAACGCCAAACCGCTCAATCCTGCTGTTGGTGAAACAGATCCCGAATACACGGGTTATGACGAAAACAAGAAATATACCTGGGCAAAGGCCCCAAGACTGAAAGATAAGCCAATGGAAGTAGGCGCGCTCGCAAGAATGCTGGTGGCATATGCGTCCGGCCAGCCGACAGCTCAAAAGCTTATTGACAGTACTTTGACAGCTATCGGACATTCAGGCCAGCCCCAGGTGCTTTTAGGAGTGATCGGGAGGATTGCAGCAAGGGCGCTTGAGTGCAAGATGGTTGCCGATGCCATGACTCAGTGGGGCGTCGAAATTATCGAGAACATCAAAAAAGGCGACACTGATGTTTATACTTCTTACGAGATACCTGACAAGGCGCAAGGGATAGGTCTATGGGAGGCGCCGAGGGGCGCTTTGGGCCACTGGATAGATGTCGCAGGGAAGAAGATCAAGAACTACCAGTGCGTTGTGCCTACAACGTGGAATGTCTGCCCAAGGGATGACAATGGTTTAAGGGGTCCGATCGAGGAAGCTCTTATTGGAACGCCTGTGGCTGATGCCGAGAAACCTCTGGAGGTATTGCGGGTTGTGCATTCTTTCGACCCCTGCCTCGCATGTACAGTACATGTGATCCATCCTGAATCGAATCGTATAATGGAATTCAAGGTATCTTAAAGGGGGATGCCATGGAAAAGGAAATGAAATATGAATGGGACCTGACATTCAGGATCGAGCACTGGGTCAGGTTCATAGCAGTTGTGATACTGGTAGTCACAGGCTTTTATATTCACTGGCCGTTCATGCCCGGAGGTCCTGACAGTTTTATAATGGAATGGATGAGGTTCTTCCATTTTGTTTCAGCATATGCGCTTATGCTGGGACTTATAGTAAGGATATACCTGGCTTTCAACGAAAGGTTCTCCAGCGACTACATGGATTTCGGGATAGGGGAAAAATTTTTTGGTATTGGCGCCATGTTCGGTTATTACCTTTTCATAAAAGATTCCCACAAGGATTACGGGAAATACAACCCCCTTCAGGAACTGGAGTACATCTTAGTGGCCCTGATGATATGTTTTACGGCGTTGACAGGGGCCGCCCTTTATAAGGGTCATGCATTCGGGTTCATTAACACTGCCGTGGGCTTCAGGTGGGTCAATAACTTGCTCGGAGGCGAGTCGTATGTAAGGATATGGCATTTCCTTTCCATGTGGATCATCATAATACTCGTTATGGTGCATGTTTATATGACCGTGCTCAAAACTCTTGTCGACAGGGACAGGACCTTCACCTCAATTTTTACAGGTTATAAATTGAAGAAAAAATCTTCATGACGATTAAAAGCGAAATAGGGGGAGGCACGCCTCCCCCTAAAGTTTTAGTTCTCGGAGTTGGGAATCTCCTGCTTAAAGATGACGGGGTCGGTGTGCATGTAATTAATGCGCTCCGTAATACTCCGTTTCCTGAAAATGTTCAGCTGATCGATGCCGGCACCGTGAGCCACCAGCTGATCTCACTGTTTCATGAAATAGATTATCTCATTCTTGTTGACGCCGTAAATGCTAATGATGTGCCTGGATCCATCTACAGGTTCACCCCTGATGACATTAATTTTCATACAGGTGCAGGGTATAAGCTGTCGCTTCATGAGATGAATCTCATCGACATACTTCAAATGGCTGAGCTTACAGGCGCAAAGCCGGAAACGGTCATAATAGGTGTACAACCAAAGGATGTCTCGTCATGGTCTCTTGAATTAAGCGAGGAAGTAAAAGCCGTTGTCCCGAAGGTCATGGATTTGGTAGTCGAAGAATTAAAAAAGACAAATGCAATTCCTTCTCAGGGTCTGCCGGCTATGTGATTGAAAGGACATGGGACACAGGCCTCTTTTGCTTCCAGGCAGCAATTTGAAGCTGTGTTGGTTTTGGGTGTTTTATCCAGGGCCCGCGACGATTTCCGTGCCGATTCCTTCTTTTGTGAATATCTCAAGGAGCAGGCAATGAGGCATTCTGCCGTCTACAATATGCGTCTTATTTACGCCCGCATCAATGGCGCGGGTGCATGCCTGCACCTTCGGGAGCATGCCCCCCGAGATAGTTCCGTTGTCAATAAGCTTTTTTATCTCTTTCTTGCTGATCGTTGATATGACGCGGCCTCTTTTATCGCTTATTCCAGGCACATCGGTAAGGAGTATGAATTTTTCGGCTTTTAAAGAAGAAGCAATCGCGGATGCCACGTAATCGGCATTGATATTTAACGACTCTCCTTTGCTCCCCACTCCAATAGGTGAAATGACCGGAACAAAACCGCCCTTTTCTATGCAGTCGAGTATCATGGGATCGACTGAATCGACCTCTCCGACGAGTCCTATATCAATAATTTCTTCTCCGGCATCGATGGCCTTTTTAAGGAGTTTCTTTTTCCCTTTGATCAGCCCGCCGTCTTTACCGCTCAAGCCGACCGCCTTGCCTCCGTGGCTGTTGATCAGCGAGACTATTTCCTTATTGATAAGGCCGCCCAGCACCATTTCAACGATGTCCATGGTCTCCTGGTCTGTGACCCGCTGCCCCTGAATAAATGACGGCTCTTTACCCATCTTTTTCATGGTCTGGCTGATCCTGGGGCCGCCTCCATGGACGACAATAGGTTTGATGCCGATGAAATTCATAAGCACAATATCCTGTGCAAAGCTATTTTTTAGTTCGTCTTCAATCTGTGCAGCTCCGCCGTACTTGATCACGAAGGTCTTTCCGTAGAAATTGCGTATGAACGGCAACGCTTCAATCAGAATGTTTGCTTTTTCGATCAACTTTTCCATAATCATTATTATAAATCAGGCAATAGGCTATAGGCTATAGGTTTTCAGAATCCACCACCTAAAAACAGAGGACCACAGAAGACACGGAGTTTTTATCTGTGCTCTCAAGCCCTTGAGAAAAAGAGACAAAACTGAACTTTCACGAAAGAGTGCACAGATATGAAAGTCAGATCTGATGTTATGTCTTCTTAAATCCATGAGTTTCTCTGTGTCCTCCGTGTTTTGATGGTGCATTAGACGGGATTGTGAATTTATTCTGTCCTTCGCCCTTCGCCCTTAGCCTATAGCCTATTGCCTATTTTATATCTGTTGTTCAAATTTGGTTATAAGGACATTGTACCCTTCGTCGGCAAGAGTTTTGCCCAGTTCAGCTGCTTTGCTCCCGGCAGTGAATTTGCCGAGGCGTACTCTGTAATACTTCGAGCCGCCTATATCAGCTGTCATTATATAAACACCTGAATATTGCAGTTCCAACGCCTTTTTCAGACGCTTCGCATTCGATTCGTCCCTGAAAGAGGCAATCTGGATAGTGACGACCGCGCCGCTTACATCGTATTTTACATATTTCACATAGCGCAGATCTCTCCCTTCAGGCTCGATCATGACTGTGGCTGTTCCTTGTCCGATAAGGCCTATTTCCCTTGCTGAGGCATAGGAAAGATCAAGGTCCCGCCCGGCAACAAAGGGTCCCCGGTCATTGACTATGCATTCTACCTCTTTGTTGTTTCTCGGATTGATAACACGCAAGCGGGTACCGAAAGGATATTCCCTGTGCGCGCAGGTCAACGCATACATGTTGAACAACTCTCCGGATGATGTCGGCTTGCCGTTAAAGTCAGGACCGTACCAGGAGGCCAGAACAGTCCTCCTTTCTCCTTTAGTCTCCTGCAATTCAGGAGGCCGGAGTGTTTCTGCCGGCTTATACACCGGCTTTTCGGACAGGGTGTCGGGTGCGACGGCATACCTGCCTGCACATGAGGCAATAAAACAAAGGGAGACCGCAGAGAAATATAACCACAAGGTTTTTCTGACATCCCTTTGGTTGTCTTTTATCACCTATTGCCCATCACCTATTGCCTATTGCCTGGTTTTATAATATGTACCTGCTGAGGTCCTCGTCTTTTAGTACATCCGACAGCCTTTCCACCACATATTGTTTATCGATTATGATGGTTGTTCCTTTAATCTCAGGGGCACTGAACGACACCTCCTCGAGCACTTTTTCTAGCACCGTATGGAGCCTTCTGGCCCCGATGTTCTCAGTCTTCTCATTCACCAGTACAGCTATGTTCGATATCTCGTCGATTGAGGAGTCCCTGAATTCCAGTGTTACCCCTTCCGTTTCAAGAAGAGCTATGTATTGCTTGGTCAGTGCGTTATGCGGTTCGGTAAGTATCCTGACAAACTCTTCCTTGCCGAGCGATTCCAGTTCGACTCTTATGGGGAACCTCCCCTGCAGTTCGGGGATCAGGTCCGACGGCTTGGCGATGTGAAAGGCGCCTGCGGCAATGAAAAGAATGTGATCGGTCTTTACAGGGCCATGTTTGGTATTGACTGTGGAGCCCTCGACAACGGGCAGCAGGTCCCGCTGGACGCCTTCTCTCGATACTTCGGGTCCGCCGTGCCCCTGTGCCCTGCTTGCTATTTTATCTATCTCGTCCAGGAAAACGATCCCTGTCTGTTCTGTACGCTCGCGTGCTTCCGCTGTGACCTTTTCCATGTCAATAAGCTTATGGGCCTCATCCTGGATAAGCATTGCCTGGGCCTCCGAGACCCTGACTTTTTTCCGTTTCGATTTTTCAGGAAGAAAGCTGCCGAGCATCTCCTTCAAGTTGATCTCCAGTTCTTCAAGTCCTACATTGGATATGACCCCGAATGGCATCGTCTTTTCCTTTACTTCAACATCCACGTACCGGGAATCCAGTTTGCCCTCTTTAAGCTGGACCCTCAGGCGCTCGCGTGTTTCACTATGGCCCTCCTTTTCCTGCTCGTCAGGGGGGGTCCCGCGTGCTGCCCTCTGCTGTGGAAGAAGGAGATCGAGTACCCTGTCTTCAGCGAGCATCTTGGCCTTTTCCTGCACTTTCGCCATGTGTTCGGTCTTTACCATATTGAGCGCAATTTCCAGAAGGTCCCTTATGATAGATTCCACATCGCGGCCTACATATCCCACCTCTGTGAACTTTGAGGCCTCTATTTTGAGGAAGGGCGCATTGGCAAGTTTGGCGAGTCTCCGCGCTATCTCCGTCTTGCCCACGCCTGTAGGACCTATCATGATTATATTTTTGGGCAGCACCTCATCCCGGAGTTCAGGCGAAAGACGCTGCCTTCTCCATCTGTTCCTCAGTGCTATGGCTACCGATCTCTTTGCCTTGTCCTGCCCGATGATGTATTTGTCCAGTTCGGAAACTATTGTTCTGGGTATGAAATTATCCATTGAGTTCCTCGATTGATATATTTTTGTTGGTATAGATACATATATCCGCAGCGATATCCATTGCTTTCCGCGCTATCTCCGCAGGAGAGAGGCTGGTGTTTTCATAAAGGGCCCGAGCAGCAGACTGGCCGAAAGGACCCCCTGAGCCTATGGCTGCTACTCCTCCTTCGGGTTCGATTACGTCGCCCGTGCCGGAGATGATTAAAGTATGTTCTTCGTCTGCAACGAGGAGCAGCGCCTCAAGCCTTCGCAGTATTCTGTCAGTCCTCCAATCCTTTGCGAGTTCAACCGCAGCCCTTGATATATTCCCCCGGTATGACTCGATCTTTGCCTCGAACCTCTCAAAAAGTGTAAAGGCATCTGCGGTCGCGCCTGCAAACCCGGCCAGAATTTTATCATTATACATTTTTCTTATTTTTCTGGCATTATGTTTCAAAACTGTGTTGCCCATCGTCACCTGCCCGTCACTTGCGATGGCAACGTTATTGTTTCTCCTTACGCATAAAATCGTTGTCCCGTGAAACATAAATCCTCCTTTATAAAGCAGGCTATAGGCAATAGGTTATAGGCTATGGGCAACAGACAGAAATGGAAAGAGCCAAAGCAGAGACAAGGGTAGAGACTCTTTCTTTATCTGGTCTATTCTTTGCCTTTACCTGTATCATTCTTTGCCTATCGCCTATAGCCTATTGCCTATAGCCTGTTGTTATCATTTCCGAATGGATGCGCTTTATCATATACGTCTATTAAATGGCCGATATCCAGATGCGTGTACTTTTGAGTTGTCGAAAGAGATGAATGGCCGAGCATCTCCTGGATTGAGCGGAGATCGGCCCCGCCTATCAGCAGGTGAGTAGCAAAGGTATGCCGCAGAGTGTGAGGGCCTATCTGACCTTCAATTCCCATTGCACGGGCATGTTTTACAACTATACGCCTTATCTGCCGGTCGGTGAGCCGTCCTCCGTTCCTGTTAAGGAAAAAAGCCGCATCGGTCCGTGCAGCGGGCTTCTTTTTTTTTAAAAGCATTCGTTCGACAAAATAAGATTTCAGCGCATCTACGGCTTTATCTCCGACCGGCACAATCCGTTCTTTTTTCCCTTTCCCGCGTGCTTTGACAAGACCTTCTCTGAGGTTTATGTCATCGATAGTCAGGCCGGACACTTCGCTGACACGCAGGCCGCTGGAGTAGAGCAATTCAAGGATGGCCCTGTCCCTGACAGGAAGGAGTCCGATGCCCTCGGGGGCTTGTACAAGGTTGAATGCGTCGTCGACAGTCAGGAAGTTCGGCAGTTGCCTGGGCAGTTTCGGCGTGGGCACAAGTTTGGCCTGATTGATCTTGATATGCCCTTCCTGGTAAAGGTAGTTAAAAAACGATCTGAGTGTTGCCAGTTTCCGTGCAACAGTGGATTTTTCTTTGCCGCCAATTATGCTTTCTGAGATGAAGCCTCTTATGTCAATCATATCTACCTGCATCGGGTCAGCTGAGCAGTACTGTCTGAACTCTATCAAATCGTGTTCATACGCTCTGAGTGTATGGGTGGAAACGCCGCGTTCCACCTCCAGGTATTTTAGGAAGTTCTTTATATACGGTCCCAATCCGTAGTCGTCCATAACCTATAACCTATTGCCTATTGCCTATTGCCATTTCCGATTGAATTAATATACTCTGACCACTCTTTTAATGCAACCTCAGCCGCCATTTGCCGCCGGAGCTTTTTATCTTTTATCTCAGACTTATGAATGATCTCCGGAATAAGTCCGAAATTGATGTTGCTGGGCTGAAAGCCGGCGGGACCGGGACAGGTAATATGTGCTATCAACGATCCGTGAGCGGAAATTCTGGGCGGAAGGGTTGTTTCTTTGCCGAGCATCTTCCTCGAAGCATTGATGCCTGCTATCAGGCCCATTGCCGTAGATTCGATGTAGCCCTCGACGCCCGTGATTTGTCCAGCCAGGTAAAGACTGCCTTTCTCTTTAAGCGAAAGGTCCGCATTGAGGTGCAGAGGAGAATTAATAAAGGTGTTCCGATGCATGCTCCCCAACCGCAAAAAATCAGCGTGCTCAAGGCCCGGGACCATTGTGAACACTTCCTTCTGGTCCTGCCATTTCAGGCGTGTTTGAAAGCCGACCATGTTATATGCCGACCTCTCTTTGTTTTCAGCCCTCAGTTGTACAACAGCGTACGGAATCCTGCCTGTTTTCGGGTCGGGCAGTCCGACTGGTTTGAGAGGCCCGAACCTGAGAGTGTCTCTTCCCCTTTCTGCCATGACTTCAATCGGCATGCATCCCTCAAAGACCTTTGTGTCTTCAAAATCCTTTTTGTGCACTTTGTCCGCCGTTTGCAGTGCATCTAAAAACCTCCCGTATTCGTCTGCCGACATTGGGCAGTTCACATAATCATCTCCGCCTTTTCCGTAACGTGACGCAAGATATACCTTTGAGTAGTCGATGCTGCCGGCATCAACGATCGGTGCGATTGCATCATAAAAAAAGAGGTGGTCTCCTCCGACGAGCTCCCTGAGAGTATTGGCCATTGCGGCCGAAGTGAGAGGGCCTGTTGCCACAATAGCAAACGAACCGGGAATCTTTGTGACCTCCTCCCTGACGATGGTAATATTGCCGTGACTTGTTATTGCCTCGTTGATATAACCGGCAAATAATGTTCTGTCTACAGCCAGGGCTGACCCTGCGGGCACCTCAGATGCCTTTGCCGCACTCATTATAAGAGAACCGGCAAGCTCTAACTCCTTTTTCAAAAGTCCGGGACCTGTATTGATTTCCTTTGATCTGAGAGAATTGGAACAGACAAGCTCCGCCAGGAACGATGTCTTATGGGCCTCCGTCATCTTTTCGGGCCGCATCTCGAAGAGCAGGACATGGATGCCTCTTTGTGCAGCCTGCCATGCAGCCTCGCACCCCGCAAGCCCGCCGCCTATTATAATGAGTTTGTCCATAGCAACCTGTATTTTACCTCATCGGCATTGGTAATCAAAAGCCTCTGGAAAAGGCGAGGTGAGTAGTAAGTAGCAAGTATATCTTTGTTACTACTCACTACTCACTACTAATTATTCACTACTTACTGTCAGGCAGCAGCAGGGATTGTATCCACATACATGTCGAAAACACTTTTTTATTTTATAGCCGCGTCTGTCCTCCCCACGATATTAATTCCCTTCACTCTATTGAGCTCCTGCTGCATGGTGTCGACTTTCTTTGATAATTCGGCTATCGTGTCCTTTTGCTCCTGGACAACCCTGGTCAATACCGCGACTATATCCATCGGACTCAATCCTTTCCTGTCCTTTGTTGCCACAAGTCCGGGAACATCCTCTGCAATAAACCCGACATGTTTGTCCTCTTTGTCAGCCTTGTAATTAAATTTTACGGGGCTGAGCCCCTCCAAAACCTGGCTAGCCTCCTCCCTTGTCAGTGTTATAATGTTTTCCTTGTATTCCCTGCTTGAGGCGTTTGTCCAGACACCTCCGGTCGATACAAAGGCCCCGCTTCCCATTTGTAACGGATTGGTGGTTTCGGGGATGCCGCTGCCGGTATCGCCGCCGATGCCGACATTGCCGGATGAAAATATTACCATTCTTTCGAGTCTGGGAGACCCGGTTGCACGCGTTTCAAACGCAAATTTTGTCGGCACGCTGCCGGTTGAAACAGAGCCATCTACTTTGGCGGTCAGGCCGGCGGTATTCAGAAAGTTTGTCCCGTCATAACCGCTGAATACGAAAAAGCCCAGCCTGTCTCCGGTCTGAACGGCTGTCGGTGCTGCCTGCGTACCCCTGGCAAACCTGAAAATACCTCCACCACCCAATGCTACAGTAGTTGCTCCTGTTGCAGGTGAGGCGTAAGAATCCAGGGCCAACTCTGTATTGTTATCGTTTGAAGAACCGTATATCAGACTCCCGGCCGGACCATTAAAGGTATTGCTGTTGAGCCTTATAGTGCCATCGTCACCGGCCGCGAATTTTGTATCTGCTCCGGTGGCGTCAGTGACCACCAGCCTGTCAGTGCTGTGCGCAGGATAAGGGCCTGCAAAAATCACAAGAGCTATGGCGGCTATGTATAAAAATGAGGACCAGCTTGATTTCAATGTATCAGTGTTTGAGAAGGTATTGTTTATCATTGCTATTCTCCTTTGTCGTATTCTACTGAATTATTATGTTCTCGACAGTCACCGTCCCATTGCTGATTATTATTGTCCCGGAAATTACTGAATAATTTTGGATATTGTTTGAGATAGTGGTTGTAAAACTGCTGTCGAACCCGCCTATTACGACAACAGATACATCATTGGTGAAATCATCATTTTCCTGAAATGGACCTGCCTGAATCTGAAGGGTGTCCCCTGTCACAGCAGCTTTGTAGCCGCTTTGAATCGTGGAAAACGCTCCCGAGCTTCCTACCTGTATATTATTCAGGCCTGCCTGCGTCACACTGAATGTCTGCCCAGCTATAGTGATTGTCCCTGTCCTTGAGCTTGTCCCGGCGTTGGCGGACACACTGTAGCTTACCGTTCCGTTGCCTGTCCCGCTGCTGCCGGATATTATTGTTATGAACGATGCATTGCTGGTTGCCGTCCATGCGCAGCTGCTTGAAGAAGCTGTCACATTTACACTGCCCGTAGTAACTCCGAAACTCACTGTCTGGCTTGATGATGAGATAGAAAAACTGCAGGGTGCATTCACAGTCACCGTTCCTACCATTCCAAAACCGCAGTGGATCTGGCAATTGTATGGAAAGGTCCCGGCAGTGGTAAAGGTGAAGCTGAAGGTCTGCCCTGGTGATAAATTTCCGGAGTCCCAGATTCCATCCCGATTGCAGCCTGAGCCGCTGGTAACAGTGTGTACGTTTCCGCCATTATTGGTCCAGAGCACCGTATCACCGACATTAACGGTGAGGTCTTTAGGACTGAAAAAATCATCCCCCAGAGACACATTTACTGTCGCGCCATGGGAAAGGGAAGCGAAGAGAAAACAGAATATGATGGTTGTAGTGATCTTTACTAATAAATACTTTCTCATGACAAGCCTCCTTGGCATAAGGGCATACGAACTTTTAATTAAATAATAGCGCCTCAAGGGGTGTTGTCAATCTTTGCCTGCGGGTCTGGCTCGTTGTTAATTATCGAAGGGCTTTCAGCCTCGAAAGTTACTCCGCCACTTACTTAAACGTATTCAAAATATACTCCGCGATCTCATATGCATCCTTGTCAGTGACTGTTTTTTCATCATATTTAGCCATGCCGGGACCCGGATTTCTTATTTTGGCAACTATGTCCCCGGTCGTATTCACCCCATTTGACTCGCGGTCCTTCTTAGAAAGAGTCTTCTGGGGATTGACGGTATTGCCGCCATCATGATGACAGATGGCACAATACCGTTTAAAAAGTTCTTCTCCCTTCGTTTCCTGCCCTTTTGATATGCCAACTGTTCCAAATACGAGAGCTGTAATTGCCATGATTGGAAGTAGTATAAAAATCTTTTTCACCGCTTCTCTCCTCCTTTTCGATTAAATTCATGTTGCATGTTGTGCGCGAAATAGTTTTCCGGGATAAATATTCCAGGAAACTATAATTTAATCGTATCATATCGTTTTCCCTTGTCAACGACACGTACGTTCAGTGTTCATTTCGGACTGCTGAAGGACCATGAAATGACGGGGAAAGGACCAAGAAATGGGGGAATTGCTGAAAATAAAAACTTATTGAGCTTTTGTATTTTTTTTTATATTATATCAGGATGTCTGTAAAGCTTATCATATTCGATCTTGACGGCACTTTGATCGATTCCAGCGTTGATATCGCCAACGCGATCAATTATGCTATTAGGCCTTATGGGGTTCCGCTGTTGGCCGTGAAGGAAGTTATAAGCCTCGTCGGCGAAGGCATCTCAACGCTTATGGGAAAGCTTATAATAAAGGAAGGGATCGAAGCAGACACGGCTTTTTTGGTACAGCAGTTCCTCAACCATTATTCTGCCCACCTTACTGATAATACCACGGTATATCCCGGGGTAAGGGAGATTCTGGCGCAATTGGGAGCATACCGCAAGGTGGTAGTTTCCAATAAGCGCGAGTCCCTGTCGGTAAGAATACTCGAAGAACTGGGCCTTTCAGAGTACATGGATGTAATTGTTGGAAGCGACACTGTAAAGGAGAGGAAGCCTTCTCCCTTACCTGTGTGTCATGTTCTTTCCAAGCTTGGCATATCGCCTGACGCGGCAATAATTGTAGGCGACAGCAATTATGACATCGAGGCAGGCAAAGCAGCCGGAATAAAAACGGTAGCAGTGACTTACGGCTACAGGCCGCTGGAATTGTTGCAGGATGCTGACGATATAATAAACAGTATGCCGGAACTATTCGGCATTTTAAAAAAATATGAAGAGCAAAGCGGGAAAAGTACGCTGGACGCTCGACGCTGAACGCACGACGCGTTTAAGGAGGTTATCATAGATGGCATTTACTATTGCTTTTGCAGGAAAAGGAGGCACAGGCAAAACAAGCCTTGCAGGATTGGTGGTGAAATACCTGGTCGGTAAAAAGAAGGGGCCTGTCCTTGCGGTTGACGCTGACAGCAATGCATGCCTGAACGAGGCGCTGGGAGTTGCAGTGCATGCTACAATCGGCGGTCTAAGGGAAGAGTCTCTTCAGGCGGTCAGGGGAGGCGGCGACAGGCCGGGCGGAATGGCGATGGAGCAGCTTTTCGACTATCAGGTGCAGCAGTCGATTATCGAGGCTGAAGGGTTTGATCTTATGGTCATGGGGCGGCCCGAGGGTCCAGGCTGTTACTGCGCGGCAAATAATATAATAAGGAAGTACACGGACCTGCTCTCCGAGAAGTATCCATACGTTGTGATCGACAACGAAGCCGGTATGGAGCATTTAAGCAGGAGGACCACGCATAAAGTCGATGTGCTCATCATTGTCAGCGACCCCACGGTGAAGGGCGTGATAACTGCTCAGCGGATCAATAATCTGGTTGAGGAGCTGCAACTCGAGGTGGACCGGAGGGTATTGATTATCAACAGAATAATCGGATACGAGGGGGAAGAGCTTAAAGCGATGGCCGAGAAAGCAGGTGTTACCGTGGCGGGTCTGGTACCGCAGGATGAGGCAATTTTTAAATTTGACCTCGAAGGGAAGCCTGTATTCGAGCTTCCTGAAGAATCAAAATCTGTTCAGGCCCTGTTCGGTATTTTGACGTCATTAAAGATAGCTTAAAAAGCAGTCAACTGATAAAAAACAAACAATTGTTATGAGGAAGCAGGAGTAGAAAATTATAAAAAAAAATAATAGACATGTTTATTTGTGTTATGTTACCATTCGTAACATATTTTTATAGCGCCATTTCTTAAGGGAGGTTTTGCATGCTAATAATTGGTGAAAAGCTGAGCATCATAGCTAAAAGAGTGCGTGAAGCAATGATGAAATTCGACAAAGGGCCTATTCAGGAAATTGCAACGAGGCAATGGAAAGAAGGATCAGGCATGATTGATGCCAATATCGGCCCCGCGGAGGATGGCGGAGAAAAAATGATGGAGTGGATGGTAACAACCATCCAGGAAGTAGTTCCCCTTCCTGTTTGTCTTGACACAACGAATGCCAGTGCTATTGAGGCTGGGCTGAAGGTCCACAACAACGAATGGGGCAGGCCGCTGATCAATTCTACTTCCAACGATCCTGAAAGATTTCCTATCATGGAGATCGCAGCAAAATACAATTCGCAATTAATCGCACTTACTGTCGGCAAAGGAGGCCTTCCGGCTGATGCTGAGGAAAGAGCGGGCATTGCAGCAGAGATAATGGCAAGGGCAATGGAATACGGCATGCCGGTTGAAGACCTGTATCTTGACCCGCTCGTCCTGCAGATTGCTACTACGCAGGACCAGGCGTTAAAAGTGATTAAAAGCGTCAAGATGTTTCAGGAATTGAATGATCCTCCAATGAAGACAGTTGTTGGATTAAGTAATATATCCAATGGCATGCCGAAAGCGCTCAGGCCGGTAATGAATAAATATTTATTCGCGTTATTGATGTATGAAGGACTGAATGCTGCAATCGCCGATGCTCATGAGGTGGTTGAAACTGCAAAGACGATAGATATAATAATGGGCAGGACCCTTTATGCCCATTCGTATTTGGAGATGTAAATACTGTCAACGGTCGATAAGAGAAACTACCGGCGGTCGACTAAAAAATGGAGGTATATATGGCATTTACGGCGCCAAACGAGACTTATTCTGGTAAGGTTTATCAGGTTGAAGCAGGTACGGATAAGACGATTGTTATTGGTGGAGAGAATGTGCTTCCTTTTAATTCATTTGAAGGGAATATGCCCAACAGACCCGTTATAGCTTATGAGATTCAGGATGTCCCTCCGGATGATTGGCCCGATACTCTGAAAAAAGTGTATGAAGGAGTTTCAGGTGATCCTGTTACATGGGCAAAATATTGCCAGGACAAACTGAATGCAAAGGCGATCGCACTCAGGCTTATAGGGACCCATCCCGACAGACAAAACCGCTCTGCCCAGGATGCTGCAAAGACAGTGAAGGATGTTCTTGCCGCAATAAAAGTCCCTTTAATAATCCTCGGCAGCAACCATGTTGAGAAAGATACCGCGATATTGGTCGCAGCGGCTGAAGCGGCCAAGGACAAGAATTGCTTTATAGGGAAGGCCCTGGAAGAAAACTATAAAACAATAGTTGCAGCCTGCATGGCCAACAATCATAAACTCATAGCCATGTCTCAGCTCGATATCAATCTTTCCAAGCAGCTCAATATCCTTATAACGCAAATGGGTTTTGACAAGGAGAGGCTCGTAACTGATCCTATGTGCTCGGCGCTCGGATATGGGCTGGATTATACTTATTCCGTGATGGAGAGAATCAGGCTTGCTGCCTTGACCCAGAATGACCTCACGATGCAGACGCCCATGCTTGGCGATATCGGAATGTATGCCTGGAAGGTAAAAGAGTCTACCGCTTCTGAAGCCGAACTGCCTGTCGGCGGCGCTCTTGAGCCTAGAGGAATAGCTTGGGAAACCCTGACAGCCGGCGCCCTGATGATTGCCGGAGCAGGGCTTTTGATCATGAGGCATCCTGAGGCAGTTAACGCAGTAGAAAAATTTATAGATGAATTAATATAAGGGAGGGTAAAATGGCGTTATCCGGCGTTGAGATATTTAAGTTGCTGCCAAAGACGAATTGCAAAAAGTGCGGACATCCGACATGTCTTGCTTTTGCAATGAAACTGGCCCAGAGACAGGCCTCTCTCGATTTGTGCCCCGATGTCTCGGAAGATGCTAAAAAGGTCCTCGGTGAGGCTTCCGCTCCTCCCATAAGACCCGTTAAACTTGGAGTCGGAGACAAAGCTGTAAAAATGGGCGAAGAAACTGTTCTGTTCAGGCATGACAAGAGGTTTGTTAACCCATGTGCTATTGCTGTGGAAGTAAAGGATTCGATGTCCGACACTGAAATAAACGGCATTGTAGAGCAAGTCCTCAATTCCGAGATGGACAGAGTAGGTCAGAAGCTCAGGGTCGACGCGATATTTGTAAATAATATATCAGGTGATGCAGGAAAATTTGAAGGTGTTGTAAAGGCCATCGCAGCTAAAGCCCCCGAAGTGCCTTTGATACTTTCTACGACAAATCCGGCTGCAGCAGAGGCGGCTGTCAAGGCTGTAGCTGACAAGAAGCCGGTCCTTTACGGAGCAAACGATTCCAACGCCGAGCAGATGGCGAATATTGCAAAGACCCATAAGGTCCCTCTCGGAGTAGTTGCCAAAGGTCTCGACGCGCTGAGTGCCCTTACCGAAAAGATCAAAGGGCTCGGTGTTGAGGATATGGTAATTGACTCTGGAGCACGCACTGCCAAAGAGATGCTGCGGGACAATACCTATATCAGAAGGGCCGCTGTAAAGAAAGGCAATAAGTCGGTAGGATACCCTGTAATCAGTTTTGCACAAAGAGATGATGTCATGCTGGAAACTCTTGTTTCAGCCCTCGGAATTGCAAAATATTCGGCTATCGTTGTTGTGAGCAGCATCGAGAAGTGGAAGAATCTTGCGCTTTTTACCCTGAGACAGAACATCTATACTGACCCGCAGGTCCCACTGCAGGTTGAACAGAAGATTTATAAAATCGCCGATCCGTCTGCAGATGCGCCGTTGCTGATAACCTCAAACTTCTCGCTTACGTACTTTATTGTCTCAGGGGAGATCGAGGGCAGCAAGGTCCCGGTAAGGCTTGCTGTAATGGATACCGAAGGCCTGTCAGTGCTTACAGGGTGGGCTGCCGGCAAATTCACGGCTACCAAAATAGCCCAATTTATAAAAGACAGCGGTGTTGAGAACGAGATAAGCCATAAAGAGCTAATTATTCCAGGGTATGTGGCAATACTGAGCGGCGCGCTTGAAGATAAGCTCCCCGGCTGGAAAATAAGTGTCGGCCCGAGGGAAGCTAACGGGCTGGGTGTTTTTTTAAGGTCGCGTTAAATAGAGTAAAAGGGGTTTTCCAATTCGAATAAACTAATGTCAGGAGGTTTGAGAGATGTCTAAGATAATTGCAACAGCGGTTATGAGGGGCGCACGTTCTCTTGTGGAACGGGCGGAAGAAATGCTTAAAAAGACAATAGCTGAAAAAGGAAAGGATTATGCCTTTGAGTTTCCGGACACTGCCTTCCAGCTTCCCATGATACTTGCAATGACCACTTTCAAGGTGAAAACCCTTGGAGATATGGAGGTTGGACTTCGTTACGCGCAGGAACTGCTTCACGAAGAGCCGACAGATAAACTCTGGCTACCCTATCTCGGGGAGACGCTTGATTGCGGCATGGCTACGTTATTTGCAGAAGAGATAATCCTTGCGCTCAGGTATGTCAACGGTCTCGAGCCGTGCAAGGACCCTGAAACGGGCTATGTGTATAATGGGTTTATAGGTGATACCATCCAGAGAAACCTGGGCATCCAGCTCGTTGATGGTACGATGCCGGGATTTGCATGTATCCTCGGAGCGGCCCCGACAGATGATATTGCTGTGAATATAGCAAGAGAGCTTCAGGAGAAGAATATCCTCACGTTCCTCGCAGGCCATTCAAATGGCGACAGCATGACGAAGCAGCTCCTCAGAAAGAACATAGAGCTTGGCTGGGATGCCAGAATTGTGCCATTGGGCCCCGATACGGAGCATATCCTGTATGCTGCTGATTGGGCCATAAGGGCTTCTCTTATATTCGGCGGCAAAAAGCCGGGAGATTATAAAGGGCATCTCTTATACCAGAAAGACAGGGTCTTCGCATTTGCAATAGCCCTCGGTCCGATGGATGACATCAAGTGGGCAACCGGGGCCGGCGCGATAAATATGGGCTTCCCCGCTGTCTGTGACACGGATGTGCCTGTTATTCTCCCGACAGGTGTGTGTACATATGAACATGTTGATAAGGAATTCGACCATACCAAGATCGTACAGAAGGCGATTGAAGTAAGGGGACTTAAGATCACCGTTGAGAAACCTCCGATTCCGGTTGCATACGGGCCTGCATTCGAGGGGGAGAGGATAAGGAAGGAAGATACCTTTATAGAATTCGGCGGTCAGAAGACGACTGCATTTGAATGGGTAAGAATGAGGGAAATGGAAGATATAGAGGACAACAGGGTCATCATAAAACCCGATAACTGGAAGGAGCTGTTTGAAAAGGGCGGCAGGTATCCTCTCGGTATTGTCATAGAAGCGGCCGGGCGTAAGATGCAAAAGGATTTTGAGTCTGTCCTGGAACGAAAGATACATAGCGACATTAATGAAGCACAGGGCATTTGGCATATGGGGCAGAGAGACGTTAACTGGGTAAGGATAAGCAACGCTGCCAAGCAGGCTGGTTTCACTTTGGAGCATCTTGGCATTATTCATAACACAATGGCCCATCACAGGTTTAAGTCCATTGTGGACAAGGTGCAAGTCACCCTGTACCTTGATGATAAGGACGTCAAGGAAAAGCTGGGAGAGGCAAGGGCCGCATATGCAGAGCGCGATGCAAGGCTGGGAGGCCTTACTGACGAATCGGTGGAAGATTTTTATTCATGCCTTCTCTGCCAGTCTTTTGCCCCGAGCCATCTTTGCGTAGTTTCTCCTGAAAGGCTTGGACTTTGCGGAGCATTTAACTGGCTGGACTGCAAGGCGGCAAAAGAGATAGACCCCACAGGCGGAAACCAGCCTATCAGGAAAGAGGAAGTTCTTGATGCTAAATTAGGGCGTTTTAAGGGCGTTGATGATTATGTCAAACAGGCAACCGGCGGCGCCGTTGAAACCGTAAACATGTACACCATAATGGAAAATCCGATGACCTCCTGCGGATGTTTCGAGTGCATAGTCGGAATCATCCCTGAAACAAACGGAATAATGATTGTGCACAGAGGGCATCAGGGAATGACCCCGGTCGGCATGAAGTTTTCGACATTCGCCGGCTCGGTAGGCGGGGGCGCTCAAACCCCGGGATTTATGGGAGTAGGCGTGAATTTTATCACAAGCAAAAAATTCCTCTACGGAGACGGCGGAATAAAAAGAATAGTCTGGATGCCGAAAGACCTTAAGGAGAGGATTGCAGATGCTTTCAAAAAGAGGGCTGCTGAAGAGGGGGTTCCGGACCTGCTCGATAAGATAGCTGACGAAACTATCTGCGAGGATTCAGAAAAACTTCTGGAACATCTTACGGCAGTAGGGCATCCGGCGCTGGAAATGCCCTCCATGTTATAGTATAAATATGTTTTATCAGGAATAGATTAAAACTACGGAGGCAAAAAATGGAGAAAAAGGAAGAAAAAAAAGTAGTCGCAAAAATAAGACCCGCGAATCCTGATGCGGATAGAATACTGAAATGGGCGGAAGAAGAGGGCATCGAGACCTGTTTTGACAGGTCGGAAAAAATGAAGCCCTGTCCGATTGGGCATTCCGGCGCCTGCTGCAAGAACTGCAGCATGGGACCCTGCAGGTTGACCGCCAAGGAAGACGCCAAGGGCATCTGCGGAGCAAATAACGACACCGTCGCTGCGAGGAACCTTGTCAGGATGATTGCTGCCGGCGCATCGGCGCACTCGGACCACGGACTGGATATGGCTATGCTGCTCCTTGCAGTTGCCGAGGGGCATACCAGCGATTTTGCAATCAAGGACACAAGGAAGCTTTATAAAGTTGCAGGTTTGTTGGGTGTCGAATTCGAAGGACGGCCTGCCAATGACGTGGCGAAAGATGTAGCCCACAAGATGATTGAAGACTTTACACGCCAGACCGGAGAAATGAATTATGTAGTAAGGGCGCCGAAGAAGACCGCCGAGAGATGGAGGAAATGGGGTGTTGTTCCGAGAGGCTTCCAGAGAGAGGTCATTGAGGCTATGCACAGGACCAATACTGGTGTTGACCTTGACCCCGATAGTCTTTTGCTGACGGGAATAAGGACAGCCCTTGCAGATGGCTGGATCGGCTCCATGATAGCAACGGATGTTACCGATATCCTTTACGGGACCCCTCAACCGCTTAGGGCACGGGCAAGCTTCGGTGTTTTTGAAAAAGATATGGTCAATATGGTAGTTCACGGCCACGAGCCGAATCTTGCGGAAAAATTTGTCGAGGTCTCCACCGAGCCTGAATTGGTGGCATACGCAAAATCCAAGGGCGCAAAAGGGATCAACCTTACAGGTATGTGCTGTACGGCAAATGAAATACTTGTAAGACATGGTATTGCGACTATGGGCGGATTTACCAACCAGGAACTTGCGATCATGACAGGCATGGTCGATGCCATGACAGTTGACGTTCAGTGCATAATGCCGGCAATTGTCGATGTGTCCAAGAAATTCCATACCAAAGTAATCACAACCTCGCCCAAGGCATATATCCAGGGTGCTATAGCGATGCCGATGGTCGATGAAACAAAGGCAAAACAGCTTGCCCGCGACATCATGAAGGTTGCGATAGACAATTTCCCGAACAGGACCACGAAAGGCTTTCGTGAGAAGATGGAAATGTTCGATATGGTCACCGGCTTCTCACACGAGTACATCGAGTACATGCTCGGCGGAAAGTTTAGGCATTCCTTCAGGCCTCTTAATGACGCCATTATGTCCGGAAGGATTCGCGGTATCGCTGGCGTTGTCGGATGCGACAACACCAGGTTCCCTGCAACCGGCAACCATAAATGGCTTGTGACCGAACTTATCAAGAGGGATGTCCTTGTGGTAACAACCGGCTGCGGTTCTCACGCATGCGGGCTTGGGGGATACCTGACGCCTGAGTTCGCGATGGAGCACGCCGGTCCCGGTCTAAAGCAGATCTGCGAAACAACCGGCATGCCTCCTATTCTGGCGCTCGGTTCCTGCGTAGACAATTCGAGGATACTAACTATCGCCAGTGCGATGGCGGCAGAGGGCGGACTCTCCGATGAAATCGGCGGCATGCCTGCAGTCGGCATTGCGCCTGAGTGGATGTCGGAGAAGGCGGTCGCTATTGCAACCTATGCTGCTGCTTCCGGGATCCCGGTCATCTTCGGAGGCGACAATATCTTCTCTGCGGGCAAGGGAGTTACAGACATGATGACCAATCAATGGATGGAAAGATTCAAGGGCTGCTTTGTCTTTGAACCGGCCATTGACAAGATCCTTAACATGACAATTGACTTTATCGATAATGCAAGGGCTGAACTCAAGTTGAAGAAGTACGATGCCGGCAAGTTCGACACCGAGCGTGTTCTTATGGATATGGCGGCACGCCGTGACATTGAAAAGGGCGCAAAGCCGCATATGGGATTTTAAGCTCAACAAACAAAATAAAAACCCCTGCCTGGTTACAGGCAGGGGTTTTTATTTTCTTGACCTTGGCCTTTTGACGATTACCAGGTTGCTTCGCCTTTTAAAAACTTATGCATATCAGCTGCGGCGCGCTTGCCTGCGCCCATTGCGCTGATAACGGTCGCTGCTCCGGTAACTACGTCTCCCCCGGCCCATACGCGCTGCTTCCTTGTCCTTCCGCTTTCGGGATCCGCAACTGCAGTGCCGTGCTTCGTCCTTTCGAGACCGTCGGCATCAACGAAGACGATAGGGTTTGGACTGGTGCCGAGCGCAAAGATTACGGTATCCATTTCCATCTCGAATTCCGAGCCTGTTATCGGGACCGGCTTGCTCCTGCCGCTATCATCAGGCTCTCCGAGTTTCATGCGTATGCAACGTATCTTTGACACCTTGCCTGACTCGTCACCTATTATCTCGACAGGGTTGGTCAGGAGATCGCAAATAATGCCTTCCTCTATTGCATGATGGAACTCTTCGGCACGGGCCGGCACCTCTTCTTTAGACCTGCGGTATATAATGTGCACTTCGCCGGGCTCGGTGCCTGTCTGCTTCGCCTGGACTGCCTGCATGCGTTGACTGCACCTTGCAGAATCCATAGCAACATTGCCACCGCCGATTACCGCCACTTTTTTCCCGAGTTTAACGGGCGTACTGTAATTAGGAAAGAGGTATCCCTTCATAAGGTTTACGCGTGTGAGAAACTCATTTGCGGACATAACGCCGTTAAGGTTTATGCCGGGGATGCGCATAAATGAAGGCAACCCGGCGCCGGTCCCCAGGAATACCGCATCATATTGTTCAAGCAGTTCATTCAGTGAAATAGAACGGCCTACTATATGATCGTTTCTGACGTCTATACCAAGACACTCAACAGCATAGTTGATTTCTCCGAAAACAACTTTCTTGGGCAGCCTGAACTCGGGGATGCCGTAAACAAGAACGCCGCCCGGACCGTGGAGCGACTCGAACATAGTTACTTTATGTCCCTCTCTTGCAAGGTCAACTGCACAGGTCAATCCCGCAGGACCGGTCCCTACTATGGCGATTTTCTTGCCGGTTGCAGGCGCGGCAGTCAGCGGGCATGTGCGATGGGCAAGCTCGTAATCGCCCACGAAACGCTCCAGACGGCCTATGGCAACAGCCTTGCCTTTCTTGGTCAGAATGCACTTGCCCTCGCACTGCACTTCCTGCGGGCAGACCCTTCCGCAGATTGCAGGCAGGTTGTTTTTTACTTTCATTTCTTCAACAGCCTTGGGCAGGTTGCCTTCGCGCACTGCAAGGATAAATTCTGGAATACGCACGCCGACAGGGCATCCAACCGTACAACCCGGCTTCTTGCACTGCAGGCAGCGCTCAGCTTCCTGGCGTGCAGTTGCTTCATCATAACCCAGGGCCACCTCCTCGAAATTAGCACTGCGTATTTTCGGATCCTGTTCCGGCATAGGCTGCCTCGGTATTGTCATTCTCTCTTTAGGTTCTAACTTCGCCATCTATTTTCCTCCCTCAGCTATTGCTTTATCGAGCTTGCATTTATGCTCCTTCCAGTGTTCTACTGCTGCTTTCTCTTCATCACGATAGTAAGACAGTCTGGACATAAGACTGCTCCAATCGACCTTGTGGCCGTCGAATTCAGGGCCGTCTACGCAAACGAACTTTGCGCCCTCATCCAGGAGCACCCGGCATCCGCCGCACATGCCGGTGCCGTCAATCATGATCGTATTCAGGCTGACGATCGTCGGCACATTAAAGGGCTTGGTGGTCAATGATACGAACTTCATCATGATCGCAGGACCTATTGCCCATACTTTTGCGATATTTTCTTTTTTCGATTCAAGGATTTCTTTGAGTGGATCGGTGATCAGACCTTTCCGTCCATGGGAACCGTCATCAGTGCATACATGTATTTCATCGGACACAGCGCGCATCTTGTCTTCCCAGAACAACAAGTCTTTGTTCCTGGCAGCTATTATGGATATGACTTTATTGCCCGCCTGCTTAAGAGCTCGGGCAATTGGATATATGGGAGCAATTCCCACACCTCCGCCCGTGCAGATAACTGTGCCGAAATTTTCGATTTCAGTCGGATGGCCAAGAGGTCCGGCAAATGAGGCAACAGAGTCTCCAGCATTGAGTGTGCCCAAATGCATTGTAGATTGTCCAACTTCCTGAAATATAAGAGTAATTGTTCCTGCCTTCGAGTCGTAATCTGCTATGGTCAGGGGAATGCGCTCTCCCTGTTCATCGATGCGCACAATTGTAAATTGGCCCGCTTTCGCCCTTTGCGCAATATGAGGGGCCTCGATAACCATGAGCTTAGTCACATCACTCAATACTTGCTTCTCCAGAATTTTATACATTGCTTGACTCCTCGCAGATATTTTTACATCGATTTTTAAAAATTTTCTCGCTAATCTAATATAACATAAGATTTTTCACACAGTCTATAGAGGGTCATGCATGCCTATACACTGCACTTCAGGCTTGAGTGTGACCCCTAATTTTTCCCGTACTTGCTCTTTTATCTGTCGCGCAAATTCGATGACCTCGACCGCTGTCGCATTTCCATAGTTTAAGAGGACCAGTGCGTGCCGGGGTGATATGCCTACGTTGCCGCTGCGATAGCCTCTTATAAAACCCGCTATTTGAATCAGGCACGCGGCAGATATTTTTACCTCTCCTGAAGTCTGGGGCCAGTACCAGTTCTCGCATCCGCCCATGTCGTGAACTTTTTTTTCAATGCATTTAAAGAGATCACGGGACACTACGGGGTTTTTAAAGAAAGAGCCTGCGCTGTTGAGGCGCTCGTATCCGTCAAGGACCAGCAGTCCTTTCGAATTTCTTATTTCGAGCACTGCATCCCTCACCTGCACAGGGGTGGTGTTTTCTGTTGACGAAAAATACCGTTTCAGATCATGGTGGGTAACATGGCAACCCCCGGAGGCAGCAAGCCTGAAAGCAACACCTGTTATGATATAGCGCCCCGCCGCATCTGTATTGAAGATGCTTTTACGGTAACCAAACCCGCACTCATGGTTACGTAATATGACCGGAGAGCCAGTGCTTTTATAAATGGCGCGGACCTCTTCGACCACGTTTTCCGCACTCTGGCCATATGCGCCGATGTTCTGGACCGGTGCAGCGCCGACCGTGCCGGGAATGCCTGAAAGGCATTCGACACCTTGCCAGCTATGTTCAGTACAGAATTTCGTAAAGGCATCCCAATCATGCCCTGCGTTGGCTGTCACCAGCACGCTGTCGCCATTCCTGCAGCTCTCAAGCCCTGTTATCTTATTATGAATGACAAGGCCAGGGAAGCCCGCATCGCTTATAAGAAGGTTGCTGCCGCCGCCGAGCACAAAAAGATCGAGGCTACGGTCCTTTGCAAATTCCAGCGCCTCGATAATTTCATGTTCGTGTCTGACTTCGGTGTAATAGCGTGCGCCGCCGCCGATTTTAAATGTGGTCAATTCCCTGAGCGGATAATTTTCTTTAATAGTTATTACTGAAGCCTTCACAATTAAACTAGTATAACACCGTGGGTGTCATTTAGTGAGTAGTGAGTGGTAAGTAGTGAGTAGAAAAAATATAAAGGCAGCCATTCACTACTTACCACTCACCACTCACTACTCACTACTTACTACTTACTACTTACTGCTCGCGGTCCGATTGACACAATTTGCTCAAAGCTTTTAGAATAATGTACTTGCTATCAATTTTTTCCGGGGAAAAACAAATGAATAACAATAAGCATTTATTGAAACTCGGGCTTCCCAAGGGGAGCCTGCAGGAATCGACACTTAAATTGTTCAGAAAAGCGGGATACCATGTCAGCGTTTCCACTCGCTCGTATTATCCTCTTTTCGATGACTGTGAGATCACTTCCATGCTAATCAGGGCCCAGGAGATGGCGCGTTATGTTGAGGACGGCCACCTGGACTGCGGTTTGACCGGCCGGGATTGGGTGCTTGAGCAGAATGCCGATGTCGTTGAGGTCGCGGAATTACTATACGCAAAAGAGGGGTTCAGGCCGGTGCGCTGGGTAATCGCTGTCCCGGTGGATTCAAAGATAAAAACCATTAAAGACCTCGAGGGAAAGCGTGTTGCTACTGAACTGGTAGGCTTTACAAAGAGGTACCTGAAATCGAAAGGGATCAAGGCGGTTGTGGATTTTTCATGGGGCGCGACCGAAGTGAAGCCGCCGCACCTTGCGGATGCGATCGTAGAGCTTACGGAGACCGGCACTTCATTAAAAGCGAACAATCTGCGAATCATTGAGACCATGATTGAATCGACTACCAGGTTTATTGCCAATAAAAAGGCCTGGCAGGACAGGTGGAAGCGGCAAAAGATGGAGAACATAGCCCTGCTTTTGCAGGGAGCACTTGCTGCTGAAGAGAAGGTCGGGCTGAAAATGAACGTGAATGAAAAGACATTTAAAAAAGTATTGAGTCTGCTTTCAGCAATGCACTCTCCAACGGTTTCATCCCTTTCGGACACGGGCTGGTACGCCGTTGATGTGATCACTGATGAAAAAACGGTGCGGGACATTATCCCAAAGCTCAAGAGTGCGGGGGCCTCGGGTATTGTTGAGTACCCGTTAAACAAGGTCATCCCGTAATTGGACGATTCTACTAATGCTTACAGCATAAGGCTTCCCTTGTTTGAGGGGCCACTCGATCTTCTCCTCCATCTGATCAAGCATAACAAGATTGATATCTATGATATTCCTATTGCTCAGATAACCGGGCAGTACCTTGAGTATATTGAAATCATGAAAGAACTGAATCTGGAGATTGCCTCGGAATTTCTTGTCATGGCAGCGACACTTATCTATGTTAAATCGAGGATGCTGCTGCCGCCTGACGAGACCATCGAAGCAGAAGAACAGGAAGATCCGAGGGCCGGCCTCGTGCAGAAGCTGCTCGAGTACCAGGCATTCAAGGAGGCTTCCGCTACGCTGCGGGATAGGGAAAGTATCTGGACAAATGTCTTTTCACGTGAGCCTTTAAAGATTGACGATCTGCCGGCAGAGACCGGGCCGTATCTTTTCGAAGTAAATATTTTTGACCTTATGGGTGCGCTGCAAAAAATTCTGAAAAAAGCCCCGCCTGAAGCCATGAGCATATCACGGGAGACGTTGACCGTAAAGGACAAAATTGCATTTATCCTTGAAAAAATTGGGGGGGAGCATACCACACGCTTCGAAGCCCTTTTCAGCGAAGACAACTCACGTGTCGAGCTGATCGTCACCTTCCTGGCACTGCTTGAAATTATACGGCTCGGGCTTGCGCGCTCATATCAGGACCGCGACTTTGGGACTGTATGGATCATGAAGCAAACAGAAAATCATGTATCGGAAGATGTGCGATGATAAAGGCGGCAGAGCAGCTATATCTATAAGAAATACTTATAGAGTCCATATAAAGATAAAATAAGGTTTGACGATTAGAACGCAGAGTTATAGAATATGCTTAAAGTAAGTGGTGGAAAGGAGGGCTAATAGTAATGTTTGAAGGTTTGTTTCAGCCTATGCATATGCTGATCATCCTGGTTATAGCACTGGTAGTTTTTGGACCGGGCAAGCTTCCGGAACTGGGCGCCGGTCTTGGAAAAAGCATAAGAGAATTTAAAAAAGCTTTATCTGAGGCTGAGAAGCAGCCGATGATTGAGAGTAAAACGGCCGAAAATAAAAAAGCCGAGGAGACTGTAGCGGAAAATAAATCCGTATAACAGTTGTTGTCTGGTCTTTTGTAGTTTCTCCGAGTTGACGACGGTACCCGGAATAATTCCCCGCGATAAATCGCCTTTGCATCTGCTATAATTACCAAAGTGGCCGGCAGTAAGGGGGATATAAATTAAATGACCTTCTGTCCCTTTTGCCACTTGCTGCATACTGCTTACTAAAAGGAATGTGAAGGGGGAAGCGTTGGCTAAAAAAGGTGGGACATATAAGAGCGAGAAAAGGAAAAAGGAAGTAATGAAGCTGAAAAAACAGGAAGAGAAAAGGCAGAAACGTTTCAAAAAGGATGATACCACAGGTGAGAAGGATGAAAAGGGAGAGGTGATTTAGAGAGGTTTGTTCCATCAACTCAATTTTTTACAGGATTTTTCTCAACCCCGGAATATAACAACCTCGTCACTTTCTTTAACCATGTCATAAAAATCTTTCATGGTTGATAATGGACGCTGTTCAGCCCCTTGACAGATAGTAAGAGGTTGTCCCTCTGCTCCATCGTCAGTTGTTCCTTTCCCTTAGATCAGAGCAGAGTCTTTTGTGAAAGTGATGTATACTATAGGGTCATGGTTTCAATCGGAAACGTAACCTTTGCTTCTCCTCTTGTGCTTGCCCCTATGTCCGGCATAAGCGACCAGCCTTTCCGCATGATCAACAGGTCCTTCGGATGCGGACTCGCATTCACTGAAATGATAAGCTCCAGTTCCCTGGTCTACAAAAGCAAACGTACATTGAGAATGCTTTCTGCCTGCATGGATGACCGGCCTTTGGGCGTTCAGCTTCTTGGAGGCGATCCTGATATCATCAAAAGGGCGCTGGACATTACCTCTGAATATTCTTTCGATATCGTAGATTTTAACGCTGCGTGCCCGGCAAGCAAGGTAGTATCAAAGGGGAAAGGGGCTTGGCTGCTCAGGGAACCTGTGAAGTTCCAACAACTTCTGAAGGTAATCGTAGAAAACGCCGGAGTGCCTGTAACCGTCAAAATACGCTCGGGCTGGGATGAAACTTCCATCAACGCAGTAGAGATGGCCCTCCGCGCGCAGGATGCCGGGGTAAGCGGACTTTTTATACACGGCAGGACGAGGTCGCAAGGATACAGCGGAAGAGTTGCTTACCCCATAATAAAGAAAGTGAAAGAGTCCCTCCAAATACCTGTGATTGCAAGCGGTGATGCTCTGACCCCATATCTAGTCAAGAAACTGTTAGATGACTCAGGGTGCAATGGCGCAGCTATAGCAAGAGGCGCTCTCGGCAATCCATGGATATTCCGTGAGACTGGTGAGTATCTGAAGGGAGGAAAAGTACCTTTCAGTCCTGATGTTTATGAGATAACACGGACCATGAAAGAACATCTTAATTTGAATGTCGCATTCTACGGAGAGAAGAGCGGTGTCATGCAGTTCAGAAAATTCTTTGGATGGTATGCGAGGGGAATTGCGGCAAAAGGACTCAAAGGGAGGGCGTTTCGCGCAGGCACCTGTGATGAGATGTTGGGATTGATAGATGAACTGCAGATGCTTTAGTTGCCCTATTGAAAAACTTGAAAGAATAAACGATACTATTACTATAAATAAAGGAGGCATCCAATGGGTAAAGAAAAAGACAAGAAAAAAACAAACGAAAAGAAAAAACCACAGCACACTCTTAAAGAGAAAAGACAATTGAAAAAAGAAAAAACGACTCGCTAACAATAAGGAGCATTGTTCTGTCTCAATATGCGTCACGTGGTGACCACTGGCTTTAAGCCTGATGGCAGTGGCGACGCTGAAAAGAGTTGAGTTTTCTTACTGAATGTAAGCCCGATGCTAAGAAAATCAATCCCTTTTTATTGGTTATGCCGATAAGGTTTTTGGTCAATCGGTGAATGTATAGGCAAAATTCAAGGAGGGAAATATTCACCGGGCACGGTGGTAATTCAAGAAGTGCCAAATCTGAGCGTCTGAATGCACAAGTTATTTGTTCGCAGAACCTAAGTACTCCATTTCATAAATACGGTTACATTCGACCGCCGCTCTGCCCCAAAAGTCTCCGACTTCCGGGGACCCCGCATCCGCTCCGGCTTCGTTGCACTCCTTCGCCGTACGGAACGGTACGCCTCAGTCGCGAGCCTTGCCGCCGCGGCGCAGCGACGCTCTCGGTGTGACACCGTATTTATGAAAAGGAGTACTAAGGTGTTTTTTCCGGAGGTCTCCTTTCGGGAACATAAACGTGTTCGATTTTTCCCTCAGACCAGTCCTGTGAAACATAGAGACAGCAGTAACAACTGCCGAATTCCCCCAAATCAGGCTCACGGTATATACATGGACAGATTATATCTCTGTCCCGCTCATAATCGCTGGAAGCCAGCCTGCACGGGCATGACATGTATCCATATCGTTCTTTGTTCATCAGGAGTCCTTTTAGCAGATCAAAGACCAGGTTTTGGTCACTGTTGAAATGATACCCCCTGGCTTCCTGAGACTTTTTCAGCATCTCATACAGCTGCTCAACACTGTTCATAATCCGAGTGCCTCCCGGATCTCATTTTCCCTGAATCCGATGATAATTTTATCGCCGATTATTATGGTGGGAAAACTGCATATGGGGTTGATTTTTTTTACGTCCTCAAGGATTGCATGCCTCTCCTCTCCGGACAGCAGATCTACATCTGTAAACTCATATTTTACCGCACAATCCGACAGGAACTTTTTCGCAGCTTTGCAATGGCTGCACGTGCTGAGAGTATATATTTTTACCAGCAGAGGCATATCTGATTACCTTTCATGTGTTCATAAAGATTTTAGCACAAAATGCAACCGATTTGTGATCACGTGAAAAAGGGAGGGCCTGCGTAAGATCTACTGGTTTGCAATTTTGTCATTCCGGTGCTTAAGAGCACCTGCTTAGAGCACCTACTGTTGGCTTGTCCGGAATCTGGTAGTGAACAGTGAATAGTAAGTAGTAAGTAGTGAATGGCTGCCTTTATATTTTTTCTACTTACTATTCACTACTTACTATTCACTATTCATGACCCGTGATGATACAATTATAGGGGACCGTTTAAAATCAGTTTCTGCTCACTTCAAAGCGGCAATATCCCCTGTGAAGGATTGATGACATGAAATTGCAAGATAAAATATCATTTTGGTACGCGGGCAATGCGCATAAGTTCACCAAAGCCACGCTGGAAGATTCTGTACACAAAGCGTTTCTAAGTGCCCTGGAAAGGCTTGAAGCTAAAACACTCGATGTCTATTACACAGATATCGTCCGTCAGGGCGCAAGAAAGGCCTGGTCGGTGGATCTCTTCAATGACGAGATAAACCGGCAGTGCGGCCTAACCTGGACATGGACGATCATCACGCAGAAAATGGTAGAAGGAACACAACTCGACCTTGGGCCCTGGCTGATCGTTATCAACAACTGCAGCTTTTCCCTACCGGTTATAGAGAGTATAGTTAATACCTGGGCGATAGAAAAGGGATACAAGTTTAATGTCAGGATTAAAAAACAGCGCGGAGCGGGTAAATAACGGGCAAATGATAGAAGGGTGGATAGCTGGGAGAGCCGTTTTAGCCGTGGTTCAAAGAGCGGAAACAGCTCCCTCCCGGCTACCCACCACCGAAGTTTACCGGATCAAGGCCTGTCTTTACGGGCAGTTTTTTTGTGTTCTGTAGTGTGTGGGCCGCCCCTTTTCCCTTTAATCGCACTGTTTACTTTTCCGGCATCAAAACGCTCCGGCCGCGCTTTGCCCGCATTCTCCCGTGGAGGGCTGTAGCTTTGTTTGACAGCCTTTTTCACTCTCATCCTCAAACCCTGAAGAAGCTTGCCGTCAAGCGCTTTTATAGCTGCAGCGGCTTCGAAATCTTCCGGCATATCGACGAACCCGAAACCCTTCGACTTGCCCGTGGATGTGTCCATGACTATGTTGAGTGACGTTATCCTGCCGAACGGCTGGAAGAGCTCGTACAGTTCTTTCTCGTTAACTACCCTGGACAGATTGCGCACAAGTATATTCAATGTAGACTCCTTAACTAATTTCTCGCCCTGACGTGAACGTATAATGTAAAGTATACACTATTAAAGCTACTTGACATCGCCTGCATAAAGGCGCCTGCCTCTGGTGCTTTTGGCTGTGGTTAACTGCATTAGTTGGGTGTAAACTATTATTATGACAAAAGGTGAGGGCACACTTGGGGATAAATTAGTCAACCGTGCTGGACATCCCCTCTTCCGTTCGCATCGTCGGCCTTTTCCCCCTTGGCTATCCTGCCGAGGCAAAAATCGACGGTCCGGCAAGGAAGCCGTTGGCTGAAATATGCTTTAACGGTAAATGGGGCCGGTAATGACAAAGCAGGTGACATAAAGTCGGTAGCCGGGGCAGCCGGCGCGGGCTGCACCGGCATCCGCCGAAATCTGGTGTACCGATAGATGAAACGGTATTAAAGAAGGCCTATACTTTTATCAAGACATTCCCCTTTTCACTTCCTTCAAGCGACCGCCTACTGAAGGTTCAATTGAATATTTAATGCTGGACTTTATGCTAGGGCAACACATGGGGTCTTTAGAACCGTACTCCAATGTGGGCACAGTAATTAATATCTTTCCATCCTTAGAAAGATTAAGCTTAATTTTATTAAATTCAACGCCTCTTATGCCTTTGCCACCCACAGCCTTAACGTCTAAAAAGCTAAGTCTCTGCGGATGGCCCTCAGAATCCTCACTGAGGTTTGCAAATACAGCCATAAACTGCGTGTAATTATTCCCCAGAGCGAAACTCTCAATCGTAAACACTGCGACCGCGACTACCAATGTATGTTCTTCATTTTCACTATTCCCCATCTTTAATATAGCGATGCCTCGCGCTTTTTCATATTCTTCGGCATAGGGATCTTTCATTAGCTCTACCAGTTGAGATAGCTTGGCACTAAGCTCATTTTTAATAGATGCTTCATTCGCCACCCCAATGTTTGGCGTAATGACTAACAATAAAAGACTTGCTAAAAATAATTTTTTCATCAGCTTCCTTTCCGAAAGCGTGGACGGTTCCCCCGCGATGCCCTCCTTGTTTGTTTCAGTGTATAGAGGAGAAACTTAATCGCCCACTCTGGCCCCTGCAGATGCCATGCTCTCATTAGTATTGTTCGCGAAGAACGTCCAGGCCCTTTCCCTTGCTTCATCCATACTGCTGCTTGACTGCACCCTGGACGCCAAAGAGTGTCCGAATTTATAGTTCCGGGCGAAGTAGTGGGTAAATTCCTTCAGCCTGCCCAAGCAGTACACGGGGCGATAATTCGTGTTCAGACCTTCGAAAAAGGCCGCGTAAACCTCCGGCAGTGACACTGCCGGCTCCGTGATATCGCAGCCGAATACAGTCCGGGCAATTTCGACGAAGAGCCAGGGTCTTATAACCGACCCCCGTCCGAGCATCAATCCGTCGGCGCCGGATACTCTCAGGCATGTCTCCGCGTCCTCTGCGGAGAAAACTCCGCCATTGGCGATAACAGGTATTTTAACGCATTCCTTTATTTCGGCTATATATGCCCATCGCGGTCTTCTTGCGAAGGACTCATGTTTGAACCGGGCGTGCACCGTAAGCATATCAACGCCCTCACCTTCGAGCATGGAGCAGAACGAGTTTAATTTCCCGTTGTCTGCGTCGCTGCCGAGGCGGATTTTCGCGCTCAGGGGCAAGGTAGTGCGCTTTCTGGCCTCGGCCACGATGCGGCGAGCCTCATCCGGTTGTTCCATCAGCATGACGCCCGCGCCGAACTTGCTGACCGCCGGCGATGGGCAGCCCATGTTTAAATCAACAGCGTCAGCCTTCAATGCGTGAAGCGCATCAATGGCCCTGCCTATCTCTTTGTCACTGGAAGTAAGCAACTGGTAGGAAAGTGGGCTTTCCCTTTCGGTCCTGATCAGATACGGGGAGATGCGGGGATTTTCCCTGGGCAGTCTTCTTGCCGAGAGCATCTCGGTCGACAACAGGCCGACCCCGCCGAAGCCGATCATAATCTGCCGGAGGGCGCTGTGGGTAAGGCCCGCCATCGGAGCAAGGAGAAGCGGCGGATCGATCAGCAGATTGCGAATCCGTATTGCTTGCGGCTGTGCCCGCACGTTCGTTTCAGTTTCAGCTTTCACCGATATTAAAGGACACATTCCCTCTCTCCCTCTCTATTTCCCCGGACTTTCTCATATCTCCATTTTGATTAACGCTCCTACTCCGCACAATTGTATCATATTCGTAAAGTGTCGATGTCAGCAAGCAGCTTTGATAGGGTGAAATGCTTTTCAAGGGCTGGCAATATGGTATATTTCTTCAAAGGCCAAAGGATGGAGGAAAATTGAATGAGCGGCAAGAATGAGAGGTCATTTGGATTACCATGAAAATTGACAGCCTTGATCATCTCGTGCTGACAGTTAAAGACATCGAGGTCACCAGCGATTTCTATTCAAGGGCATTGGGCATGGAAATCGTGACGTTCGGCGACGGCCGCAGGGCCCTGTCCTTCGGATCGCAGAAAATCAACCTGCACCTACATGGAAACGAGTTCGAGCCAAAGGCTCAGCATCCAACGCCCGGATCTGCAGATTTATGTTTTATCACTTCAGTTCCCGTGTCCGAAGTGGTGACCCATCTTTCATCATGCAGGGTCGCCATAATCGAAGGACCAATTCAGCGTACGGGGGCCACAGGGCCAATTTTGTCAGTCTATTTCCGTGATCCAGACATGAATCTCATTGAGGTCTCGAATCTGTATCGGTCTGACCTGGATTCGAGAGGGACGCTCCAAGCGGACTAAAATGTAAAGATTTTACTGTTCAGGCGAGACTTTTGTTTGCGCATCGATTGTATTTAATATACGACTCGTTAAGCTTAATTACTTTTCGTTTAAAGTTCGGATGCTCAAATATCAATTCGCAATCTTCGACATGTCCGATGCCAGCCAGGACATAAGCCCCATTCTTATCAGGTATTACCTCTTGAGAACGGCGCAATAGCCTAGGACAGACTATTATTACAGTCGCTTTTAAAAATGTATTATCTGACCCGACCTTATGATCAACATCTTCATTGAGCCTATAAATTGTCCCACGAACGGTATATCGAATATTTTGATTGTCCGGTATTAGAAGCTAAAGACGGTGAGGACATAGCAATCACATGATAGCCATCAGGCGTTTCTATCGTTCTTTGTAGAAATAATCCAATAACATCTTCATCAATGGATGTTGAATGCCCGATTTCCCGTCCAAATCTGCATTAAAGAGCATTTGCGTATTATCTTCACTACCTTGTTTTAATTTCCAATTTAAGCCTCCGACAACAAACGGCACAGGCCTTTGAGCTTCTTCTAACCGATACACCTCGCCAAACGCCCTTTTCTTGTCTCTTCGCATCATAAAATCAGCCAGAGCGAAGGCATTCGATTCTGGATCGAAATACACATAGTCTTTAATATCGTCTATATCAAGGATTTTCTTGTTCTCAAACAGTCCGGCAAATTTCTTTATTTCTGAATATATCAATCCCAGTTCACCACCCGATGCGATTTTCAGATACTCCATCGCATCATTGGTAAAACGGATTCCATTTTCCTGCGCTATACGGGAAATCCAAGGGTTAATATCGTTGTCATAGAGAATAAGTGGCACGCGCTTCATATATTTCGCTTTATCTGTAATATCCGCCGCTGGCTGCTTTGCCTGATAAAACAGGAACAGTTTGGTAAATTCCGAAGGGTTGCTTATATACTTGTTTAAGGCAGTTATGGCATCTTTTCTTGTGCCGGTTGATTTATCCTTGGTATCATTCTCATCATCCTCTACAACCTCGGCTTTTTTTCTTCCAAATATCTTTTGTAAATTCCTTACGATGATTACCTTTTCCCCGGTGCCAAAAAAAGGCATTGAATTGGCATCGTCTATAACAAAAGACAAGGGATGTGTCATGTCGGGGTCGGTAAAGTCATACACGGTAAACAACATGTCATTACTGCCATACTTGCTTTTTAGCAGATTAAAGGTTTCATACAATAGAAATTCATCCTCACCGTAGAGAATATAAACACGGGAGGGGAAATTATGAGACAGCTCTCCGTAGAGACCTTTCATATCATGATTATAACATTTCAGCGGCAGACTCCTCTCCGACTGTCACAAAAACTTCCAGTAATCCGGTGAATAATCACTTGAGAACTGCTTTAAGCTGTCCCAACAAACCAGGCCACCTCTCAATATGTTAAACTCTAAAAGTCAACCGAACGTTGGGACATAACTGATGCGAAGTAATATATATTTATATCTGCAATCTCTTTCAGAAACAGAATTGTATCCACTGATCTCTGATCTTTTCCGTTCAATGGGTTATGAAAGAGTTACTATTACGCACGGAACCTTGGAATTTGGCAGAGATATTTGTTTTCTTGAAGTTGATCGCTTAGGCAGACAGATATGGCGAGGGGTACAGATAAAGGCGTCAACTGTAAGTGGTAGTTTGTCATCTGATGCTGGTATTAGAAACATCCTAAATCAGTGTCAGGCAGCTCTGGATACTCCGTATGTTACCTCAGAAGGCAAGGAAGTTCTCCTTTATGAAATTATCCTGATTTCAACACATCCTATAAGCGAGCATGCAAAATTAAGCGTTAAAGGGATGTTACAACAGTTAGGGTCCTCCTTTCACATAATTGATGGTCCCAAGCTTGCTGACATGATAGAAACATATTTGCCAAACCTCATTGAGTCGGGATTGCTCCGGACAGAAATGTAAGAACTTAATTGTGCGCGTTTTCTTGTAAACAGGTTAAAATGTAAGGACTTAATTGTTTTGGTAACAACTTAATTGTGCGCACATAGCTTAACTCCTTGAGTTTATTGGTGGTCCCAACGGGATTCGAACCCGTGTTTTAGCCTTGAGAGGGCCACGTCCTAGGCCTCTAGACGATGGGACCATTCTTTTGCGCAATTAACGAGCGGTGCAGCAACAGTAGCGTGCTGCACCGCTCAATTTTTTGGCTGGGGAGAGAGGATTCGAACCCCTATAAACAGCTCCAGAGGCTGCCGTCCTGCCGTTGGACGACTCCCCAAAGTTCAACTCTTAACTTTATAAAATATACAATATTATGCAACTAAGTCAATATTATTGCAACCGATTGGCAGCACTAAGGAAGGGATCGACAGGGGCAGGCTGTTTATCGGAGCGCTGAAACTACTCTCATAGCCAGAGACAATTCGTTATAGTAGCCCTGTCCATGCCCATTCCAGGCTGGGGCTCGACGTGACTCGCCCCTATTGGAGCAGACCCGTACATCGCTCCGATAAACAGCCTGCCCCTGTCGATCCAATATAATTAATTGCAGTAGAAGGGGAGCACCTATTTTTCGACGCGATGCGCGGGTCTACTGAAAAGGGGCGAGTTACGCTGAGCCCCTGCCGGGGACTGATTCGGATATCGCTGGTATGGACAATTGGGATTTTACCTCCGAGAGTAGAGTTTCAGGGCGTCGAAAAACAAGTGCTCCCCTTCTCATGCCTTCCAAAGTGAGTGGACGGGCATATGCAGTGTGCTATACTTTCTAATGCGTTTTATTGCCGACCTGCACATCCATTCAAAATACTCCCGTGCCACTAGCAAAGACCTGGAACCCGAATCACTCTGGAGATGGGCGCAGCTTAAAGGCATTACGGTCATGGGTACAGGGGATTTTACCCACCCATTATGGTTAAAGGAGCTGAAGGACAAACTTGAGCCCTGCGGCAACGGACTTTTCACGCTCAGGAGTGAACGGATGAATGGGCATACGAATGTGCCGGAATTGTGCAGGGCAGATGTTTTTTTCATGCTTACCTCAGAGATAAGCTGCATTTACAGTAAGAACGGGAGGGTGAGGAAGATTCATGCCATTGTACTGGTCCCTTCTTTGGATGATGCTGAAAGGATAAACAACGCGTTATCAAGGATAGGTAATCTCAAGGCTGATGGCAGGCCTATATTGGGGCTTGATGCAAAGTCGCTTCTCGATATAGTTATACACGAGTCTCCCGAAGGTATGCTGGTCCCTGCCCATGCCTGGACGCCTCATTTCTCTGTATTTGGCGCACATTCAGGGTTTGATTCCCTTGAGGAATGTTTCGAAGAATTGACCCCGCATATTCATGCTATCGAGACCGGACTTTCTTCAGACCCTTCTATGAACTGGCGTGTTTCAGCGCTTGATCCCATTACGCTCATATCCAACTCTGATGCCCACTCGTCAGCAAAGATAGGACGGGAGTCAAATGTTTTTGATGCTGAAGTTTCGTACCCGTCGATGATTAATGCGCTGAAGACGCGAAAAGGCTTTGCCGGGACCATCGAGTTTTTTCCTGAAGAGGGGAAATATCACAATGATGGTCACCGTGCATGCGGCGTGAGTCTTACCCCGGCAGAGACTGTCAAACATGCATACCACTGCCCTGTATGCGGCAAAAAAGTAACGGTGGGAGTGATGCACCGGGTAGAAGACCTGGCAGACAGAAAGGAGGGCTTCAGACCTGCGGGTTCGCCCACGTATCAATCCGTAATTCCTCTGCCCGAGATCATTTCTGAAGTGCTGAAGGTCGGCTCAGGCAGCAAAGCTGTCCAGGGGATGTATTTCGGTCTCCTCGAAAAACTCGGCAATGAGTTTGGCATCCTGATGAAAACAGGTCTGAAGGACATCGAAAGGGCGGGGTCGGAAAGACTGGGAGAGGCTATTGCCAAAGTCAGGGCAGGCGACATATGTATTGTGCCGGGCTATGACGGCGAGTTCGGCAAGATAAAATTAGGTCATGGGTAATAGGTGATGGGTGATAGGTTTGAGAAGAAGACGTTTTCCTTATTCCCATGACCAATAACCTATAACCCATGACCTGGTTTTAAAAAAGCAGGACGTTATCGTTCATTATTTCCTTTGCCAGAGTTATATACCCTTGAGCACCGGTTGAATTCGGGGAATAGAGCACCGCGGGTTTGCCGTGACTCGGAGATTCAGCGAGAATGACATTCCGGGGGATTACGGTTTCGTACACTTTTGATTTGAACACCCTCCGTACTTCGTCGGAAATCTGCCGGGAGAGCGCGAGGTGCCTGTTATACATGGTAAGCAATATGCCTTCGAGATCGAGGGTCTCGTTAAAACTCCCACGCACCCGCCAGAGCAGTTTTATGAGGAGGCTTAATCCTTCCACCGCAAAATACTCACACTGGACCGGGACAATGACTGACTCGGCTGCAACGAGGGCATTCAGCGTAAGAAGACCGAAGGAAGGGGGGCAGTCTATAAAGATGTACTGATAATTGTCTTTGAGCGGTTTTAAAATGTTTTTAAGTTTTTTTTCACGGTCAGTTTTTTCGAGGAGCTCCATTTCCGCCGCGAACAGGTCCATAGAGGTGGGCAGCAGGTGGAGATTGGGGATTAGGGTTTGCACAATGGCGTCCTGGACCTGGGCCCTCCCGACATAGACTTCATAGAGGTCCGCCTTTATCTGGTCTTTTTTAATGCCGAACCCGCTGGTAAGGTTGCCTTGAGGATCAGAATCGATGACGAGGATATTGACATCGGACAGGGCGAGTGATGATGAGAGATTGAGAGCGGTTGTTGTCTTGCCGACGCCGCCCTTTTGGTTAGTTATGGCGATTATTTTGCCCACGAAAAAATACTCAGGCCCGTGTATGGCCGCTGAATTCAGACCCTGTCAATCCCAGCTCCGGTTATTCAGTTCCGGTAGTTCAGGTTCCGAGTTTTGCAGGCGATACTTTCTCATTTTGTATCCTATCTGTCTCGGTGTAAGGCCAAGGATCCTTGCTGCCTTTGCCTGGATCCAGCCTGTCCTCTTAAGCGCATCCATGATTTTTGTCTTCTCTATGTTTTCGATTGCGGAAGGAAGAGCATCTTTCATCTGCACCGCATAGCGCGCCTTTATCAGTTGTTCCCTGATGTTCAGCGGGACATCGGAATGGCTTATGACTGCACCGCCTGACATCACCACCAGCCGCTCTATCGTGTTTTCGAGTTCCCTGACGTTACCGGGCCAGTCATAATGAAGAAATGAATTCAGGGCCTCTGGTGTCAGCACAACCGCCTTCTGGTTGTCCTGATTAAATTTCTTCAGGAAGTAATCCACAAGTGACGGGATATCCTCCCTCTTTTCCCGGAGGGCAGGGAGGAAGATCGGGACTACGTTGAGGCGGTAATAGAGGTCTTCCCTGAATCTGTTGCTCGCAACGAGTTCCTCAAGGTTCCTGCTGGTTGCCGCAATGAGCCGCACATCGACTTTGAATGTTTTTTCACCGCCCACCCGCTCGAATTCTTTTTCCTGCAGCACTCTCAGTATCTTCGGCTGTAGAGCGACCGGGAGGTCACCGATTTCATCAAGGAACAAGGTACCGCCGTTTGCCAGTTCAAACCGTCCTTTACGTGCAACCATAGCGCCGGTGAATGCCCCCTTCTCATGCCCGAACAATTCTGATTCGAGGAGTCCTTCCGGAATAGAAGCGCAGTTCAGCTTTATAAACGGGCCCTGTGCCTTGGGGCTCATATAGTGTATTGCTTTTGCCAACAGTTCCTTCCCTGTGCCGCTTTCACCGCGCAGCAGCACGTTTGCTTTTGATGGCGCAACTTTATGGATAGATTCAAAGACTTCCTGCATGCGGTCGGAATTGCCGATTATATTTCTTATCGTGTATTTACTTTTTAATTGCTGCTTGAGGTCTTCTTTCTCTTCAAGGAATGCCTCCCGTTCCTTTTCGATTTCCTGGTGCAGTCTTACTGATTGGGCTATCAGGGAGGCAATGATCTTCAGAAGTCTGACGTCCTCTTCAAACGACACCCCGGTTGATCCGAAAAGCCTGTCGACGCTGAGTACTCCCAGTACCTCGTTTTTGAACTTTATAGGGACACACAGGAAAGCGATATTTTCTTTGCGAATGATTTTCCGCGCCCCGGTGCGATTGAGAAAGAGCGGTTCATCACCGATATTGGGGATAACAATAGGGGAGCCATGTTTTGCGACCTGTCCGATAATGCCCTCGCCAAGCCGGTATCTGCCGCGCTTGATCTCTTCCTCCGACATGCCGTGAGCTGCTATTATGGATACTTCATTATTGCTCCGCAGCGCAACTGTTCCGCGATTCATGTCAAGGTATTCCGAGAGCATTCTCATAACGCCCCTGAGATTTGACCTCAGATTCAGCGAGGAGCCGAGAAGCTTGCTTATCTCGTACAGAGCAGTCATTTCTACAGTTTTATTGCCGATGCGGGCCATAAATGACAGTTTACTTAAAACACTACAAAAATGTAAAGATGCTTATTTTATTGTAGCAGCAGACAGTTTTGCCGGGTGTTAAGGTATAATAACCGAGTTTGGACCGGGACGTGATGGTCCGGAACTGCCGATAAGAGGTGAAAGAGCTATGGCAAACAAAAAAAATCTGTCAGCGGGGGGCGCTAACGCCCTTATTGCGCTGATAATGTTGGCGGGCATCTGGTGCAGCGCTGCTGCCGAGGCAGCCGACTGGAGGCCTTATGCCGGGGACCAGAACTTTTCCTACTTTTACGATGCCAGGTTGATCGATTATCCCTATAAAACAGTTTATAATGTCCTGAATCTGGAACTCTCCAAATTGAGCATTGTCAGTGTTTGGACAAAGCGCATAATAAGGGACAACAAGGGCCGTGAATGGCAGATACAGGAACAGAAGAAGCTGGGGTACACGACTAAGGGGTATGAGCGCTATGAATATACTGTGGCCCAGAAGGAATTGAACTGTTCTGAGAAAAAGTACCGTGTGTTTTCGGAAACAGATTACGGTAAAGATGGCGATGTGTTGAGTTCGTTTAAAAAGGATGCCAATTATGTAGAATGGAAACCGATACCTCCCGACTCGGATACCGAAGCGCTCCACCATGCCCTCTGCGAGAAATCAAAAGAGAAAAAAGCCGGCCAACGGGACTTGCAACGGGAAGCCAAATAATCCTCAGGGGGTCGGTTGCTGTCTCGTGATCTGTGGGGCCACGCCCTTCGGATCTTTTGTCGAGATGATCACTACTGTGCCATCCGATGTCATAATCAGCATCGCTTCTTTCTCGCTCTTCTTAAAAACCTTGCCGATGGTAAGAGTGCCTTCAGGCTCATACAGGTTTTTTGTTTTCAGCGTCTCTCCGTCAAGCCAGGCCATAACAAGCCTGCTTTTCTGGCGGACAAGATCGTTGACTGTATATATAGCTGTATCGGCTACAAAGTACATAAGGGAGTTGATCATCAGTTTTTCATTGTCCGCCTTGTTTCTTATCCGCATCAAAAGTTTTTTCTCATCCATCACAGCCACCTTTTCTATTTAACTTTTTGTTTGTCGATATCCTTTTTGGAGGCATCATCTTTTTCGGGAATGATCTCTATTTCATCGGGCTTGGTAAGCTCTTTTTTAAAACCTTTTATGGCTTTTCCCATTCCGGATGCTATTTCCGGCAACCTCTTCCCTCCAAAAAGGACAAGAACAATTGCCAGTATTACCAATGAATCCTGTAAGCTGAGCATAGTTACCTCCAAATTGCTTGTACCGGAGTCTTTTATCTCACCCGGTACGGTTTATTAGTGATGCCGCCAATCACTTTATTAACCCACATAATATCCTAAAAAATCAAACTTATTAATACGTGCCAAACGAGGCGAGGGATGCGCTCGCTATCCGTGAAGGCAAAGGTTTTGAGACTGGAAGAATCCTGAGTGGTATAATGAAGGCATGATCAGGTCAGCAAGGATTCTTGTTGTTTTTTTGTTGTATGTGGTAACAAGCTGCACAGTTGCTCCTTCAGAGGATGAAATAAAGAGGGCGATCACTTATTATTTTGACAAACAGGACTATAGAGTGGTTTATTTGAAGATAGGGAAAATTGAAGATATCCGCCTTGCAGAAAAGACCTACATGGGAACTCCTGGTTATGTAGTTGATATTACCAGCATTGTCCTGGAAGCCCAACGGGATAAAGGCTCTGATATCATGAAGGGCAAGCGCCTGACCTTTCCGGGTGCAAAAATAAGTATGAGGCAGGATATAGAGAACAAAAGCCTTTGGCATGTCTCAATTGTTTCAGGGATTGAGGTAAATTGATTTATCTCGGTGGCCATTTTCATGCAAAAACAAAATCAGTATGCTAATATGTAAGTGGAAATTGCAGAATTGCAGGGAATGGATTTCGCGAATCCGGAAACATCATGTCACCTGAGCTTAACAACATATTTGACTTATCGGCCATAGTGCTAATCGGCATAGGGGCTTTTCTCTGTTGGCGTAATAGGAACTCCTGTTCCGCAACAACGAAAGCAGACAGTGCGCCCGATGATCTGCACTCTGCCGAGTCGCAAACCGGGAAAGAAAAATACATTATTGTGGACTCTGAAACTACTGGGCTGTCCAAGGCAGATGATGCCGCACCGGAGGGTCTCAACAACTGACCGCTTAAGCATCGCTGGCATGTTGTCCCCTGCTTAGTCTTTCCGGCGCACATTGCCTGGGGAATGATGTTCCGCCTCTTCTGCCGCATCCGCTTCGGCCTTGGTCTTGTGCACGGTTTTATCCGGGTGGTTCGGCGGAGAGTAGATTGTATAGAGCTTCATCTGTGCCCGCTTCGATGTGTTGATTACGTTATGGTACGTCCCCGCCGGGATTACGACTGCATCCCCATCGCGTGCCAGATGTTCCTCTTTCCCGTTTAAGATAAACTTGGCCTCTCCCTTCTCGATACGAAAGAACTGATCGACATTCGGGTGGACCTCGTTGCCGATCTCCTCGCCTGGCCGCAGGCACATCACCACGAGCTGAGCATGCTTGCCGGTGAATAACACCTGACGGAAATAGGTGTTTTTCAGGGTCTGTTTTTCAATAGGTCCAACATATCCGGTCATTGTGTTGCCCTCCTTTTCAGGGCCTGCGCTCTCTTTTTTTTGCGTGGGCCCGGTTGAGCGGCAGGTTAGTCCCATTCCGCTTTAGGCGTGGGTCCAGATTCCTCCGGAGCAGGCTTACTTGATGATCGCAGCGCCTGCTTTACAAGCCACCTCGTCCTGCGAGCCCGTCCCGCCGGAACACCCAATCGCGCCGACTATCTTGCTCCCTTCCACGAGTGGGATCCCGCCTCGTGAAGCGATGACTCCATCAAGCGTTAGGATATAGTTCAGGTTGTTGAGCTGAATGCCGTTCTCGAATGTTTTTGTTTCGCGGCGGAAGTTCACCGCCGTGCGCGCCTTGTGCTCCGATATCTGGATCGAGGCAAGTTGCGCCCCATCCATGCGTTGGAAGGCGACGAGGTTGCCGCCGGAGTCCACTACGGCAACGTTCAACTTCCAGCCATGCTTCGTTGCTTCGGCCACGGTCGCAGCGATGGCAGACTCGGCGCGTTCAAGCGAAATCGGCGTTCCGTAAGGGACGTCGAAGGGCATCTTTTCCGGTACTGTATCGAGGGGATTCGGCGGCGCTGACTGTTCCGATCGGACCGGGCTGACTCCAAGTAAAGCGACGCAAAGCATGGCAATGGTCAAGACGGATTTTGGGGACATGTTGGTGCTCCTCCTTTTTTGGAGTTCCAGATAAACAAAAAGTGGTGCTTGCTTCCTCTCATATCTCAGCAGTTTGTGCAGTTTTAGACATACAGCTTAAGACTTTTACATCTACAACCTACGTCCTACTCCTTTACATCCTTTCGCCGAGTCCGAGAAGAGCAAGACCACCACTTTTGGTAAGCCCTCTTTAATTAATTTGTAAACCTATCTAAGGTGATTGTCAAGCATTGTTTCCAGCATTATTCCCTTGCCATTATTTTTTCCCAACCTTCGATGATTTCCTGTTGCTCTATGATATTATATATCGCACGTTAGTCTTGCGGAGTACTTTAGGAAATTAACTTATTGAATTAAAAGAAGAAAATAAATGGACGGTAAGGGATTCGAACCCTCGGCCCCCACGTTGCGAACGTGATGCTCTCCCAGCTGAGCTAACCGCCCAAGTGATTGTAAGTTAACCTGTTTTAAAAATCTCTGTCAAGCTGATTCGCGGCATGGCGCTGAAATCAGCTCGGCTTAGCACTAAAATCTTCGGCAGATTTGATGATTGCTTTTAAGACTGGACGAGCTGCATGTCGCCGTGGTAGCGCAGTATCCCGCAATATGCAGCTCATGATAGAGCGAGTTGAGTGCCAGGGTGATTCTGAGCGAAAACAAATTGTCGCACTACCGGTGGGTGTTTGTGTTTCATGAGTCAAGCGACTATACTAATTCCATATGGACTTGTATATCGGCAGGTATAAACTGGGGGATGTTCCGCTCATTGCCGGGGTGCTTACGGATTCCGATGTCTCCGGTCTTGGTCCCGGGGGCATGGACAGCGCGGACATTATCGAATTAAGGATCGATATGTTTGATTCCTTTGTGCCGGAACATGTTGAACATGTGTTCCGGACCGCGAGGGAAAAGTTCGGCAAGCCGATTATTGCCACAGTCAGAGATAGTAAAGAGGGCGGGGGGAAAGCAATTCAGGACAGGCCGGCTATGTATCGTCTTGTAATTCCTTTTGCTGATGCAGTCGATGTGGAGATACTTGCAGGCGATGTGATGAAGCAGGCAAAGGACCTGTGCAGGGATAATGGGAGACTTCTTATAGGTTCTTACCACAACTTTGAATCAACTCCTGCTGACGATTTCCTTGAGCAGTTGATTGCAACAGGGAGACACAATGGCGCGGATGTTGTGAAGATAGCGGTGACGGCAAAGAAGGAAGATGATTTTATAAGACTTATGCTCCTTACGCTGCGCCATAAAAGTCGAGGCGTGGTCACTATCGCTATGGGGGACAAGGGATTGCCCTCGAGGGTATTCAGTCCGCTTTTCGGCTCGCTGATTACCTATGGATCAATCAATAAACCGTCAGCGCCGGGGCAGCTTTCGGCAGTCGAAGTAATGGACACTTTCAGGAAGTTAAAGATGAGATAATTGGAGCTTCTCCTGGTCTTCGGCAACTATCAGTAATATCCAGTGCATGAGCCATACCGTAAAGCTGAAGCTAATTATTCAAGCTAATTAATTCAAATGACAAAGTTTTAAACTGCTTAAGCTGCCTTGCTTGTTCGATGAAATCACCAAGTCCGTCTGGTGATTTCATCGAATTAACGGTATCGCGATTAATAACTCATCTGCAAAGCAGGGCCGGTAGAGAGTCAGGACTGGAGTTAAGATTCCCTGCGTCAAGACACCAGGAAATCTTAATCTGAGGAATATCGCTCATTATATTCGCTTCCTGACCCCCGTGTCCGACCGCTGGGGGATGCGCTTGCCATCCATTTCCCCGAGCTTTGGCTGTTTTGGTACAGTTATTGCAGCAAATCTGTTACGGTTATGAATAAAATCTTGTTAGTTGATGATGAGCCATTAATTCTGTACTCACTAGCGAAAACTCTGGAAGGCGACGGAGTGGAAGTGAAGACTTTTGATAATGGTTCCGACGCCCTTGAGGCGGTCCGCCGCAGCTTTTATAGTCCATGCCTGGTCGATTTGTGCCTTCCCGATATGGACGGTATCGACGTGATGATGAAGATCAGGCAACTGTCGCCGGAAAGCAAGATACTGATCCTGTCGGCCTTATGCGTAAAAGATACCGTTAAAGAAATAATCGATAAAAATGCCTACCTTTTCATCCCAAAACCATTTGAACTCTCACATGTAAAGGCCATAGTACGAAAGATACTGAAAGAGCAGATCACACCCCGCCGCTATTCATCCGCATGGTGGGAAAAGCCTGCAGATGAGCGGCGTAGTATTGAGCGCAACCTTTTCCCGGAAAAGATCATGTACAGGATAAATTGTCTGGATGATCCGGATTTGCCCCATATAGACGCTCAAATTGTTGATATTAGTGAAGCCGGAATGGGTATCGTCACCAGCTATCCGGTCAAACCCGGCTGTGTAATCAGGTTCGATGTGTTAAAGGACGGAATAATTTATACGGCAGGGGTCGTGACACACATCAATCTGGTCGATAATAAGCTTTACAGGGCAGGGATCGAGTTCGTTTAGTATCTGCCTGTGTCCGGTTTGTGTAATTGCCGGTACCCGACCGGCTGTCAGATGCCTCAGGCGCCTCCGTGGCCGATAGTCACGTTGTCGCCTTCAACAATAACCGGTACCTTCCTGACTCCTCTGGAATATGCCAGCATTTCTTCCAGCTTTACACTATCAGCCTTGACATCATAATAACTGGCGCTGTCCCCGAAAGCCAAAATGGCCTTCTCTGTAAATGGTCAGCCAGCCTTGCCGAAGATAAGAACTCTTCCTTCCATAAGGCGCCTCCTGATTATTTTTCTTCTTCTTCTTCTTCTTCTTCTTTCCAGACCTCAATGGCCATTTCGGGGCACATCATGGCACACATGGCACAGCCGGTACATCGTCCGGGGTGAGTGAAGTCCGCGGGAAAGAAACCCACACCGTTGAACCGGGTATCAACAAGTATAGAACCTTTGGGGCATGCCTCTATGCAGTACCCACACCCTTTGCACTGTTCTTTATCGATAACAATTTTCCCTTTCGGCCTTCTGCTCATTTTTGTTCCGTCCTTTTAGTTATAGCTGGTCCACTATGTCAACGTCGAGCAGCTCTCCGGCGTGCTTTATGGATCCCTCGGTAATCCTGCCGCTTAGCATCCTGGCAATCTCGTTTCGTCGCTCTTCGCCCGACAAGCCGGTCACAATTACTACCGCCTTGCTGTCATCAAGAATTTTTTCGACTTTCAGGTGATGGTCGGCAAGTGCAGCGATCTGCGGCAGGTGTGTGATGCAGAGCACCTGGCTGCTTGCCGCAAGGTCTTTGAGTCTTTTGCCGACGCGCTGCGCCGTTGCACCGCCTATGCCGGCATCCACCTCATCGAAAATAAGTGTCCTGAGTTCCGGATTTTGCAGCGGGACCTTCTTCTTTTCAGATGGATGATTAATTCCCACGCATTTCAGCGAGAGCATGATTCTGGAGAGTTCCCCTCCGGAAACCACTTTTATGAGAGGCTTGGGGGTCTCGCCGGGGTTCGCCGAGAAAAGGAACTCGATGTCATCCACGCCTGTCGCTGCGACGGTCTCCTTTTTTTTGATATCAATAACGAACACTGCTTTCTGAAATCCGAGTTCCTTCAGTTCGGCTATAATCAGCGGCTCCAGCCTCTGTGAAACGGCATGCCGCGTCCTTGACAGTTCTTCCGCAGCCGAGGCGAGCGATTCCTGCCCCGACGCCAGTGAGGATTCGAGTCCATCCAATTGCTCTTCCATATGCTCAAGATTTCCGAGTTCTTCCGCAGCTCTTTCTCTATAAGCTAAGATAGTTCCTTCGCCTTCACCGTATTTTTTTTCGAGCCGCTTTATCACTTCGAGCCTCTCGTCAAGCTCCCCGAGTTTTTGAGGGTCGATATCGTATTTGTCTTTTAGATTTCTGAGGAGAATGGCGGCATCCTCGATCAGCGGGACTGAGGACTTCAAATTTTTGAAAATCTCAGCAGCATCGTGGTCTATTTCTGCGATATCGCCTATTTTAGATATTACAGAGGCGAGTTTTTCGAGGGCCGAGCCTTCCGAGTCGTAGAGCAGTTCGTAGGCTGTCTCGGAAGATTCTTTCAGCTTGCTCAGATTGAGCAGTATTGAACGCTCCTCTTCGATGATCGCCTTCTCGCCTTCTTTCAAACGGGCCGAATCTATTTCACCTATCTGGAACCTTAGAAATTCTATCCGCCGGGCGCGTTCGAGCATTCTGTCTCTCATAGCAGTTATCGTATTCCTGAGCACGGCGAGTTCATTATGGAGCAATTGTACCTCAGCGACAGGTCCTTGCAGATTGCCGTAGGTGTCGATAAAGGATATGTGGTTTTCTTTTTTGAGGAGCCCCTGATGTTCGTGCTGGCCGTGGATATCTATAAGGTCTCTTCCAATGGAAGAAAGGGTCTGGATACTGACTGGCGTATCATTGATGTAAGTTCTTCCTTTTCCCTGAGCGGCAATGGTCCTCCTCAGGATAATTCCTTCGTCGCTTTCGATGGACAGTTCTCTAAGCAACGGATGGTTCGCGTTATCCAGGAAGGCTTCTATGTGTCCTTCTTTCCGGCCTGTTTTGATCATATCCTGTGAGGCCCTGCCTCCCAGAAGGAGCCCGAGGGCATCGACAATAATAGATTTGCCTGCCCCGGTTTCACCCGTAAGGATGTTAAGTCCGGGTCCAAAACCTATGGAGAGGTCGTCTATAATAGTGAAGTTTTTTATGCGTAAGTCTTTGAGCATAAATGTATCCGTGAGATTTTAGTTTATCATAACTCCGCAACTTAAGACACCGAACGTTTTGATAAGGGCGTGCGTCATGGATGTGGGCCTACCAAGGCGGAATCCCCATGCACCGGGTTCACAAAGAGTCATGGAAATCCCCCTCCCCTTAAATCCCCGACCTCAAAGGGAGGGGACTATAATAAGGTCACTCTCCCCTTGGTGGGAGAGGGTGAGGGAGAGGGTGAGGGTGAGGGTGAGGGTGAGGGGGTATTTTCGAGGCAATGACAAAACTGTAAACCTATAAATATGATCCAAGCCCTTTTGATAATCGGTGACCTGCTATCAAATTTTTCGGGTGGTCGAAGAACCCTATGGGAATGTATTTTTTTAACTTAGTGGAAAAACGGTATCCTGAAAATGAGGAGATACCCGTTCAGCATGAGGATAGTGCCGGAGGCTGCACAGGCAATCGCAAACGCAAAGACTTGGCGAGACGAGGAAAGGATGGATATCGAGGCCATGACAATCGCTATCTGGAACAGAACTTCTGCATGATCAAAATAAGGGTCTTTGCTCATGTTCCTGTCGCGCTCTTCTTCAAGGCGCTTAGCTTCAACTTCGATTTTTTTCTTCTCACTAGTTTCCCGACCTTCTATCTCCTTGAAGGTATTCAGGAGTTCTTCATATTTTTTTTTGGCAGCTGGGTTCATGCTGGTGGAGCGGTCGAAAAGATCAGCCTCAAGTCTCATCTTCTGACTTCTGTATAGATGCTCGCGCATTGCCTTTGACTGGTAAAATGCCCACTGGTCTGCAGACTGCTGCTGGCTCAGCATCATCTCCTTGACTGCATTATTGCCTCCAAGAGAGGTAATGGCAAGGAGCACGGCAAATATCGCAGTGACAAGAGCAACGAATTTCGTAAACCGCTTGCCCTTCAGTTCCTCAAGCTCTTTCACGTCAGGCAACTCGACGTCAGACATGTTGCATCCTCCTCACAGGATCAGCTGCAAACATCCCCGTATAGCCATAACTTTTCGAGCCGCTTCTTTAGCAATGGTCGGAGCATCTTCGTGAGCTTAAAATGTCTTTAAACTCCTCTTCTTTTACGCGGCCGAGGACGGTCAGGCACATATTGCCGCTATTGACGAGCCGGTAGGAAAGGTCCTTGACCTGTTCCATAGTCACCGATTCTATGCTCTTCATGATTTCACTCTGGCTGAAATTCCTGCCGAAATACATTTCCTGGCGGGCAATGCTCTGCATCCTGCTGCTCGTCGACTCCAGTCCCAGTACAATGTTGCCTTTCAACTGGTCCTTTGCCCTTCTTAATTCTATGTCGGTAATTGACGAGTACAGCCCCTGCATTTCTTTTATAATCAGTTCGGTGACGGCGAGTGTCTTTTTCCGGCTAGTGCCTGCATAAACAGCCCAGAAGCCGGTGTCTATATAGGATGATGAAAACGAATAAATAGAATAGGCGAACCCTTTTTTTTCTCGGACCTCCTGAAATAGCCGCGAACTGACACTGGAACCGAGAATGGTATTCAGGATGCTGATCGCGTAGCGGTCCTCGCTGGCGAAGGGGAGCGCTTCAACGCCGAGACATAAGTGTGTTTCTGAAAGGTCTTTGGGAAAGAGCGCAACATCGGCCTTAAAGCAGGGAGGTGAAAAAAGCTCCGGCTCAGAGCCTCTCCTCAGTGATCCGAAATGGTGGTTTAGGAGGTCTATCACGGTGTCAGGGTTAAAGTTGCCTGCGCATGACACTACAGTATCGGAGGTGCCGTAATATTTTTTAACATGGAAGGCCAGGTCTTCACGGGTAAATGACTTTATGGTCTCGCGCCGTCCAAGCACCGGCTGTCCGAGTCCGGTGTCTCCCCATACGGTTTGGCTGAACAGGTCGTGGATATGATCGTCCGGCGTATCTTCTACAAGTTTTATCTCTTCTTTTATAACGCCTTTTTCTTTCTCTACCTCATCCGCCAAAAAAGTGGAATGCAGGAAAATATCGCTAAGTAATTCAATACCCTTGTCGATATACTCATCGAGTATTTTTACGTAAAATACGGTATTTTCCCTCGAGGTGAAGGCGTTGAGGTCTCCTCCAAGCGAGTCGATGTCGACAGCGATGTCAGTGGCGGAGCGCTTTTTCGTTCCTTTAAAGAACATGTGTTCGAGAAAATGCGAGATGCCGTTTTTGTCGGGAGTTTCATTGCGGGAGCCGACCTTTACCCATATGCCGACAATAACGGAGCGGTAGTTTTTCAACTGCTCCATTACCACTGGGATACCGTTATCGAGATATCGTTTAGTAAACATAATATGCGTATTGCGTAATGCGTCCAGCGTTATAGCGCAAAAAAAATAACTAAAATAAATCCAGTAACGCTGAACGCTAAACGCGTTACGCTATGAACGCTCTTCTTGTTCTTTCATTGCTTCTTTTCTGCTGAGCCTCACTCTTCCCTGGCCATCTATCTCAATCACTTTGACCAGCACTTCGTCCCCGAGGTTAATTTCATCTGTGACCTTGGCAATGCGCTTGTCGGAAATTTGTGATATGTGCAGGAGGCCGTCCACTCCGGGCAGAATTTCCACGAAGGCTCCGAAATCGGCTATTCTTACTACTTTTCCCTTGTATGTTTTATTCAACTCTGCTTCGGCGAGGATTCCGTTTATAATTTCTATTGCCTTTTGCGCTGATGCCTCATCAGAGGATGCGATATTAATAGTGCCGGCGTCGTTGATGTCTATTTTGACTCCTGTCTGTTCTATGATGCCGCGGATGACTTTTCCGCCCGTTCCGATCACATCGCGTATCTTTTCCTGCCTTATCTGCATGGTGTATATGCGTGGCGCATGGGGCGACAGGTTCTGACGCGGCGCGGGCATCGCCTCTTTCATTTTACCGATTATATAAAGCCTCCCAATGCGGGCCTGTTCAAGGGCTTTTTGCAGTATGTCCTGGCTGACACCGCCGATTTTAACATCCATTTGAAAGGCCGTGATGCCGGCTTCAGTGCCTGCGACCTTGAAATCCATGTCCCCCAGATGATCTTCCAGCCCGAGGATGTCGGTCAGGACCACTGCCTGATCTTTTTCATGGATGAGTCCCATTGCTATCCCGGCTACAGGGGCGCTTATGGGGACACCTGCGTCCATCAGTGAAAGCGTTGCTCCGCAAACGGTTGCCATCGAAGAAGAACCGTTTGATTCAAGGATATCAGAAACCACCCTTATAGTGTAGGGGAAGACATCTTTTGAGGGGAGTACATACTTAAGGGCACGCTCCGCCAGCGCACCGTGGCCTATTTCTCTCCTGCCGGGAGAACGCAACGGTTTGACCTCGCCCACACTGAAGGGAGGGAAATTGTAGTGCAGCATGAAGGTTTTATACATTTCACCTTCGAGGGAATCTATTTTCTGCTCATCATCTGCAGTGCCGAGGGTTGATGCCACAAGGGCTTGTGTTTCGCCTCTGGTAAAGAGAGCGGAACCGTGTGTCCTTGGTAAAAAGCCTAAAGTGCATGAAATCTGCCGTATCTCGTCAGGTCTTCTGTTATCTGCCCTGACCCCTTCCTGGAGTATCATATTCCTGACGATTTCCTTTTCATAATCGTCGAAAATATTAGCGATGTCCCTGGTAAGGTCTTTTTGGGGATTGCCGGTCAGCTTTTCGGCTTTTTCAGGAGTGTTTAATTGCTTAAGTGCGTCTTCGAGTATGAGGTTTAGCGCCTCCTGCCTGCGGTGCTTCCCGGGTATCCGTATCGCTTCCTTCAATCTATCTGCTACATAGGCCCGGACTTCCTTTTTGAGCTCAACCGGGTCCTGGACAGGAACAACCGGCCTCTTTGCCTTTCCCGCCAACCGTTGCAGTTCATTTTGTACGGCCACAATCTTTTTGATTTCCGCATGTGCAAAGGCGATGGCCTCAAGCAATACGGCCTCTGAGACTTCGGAGCCGCCGCCTTCAACCATTATGACGGCATCCGCGGTCCCTGCAACGACCAAGTTGAGGTCAACTCCCTCAAGTTCAGTCAGATCCGGGTTGATGATGAGCGTGCCGTCGAGCCTTCCAACCCGCACTGCTCCAACCGGACCATTAAAAGGTATATCTGATATGTGCATAGCAGCGGACATGCTTATGATGCCCAGTATGTCGGAAATGTTTTCATCCCCGTAAGACAAGACCGAAACTATCCCCTGAGTTTCCGAATAAAAACCTTTAGGAAACAGAGGTCTCATTGGGCGGTCAATGAAGCGGGAGGTCAGAATTTCTTTTTCAGAAGGTCGCCCCTCTCTTTTGAAAAAGCCTCCCGGTATTTTCCCGGCAGAGTAAGTCTTTTCCTGATAATCTATTGTGAGAGGAAAGAAGTCCAGACCTTCTTTCACTCTTTTATCCGCAACCGCTGTGGCAAGGACAACGGTATCACCGTATCTTAAGACCACAGATCCACCTGATTGTTTTGCCATTAGCCCTGTTTCAAAGACCAGGCGTTTCCCTCTCATCTCAAGCTCTACATTAGTAATCAAAGTTTCTATCAGTCTCCTTATTTGAATTTCATTGTTGCCGAGGCGTATGGTTTACTTTCTGAGTCCCAGGCGTTCTATTACCTTGTCATAGCGGATTTTATCGGTAGTCCTAAGATAATTGAGAAGCTTCTTCCTTTGTGACACAAGCTTTAAAAGCCCACGCCTTGAATGATGGTCCTTAACGTGAGACTTGAAGTGCTCTGTCAGATAGGTAATCCTTTCCGTCAGCAGAGCTATCTGTACCTCAGGCGATCCTGTATCATTATCATGAACTTTAAAGGATTCGATGAGTTCCTTTTTCTTTTCTGTGTCCATTGACATTGAATCACCACCTTTCTTTTCGTCGAGTTTGTGTTGTTATAGAAAAATATTGAATGCTAATAAGATTAGCATATGACCGGATGATCTGTAAAGGCCATATGCGTCGAGAGTCAGGCGTGAATCGACGCGCATAAATAAAAAGACATGTCTATGATATTTTTTGTCTTATCCTGGGTTGAGCTTTACGCTTGACTCGCAACGCTCGACGTTCTTCAGATAACTTGACAAAAAAGAAGGAAAAGGCTATTTTCTCCACTATGGAAATTGTTCTGGCGACGAGAAACAGGAAAAAGGTTGAAGAAATAAGCAGGATTTTCAAAGATAGGGGGATTTTTTTTCTTACACTGGATGACTTTCCCTCCTGTCCGGAAGTGGAGGAGGATGCGGATACATTTGAAGGCAATGCGGTCAAAAAGGCTTTAACTATTGCGCGCTGTACGGGCAAGTCCGCCATTGCAGATGACTCCGGGCTTGAAGTATATGGGTTAGATAGTGCGCCGGGCGTCCTGTCTGCGCGCTATGCGGGACCGGATGCGGACGACAGGGCCAATAATGAGAAGCTGCTTGCAGCAATGAAACGCCTTCCCGACGTGATGCGGGGGGGGCGTTTTGTATGTTGCATTGCTTTTGCCCTGCCTGACGGCACTGTCAGGACGTTTACAGGATTTGTGGAAGGGACTATCGGGAAAGAACTATGCGGACGGTCGGGCTTTGGATATGATCCTTTATTTTATCCTAAAGGGTATTCCAAAACCTTTGCCGAGATGCTTCCTAGAGAAAAAGACCTGGTCAGTCATAGAAAAATGGCGCTGTCTCAATTGAAGGCTTTCCTGGAAGCCTCTGTTTCATAAACAAATCATCTAAACAACCCTTCCATATATATATTCACAACTTATTTACGCACATATCACATATCCATAACATCCTCATTAATATAAAGAAATTTAATGTCATGATTATAATTTTAAAATTGCTTTAAATAAACCTTTTGAGTAACTTATATTGTTAACTTGGATTTTGAAATCTTATGTTGGAGGTTCTACATATGCGAATAGTTCTTCTTGGCGCTCCCGGAGCAGGAAAGGGCACACAGGCCAAAAAAATGATTGAAAAGTATCCCATGCCCCAGATTTCAACTGGCGATCTCCTGAGAGCAGCGGTCGCCGAAGGCACTGCCCTCGGCAAAGAGGCCAGATCATACATGGATAAAGGTGAACTCGTTCCCGACAGTGTTGTTCTGGGGATGGTAAAGGAAAGGCTGAATCAGGATGATTGCAAAAAGGGGTTCATCCTGGACGGTTTCCCGAGGAATACGAAGCAGGCGGAGGCGCTGGATACAATGCTGGCTTCTTTAGCCCTGCCGCTCACTGCGGCACTCAGCGTAGATGTCCCCTTTGAAGATCTTATGAAAAGACTTACAGGCAGAAGGACATGCAAGGCCTGCGGACAAATGTTCAACATTTATTTTAATCGTCCGGTAAAAGAAAATACGTGCGATAAGTGCGGCGGAGAACTCTTCCAGAGGGATGATGATAAAGAAGAGACGATCAAGAAGAGACTCGATGTATATAGCGCTCAGACTGCGCCCCTCATAGACTATTATGGTAAAAAGGGCATTTTGAAGTCAGTTCCCGGTACCGGTACCATCGATGAAATATTCGGAAAGGTTTACGGCGCGTTAGGGCTCAAATAAGAGATTACTGCTTGACCCACTATTTGAAGCATATAAACCACTAAACAGGAGGAAATAAGATGGCATTAGTGAATCCGCATGGGAAGGAGAAAAAATTAAAACCTCTTCTTCTTATAGGCAAAGAACTCGAAGAAGAGAAGAAAAAGGCCAAGACGCTTGCACAGGTCAGGATAACATCGAGGGAGGCTGGCGACCTTATAATGTTGGGTATCGGTGGTTTCACCCCCCTCACCGGGTTTATGGGACATGATGACTGGAAAGGCGTCTGCGCCAATTACAAGATGGCAGACGGCGTCTTCTGGCCGATTCCGGTAACTGTCTCCACGACAGAGGGCCAGGCAGACAGCATCAAAATCGGCGATGAGGTCACGCTTGTTTCAGAGGAGACCGGCGAGATAATGGCCACAATGAAGGTCAAAGAGAAATACAAGATCGACAAGGAATTCGAGTGCAAACAGGTCTTTAGGACCACTGACATGGCGGACCATCCCGGAGTAAAGATGGTTATGAGCCAGGCTGATGTCAACTTGGCCGGACCTGTGAAAGTCCTGAGCGAAGGCTCGTTCCCGAAAGAGTATCCAGGAGTTTACATGAGGCCTGCCGAGACGAGGCAGATGTTCGAGGCAAAAGGCTGGAGCACTGTTGCAGCCCTTCAGCTCAGAAATCCCATGCACAGGTCTCACGAATATCTCGCAAAGATAGCCATTGAGACCTGCGACGGCGTCCTTATCCACCAGCTTCTCGGAAAACTCAAGTCAGGCGACATCCCTGCGGAAGTAAGAGTCAAGGCAATCGATGTCCTGGCCGAGCACTATTTTGTCAAGGACACCAGCATACAGGCCGGTTATCCTCTCGACATGAGATACGCGGGCCCGCGCGAAGCGCTTCTGCATGCTCTCTTCAGGCAAAACTACGGTTGCAGCCATATGCTTATTGGGAGGGACCATGCCGGTGTCGGCGAATATTACGGTCCTTTCGATGCACAAAAAATATTTGATGAAATCCCCAAAGATGCCCTTGAGACAAAACCCCTCAAGATAGACTGGACATTCTACTGCAAAAAATGCGACGGCATGGCTTCCATGAGGACGTGTCCTCACGGCAAAGATGACCGCCTGATTCTGAGCGGCACGAAACTGAGGAAGATGCTTTCGGAGGGAGATGAAGTCCCCGACCACTTCAGCAGGCCTGAAGTCCTCACGGTCCTTAGAGCTTATTACGAAGGATTGACCGAAAAAGTCGAAATAAAGACACACAAATATTCGGAAGGAGCATAAATAAAAAATCAGCTAAAGGTTGAGGTAAAGGTTAAGTAAAAAAAGTGAGATGCCCCAGACCTTAACCTTAACCTTAACCTTAACCTTAACCTGCAGTTAGAGAAAGGGGGTATGCGCAAGGACCAGAGGAAGATCGGCAGGCTTATGGAGTGCCGGTGATTTATACCATATTAATTAACAACAAAGGAGGTAATACGTATGCCGAGTTTTGTAATTGCGGAAAAATGTGACGGCTGTAAGGCCCAGGACAAGACAGCATGTCAGTACATTTGTCCTAATGACCTTATGACTCTTAACAGGGACACAATGAAGGCGATCAACCAGGAGCCTGAACAGTGTTGGGAGTGCTACAACTGTGTGAAAATCTGTCCTCAGCAGGCAATCGAGGTGAGGGCGTATCAGGACTTTGCACCGCTGGGAGGTAATGTTATCCCTCTGAGAGGAACAGACTCCATCATGTGGACGATCAAATTCAGAAACGGCTCCCTAAAGAGGTTTAAGTTCCCGATCAGGACCACACCGGAAGGCTCGATCGATATCTTTGGCGGGAAGCCGGAAGCTGATATCTCAAAAATCAAGCAGCCTGGTTTTTTCTCACATCAGGGCGCGGGCAAAACGATGCCCACATTGAAATAAGGAGGGATTGATAAATGGAAAAAGAAACCTGTACATTTTCATATTGTCAGAAGCCTGAGATCGTTGAGGTGGAGACAGACCTCCTTCTGATCGGCGGCGGCATGGCATGCTGCGGCGCAGCATTTGAGGCAGCCCGTTGGGCGACACCAAAAGGCATAAAGATTACAATGGTTGATAAAGCCGCGACAGACAGAAGCGGGGCCGTTGCAATGGGTCTGTCGGCTATCAATACTTATATGGGTGACAACGACCCCAAGGATTACGTAAAGATGGTAAGGGGCGACCTGATGGGTATTACAAGGGAAGACCTTGTGTATGACCTCGGCAGGCACGTTGATGACTCTGTTCACCTCTTTGAGGAGTGGGGACTCCCTATTTGGAAGAAAGCCGATGACGGCTTCTCCCTGGACGGCTTCCAGGCTAATGAACAGGGTAAAGCAATGCTGAAAGACGGCGGCGTTCCTGTAAGGTCCGGTAAGTGGCAGATCATGATAAACGGTGAATCTTACAAGGTCATCGTTGCCGAGGCTGCTAAAAAGGCCCTTGAGATCAACAGGCAGGCTACCGGAGTAGCACAGAACCATTTCGAGAGGGTTTTTATCGTAAAGCTTTATCACGATGCCAACGATCCTAAGAGAGTAGCTGCTGCCGCTGGCTTCAGCGTAAGGGAAAATAAAATATATCTCTTCAAGGCCAAGGCTATGATCAACGCATCCGGTGGAGCGGTCAACGTCTTCAGGCCGAGATCAACACAGGAAGGTCAGGGCAGGGCATGGTATCCGGTATGGAACTCGGGTTCGGGATATGCCCTCGGCATGCAGGCCGGCGCAGAGTTGACCATGATGGAGAACAGGTTCGTACCCGCTCGTTTCAAAGACGGATATGGCCCTGTCGGAGCATGGTTCCTTTTCTTCAAGGCAAAGGCAACCAACTCCCTCGGAGAAGATTATTGTGTAACACATCTTGAGGAGACAAAGAAACTTTACAGCCCCTATGCTGAAAAGCTCGGGACATGTATCAGAAACCATATGATGATGGTTGACATGAAGTTGGGCAAAGGTCCTATCCTCATGAACACCCATCACGCCATGGCAGAGCTTGCCAAAACCATGGATGCCAAGAGGATCAAGCACCTTGAAGCAGAGGCATGGGAAGACTTCCTCGATATGGCTATAGGCCAGGCTGGCCTCTGGGCGTGTAAGAATATCGAGCCTAACAAGGAGCCGTCAGAAATTATGCCTACAGAGCCGTATCTCCTTGGCTCACATGCAGGCTGCGCAGGATTCTGGTGCAGCGGACCTGAAGACCTCGGGGCGCCTGACCACTATCATTGGGGTTATAACAGGATGTCCACTGTGCCGGGCCTCTTTATGGCTGGTGACATCTGCGGAGCCTCAGGACACAAATTCTCTTCCGGCTCACATGCAGAAGGAAGGATTGCAGCAAAATCCGCTATTGCTTTTATCCTTGATCATCCTGATTACAAGCCGAACATCAAGGCAACTGCAGATGAGATCGCCGGAGAACTCTATATGCCGTTCGAGACCTATGAGAAGTACAAGACCATTTCGACCGATCCGGCCATCAACCCTAACTACATCAGGCCGAAGATGCTCCAGACAAGGCTCCAGAAGATTGCCGATGAGTATTTTGGCGGAATCTCCACATGGTACATGACTTCCAAGACCATGCTGGATGAGGGCTTGAAACAGCTCACATTGCTGAAAGAGGACTCCCAGAAGATGGCAGCAAGCAACCTTCATGAGCTTATGAGATGCTGGGAAAACTTCCATAGAATTCTTTCTGTTGAAGCCCATGCACGCCACATCCTCTTCAGAGAGGAGACAAGGTATCCCGGATACTATTACAGAGGCGACTTCCTCCCAATTAATGACAAGGATTGGAAGTGTTTTGTTAACTCAAAATATGATGCAGAGAACAATACATGGGAACTCAAGAAGGTCCCGTATGTTCAGCTCGTAGCTGACTAATTGTCCTACAGGGAGGGGCGGCAACGCCCCTCCCTTCAGTTATCCGTGATAAATGCGAGGTAATTGGCAATTGGTAATAGGTGAGAACCTATAATCTGTTACATAGAAAATATTACCTGGTACCCATTGCCCATTACCTAGTACCCATAGCCTATATTTTAAGGAGGAGCAGTATGTCAGAGCAAAGCAACAAACAGTCCAATCGCATACTAGTGATTGGTGGCGGCTTCAGCGGCCTGACCACGGCAGTGGATGCGGCGGAAACAGGTGCTGAGGTCATCTTGATAGAAAAGAACCCATACCTGGGCGGCAGGGTCGCACAGCTTAATAAGTATTTCCCCAAGCTCTGTCCTCCCATCTGCGGCCTTGAGCTTAACTTCAAGAGACTCAAGACAAACCCGCTGATTAGTTTTTACACCATGGCAGAGGTCCAAAATATATCCGGAGGACCTGGTGACTATACCGTTACGGTCAAGATAACTCCCCGCTATGTAAACGACAACTGCGTTGCGTGCAACGCCTGCTCTGAGGTATGTCCGTCAGAAAGGCCCGATGAGTATAATTTCGGCATGAATACAACGAAAGCCGCGTATCTTCCCTTTAACCAGGCATTCCCCCAAAAATATGTGATCGATAGCGCTCACTGCAAGGGCGATTGCGGCAAGGCGTGCCAGGACGCGTGCAAATATAGTGCGATAGACCTTGGCATGAAGCAGGAAACCATCGCACTCAAGGCCGGTTCTGTCGTGGTTGCCACTGGGTGGAACCCATACGATGCAAATAAAATCGACACCCTGAGTTTCGGGAAAGTTAAAAATGTAATTACCAATATGATGATGGAGAGGCTGGCTTCTCCGACCGGACCTACCGGCGGCAAGATAGTAAGGCCTTCGGATGGCAAAGCTGTCGAAAACATAGTCTTTGTGCAATGCGCAGGAAGCAGGGATGAAAACCATCTGCAGTTCTGCTCTTATATTTGCTGTCTTGCCTCGCTCAAGCAGACCACCTATATACGGGAGCAAAACACTGAATCCAAGGCGCATATTTTCTATATAGATATCAGGACGCCGGGCAAGTATGAAAAATTCTACTGGAAAGTGAAAGATGACCCGAATGTTACTTTCACAAAAGGCAAGGTGGCAAAGATTACTCAGGCTGAAGGGTCCGATGATGTGATAGTCGAAGCCGAGGATATGCAGACCGGCAATAAGGTCAAAGTAAGGGCGGATATGGTTGTCCTTGCCACAGGCATGCAGCCTGCTGGGGCGGCTGGAAAAATTACCGGAATAAATTATACTGAAGACGGTTTTGCACTGTCCAATCAGGGCATATGTGCTGCAGGTTGCAGCAGGAACCCCATGGATGTTGCCCGTTCAGGACAGGATGCAACGAGCGCTGTCCTTAAGGCAATGAATACGGGACAGGGGAGGTAATCTTAATATGGATAAAAAAATAGGATTGTATATATGCACTGGGTGCTCCATTGGAGAGTCCATCAATTTGGAAAAGTCGGTCAACATTGCAAAGAATGCCCTGAAGGTCCCGGTAATCAAGTCGCACTTCGCCCTATGCGGCAAAGAAGGTGTGGAACTGATAAATAACGATATCAGGAACGAGGGGGTCAACACTATAGTAATTGCGGCATGTTCGCCCCGTGTCAAATATGAGGAATTCGATTTTCCGGGTTCCCTCGTCGAACGGGTATCACTCAGAGAGTTGGCGGTCTGGACGCAGGAACCTAAATCGGAAGAGGCGCAGCTTGCAGCGGAAGACTATGTGAAAATGGGCGTTATAAAGGCCCAAAAAGGTGATATCCCGGAGCCATATCTGATGGAAACGGTCAAAACCATTCTTGTTATCGGCGGCGGCATCACCGGGATGACTGGTGCGCTGCAGGCGGCCCGGGCAGGTTATCAGGTCGTGCTGGTCGAAAAAGAGGACCGGCTCGGCGGCTTTATAAACAAACTTTACAAGAAAGTTCCTGCTGCCACCGGCGAGCATAAGGAGCCTCTGATCGTTGATACTGATATTGATATAACAATAAAAGAGGTCGAAAACAATCCCAATATAAAGGTGTACAAATCGGCTAAGGTGGAAAAGACCGAAGGACAGCCGGGTGCATTCGATGTGACGATAACTTCTAACGGGAACTCCGAGGTCGTCAAGATAGGCTCTATTATCCTGGCTGCCGGTTGGAGGCCATATGATGCAAATAAGCTTGAGCACCTCGGTTATGGAAAATCAAAGGATGTCGTGACCAACATCGAATTTGAGGAAATTGCAAGAAAGGGGGGCATTACGAGGCCTTCCGATGGAAAAAAAGCCAAGCGGGTCGCCTTCATACAGTGCGCCGGGCAGAGGGACCCCAATCACCTGCCTTATTGCTCTGCCATGTGCTGTACCACTTCGCTGAAACAGGCTAAATATGTCCGGCAGGACCCCGATGCAACTGCAATGATTCTCTACAAAGATATAAGGACGCCCGGGAATCTCGAATACTATTACAAGGCGGCCCAGAATGACCCGGGTGTCATGCTCACAAAAGGTGACGTGACGGGCGTGTCCGAGGCAGGCAACGGGAACCTTTACGTGGAGATGGAAAACAGCCTGCTGGGAGATAAAGTGAAGCTCGAGGCCGATCTGGTAGTCCTTGCAACCGGCATTGTCCCGGCAACTGTTGATGATCCGGTATTAAATCTCAAATATCGCCAGGGACCAGGACTTCCGGATCTTGAGCTGTATGACGGGTTTGCTGATTCCAATTTCATCTGCTTTCAATATGAGACAAGGAGAACAGGCATCTATGCGGCAGGATGCGTACGGCAGCCCATGAGCATTTCTGAGGCGCAGGAGGACGCGACCGGCGCTGCGCTAAAGGCGATTCAGTCTGCGGAACATGTGGCTAAAGGCATTGCTGTGCATCCGCGCGCCTGGGATGTTACCTGGCCGGACCCGTTCATGCAGCGGTGCACTTCGTGCAAGCGCTGTACGGAAGAGTGTCCGTTCGGCGCTATCGACGAAGATGAGAAGGGAACGCCTTTCTTTAAGCCCGGACGCTGCAGAAGGTGTGCGACCTGCATGGGGGCATGCCCTGAACGTATCGTCTCGTTCAAGGATTATCACGTGGATATGATAGGCGCCATGATGAAGAACGTTTCTGTGCCCGAAGATGACGACAAGCCGAGAATAATTGTACTCGCCTGTGAAAATGACGCGTACCCCGCGATCGATACCGCGGCATTAAAGCATATGAAAATTGACCCTGCAGTGCGATTTATTCAACTCAGGTGCCTTGGTTCTACAAACCTGGTGTGGATAGCCGATGCCCTATCAAGGGGAGTGGACGGCATGCTTCTGCTGGGCTGCAAATTCGGGGAAAATTACCAGTGTCACTTTGCCAAGGGCAGCGAACTGGCCGATTACCGGCTGGGCAAGGTACAGGAAACACTGGGCAGGCTGCAGCTTGAGGCAGAGCGGGTGGGGTTGGTCCAGGTAGCTATTGATGAGTACGATAAAATCCCGGATATAATCCAGACTTTTGTGGAAAGAGTTAAAGAAATAGGCCCGAATCCGTTCAAGGGCTTTTAGGAGGAAGCGATATGCCAGAACAGACAATGGAACAAACAATAAAACCGGATTTGAATTTTGTCAAAGACATCATTGCCTCCGGCGGCGAATCATTGAAAAAATGCTACCAGTGCTCCACCTGTACGGTAGTCTGTAATGTGACGCCTGATGAAAAGCCCTTCCCGAGAAAAGAGATGTTGTATGCACAGTGGGGCATGAAAGACAAACTGATAAGCAACCCGGATGTCTGGCTTTGCCACCAGTGCAGCGATTGCACTGCCTACTGCCCGAGGGGCGCAAAGCCCGGAGAGGTTCTGGGCGCCATAAGGAAGATGACTATCAAAGAGTATTCACCTACCCCTCTTGCGAAAATGGCGGGAGATCCCAAATACCTCCTGGTCCTTTTTGCGATCCCGATACTTTTATTCCTTTCGTATATCGTACCTAAGGGCTACCTGGATTTCTCCGCAATTCCGAGAGGAGATGACGGGGGCATTGTGTACTCCAAGTTTATGCCTATATTTCCACAGATCGATGTTACCTTTAGTCTTGCCGCATTTTTTGCCCTGGCTTGCTTTGTCATAGGGATGAAAAAATACTGGTCGGCCATGAGCGCAGGCATGCAGTTAAAGGGCAGCCTGACAGACAGCATAAAGTCCACGCTCCTCGAGATCCTCACGCACGAGAGGTTTCAGAAGTGCGACGTCACGAAGGCCCGCTCGACGGCCCACCTCCTGGTATTTTATGCCTTTCTGGGCCTGACCGTTACTACAGGCTGGGCAATAGCCTATCTGTACGGACATGAAATTTTCGGCATTACCGGATCGTCCCTGTTTCACTTTGGGGAATCACCGTATCCCCTCTATGATCCTCTGAAAATTCTGGGCAACGCAAGCGCACTGGCACTGCTGACAGGTATTACTCTGGTGGCCCTGAACAGGGCTAAGAACACCCCTAAGGCCGGAGGCGGAAGCTATTTTGACTGGCTTTTCATTGCGGTAATTTTTGCTATTGTGATTACCGGCATCCTGTCCGAGGTGCTCAGGCTTGCAAATATTGCCGATCTGGCTTATCCGGTCTATTTCATACACCTGGTTTTCATTTTCTTTCTTATTGCCTATGCGCCGTTCTCGAAGATGGCACATATGGTATACAGGGCAACCGCTATGGTTTTTGCACGGCATGCCCAAAGGGAGGCGTAATCAATATGGGGCCGGCCCTGATTGACCGGTATGGCTGATCAGCACAAAATCGGGCTACATTTATGTTATAATGAGCGGCATTTTAAAAATTCATAATATAGGAGGAGAGAGTTAATGAGTTCAACAATTCTTTTTGCCATGGGATGCGGAGTGTTAGGCGTGATATACGCCGTGCTGACCGCAATATGGGTATCGAAGCAGGACGCTGGAAGCGTCAAGATGCAGGAGATCTCGAATGCTGTAAAAGAAGGAGCGTATGCTTTCCTTGCACGCGAATATAAAACTGTAGCTATGGTTGCAGTTGTTCTCGTTATACTTATCGCGGCGTTCGGGTTTGGCACGTGGACTGCCATCGGTTTTGTCATCGGTACCGTAGGTTCAGCTCTGGCGGGTTTTGTAGGTATGTGGGTCACTGTCAGGGCGAATGTCCGCACAACACAGGCCGCATACAAGGGTCTTCAGGCTGCTCTCGGCCTTGCATTTAAGGGTGGCTCAGTAACAGGCGTTATGGTCGTCGGTCTCGGAATTATAGGACTCTCGGGTTTCTATTTTATCGCAAAGCAGACTGCCGGACCTGAGATGGCATTTCGTGCCCTTATAGGTCTCGGGTTCGGATGCTCACTCATGAGCGTGTTTGCCCGAATCGCAGGTGGTATCTACACAAAGGCTGCTGACGTAGGCGCCGACCTCGTTGGCAAGGTTGAGGCAGGAATACCTGAGGATGATCCCAGGAACCCTGCTGTTATCGCAGACAACGTTGGCGATAACGTCGGCGACTGCGCAGGAATGGCGGCTGACCTTTATGAGACATACACGGTCACACTCGTTGCGGCAATGCTGCTTGCCAAGACAGTTTTTGGTCTTGACAGCGCATGGGTTGAGTTCCCGTTGCTTCTCGGGGGAATATCGATTATTGCATCTATTATCGGAACATTTGCGGTAAGGCTCGGTAAAAGCCAGTATATTATGGGCGCCCTCTATAAAGGGCTTGCTGTTGCAGGCGTTCTTGCGGCGGTAACGTTTTATATTGTGACAGGCGAGTTCCTGAAAGACCCATCAGCGCAGGAGTCGCTGTTGGCCCATCCGTCATTTACACAGATGAACGTCTTTCTTATGGCGCTTATCGGCCTTGCATTGACAGGCCTGATTGTGGCTATAACCGAGTATTTTACTGCAAAGGAATACGGCCCTGTAAAACATATTGCCAAAGCCAGCCTGACCGGCCACGGCACGAACGTTATTGCAGGATTAGCAGTCAGCATGAAGTCCACAGGCGCACCTGTTGTAGTTATCGTCGCCTCAATCCTTGGCGCATATTCATTGGGCGGCGGATTTACCGGCGATGCTGCAGGCGGTCTTTTTGCTATCGCTCTTTCAGCGGTTTCGATGCTTTCGATGACAGGGATTGTTGTTGCAATTGACTCGTATGGACCGATAACAGACAATGCAGGCGGAATAGCCGAGATGGCAGGACTGCCTGAAGAGATCCGTAACATCACCGACCCATTGGATGCAGTCGGCAACACAACGAAGGCGGTCACCAAGGGTTATGCTATAGGCTCAGCAGCTCTTGCAGCTCTGGTCCTTTTTGCTGAGTATTCCAGGTCTTTCAGTACACAGCTTTATTTTGACCTTTCAAACCCGATGGTATTGGCAGGTCTTTTTATCGGCGGACTTCTTCCTTATTACTACGGCTCTCTCCTGATGGAGGCTGTTGGAAAGGCCGCAGGCAGTATTGTTGAAGAGGTGAGAAGACAGTTCAGGGAGATTCCCGGCATTATGGAATACAAGGCAAAGCCGGAATACGGAAAGTGCGTTGATATCGTAACAAAAGGCGCCATAAAACAGATGATGGTGCCTGCGCTTATTCCTGTTGTTGTTCCGATTGTTGTAGGTCTTCTACTTGGCAAGGAAGCTCTCGGCGGAGTTCTTATTGGAAGTATCCTGACCGGACTCTTCCAGGCTATTGCCATGACAAGCGGCGGCGGAGCATGGGACAACGCCAAAAAGTCCTTTGAAGATGGCGTCACCGACGACAAAGGCGTAATTCATAAGAAGGGGAGCGACGGGCACAAAGCCTCTGTCACAGGCGACACCGTCGGCGATCCATACAAGGATACAGCCGGTCCGGCGATCAACCCGATGATCAAGGTCATCAACATCGTTGCGCTGCTTATCGTGCCTTTGCTGAAGTAGTCGTATATTTTTGGTCCACAGGAAAGGCCGGCAGTTTTTTGCCGGCCTTTTTTATTTGATAATTGGCGGTCGGCCATTGCAATGGCGTGCTTGAGAAGTATTTTTGTAATTAAAAAAGGCTTGTGACTAATTACTCTAGACCGGTGTAGATATAGCCAACCGCTAATAGCGACAAAAAGATATTCCACCACGACGTGTATTTCAACTCTCCTTTCGTGTTGTATCACATAAAAAAGTATTCGAAAATATTTGCTTATTATCATTCACTGTAGTGGCGGCAGGAGCAGCCAGGACACGGCGCCTTGGCTAAATCTCGCAAGGCATCCAGCCTAGCTCGAAGGCGACCGCCGGCCCGTTCAGCCATCCATGGCGTCTCGGGCTGCCGACGCCCGCTACGGCGCCATGTCCCGTCTGCTCCTGCCTCAAATTGCATGGTTAGTTGTAATCACTTCCTTGCTTTTGCAGATGATAGTTTAATTAGCTTACTCTGAAGTTTGGTTATCTGCTTTTTTAATTCTGCCGGATTCAAGTGTGAAAATATGAATTTTATCGGGAAAATGGCAATAGAAAAAGATTTTTACACCGGGATTTCAAGCAGTATCTTGCCATAGTCTACATGGGGCACAAGGCGCTTTTTGTCCGTCTCGGTTTTTTCAAGCGTGATCAAGCCTATCTCCGCAAGCATTTTTAAATCCTGATTGACGTTTTTCAGATCACGGCCCAATATTTTAGCCAGTTCATACACTGACCCAGGCTTGTTGTCTCTTATGGTCTTGATAATCAAAAGCCTATTGTTGGTTAAAACAACCCTCATGGTATCTATGGAATCGAAATAAATGCCTTCCTCTTTCTTCATCTTTTTGCCGGCTTCGAGTTTCTTCCAGGTCACGGCAAAATCTTTCAAGAGTTTGTTCTTTTCAAGAACCGTGCAGGAATGGTGCAGAATAACTTTTCACTGCTGACAATCTAATAATTAAAATTGATTCTGCACGGTTCATGATAGCGGATATGACGCCTTTCATCCCGAGAACAGGTAATATCTATTGCTGCACAATAGATATTACCTGTTCTCACCTTGCAACAGGAAATGCTAAAATAGACGCACGAGTGAGGCGATATGAAAAGCGGCACGGTGATGGGGTGAGCACGGGCAAGGGAAGGTTGAAACTATGATCTGCACAGGGGCGGCGCATGGAAGAGTGCTGTTTTCTGTTTTTGGCGCGCTGGCGGCGATGTGCATTCTGGCAGGCTGCAGCCGCCCTGCTGCAAATCGTGTGCAGGGCTATGTGGAGGGAGAGTTCGTTTATATTGCATCTCCGTATGCCGGCGCGTTGAAGTCTTTGAATGTGCGAAGGGGCGATCAGGTGAAGACCAATAATCTGCTCTTTGCATTGGATAATGAACCTGAAAAAACTGCCAGGGACGAGGCAGAACGGCGGTTGATACAGGCCCGCTTCAATTTGGAAGACGCCAGGAAAGGCAAACGGCCCACCGAAATAGAGTCTGCCGAAGCCCAGTTGCGTCAGGCCCGGGCAGCCCTGGTCCTTTCGGAAAAAGAACTTTCACGCCAGGAAAAACTCGTGCTGACATCAGCGTCTTCCGTGCAGGATGTTGACCGTGCCCGTTCAACGCGGGACCAGGACAGCCAACGGGTGGCCCAACTCGAAGCCGATCTGATAACAGCTCATCTCGGCGCCCGGAGTGACCAGATTGCAGCTGCGGCAGCCAATGTGAAAGCACTTGCAGCAGCGCTGGTCAGGGCGGACTGGGACCTTTCGCAAAAACACCAGGCCTCGCCAGAAGCCGGTTTGGTTTATGACACACTCTACCGTGAGGGTGAATGGGTCGCTGCAGGCCGTCCTGTAATTGTGCTGTTGCCCCCCGGGAACATCAAAGTCCGCGCCTTTGTGCCTGAAGCGGTTGTCGGCTCGATTCATGCCGGCGATGCCGTAAGTGTCATGGTGGACGGAGCGCCTGCGCCATTTATGGGAAAGGTGAGTTTCATATCTCCGCAGGCCGAATACACGCCGCCTGTAATCTATAGCCGGGAGAGCCGGTCCAAGTTAGTATTCATGGTTGAAGCCGTCTTCGATCCCAAAACTGCTTCAAAATTGCATCCCGGACAGCCGGTGGATTTGCAGTTCGGAAGTTGATCCATGGCCGGAGAACTCGCCATAGATGTGCATGGCATGACCAAGAGTTTCGACGGGCATACTGCTGTCGATAATGTTGAACTGCAGGTCGGGACGGGCGAAATATGCGGTTTTCTGGGTCCTAACGGCAGCGGAAAGACAACTTTTATACGTATGCTCTGCGGTCTTCTCCGTGCTGACGCCGGCAGCGGTACATGCCTCGGCCATGACGTGATCAAAGAGAGCGAATATATAAAGCGCCAGGTCGGTTACATGACTCAGCGATTCAGTTTTTACGAGGATTTGAGTATTTCCGAGAACCTGGATTTTGTTGCCCGCATGTATTCTTTGAATAACCGCCGCCAAGCTGTTCAGGAAAGCATCGAACGGCTCGGACTTATTGAGCGGAGGGACCAGCTTGCAGGCGAACTGTCGGGCGGCTGGAAACAGCGCCTCGCCCTGGCCGCGTGCATGATTCATCAGCCCAAACTGCTCCTCCTGGATGAGCCCACAGCAGGCGTGGACCCTAAGGCCCGCCGGGAATTCTGGGAGGAAATCCATCAGCTTGCGGGACAGGGACTTACATTTCTTATTGCCACACATTATATGGATGAGGCCGAACGCTGCCACCGGCTTGCCTTCATCTCCGAGGGCAAGCTGCTCACGCGGGGCACGGTCGGCGAGGTGATCGATCAATCCCACCTTACTACCTGGGCGGTCAGTGGACCGGAGTTGCTCAAATTAGCCGGGCGGCTCCGGGATATGCCGGGCGTAGATCAGGCCGTGATTTTCGGCAATACTCTCCGTGTAAGCAGCGATGCTCCTGACGCTGTAGAGAAAGCCATAGACCGGTTCCGCGGAGATCAATACGAATGGTCGCGCGTAAACTCCAGTCTGGAGGATGTTTTTATATACCTCATGGACCGATCGAAAAGAGGAGTGTCGGCATGATAAGAAAGCTCCGAATTTCCCCTGCACGTTTTTGGGCCATGGTCGTTAAGGAGTTTATCCAGATGGGCAGGGACAGACTGACCTTCGGGATTATGGTAGGGATACCTCTTATCCAGCTTACTCTCTTTGGCTTTGCCATCAATTCTGACCCGAAGCACCTTCCTGCGGCAGTGATAATGGATGATAACGGCCCTCAGGGCAGGACTGTTCTCAATGCCCTTCAGAACAGCGCTTATTTTGAGTTTGTCCGGCAGGCAAAGACCGAGACTGAAGGACGCCAATTGCTTGAACGCGGCGATGTCCAGTTTGTAATAAATATACCTGAGAATTTCACCCGGGACCTTCTTCGGGGTGACAGGCCCCCCATTCTCATCGAGGCGGACGCAACCGACCCCATGGCCGTGGCTAATACGCTAGGCGCTATGAATCCCCTGCTGAACAGCGCCTTGAAAAATGATCTTAAGGGCCCGATTTCTTTTCTTGCCGGGGCTGAAAATCCTATAGATTTGCGCATCCACCCTCTTTATAACCCCGAAGCCATTACTCAATATAACATAGTGCCCGGTCTCATGGGCGTTGTTCTCCAGATGACCATGGTCATGGTGACAGCGCTCGCGATCACCCGCGAAAAAGAGAGCGGGACAATGGAAAATCTGCTCTCCATGCCCACTCGCCCGATAGAAGTTCTGGTCGGCAAGATCGTTCCTTACATACTTGTCGGCTATATCCAGGTGGTGCTCATTGTGGCAGCCGCCCGATTCCTTTTCCATGTCCCGCTGGTCGGCAGCCTTATCCTGCTGTTCGTGGTTGCACTCGTATTCATTATTGCAAACCTGGCTATGGGCATCACCATTTCCACACTGGCCCAAAATCAGCGCCAGGCCATTCAAATGGCCTTTTTCTTCTTCCTCCCCTCTCTGCTGCTTTCAGGGTTCATGTTCCCTTTCCGCGGCATGCCTCACTGGGCACAGGTAATCGGGGAATTGCTCCCTCTCACACACTTCCTGAGGATCATCCGCGGGATTGTGTTGAAAGGCAACGGGCTTGCAGACGTCATGCTGCAACTTTGGCAAATCGTGCTTTTTGCTTTTTTTGCCGTGGCAATCGGGGTAAAACTCTATCGGAGGACATTGGATTGATTATCAAGAAGCTGATCTGGCAATGTGCGATACTTGCTGTACTCTGTTCATGCTCCGTCGGCCCTGACTACAAGAGGCCGGAGGTTTCAAATATCACCCCTTCGGACTGGCGCTGGAAAATTGCGGAGCCGAAAGATGCGGTCCCGAAAGGCGAGTGGTGGAAGCTTTTCAAAGACCAGGTCCTTGATGAACTGGAAGCCGGAGCTGTATCAAACAACCAAAATCTCCGTGCCGCCGTGGCCCGTATAGATGAATACCGTGCAGCAGCAAGGCTCAGCAGCAGCCAGTTTTTCCCTGAATTGTCCCTGGAGCCCTCGTTCAGCCGACAACGGACTTCGGCCAACCAGCCGATTGCGATCCCGATCCCTTCCCAGTTCAAGGTGGTCTCCATGCACCTGAATTCTTTCAGCGTACCGCTGGATTTAAGTTATGAAGTGGACCTCTGGGGCCGGGTCCGGCGCTCGCTGGAATCGGCTCAAGCCGAGGCCGGGGCAAGCGTAGCGGATTATTATAACGTGCTCCTGGCGCTAACCGCCGATGTTGCGACAAACTATTTCACGGGCAGGTCTTTGGATGCTGAAATTGCCGTATTACGGCGGACAGTAGAACTGCGCGGCGAATCAGTCAGCATCCTGACTGACCGTTTTACAGTCGGCACGATTCCGGAAAGCGACCTGGCCCAGGCAAAAACCGAGCTGGCTAGCGCCAAAGCCCAGTTGGCAGATACTGCCCGTCAACGTGCCCAAACCATAAATGCGATCGCCCTGCTTTGCGGCAGGCCCGCCAGTTCATTTGAAATCCCCGAATTACCGTTGGTCGCTTCGCCTCCAGCTATACCAACGGGTCTGCCCTCATCTCTCCTGGAACGCAGGCCGGACATTGGAAGAGCGGAGAGGAACCTGGCGGCAAAAAACGCACAAATCGGGGTTGCCCTCGCCGCTTACTTTCCAGTCCTCCACTTGACCGGCCAGGCCGGGTATCTGAGCAGCAAGGTGGACAATCTATTTTCGAATGACAGCCGTATATGGTCATTCGGCCCCGGTGTCAGCCTCCCGTTGTTCACCGGAGGGCGGACTGCTGCCGGCGTTGACCAGGCAAAGGCGTCTTACAGGGAAAGTCTGGCCGACTATCGTCAAACAGTACTGACAGCCTTTAAAGAAGTTGAAGATTCTCTCGCGGAAATTGTTTTCACCAATGAGCAAACCGCTGCCCAAGACGAAGCCCTTGCCTCTGCGGAACGAGTACGTAAACTGGCAAAAGACCGCTATGAAGCAGGCACAATCAGTCAGTTTGAGCTGCTGGATGCCGAGCGGAATAAGCTTCAATACGAACTCCAGAAGGTACAGACAGAAGGTCAGCGCTTCGGCGCCAGCGTACGGCTGATCAAAGCCCTGGGAGGAGGGTGGGGAGATTCATTATAACGCAGCAGGGAAGGTTACAAAAAAAAGCGCCGAAACTTCGGCGCCCCGTACCCTTGCTCAAAGGCTACAGTCAACAATTTTTTGCGATGTCAATACCTTCAGCAACGAATTCGCCGTCTTTTACGTGGTACATAACATCCACTTTCTCACCAACATTAACGTCTGAAAGGCTCACGCTGTCATTGCACATCTTAATACTTGTAGTTTCGTCTGTTGAAAGAGTCACTTTGCCCTTCAGTATGCTAGGAGAGGTCACATCTGTGGGAATTGGCGCAACCGTCAGAGTCCCTTGCGACAGGTCTACGGACTCTACCCAACCGCTAAAGGACGATTGACCTAAAAGCCCTTCTGAATTACCCGGGCTTATTGACGGGCCATAAATCCCTTCCCCTCCAAGCATATATGAATGGTCCTCAGCAATAGCTACACCGGCAAGAAAAACTGTCAGAAGCAAAGCCAAAACTACCGTTAAAACGGTATTCATCAAAGCCACCTCCTTGAGATCACTTTCTTAGCTGCCCCTCTTATATTTAACTTATTCTAATATTAGAATATTTGCAACTACTCAAATTCCCAATCCATACCATTCAGGGCCAATTAGGAACAAAGGCAAGTAAATGTTCAATGTTTACTATCTTTTTTTTATTTTAGCTCTATATGTCTCACTTTCTATACTTCTCACGGCAGTCCAGATTATTAGCGTGCAAATTAGGGCATGATAACAATAATATTTAGGGCTTCGCTCTTGCATCAGATAATCACTGACATGCTTTTCGGCAACTTCTTACATCAATATCAGTATATTGCTGATTCCCAACTATTCCCGAACGGTATATTATGAAAGTGCTGAATTCCCAATTCGGAGTCGGAGGTATAAAATGACCTGTCAATATTTCAACGAGTCTTGCGAAGAAGGCTTGGCCCACCTTTATGACGACTATGACACCGCCGGAATCGGGGAAATAGAAACTACCGAAAGATCAGCGCCTGTGCATGACGAAATAACGGAAAAATCCACAGAACAGGAGAACGACCCTTTAAAGGCTTACATGAAAAGCATAAGCCTGGTCCCCCTTCTGACCAAACAAGAAGAAGTCGCAATCGCCAAGAAGATCGAAACGTGCAAATTCAAAATATTCAGCGCAATTTTCACAATACCTTTTGTCCTTAACAAGCTGGCAGAGTTGGGCCGGCTTGTCGAAAAAGGAGAGGCCCAGCTTTCAGAATTTGTCCAGGACATTGAAGATATGACGGAAGAAGAAATTGAGGCTAAAAAAGAATGGTTTTCTAGGATTACAGAATCGGTCCATGGCGTCATCGGAACAAAGAAAAAACAAAGAAACAGACCTGACATAAAACTATTTCGGTACACCAAACACCGCATTCCCAAAAAAATCAACGAGCTCAATTTAAAATACACTGTAGTAGAATCCTTTTCCAAGGAAATAAAAAAAATGTGGGAGCGTGTTGAGCACTGCAGGGTCTCCGGCAGCGGACAATACAGGAATGAGATTAAAAAATTGGAATCCAGTCTTGGACTGCTCTGCCCTGAAATAAAAAGGGTGGTGGAAGAACTGGAGGCGCTGGAAAGCGAACTCTCCCATTCAAAGTGTAAGCTTGTCGAATCCAACCTCAGGCTGGTGATAAGCATCGCAAAACGGTATATGGAAAAAGGATTAAGCCTTGGCGACCTTATACAGGAAGGCAACATCGGGCTCATGAGGGCAGTAGACAAATTCGAGTACCGGCGAGGGTATAAATTCAGCACTTATGCTACCTGGTGGATACGGCAGGCAGTCAGCCGCGCCATAGCAGATCAATCGAGAATCATAAGGATACCCGTACATACGATCGAAAATATCAACAAGATAAATAAAATCACCAGGGAGTTTGTGCAGGAACTGGGTGTCGAACCCACACCAGAGGAGATAGCAAGACGTTCGAAGATGCCCATTGCTAAGGTGAAGAACATTATGAAAATATCAAAAGAACCTATATCCTTTGAAACGCCTATAGGAGATGAAGACGATACCATGCTCAAAGACTTTATTGAGGACAAGTCAACTCTCTCCCCCCTGGAAATTGCCATGAGGGAAGACTTTAAGACGCTTCTTGACAACATACTTTGCAAACTCTCGCCAAAAGAAGAGCTTGTAATAAGAAAACGGTTCGGGATAGGAGAGGAGGCCCCCCAAACCCTTGAAGAGGTCAGCGAGGCTTTTGATGTGACACGCGAACGTATCAGGCAAATACAGATCAAGGCAATCAAAAAACTAAGACATCCCATGATCTTCCTGCTCAGTAATTTAACAGCCAGCGAAATGGCAGACACCTCAAGCTGTCTGAAAATGGTTATAAATCAGTAGAAATGATGTTTTGCAATTTCGGAGTGGAGTCTTTTGAAGCCACAACGAGTGGGAATTTAGCCCTCAGCCTGTTTATAACGGGAACGACCTCATCTCCTCAACAGTTTGGGCTCAACGAATGGCCCTTTTTATAAGGATCGTGGCACGAAATCCCTCCTTTTTTTTAAAAGCAGGTTAAGGATAAGGTTGAGGTCAAGCAGAAAGACATCGACGTCTGTATTTTATTCTCTTAACCTCAACCTAAACCTGTCTTCTACTTCCTTCTTTTAACTACTAATCTATCAGTCCTATGGGTGGGCAGGTTCCCGGAACTGCAAAAGTCATCCTGCAATCAACAAGCAAGAGCGCTTTCACAGTCTAACCCGCCTCTCGTGTATTTTCTCCTGATATCCTCGACAATCCCTGAACGCAGGTCCATGAGCTTCCTGGTTATCCCGACCTTATAAATATGAGGGTTCTCAAAGCGTTTATGCTCATCAGGCAATTGCACCATCCTTGCGCGGACATGCTTCGCTATTTCAGCCGGCTGTTTCCTGTCCATGACTATTCTGCCTTTGTCCATTACCTTGCGGAAAAGTCTCTCAGTTTTGTATTGACCTACCGTACAGCTCGTGTCAGGATGGTGAGGATGATAAATAGTCTCTATGTGGCCTTCGTCGGAAAGCGCGATACAATCCGCGTAAAACATCCCTTTATCATCTATGCACCTGAATACATCCTTGGTCCCCGGCAGGGTTATCTTTTCAGGGCTTTCGGATATCTTCAACCGCGGACTGGAGCCGCTCATGGTCAGTTTATAAACTCCGTCGAGCGCGGCATCATTCCGGCCCGTTATAAGGCTTGTGCCCACGCCGAAAGCGTCAACAGGGGCGCCCTGGTCCAACAGACTCTTGATAAGGTATTCGTCCAACTGGTTAGAGGCCATTATCTTAACGTAGTTCAGCCCAACAGCATCAAGCATCTTCCTTGCCTTTTTGCTCAGGTATGAAAAGTCGCCGCTGTCCAGGCGGATCCCGAACAACTTCTCGCCCCGGACCTCCATTTCCCTTGCAACTGTTATGGCATTCGGGATTCCCGACCTCAGGGTATCATACGTATCAACAAGGAAAATGCATCTCTGGGGGAATGCCTTCGCAAAATCCCTGAATGCGGTCAATTCATCGTCATACGACTGTATCCAGGAATGCGCCTGTGTTCCCCCTGATTCAAGACCGAACATAAAGGCGCTATAAACATTGGACGTGCTATTTGCGCCGCCGATTACAGCGGCCCTGCTCGCATGTATACCTCCCAGGCCCTGGGCCCTTCTAAGGCCGAAGTCAATCACAAGCCTGTCTTCTGCAGCATATCTGATACGCGCAGCCTTGGTGGCGATGAGTGATTCAAAATTCAGCATGTTCAAAAGTATTGTCTCTATGATCTGTGTCTCTATGATGTTTCCTTCCACCCTGACAACAGGTTCATAAGGGAAGACGATCTCCCCTTCTTCAGGGGCATAGATATCGGCTCCGAACTCGAAGCCCTTAAGATACTCGACAAACCCGGCGGCAAAGCCAATAGACCTCAGATAATTGCAGTCTTCGTCGTCAAACCTGAGGGTTTCGAGGACTTCCAGCAGGTCCATCAAACCCGCGAAGATCACATATCCGCCCTGAAAGGGATTTTTCCTGAATAAATAATCGAAGCATGCGGGAGTATTTTTTTTGTTGTTTAAAAAATGACCCTGGGCCATTGTAAGTTCATAATGGTCCGTGTAAAGGCCTGCGTGTTTCTTCAATATCGTCATTCGTCACGCTCCTATTCGAAAAAACTGATAATCGTAGGGTTAGTATATCACCTATCACACAGTGAATAGTAAATAGTAAGTAGTAAGTAGTGAGTAGGAAAAATATAAAGGCAGCCATTCTCTACTCACTACTTACTACTTACCCATAAATCTGACGCAGGCCCCTCAAAATGTTCCGGATTGTCAATTGTCCGGTGGTTCTGGTATCATTTGAACTATGGGCAGAAAAGTTGTCTGCGCGGGGACATTTGACCATTTTCACCCGGGGCATAGAGACTTTCTCAGACAAGCCAAAACATTGGGTGAAGTCTTGACGGTCATAGTTGCCAGGGATGAGACTGTAAAAAGGATTAAAGGCTTTCTGCCTACCCATAATGAGGAAGTGAGAAAACGGAATGTCGAGGGGTCCGGCATACCCGAACGCGTGATCTTAGGCAATCTCGATACCGACCTCTTCCAGATTATACAAGAACTCAAACCGGATGTGATAGCCCTCGGCTACGACCAGCGAGTATCCGAGGGAGAAATATTAAAGAGATTTCCTCTCTGCACCATAGTCAGGCTCATGTCGTTTGAACCGGACCACTACAAGTCATCCTTTTACCGGCAAAAAAATAACTGCTGAAACACAAAAAGGCTGCACACAGGCACTAAGTACTCTATTTCATAAATACGGTTACATTCGACCGCCGCTGCATCCTCGCCGGCTTCGTTGGGACCTTGCCGCCGCGGCGCATCGACGCTCCCGGTGTGACACCGTATTTATGAAAAGGAGTACTAAGGGCTTGCGAATAAATGGCTTGAATATTCGGGAGCCCTAAATAATAATAATGGGGACCCCCTGAGGAGTCCCCGGCTTTAAAAAAGGTGGTATTAAATTTTCAGAGGATTAACAAATAGAATAATAAGCACGACAACAAGCGCGTAAATGGCAAGAGACTCGATCATGGCAAGACCGATAATAAGGGTTGTTGTAATCTTGCCCGATGCTCCGGGGTTCCTTGCAACACCTTCGGTAGCACCCTGTAACCCAATACCCTGACCAATGCCCGTGCCGAGGGCAGCAAGTCCGATAGCAAGTCCAAGGCCAACCACTATAATGCCTCTGCCGGAATGTGAGCCTTCAGCTGCAGGAGCAGCCTCATCAGCGAGGGCAAGGGGGGCAAACAGCGCAAGTGCAAGAAGCGCTATAAGTCCAAAAGAGAGCAGCTTCCTCATCATAAACTTTCCTCCTTTCTATTAAGATATTTAATGTGCAGTTTCTACCGCACCGGCCAGATATAAACAGGTAAGGAGAATAAACACATATGCCTGTATCACACTGACAATTACTCCAAGGCCGAGAATGGCAACAGGAATGACTGCCGGGACGAGAATACCGAGAATCACCAGAATCATGTGCTTTGCGATCATGTTGCCGAAAAGCCTGACAGATAAAGTTATTGGACGCACAAAATGGCCTATGAGCTCAATGAAGAACATGAGTACCATGAGCGGCAATGCATAAATGGATCTTATAGGCCCCAGAAAATGATAGATGTATTTAAAACCGTGCACTTTTAAGCCGTAATAATGAGTAGCAAGGAATATCGGAATCGCCATAGAGGCGGTCATATTAATGTTGCTGGTCGGCGATTCGAAGCCTGGAACAAGACCCATTAAGTTGCAAAGACCTATATAAAGGAGCAGCGTGCCGATAAGAGGATAAAACTTGGTTCCCCAGTGGTGTCCGATTATGGAATCCGAAAGGTTATGCGAGAATTCACCAAGAGTTTCCATAACATTCTGCAGACCGGAAGGGACAAGACTGAGCTTGTTCTTCAGTGCCAAAGCGATAACAATAATGATAATCATCGCAAGCCAGGAATGCAAGACCATGACAAAAGTGTGATGGTCTGGTACCTTTTCTATAGATGGCCATAACATCTCTAAAAATGAGGGTGTTTCATGCATGCTGTTCTCCTTCCTGCGTCGTTCTTGTAATACCGGAAACAATACACAACCGACTGTCGCCTGATTAAAGTCAACGTAACGATTATGATAAAGTTAAGTCTGCTCAAATGTCAATGACTGCGCCGGTTAAGTTTTTAAATTCACATATAAGCTTTTATAATTTCCTAACGGCACAATAAATACCGGATAGCTACGGAAGATGCCCCGACGACATCAAAAGCATTGAGCCTCTCGATATTCCAAGTTCTTTGGATACCACATCGCACTTTGCCTGCAGGAGAAAGATAATCTCTTTACGCTGTTGATTGCCGTTACCCGGGCATCCGAGGGTTTCGAAATTACCCTGGCCTTTGCTGATGATAAAACCGGCATCGTCGAACATACGGTTAAAATCCGGGGAGGTCATTTCCAGTATAGTACCTATACAGTCAGACCCGTTATCCACAATCTCGCATAGTTCAGTCAATCCGGTCTCTGCAGCGTCATAGGCGGTTGAGTCGTTCAGCACAGGAGAGCCTTTCACCACTGCCTTTACTTTTTTCCCCATCTTCACCAGCACCTCTATAAGCAGCCTGTCAAAGACTATCTCTCCCGAGTTGTCGAGCAGGTAAAACACGCGCGAGTGGCTGTCCACAGCATGTTTAAACCGGCTGTAATGGTCAATGGTAATAGGGCCGCTCAAGGCACGTTCAACCGTACCGATAATGTCCACGGAACTGAATATCCCGAAATCAATAATATTGCCCGCTATCGCTAGCCGGGAAGCAGTCCACAGTGGGTCATTGCTATGAAAGACCTTCTCCCTGAGTTCGGGATAGAGGCCCAGCGCCGCCTGGTTGTATTCGGATTTTATGTCCTCGAACGGGTCTTTACCGAGGAGTTGACGTATCTTCCGGTGGATAAAGGTTGTGGAATATGCCGGCGGTTTCGACATGTCTGTAGCCTTGATTTCGTCAGTCACGCCCTTCAGTACAGACGCCTGCAGCGCTTCGTCCTTTGTGCCGAGCCTGACCGCGATTACCGCTTGTTTCAAAAAACAAGGGAAGCAATCGAGATGAACTTTCATGTGTCGATATATCTCCTTTTTTATCTGCTTAGGACTCGCGAATAAATAACTTGCACATTGATGCATCTCATAGGCGCCCCCAAAAGTCTCTGACTTTTCGGGGACCCCAAGAAAGCGTTAGATTTTTTGGGGCAGAACGCAGCTCTGCCACGCCTGCGGTTTTGCTCAGTCGGACCAGCCAAATCTGACCCAAATCTGAGCGCCTGAATGCTCAAGTTATTTATTCGCGAGTCCTGAGCGCGCGGTCCGCAATATCTTTTCGATAGTGCATGCCTTCAAACTGAATCTCCCCAACCGCTTTATATGCCTGCTCTTTTGCCGCTTTTATGTTTTTGCCGGTGGCCGTAACTCCCAGCACCCTGCCGCCGCTGGTGACAATCCCGCCGTCACTGAATTCGGTGCCTGCATGAAACACGAAAACATCATCCACGTTTTTAGCCTCCTCGAGTCCTCTTATCACCTTTCCCTTCTCATATTTCCCAGGATACCCGCCTGAGGCGAGAACCACACATACCGCAGCGTCTTTTTTCCATTCGACTTTTATATCTGAAAGCCGCTCATCCGCGATTGCCAGGGCAATATCCACAAAGTCGGTATCGAGCCTCGCAAAAACCGGCTGCGTCTCAGGGTCACCCAGCCGGCAGTTGAACTCAAGCACAGAGGGTTTGCCGTCCTTTATCATCAAGCCGGCATAAAGCACGCCCTTGTATTTTATCCCTTCTTCCCTGAGACCATTGATCGTCGGCCACATGATCTTCTCCATTACCAGGGATTCCAGTTCTTCGGTAATTACCGGCGCCGGGCTGTATGCCCCCATCCCCCCGGTATTGGGACCCTTATCATGGTCAAAAACCTGTTTATGGTCCTGAGAGCTCACCATCGGCAAGATAGTCCTGCCGTCAGTAAACACCATAAACGATGCCTCCTCCCCCTGCAGGCATTCTTCGACAATTACCCGGTCGCCTGCTTTACCGAACTCCCTTTCTTTCATGATGCGCTTTAGTGCAACTACAGCCTCGTCCGTTGTCGCGGCAACAATAACTCCCTTGCCCGCGGCAAGACCGTCCGCTTTTATTACAATCGGGCTGCCTTTCATCCTTACATAGTCCTCTGCATGAAGGTACGATGAAAACACCTTGTATTCCGCGGTGGGGATACGGTGTCTTCTCAAAAAATCCTTTGAAAAAACCTTGCTCGCCTCGAGCTGGGCCGCTGCCTTTGAAGGAGCGAGTATCTTCCTCCCCCCCTTTTCAAAGGCATCCGCAATTCCCATGGATAGCGGCACTTCAGGTCCGACTATGGTAAGGTCTATCCATTCGTATCTTACAAAGTTGATCAATTCATCAAAATCCCCGATACTGATATCTATACACTCTGCCGTTTCGGCAATCCCTGCGTTGCCGGGGGCACAATAAATCTTGTCCACGTGCCTTGATTGAGCAAGCTTCCATACTATCGCATGTTCCCTTCCTCCGCCGCCTATGACCAGCACCTTCATCTTTTTTCTCCTTTATTCGCAGGTCCTTAGCCCTGAGCGTACTACGCTGGACGCTATCTTTAGTGTCTGAAATGCCTCGTTCCCGTCATAATCATTGCCATATTAAACCTGTCCGCTGCTTCAATTATCTCAGCATCCTTCACTGAGCCACCCGGCTGCACTACAGCGGTCACTCCCAGTTCATTCAGCACCTCTATCCCGTCGCTGAATGGAAAGAAACCGTCGGAAGCTGCAACGGAACCCTTTACCGGCTCGAAGGCATTCATGGCCCCTATCTGTGCAGAGAATACCCTTTTGGTCTGTCCAATGCCGATGCCTACTGTTCTGTCCACGAATGCATAAACGATGGCATTTGACTTTACATGCTTGCATACCTTCCAGGAGAAGGCCAAAGCCTCAAACTCATCCTTTGTAGGCTGGCGCTTCGTGGCCGCTTTCATCGTCAGAATATTCTCATCAGAATAATCCCACCCCTGAAGGAGCAGCCCGCCGGCAATGCGTTTCAGGTCCCAGGAGGCGGCTTTCTTTTTGCCGGGTATCAGCATTTCAGGAAGTTCAAGAAGCCTGACATTCGGCTTCCTGGAGAATACTTCGCGTGCGTCGCTGCTGAATGAGGGAGCAATCACAACCTCAAGGAACAGTTCAGCCATCTCCTTTGCGGCAGCGCCATCAACCTCCATATTAAATGCAACGACGCCTCCGAAGGCTGAAACCGGATCGGTTTGCTCAGCCTTTTTATACGCTTCTGCGGCAGTGGGGCCGCTCGCCACACCGCAAGGGTTATTGTGCTTTATGATGGCACATATTTTTTCGTCAAACTCCAGTGCGAGCATTAGCGCCGAATGCGTATCGAGGTAATTATTGAAAGACATCTCCTTACCCTGGAGCACTTTTGCGTCAGGGAGCGACAGGCCGGATGTCCGCTCTCTGTACAGCGCCGCCTTCTGCTGAGGGTTTTCACCATACCTGAGAACGCCAACCCTTTTAAACGATGTAGTGAAGAATTCCGGCAGAGGCGGTTCTTTCTCTGTAATATCTGTCAGGTAATCCGCAATCAGCGTATCATAACGGGCAGTATGGGCAAAGACCTTCCTGGCGAGGTCAAGTTTTGTCGCTTTGCTTAAATCCCCTCCGGAAGCCTTTATTTCGTCGGATACCGGCCCGTAATCAGCCGGATCGACAATCACAGCAACATCCTGGTAATTCTTCGCCGCTGCCCTGAGCATCGTGGGGCCGCCGATATCGATATTTTCAATGGCTTCTTCAAATGTTACCGACGGCTTTGCTATGGTCTGCTCGAATGGATAAAGGTTCACCACTACCAGGTCAATTGTCTGGATACCATGCTTTTTGATATCGTCCATGTCCTTCGGGTTACCACGTCGCGACAGTAGTCCGCCATGGATCTTCGGATGCAGAGTCTTGAGCCTGCCATCGAGCATTTCAGGAAACCCCGTGTAGTCGGAAACCTCAACTACAGGAACGCCAGCGCCGCGAAGGGATTTCGCTGTCCCACCGGTTGACAGTATCTCGACACCCATAGCAACCAGCTCCGCGGCGAACTCTACAATTCCACTTTTGTCAGAAACACTTATAAGTGCCCTTTTGATCATTATCATTCCTCCTTATAATTATGCGTTGAGCGTTCCGCGTCGTGAGTCCAGCGATAGTTGAACGCTCAACGCTATAACGTTTTTATAAATGACCTTGCTCTCTAAGGCTAACATAACTGCCATCCCCGATAATTATGTGATCAAGGACCTGTATGCCGATAATCTCTCCCGCGTTCTTAAGCCGCCCGGTAACAGTGATATCATCACGGCTCGGCGCAGGATCACCGCTGGGATGGTTATGCACAAAGATCACGGAAGCAGCCGATTCCCTTATCGCCTCTTTGAATGCCTCCCGGGGATGGATAGGCGAGTTCGTCAATGTCCCCTCAGAAACCTTATACTCGCGCAGCAGCCTGTTTTTAGCATCGAGGAGCACTGCAACAAATATCTCCTTCTTGAAATTTTTAAACCTCGGGGAAAAGTATGAATAGATCGAATGGCTTGACGAGAATACAGGCTTGCCGTCGGAAGATTCACCCATAAGGCGCTTGCCCAACTCGAAGGCCGCTTTGATCTGCGCTATTTTGGCAGTGCCGAGCCCTTTTATGGAGGACAGTTCCGCAGAAGAAGCTGCATCGATGCTTCTCAAAGATTTAAACGCCTCAAGCATCGCCAGGGAGAGTTCCAGTACTCCCCTTTCTCTGCTGCCGGTCCTCACTATAATGGCAAGCAATTGGGCATCAGAAAGATTTCCCGGGCCGTATTTGATGAGCCGCTCTCGGGGGCGCTCATTTTCGGGCCAGCTTGTGATTTTCAGCTCCGGCATTTATTATTTCACCCGCGCGCCTTGATGCACGTCCCTGTCCAGGCCAAGAATTGAAAGAGTCCCATCTTCGTCCGTAGCGGCAAGGAGCATCCCCTGGGATTCGATGCCCATGAGCTTTGCCGGCTTCAGGTTAGCCACTACAACGATCTTTTTCCCAACCAGGTAGTCAGGGTCATAGGCCTTTCCTATTCCAGCCACGATCTGACGCTCTTCACCGGTATCGACTTTCAGTTTTATAAGTTTCTCGGATTTCTCGACCCGCTCTGCACTGAGCACCTTGCCGACCTTGAGCTGAACTTTAGCAAAATCCTCTATGCCGATCACTTCGGCAACTCCTTGTTCGGTCATCTTCGACTTCTCCTTTTTCTTTTCTGCTCCCTGCATCTTTTCTTCGGACTTCTCGATCCGGGGAAAGAGCTGTTCACCCTTTGATATCTTTATTTCATAGCCGGGCATTCCGGTCAGCGGGAGATCGGCCAGAGTTGCTCCGCTCTGCTTAACTTCATCAACGAGCGCTTTCATGCCGAGTTGTTTCCATATTTTTTCCGCTGTATCTGGCATGAAAGGATGCAGAGAAACAGCCGTCAGTCGCAGAGCTTTCCAGAGGTCGGACATTACCTCTTTCAGTTCTTCAGGGCTGCTTTTGGCGAGCTTCCAGGGCTCTTTCCGCGCAATATAATTGTTTGCCTCACTGATGATACCCCAGATATTTTCCAGAATAACCGAAAACTGCAGGTGCGACCAGGGTCCCTGATTATGCACGGTATGATATTTTTCGATATAAGTGCGCTCGAAAGCGTCCGCCCGGTTACCGACTGGCGCAGTAATGGTAATAGAACCATTAAAATACTTCTCTGCCATGGTGAGGAACCTGCTCAACAGGTTGCCGAGGTCATTTGCAAGATCCGAATTTATGCGCCTTATCAGCGCATCTTCAGAGAAATCCCCGTCAAGACCGAAAGGCACCTCTCTCAAAAGAAAATATCTGAAGGCATCAACGCCGTATTTGTCTGCCAGTTCATTAGGATCGACCACGTTGCCGAGGGACTTGGACATCTTCTTTCCGTCGATAGTCCACCAGCCATGGGCAAAAATATTTTCTGGAAGTGGGAGACCCAATGCCATGAGAATGGTAGACCAGTATACGGCATGAGTAGTGAGGATATCTTTTCCTACCAGATGGTGAGAAGCCGGCCACCAGAAATCTCCCTCCCTTTGCCCCAGGGGGGTGGGGGCAAGGTATCGCGTTGCAGAAAAATAATTGACAAGGGCATCAAACCAGACATAAGTAACGAAATTTTCATCAAACGGGAGCGGAATGCCCCACGAGAGTCTTTGTTTCGGCCTCGATATGCAGAGGTCTCCCAGCTCATTGTTCCTTAAAAACCCCAGCACCTCATTCCGGCGGGTCTCAGGCAGTATGTACCCTGCATTGTCTTCTATGTAACGGACCAGTCGTTCCTGGTATTTTGACATGAGGAAGAAATAGTTCTCCTCATGTATCTGCTCTACGGGCCTGCCGCATTCAGGACATTTGCCTTCAATAATATCTTTTTCGGTCCAGAACCGTTCGTCGGGGACACAATACCATCCGGAGTAGCCTCTTTTTTCTATTTCTCCCCGGTCATAAAGCCTCTGCATCAGGCCCTTCACGGTTTCAACATGCTGCTCATCGGTAGTGCGTATAAAGGCATCGTTTGCAATATTAAGTTTTTTCCAGAGCTGCCTGAAATTCTGCACCATTGCATCGGCATGCTCTTTGGGCGTCCTGCCCCTTTGAGCAGCAGCCTTCTCCACCTTTTGACCGTGCTCATCCGTACCGGTCAGAAAAAACACCTGGTCCCCGTGCAGCCGGTGACAACGCGCCAGTACATCCGCCGCAACGGTGGTATAAGCATGTCCGATATGCGGAATATCATTTACATAATAAATAGGCGTGGTGACATAAAACCGCTCACCCTGCAAGCTCATTTTTTGAAGCGCCTCCTTCTGGGCCTGTGGTGGTCCTGCTTTTTCTCCTGTTGTTCAACCTGACCTTGCGGCCCTTGCTGACCAGCAGCTGTATCCCTGCCCGCTGATTGCTGACCCCCGGCATTAGCTTCGCTGCCATGCTTTCTCTCCATGCGTCGATGCGAGGGCCTATCGTGCCCGGACGTATTCCGAGAAGCATCAGCTTTGGGACCAACCGTTGAAATTTTCTCTTCGATAACGGCAATAGGAACATCCTCCACCCCTATGGGTATTTCATCATCCGACGCAATAGTATTCAGATCACCTTCATATTCATATCTCAAACAGCACATCAGCCTGCTGCATAAGCCTGAGAGCTTGCCGACATTCAGCACCAGTTCCTGACGTTTGGCCATTTTTATCGATACGGGGTCAAAAGATGTCAGGAAGGTGTTGCAGCATAATTCACGCCCGCAAATTCCCACCCCTCCGACATGCTTGGCCTCATCCCGGACGCCGATCTGCCTCATTTCTATCCGGGTTTTGAACCTGGCGGCAAGATCTTTGACCAGTTCTCTGAAATCTATTCTGCCATCGGCAGTAAAATAAAAAACAACCCGCTTTCTGTCAAGAGTCGATTCGGATCCGACAAGCTTCATGGGGAGCCCCCTCGCCATGACCCTCTCAGAGCAGAAGGCACGTGCTTCCCGCTCAAGTCTCCGGTTTTCCTCCCTGGCCCTCAAATCCTCTTCGTTTGCCAGTCTCAGAATTTGTTTAAGTTCCCGTTCCGAAGTGCCTGTATCATGCCTCCCTACTACCACTGTCCCTATGCTGAGGCCGAAATCGGACTCAACAACGACCGAATCTCCCTCTTTCACCTCTATTCCATTGAGCTCGAAATCGTATATTTTACCGCAACGCTTAAATTTTATTCCGACCGCTTCCGACATTGTCAATCCTCCCTATAAAAACAGGTTATAGGGCATGGGAGCATAGGCATAGAAAAAAATTGCTTTCTGTTTCTTTGACCCATTGCCTATTGCCCATCACCTATTTCCTATTACCGTTCTCATCATATTTGATACATAATTCCATGTTATTGACTTATTAAGATTAAAATCAAGCAGGCCTCTCAGCTTCTGGAGGGACTTATAAGTATCAAGTATCTCGTCAATATCCACTTTTTTACGAAAAGTCCCGTTTCCTTTTGCGTAGAGCATATCCGACTCGTTTCCGGTTATTTTAAATATGACCATGTCCCGCAAAAAAATAAACGACATGTCGAGCCATGTCCTTATCGCCTCTTTGTCCGCCCAGGCCTCTTTTGACTCCTCACGTATCATGCTCCCCAGCAGGCCCGTGAACCACTCCATATCTTTCACAAAATCACCGGCCAATGCAAGGCCCGGCCTCCCCATGGACAAATTCCTTGCGGAATCCATATGCTCTTGTCCCACAGCACCCGAAACAGCCTTTCTGAAGGATTCATGCGAGAGCGGATAGAACCGTACAGCGATGCAGCGGGACCGTATCGTATCAGGCAGTCTGTCAGGATTCGAGGATACAAGGACAACAAGACTATCATTGGGAGGCTCTTCAAGTGTTTTTAAAAAGGCATTTGCAGCATTGATGTTCATTGTATCGGCATCATCTACAATTGCGATCTTCTTCCGGCCCTCAAGCGCCTTCAGGAAAAGTTTTTCCTCCAGTTTTCTGACCGCATCGATTTTGATTTCGTCTTTTTCGGGAAAGGTGAACGTAACGTCAGGGTGCGTTGCCGCATCAATCTTTTTGCATGACAGACAGGTATCACAGCAATCGAAATCAACCGGCCCCAGACAGTTGATTGCTTTTGCATAATTGACGGCAGCCAGCCGCTTACCGATGCCCGTGTCACCAGAGAACAGCAGGGCCGAAGGGACCCTGTCCCTCCTCAGCATGCCGAATAAAATTCTCAGTGCCCTTTCCTGACCCACTATATCGTTAAGCGCCATAATTTTAAACCATTGTATAAGGGTATATGGGTGTATGAGTATATGGGCTAATACTTACATCCTTTCCACTCATAAACTCATATGCCCTTATACTCATATGCTTATACTCCCATTCAGCCTTTCTTTTACTATTTCCCACACCCTTGCCTGGACCTCTGCTGAAGGCTGCGCGGCATCCACGATGCGCACTCTGTCAGGATCGGCCTTTGCAATCGCAAGGTACCCTTCCCGGACCTTCCTGTGAAATGCAATATCTTCAAGCTCGATCCGGTCCGTCTTGTTTGCGCCCCTGTTTCTCGCAAGCCCGGCTTCAGCATCAAGATCGAAAAGGATTGTAAGGTCCGGCTTCAACCCACCAGTTGCAAGCCGGTCGAGAGACATGATAAGCGCAATGTCTATCCCCCGAGCGTAGCACTGGTAAGCAACTGTCGAGTCGCTGAACCGGTCAGTGATGATGATTTTACCCTGTTTAATCGCCGGCAATATCTTTTCAGCCAAATGCTGTGCGCGAGCCGCGTTATAGAGTAAAAGCTCTGTAATAGCGGACATCTCCAGGTGCTCGGGAAGAAGAAGTATCTCTCGTATCCTGCTGCCGATGACAGTCCCTCCCGGTTCAAAAGTCAGGACAACATCGTGGCCCTCCTCTGCAAGCCGTTCTGAAAGAAGCCGTGCCTGTGTCGTTTTGCCGGTCCCTTCGATTCCCTCAAAGGAGAGAAAAACACCTTTTTTCACGTAGTGCTCCAGTTCATAAATACGGTGAGGCGCCGAGAGCGTCGATACGCCGTGCCGGCCAGGCGCGCGACTGAGGCGTACCGGTGCGTACGGCGAAGGAACGCAGCAAAGCTGGAGCTGATGCGGGGTCCCCGAAAGTCGAAGACTTTTGGGGCAGAGCGGCGCCCGAATGCAACCGTATTCATGAATTGAAGCACTAATCGGTGACCGCTCATGCCATTGCTTCTTTCAGCCGCATAAGCAGTTGACAAATCTTTGTAGTTTCCCCGACGCTCCTGGAAGCTGCGCCGCACGAGGGAGTAATAAGAATCCTCTCCTGTACCAGCGCGGCAGGCATGTGCTTGCACAGTTCATCTAAATGTGCATCCATTAATCCTATAAGCTGCCTGTCGTCCACTTTTTCAATAACATCGGATGTCGGAACAATCCCCCATGCAAGATAGCCGCCCCCGCTCAGGAACTTGCTCAACTGCTCGTGATAGATGGCAAGGGTGTCAAAATATTCAAAGGCGTCGAAATTAATGATTTGCGCCCCGCTCTCCATGACCATCGGCCAGTCCGCCCTCCCGCAGCAATGAACGCCCGATATGCCGCCAGCATCATTGATAGCTGAAGCCATGTCCTTGATCAATCTGAACGCCTCGCCGGCATCCACTCCAAGGTAGGATGAACTGCCCAGTGCAGAAAGTATCGGTTCATCAATAAAAATAATGACCTCCTCTGCGTGCTGCTTCAAAGCATCTATTTGCCACCGCATCTTTGCCCTTAGGAGCATGGCGGCTATTTCGCGTAATTCTTCATCGAAGAAAACAAGCCTGCCCTCGTGGTCCTTCAGGCCTAACGTGAAAGTGACAGGACCGGTGACATGCCCTTTAAGCAGGGGGAATCTCCTGCCTTTTACCATCTTCAGAAAGGCATGGAGACCCCGGCCATAATCCTCAGAAATGGAAATTCGGGCGGTTTCGTTACAGGTCTCGTAAAACCGTTCCAACTCGTCGCTTTCATCTCTCATGACCGATATCACTTCGTCCCGCTCATTGACCTTTATAAACGGCATGCCTTCAGAGTATTGTGCAATCATGGACTCTCTAAACGAGATATTAGGCAGCTGCGGCCAGAAAGGGATATCAAAAGTCCTTAACACCAGCTCGCAGGCATCTTCAGCATTCCTATGCGGAAGACTGCCTATGCCTGTTGTAGAAAATGCTTTGATATAGGTAGACATACTGTATTATAGCAAACGGCAAAACGAAAAATATCAAAGTAGTTAAGAAGGGTTGGTGACAAGCCAACAGTAGGTGCTCTTAAGCACCGGAATGACATAGTAAAAAAACTGAAATTAGTTCTCCGGTGCTTCACTGTCTTGCCAGCCCTGACCAAAGATAAACTTTTTACCGTCCATCTCCACTTCGATACGTCCGGAGCCGGTCCGTTCGGGCTCGACAGGGGGTGGGGGCTTCCAGGGGCTATCGAAAACAAAGCTGCCTTTAGGGATTAGCCGTATCACCTTATAGTCCTCGTCGATGTAATAATTATAGTTTGAGAAGAAAGAAGCACCCAAAAGGTTCCTTGTGGATGAAGGGACATACGCAACGTCATAATTATACCCAATGACACTTCCGACCATAACGGAACTGAGCGTGAGGACATAGCCTTCGACGACGCCGCCGGCAGTGTGTGCATGGAGTTTCCTGGCGGGGCTGAACTCCATGATGCCGAGGCTCTGCAGTGCATAAGTGTTAAGAACAATGCTATTGGCCCCTGTATCGAATATGAGATCCACAGGCACTCCGTTTATTTGCACTGTGACATATTTGAGACCGTCCCTCTCGGTAAAAGGAATGGCTTCATCAGCGAGGACGTTCTTTACGACGATCAATGAGGGCAATAAAGAGGACAGAAAAAAGAACGCGGTCATTAACATTCTGGCTATCACAACGTCCTCCGAATTTGAGACGTATTTGATTAGATTATACCATGTGCGGGGTAAAGCTACAAAATTAACGAAGGCTGTATGACAGGTTCTATGGTTTTTGCGGGGGTCACCCTGCAACTTCTCTCTTCGGCAAGTTCTCCAATTGTAATTGTTTCCAAGATAATCTGTTAAAATCCAATCAGTGTTTCATCACTAGAAAATCTATTCAAAAAATTTTGTCTATAAGCATTCAATAGTAGCAGTAGCGCCAAGAGCAGGCGGGACACAGCGCCTCGGCTAAATCTCGCTAGGCATCCCGCCTGCTCTTGGCGCCACCCTATCAAATGCTAATAAGTAAATATTTTCGAATAGATTCTTGATGAGGCAACGAATAAGCATTTCGATTAGATATCACAGTTGCTAACCGAAACAAATGCCCTGAGACCAATCCAGTGGTGTACGCATTTCAGAAAGGATTAGAACAAGCAAAATCATGCCGTGTACTTCAGGAATTAACAATCGACCGATCATGGAATGGCCCCGGAATTGTTAATAATCACCCAATTTGGGCTAAAATACGATGTGTTGAGAAACTTCGGGCCTATTCATTGTCTTATGTGTGTACTGGTTTTTTTGTCATTTTCCGGCACTGGCTTCGCGCTTTCCGATAAGGAAGTGCTCAGCCTTCAGAATGCGCTGGAAGGCGAACCCACAGGAGAACGGATCGCTTTCTTTGCGGAGCAGTTCGTGGGCACTCCTTATGATATCGACCCTCTGGGGACTTATGTCACACATTCCGTGATCGTGGCAGATGAAAAGGTCGACTGCATGTATCTGGTCTTCAGGTCGGTTGAGCTTGCCATAAGTTCGACCCCTGAAGAGGCAGTACAGATAGCATTGCAAAAAAGGTTTCACTCAAAAGGCGTAGTAAGCAACGGGAAGGTGATCAACTATGCTGACCGGTTCGCATATGGCGAAGACATGATCAGCAGCGGTAAATGGGGGAAAGAGATAACGTCTGAAATCGGCAAAACAACTGTGATACAAGGCACGCGTTCAGGGGCAAGAATCGATATACTCCCGAGGGATGAAGTGCTCAAAAGAATGGAGATGCTCAGGAGCGGCGACCTCATCTTCTTCATTAAGGCTCCTCATAAAAGAGCTTCGGACGAGATCGTGGGGCATATCGGGATAATCAGAAGAGACGAAGCCGTTGACGGCGGCATCTATCTGATTCACGCAAACGGCAAGAAAGGCAAGGGCGGGACAGTAAAAAAAACAGCATTCAGCAATTATATAAAAAAGATGCCTTTTATAGGAGTTAAAGTCACGCGGTTCCCTTAGGTTGTCTTTCAGTTTTGCAAAAACTATATCATACTGGAAGACTATAATATCTTTCCCGGTTGACTTCCTTTATTTTCTGCGAGATGCCCTTGTCAGCCTGCGAAGCTTCTTATGTTTGTGTTTACGCATTTTCTTCTTGCGCCATTTTACGACGTTCCCCACACCCTCACCTCCTTATTTTTCTGTTCAAGCTATGACGCTTTTGTTGTGATCGTCTGCATAAATGCCTCAAGCTGAAGCATAGTGGCAAGTGACTCACTGCCGTCATAGGGAATGCTGATGCACGGGATGCCCCATTCCTTGCTTACGGCCTTTAATAGTGCAGTTACTATGGTCCCCGGCATACAGCCGAACGGCATCGCATTAATAATGCCTGCTGCTCCGTTTTCAACAAGATCGATGACCTTGCCCACACTTAAAACCGCTTCACCCTCGAATGATTCATGGACATAGGGCGAAGCCTTGTCCAATATTTCCCTGGTTGCCGGTTCCTCAAGCGTCTTCAAAAAGCCGTTGAAGAAGCGCCCATACCTGTGTTCTATTCTCTTCTGGAAATATCTTTTTAGCGAGATATTCATAATATCAGACCAGCGCCGTTTAATCAAGGATTTTCTAAACGCTATAGTATTCACATAATAGAGCCATTCTTCAACAGGGGCAAGCCACACTTCTCCGCCGAGTTCCTCGATCTTTTTCACGAGGTCCTCGTTGGAGAATTTGTGCGATCTGACAAAAATTTCGCCGACCACACCTATGAGCGGACGCTGCTCGTCGCGCCGCGGCAATGAACTGAAATCATTGCGCATGGACACTAAAAGGTCTTCCATATTCACCTTGCCGGAGCGGCAAAGCGCCAGGTATATTTTCTCCTTGTATCCTTTGTAAAGCTGCTGGGTGTCCCCCGTCTCACGCTCATATGGCCTCGTCTCATGCAGGCACTTGGTCAGCAATTCGTAAGCGACGATGCCTTTCCATGCCGTCATGGAGAAATCGTTCCCGGCCATGCTCAGTTCCCTGTAAAACGTCACATCTTGAGTCGGAGCAAATATCGGGACGTCTTTCAATCCGATCTTTTCGAGCACAAGTTTATGTGAGATGTGATACTGCCCGAACCTGCAAGGCCCGGTCCCGGAAGGCATAAAAAAAGCCGACTTTTCCGGTATGAAATCGTCGGAAAATACCTTCCTGAGCATATCTCCGGTCGTCACGAGATACGGAAAGCACTCCTTTCCGGATACATGCTTTCTGCCTATGTCTAATGTTGTCTTATCTGACTCGGGCAGGACCTCGGCCGGCACGCCGCACCGTTCAAATGCGGCCTTGACCGCAATGGAGTGGTCTGCCATGTGAGGTATATAAACAGTGCGTTTCCTGAACCCGGAAGACCGGATATCTTGATGAGGCAGGTTGGCAGGGGCACTGTCCCCGTTTCCCCTTGTCCGGGACCCGGGTCTCCCGCGTTGCTGCGTTATGCTGTCCAGGAACGCCTCGCACCGGGTTATCGCTCCCGCATCAGCACTGTGCTCGTCTATCTCTATGTGCAGAAACGGCTTGTCAGCCATTTCCTCTTTGAAATATTTGAGTATATATGAGTCAGGGCCGCAGGAGAAATTCCCGATATAGATAGCATAAAGATGAGAGGTGTTCCTTATGATCCGGGCTGCATTCAGTATTCTTTGTCCGGACCTCCAGTACATATTCGGCCATGTATCATGAGTACTTGCCTCTTCGATCGGAAGCATATCCATTGGTATGGAAATGGTATTGATTGCAGAAAGTTTCCGGGGGATGGCGAGATTGACTTCAGGATCAAACGCATTATAGGAGCGTCCTATTATCACTACTGCAGCCTGAGTTCCTGAAGCGTACTGCGTCAATAGTTCCCTGCCTTTCCGGGCGACTGACGAGGAAAATTGCTCCTGGGCAGTGTTGGCATGGCCGAGGGCCCGGTTAATATCCTTTCTTCTGGTCCCGAATTGTTTCAGGCCGTCAAGCAATTCTCTTTTCAGGTACCCCATACCGCGTCCTAAATCCACGATCGGCGTGATAGGCCGTATGCCCTTGATCGCGGCCCTCGAAACATAAGGGATGGTCTGTGTGTGAGGACATGCCAGCCCCACATGGTGGTCCCTTCCGTCATGATTCACGTCAATGAAGCTTGGGATAAACACTGCATCGACTCCCTCATCCACAAGATATTTTATATGACCGTGTGCGACCTTTACAGGGAAGCAGGCTTCGGAAAGGACATTCTCAACGCCCATATTTACGATCTGTTTATTAGTCTTTGGCGAGACAATTACTTCAAACCCGAGTTCCCACAGAAAAGTCGTCCAGAAGGGCAGATAGTCGTGAAAGAAAAATATATATGGAATCCCGATTTTGATCTTAGGTCCGCCTTTTTTCTTTCCTGACACCTCGTGACGCGCCACAGAGAACGCATCACGGAAGTTGTCATGGGCCTTCCAGAGCATCTCCTGCCTGTACTCAAAAGGGTCAGGCAGCGACAGGTCCCGGGACCTCCTGACGTCATAGCGTTCGCACCTGCCTCCGAAAAAGAGCTGTCCCTCTTCGCCCTGTATTTTTACCTTGTTTATCTCACATACATTGGAACACCCTTTGCATTCAAATGAGGACATCTCATACGGACGCTTTGAAAGGGAGAACCCTTTGAATCTGGTCTCCTGTTGAGCAGCCGGCAGCAGTTTCATGTGCTTCATTGCAATAAGGGCCATGCCGATGGCCCCGGTAACATCGTGATTGGGAGGTACTGTAATTTCTTTGTCGAGGTATTTTTCAAATGCAGCTACTACTGCCTCGTTAAAGGCCACGCCGCCCTGAAAGAAAATATTCTTACCTATAGGTTTTCCTGCAATGACCCTATTTACATAATTCTGCACAATTGAGTAAGCAAGTCCCGCGAGGAGGTCATCTTTTGCGGCCCCCTTCTGAAGATTCGACATAAGTGAATTCTCCATAAAAACCGTGCACCGCTCGCCAAGTCTGCAGGGCCTTTTTGAATGGAATGCGAGAGCCGCGAATTCATCTTTCACCGGGATGCCGAGTTTTTCAGCCTGTTCCTCCAAAAAAGAGCCTGTTCCGGCTGCGCATGCCTTATTCATTTCAAAGTCAACAATAACGCCGTCTTTTAAAGAAATATATTTCGAGTCCTGCCCGCCGATCTCAAGGATTGTGTCAACAGCAGGATTGATAAAAATCGCCGCGGTGGCCTGGGCCGTGATCTCGTTCTTGACAATATCGGCGCCTACATAATCGGCGATCATGTATCGCCCTGAGCCGGTCGTGCCCACCCCAAGAATGTCGACAGCGTCCCCCACTTCGGTATAAATCTCATCGAGGCCCTGTCTTACAGCATCAATAGGCCTTCCGGCAGTCATAAGATACCGCTTGGCAATGAGCGTGCCATGCTTATCGACCAGAGCAAGGTTAGTGCTTATGGAGCCTATGTCAATCCCCATATAAGCGCCCGTATGCCCGCCTGTAAATGCAGAGGCCCCCCCGTTCTTTCTATGCCGGAGATTCGTGGCTGCTGAGAAAAGAGGCTGGTGTCCCTGATCATCAAACCCGGCTGACGCGAGGAAGGCTTCGAGGGTATAGGGATCATAATCGTTGATGCGGCGATCATCCATGTCCTTGAACGCGGCGCCGAGCGCTCCCATAAAAGCATGGTCCTCAGGGATCAACAATTCATCAAGTTCAAAAACCTCTTTAAAGGCACGCACCATCCCCTTGTTTGCTGCTACGCCACCCTGAAAAGCAACAGGCAATCTCAGCTCTCTCCCTTTAACAATACTGCTCTTGAAATTCCTTGCAACTGCAAAACACAGACCTGAAACAATGTCCTCTACAGGCGTCGCAATCTGTTGGAGATGTATCATGTCCGATTTTGCAAAAACACTGCAGCGTCCCGCTATCTTCGAGGGCCTTGCCGAGTGCACAGAAATTTCACTGAACTCTTCTATGCTCATTCTCAACCGTTCAGCCTGCTGCTCAAGAAAGGACCCTGTCCCTGCAGCGCAGACGGAGTTCATCGAAAAATCCTTGATTTGTCCGTCCTCCATCAAAATAAGTTTTGAGTCCTCCCCGCCAAGCTCTATGATGGTATTAATGCGGGGGAATAATTTCCTGATAGAATAGGATTGTGAGATTATCTCGTTCAGGTACTTTATTTTCAGCGCAGAGGCGAGCATTTTGGCAGCCGAACCCGTAAGAGAGAGTCCGCTTTCCGGATAAAGTTCCTTCACTTCTTTCAAAAGGGTTGCGGCGGCGCCGACAGGGTGGCCGTAATGCCTTACATAATCCCCTCTGAGCTTGTTGCCTTGCGCATCAAGGACAACAAGCTTAATAGCGACGGATCCCGCGTCAAGACCTATAAAATACACTGTTCTCCCCACCTGGAACTGACCCGCATACTTCTTCAATTTGCTCTGCTGCGTATAGACGTGATAATAAGCATATCAATTCATAAATACGGTTGCACCAGATATTCTATACAAAAAATACCATATCCGAAGTCTTTTGAAAAGGCAGGCATTATGCCTATTTATAACAGGACACAATGCTAATATACTATACCATGTCAAAAGAAAAGTTTTTTATCTTCGATACACGTTTTTTCATCCATGATCCCCGCGCATTACACCAATTTGAGGACAACCATATCGCGATCCCCTGTTTCTCTCAATCTTGTTTTTTGTAAAAAAATCTGTTTTCCTTATAAAACCCTGATTGACAAAAAAGTTTCCTCCAATAAGGTTGCTTAAATTACGATTTATTCATTTCCTATCCCACGACCGATTGCGGCGGGGAACCTTGTGTTTTCGTGGTCCGGGACGTAGGAGCGCAGCGGAGCCCCTTGACCAGGCACGGGGTGAAGCCCCGCCACGAAGGTAAGGGAGGCTCCGAGCGAAGCGATGTGCCGACTTTTTTACTCTGCCTATTACTCATTGGATGGCCCATTTTTTGCGGCTTCCACCGACAACATCACACTGTGGACAATCCGCCACAGCAATTATTACCATTTGTAATTCACGCACCGGGCCAATAGTGAATCAGAGATGTACATGTCGTAAGTCTCATTGCAGCGGAGCAGAGGAAGTCGCCACACCGTCTTGCCGAGATTCGCTTGCTTTATTGCATTGCCCTGCTACAATTAAAATATAATCCAGAATTCGAATTTGCCCATCGGATGGTGCCACTACCGGAGGCGAACTATGTTCAAGAAGGCGAAACTTATAAGTAAGTCGCGACCGTGGATGTACGCGTTGCTGCTCGCAACAACATTCTTGGCAGCTGGTGTAATTATAGGAAGTACTTCCTATAATTCTTTTGGAGCCAGCACCGAGCAATCCTTCCAACAGCTGATGGATGAGGCGATGACATTGATGGATCAGGGAATGGAAAAAGCCCCCATGACTGGCGATCCCGACCATGACTTCGCTGCCATGATGATTCCTCACCACCAGGGGGCCGTAGATATGGCCAAGGCGGAATTGCTTTACGGCAAGGATCCTGTCCTGCGGCGATTGGCTCAGGAAATAATCGTGACCCAGGAGCAGGAAATCGAGGTGATGCGCCTGCGTTTGAAACAGTTCAAAACCCAGTGAGGTGCGATGCCCTATCCAGGAGGTATATCATGTCTTTTAGCGTCCAACAAAAGATAATCACACTTGCACTTGGTTTGCTGCTTGCCACTTCGGCAAATGCTGGCCAGGTACCTGGCCGCGCCAGCGCGCCAGACATTACAATCTCTTCACGTGACCGTGTCTATCTCTCTGACCAGACCTCTAACACGGTCTCGGTTGTCGATCCGGCCGCAGAGAAGCTGCTGGGGGTCATGCGTCTGGGAGACCCGACCCCAGGCAACTTGAGCCCTCTCTATAAGGGCCAGCTCCTAGTCCACGGCATGGGGTTCTCGCCGGACCATCACACGCTCCTTGTGGTCTCAGTTGGCTCTAATTCAGTGGCTTTCATAGATACGCAGACCAATCGCGTCAAACACATCGCATATGTAGGACGCGCCCCGCATGAGGCTTTTTTTACGCCTGATGGGAAGGAGGTCTGGGTAACGGTTCGGGGAGAGGACTTCGTTCAGGTGCTCGATGGTAAGACCTATCGACCCACGCGGCACATCAAGGTGCCCAATGGACCGGGCATGACAATCTTCTCTCCTGACGGCAAATATGGCTACGTCTGTTCCAGCTTCACGCCGGAGACGGTTGTGATCGAAACCAAGACCCACCGGATCGTTGGCCGGGTGAAGCAGGCATCGCCTTTCTGCCCGGACATCGCCGCTACCCCGGACGGCAAACAGGTGTGGTTTACTCTCAAGGACATCGGGAAGACCCAGGTGTTCAATGCAAAGCCGCCTTTTACCACCATCTCCGTGCTGGACACAGGCCCCATCACCAACCACGTTAATATTGTGCGCAACGCCGACGACCAATTCGCCTACGTCACCGTCGGCGGGCTCAACGAGGTGAAGGTCTTCACTACCACCGACCATCCGGAGCTCGTTGCCACGATTCCGACCGGCGAACTGCCTCACGGGCTCTGGCCCTCGGGCGACGGGACGCGGATCTATGTCGGCCTTGAGAACGCTGACGCGGTGACGGCGATCGATACCCGGAGCAACAAGGTTGTTGCTACAATTAGTTCTGGCCAATCGCCTCAAGGGATGGTCTATATCCCTAACGCGGTTCCCAGTGGTGACGGCACTGAAAACATCTCGCCCATCGGCAGTTCCGGTGAAGCAGTTCATCTGACCTTGGTTTCAGTCGGGACCGGAAAAGCGGAGACCACCGTGGCGGTGAATAACCAGGGACTGGTCGACCTGCTGGAGGCGGCGGTTACCGGCCTCGAAGCGAAGCAGCCCTATTTGCTGGCGCTAGTTAACAATGCTGATGGATCAGGCCCTCTCGAGCCGATGGCGAAGTTCATGACTAATCCAGCCGGAGCCGCGATTGTCGTTACGGTTGGACCGTTGCGCAAAGCGGTGCAGGGCAATGAGGGTGGGCAGCGCCGTTTCCTGGTGATTGTGCCCTTAAACGATGACAAGCCCGGCGCCCCGGTTCAGGTGCAGCGTTGAAATATAGCTGAGTTCCACGGGATCTTACCAGTTAGAGGCATAACAACAGCATGCAGCATAAGTGCTTCGCGCCGCGTTGCATGCTGTGCGTTACTACACATAACCTTAACGGTGGGTTCTCTTCTGACTATCTGATCCAAGAGAAACCTTATGCTGTGGCAAGAAAGTTACAGTGTCGACTCCAGGATGTACGTCGCCCTGCATGGTTTGGGGTGAAGGCACGAATATTGTCTTAATTTTTACGGGTTTAATTCGGGTTTTCAATGAAGTTTTTGTGATTTTTCACATCGAAATAATAAGGGACGAGACTGATGCTGTTAGCAAGTCGAGGCTCCAAGCTTTGTCCAGGTACCACAGGCGCCGTAATAAAAAGAGGGTAGGGCTTAGCCCCCGGCTTGTTGAAGAATCGGTTCAAGGTCCATCAACCTGCAGTGTACTTGCGCTCTGCTTATGAAGCTGTCGCGTCCCATCATTTAGGCATCGAAGATATTTGTATCTTCTCCTCTTTGCCATTAATCACCCTTGCCACTTGTATCCGCTTGTTCTGATCAAGATAGATGACTCGCCTAGTGTGCCCAGATGCCTAACGGCCAAGTATCGAATTTCTCTTTTTTGCCTCCGGCATTTTATAATTACTGGTGGAGATTAAACGGTCCAGTCTCAGTTTGAGGTTCAGCCTGACGATAGGCGTGATACTTCTGGTTTTTTCGGCCCTGTTTTCCGTTCTGCTCTATACCTATTTGAAGGCCCAGGTGATAAGGAATGCCGAGGAGAAGACGATGATATTGATGACCCAGGTGGAGGCCATGGGCGGCTATGTGAGCGATACGCTAAGGCCCAAGATGTTCGAGGTCCTCTCAAAAAACCACTCAGTAGACAACTTCATTGTGGAGGCGATGTCCGCGACTCATATAAACCTCCAGGTGATCAAGAGGTTTAATAAGGGCCTTCCGCAGTACGTCTACAAAAGGGTCTCGGACAGGCCGATAAATTCCGAAAATATGGCGGATACTTTCCACCTGGGGATGATGGAATCTTTCGCGAAGAACCCAGGACAGGAAAAATGGCAGGGAATCGTGAAATTAGACGGCGAGGAGTCGTTGGTCTATGCCCGTCCTATCATGTCGAACGAGAGCTGCCTGAAATGCCACGGCGATAAGGAACGTGTTCCAAAACGGCTCCTCGCCAAGTATGGCGCACTGGGGCGTTTCGGCTGGAAGGCGGGTGCTCTGGTCGGCGTAGAGTCCATACATGTCCCTCTTTCCCTGGCCATGGCAGATGTCAGAAAGGTTGCCTGGGACACCTTTTTGTTTGGTATCTTCACTCTCGGCTTTCTGTTTCTCGCCTTTTACGTCACGTTCAGACAGGTTGTATCGATGCCGCTGAACAAGCTCGCGGACATATTCACCGGGATATCGAAGGGGACTGAGCCCCTTGGAAAGAAGATACCAGCCGATAGAAACGACGAGATAGGCGACCTGACAGAGTCTTTCAATACTCTCGCCAGGCACCTCTTGGATGCGGAAGAGAAATTAAGGCAGACGAGCGAAATAGAGATAAAGATGATGACCTCGGAGAAACTCGCGGCGCTTGGTCAGCTCTCGGCAGGGGTCGCCCACGAGATAAACAATCCCCTCGGAGGGATCAAGCTCTGCTTCAACAATCTGATAGAAACCCCTATGGATGATGAGACGAGGAAGGAGCACATAGAGGTAATAAATGCCGGGTTCGACAGGATTCAAAACACAGTGGGGCAGTTGCTGGATTATTCGAAGAACTCGCGGCTCGCTATGGAGCATGGCTCTATATGCAAGATCGTTGGAAACGTTTTAAAACTTGTCGAATACACCATCTCCAAAAAGGGAATCACCCTTGAAAAGGAGCTTGTGGGAGACATCCCGGATATCGTTATGGATGCGAACAAAATGGAGCAGGTGTTCCTGAACCTGCTTATCAACGCCGTTCAGGCCACGAAAGAGGGAGGCGTTGTCAGCGTAAAGACCGGCTGCGACGGCGTTATGTGCAGCGTTTCAATCGCGAACACCGGAAGGCCCATACCCGAGGAGATATTATCGAGAATCTTCGACCCCTTTTTCACAACTAAGGACGTGGGGGAAGGGACAGGGCTTGGCCTGACCGTGAGCAAATCAATAGTGGAGCAGCATAAGGGCGTGATAGAGGTATCCACGAACGACGCCGGTACGAACTTTACCGTAAAGCTGCCCGTGGCATGAAGAAAAATATCCTGATAGTGGAAGACGACCCGACTATGCTGCTTGGGATGAGCCATTTCCTCAAGTCCCATGGCTATGAAGTCTCTGTCGGCGCCGACGGAGAAGAAGGCTGCAACGCCCTCGGCCGCTCAAGGTTCGACCTGATAATAACCGATCTGAGGCTTCCCCATAGAGACGGGTTTGCGATACTTGGCAGGGCGAAGGAGGTATCACCGAATACAGGCGTGATCATAATAACCGGGCACGCAGAGATAAAGAGCTCTGTCCAGGCGATAAAGATGGGCGCCTTCGACTATATAGCAAAGCCTTTCTCTAACGATGAACTCCTTCTGGCGCTTGAGAGGTATTTCAAGTTTCGGAGCCTTGAGGACGAAGTGAGTTACCTTCGTGAGACTCTGAGGGAAAAGGCAGGGTTCGAGGACATAATCGGCGCAGGCTCTGCCATGAAGGACATCTTCGACCGCATTTCTTCAGTCTCCAGGCTTGATGTCCCGGTGCTCATCCAGGGTGAAAGCGGCACAGGCAAGGAGCTTGTGGCGAACGCCATCTATAATCTGAGCAGCAGGAAAGACAAGACCTTCATAAAAATAAACTGCGCCGCAATCCCTGAAAATCTCTTCGAGAGCGAGCTCTTCGGCTATGAAAAAGGGGCCTTCACCGGCGCCTCAGTCACGAGGAAGGGGAAGTTCGAGTTCGCCGACGGCGGGACGATCTTCTTCGACGAGGTCGGGGACATACCGGTCTCCATCCAGCCGAAGCTGCTGAGGGTCCTCGAAGACAGCATCATAACGAGGCTCGGCAGTAATACTCCTATAAAGGTGGACGTGAGGACTGTTTACGCCACAAGGAGAAACCTCAGGGAAGCCGTCGCCGGCGGTTCTTTCAGGGAAGACCTTTTTTATAGGATAAATGTGGTGCCGATTATTGTGCCCCATCTCAGGCAGAGAAAGGAGGACATACCCTATCTGATCGAGCACTTCCTTGCTTATTTCACGAAGAAATTCAAAAAGTCCGGCATGAGCATATCCCAGCCCGCCTACGACACTCTCCTCACTTACAATTACCCCGGCAACGTACGGGAACTCAAACACGCAGTCGAAAGGGCGGTGGCACTTTCCAAGGGGACGATAGAACTAAAACACCTGCCTGATGAGATGTCCGGCGTCGCCGAGAAAATTCCCTGTATAACAGCCGACCTCACCCTTGAAGAAGGGATAAGGTGCTTCGAGAGACAGAAGATACTAAAGGCCCTCGATGAGACGGGCGGTAAAAAACTCGAGGCTGCCCGAAAGCTCGGCATAAGCAGAAAAGTCCTCTGGAAGAAACTGAAGGAATATTACCTCGAATAGTTCCCTGCCTGGAACATCCTCAAACCCTCTTATGTTCCCCAAGTGGAACATTCAAAAAACAAAATCCTTTTAAAACAAGCAATTTCAAATGGTATCTAACTTGCAATTATCAAGAGAGGTTTGTGCTGGAACAGGCCCTTATAAGAAGAAAAGAAGGAAGGCGAAGATATTAGGTTGTCCGGGTCGAACAAGAAACGAGACTATGTCGGAAAGACAAGGAGGAAACATGTCAGATTACTGTGAGACGAAGAAGTGTGCCGACGATGCGCCAGTGAAACCTATGACCATGGGCTGGAAAGAATTATATTTGAAGGAAGACTGGTGGGCCATCTATGTCGGCTTCGGCATTGCGCTGCTTTGCCTTATTGCTTTTATGAACGGCTCAACATTTGCAAAGTCGCTCGCAATCAATCCAGGCGGCCTGAAATGGGACTCTGATTCTACAGGTAAGATAGTTGACCACTTCTCAAAGAACATCGGTTTATACGGGATACAATTTCTCTTCTGGGCGATCATATTCAGCATTACGACAAAGGTTATGCGCATAAAGACGTCTGAGTTTCTTCCGGCGTTTATTATTCTTTATGTTCTGTCAATAATAGCTTTTTTAATTGCCGGATGGAAGGACGCGGGCAGATGGATGCTGGAGCCCCCGATTGCAGCTCTTTTGATAGGACTTGTAATTGCAAACGTTTTTCCTTTTCCAAAATGGATGGATTCAGGCTTCAGGGTGGAATACTACATCAAGACAGGCATCGTCCTTCTCGGCGCAACATTCCCGATCAACCTTGTGGTATCAGCCGGACCGGTTGCCCTCTTTCAGGCAACGCTGATATCTCTAACGACATGTCTGACAATTTACTTTGTGGCTACAAAGGTCTTCGGACTCGATAAGCGGCTTGGAGCGGTAATCGGCACAGGAGGCGCCGTATGCGGCGTGTCCGGCTCGATGGCCATAGCAAGCGCGGTAGGCGCAAAAAAGGAGTATTTGTATACCGCAGTTACCCTCGTAGTCATCTGGGCTATAGTCATGGTCTTCTTTATCCCGTTTGTGTCAAAGACACTTAATCTTCATCCCGGAATAGCCGGAGCATGGGTCGGAACATCGGAGTTTGCAGATGCAGCCGGTTTTGCCGCTGCGAGCGCCTACGGGAAATTGGCAGGCAATGAGGACGCAGCCATTCAGGGCTTTACGCTGATGAAGGTCATAGGCAGGGACATCTGGATAGGTATATGGTCATTTGTCTTTGCCCTTATCGCCTGCCTGAAATGGGAGAAGGAGGAGTGCGGGGTAAGGCCGAGCCCCATGGAGATATGGTGGAGGTTCCCGAAATTTGTGCTGGGATTTTTCCTGGCGTCGATGATTATGACTGTTATAGCAGCCGGCTATTCGGCAGCGGACTTCAATAAGGTTTTTAAACCCGGTGTTTTTGGACCTATTGCAGGGCTTCGCACATGGGCCTTTATTTTTTGTTTCATGAGCATCGGGCTTACGACCCGGTTCAAAGAACTCAAATCAGCAGGATTGAAGCCTTTTTTAGCGTTCACCTTCGGGGTTTTGGTAAATGTTACACTGGGCTTTATTCTCTCCGTTTATGTATTCGGAGACTATTGGTCGAAACTGGGCAAGTAGGGTTTGCCGGTACAGTCATGAACATGGGAGAAGACGTGAAAGACAAATGCGCGTATTGCAGGTATTTTGACAACCACTCGGCGCTGATTGAGAGGACCTTTCCAGGACTGAATTCCCTAAGTTCCGCCTATGGGTCGGTATGGGCTGAGTCCGGTATTTGCAGTCTCCATGAATTGTTTCTTTCCCCTTGGAGAAGATGCAAGGATTTCCAAACAGTATCGTGAGCGTTGCTCATCATAATGGCAGGAGGATATTAGGGACGACTACTCGGATGGACTGAGAACTTGAAAAGCTGATCGAACCCTGCCGAAAGACAGCTGCCCGCCAAATTTCATTTTTCGGCTCGCCGGCCTGGCACAAACTCTCACCTTCCGCCTCCGGCGTCGGTAAGCAGCCTGACAATATCCTGGAATTTTCTTTTTACAGCCGAGTTCAGTGCGGTCTCACCGCTGTCATCCTTTGCGTCAATATCATTGCCCCCCTTGCGAAGCAGCATTTTTACGACATCTGTGTACCCACTGTCCGCAGCAATAATAAGGGATGTCCTGCCGTTTTCGTCAACAGAATTTATATCGGCATTCTTACTCAAAAGCAGTTTGATAATTTCCCTGTTGTTGCTTTCAGCGGCAACAGTAAGGGGCGTCCTGTCGAGATCATCAGCACTATTGACTGCAGCCCCTTTTTTTATCAATATCGCTGCAACATCGGCATTGCCCTTGTCTACAGCCATCAGAAGGGGAGTCACGCCGTCACTGTCAGCGGCCTGAACATCGACGCCTTTGCCTACCAGCGCTTTCACCATGTCATTATTACCCATCGCGATTGACAGGAGAAGTGCTGTAGTGCCGTTATCATCGGCAGCATTGATGTCCGCCCCCTTATCGATCAAAAACCTGGCCAACTCAGTCTGTCCCCCCGACAGTGCAGCCATAAGAACTGTTCGGCAGTCATTGTCCGAACTGCTCACCGAGGCGCCCCTGTTAACCAGCATCTTTGATAATTCAACGTGACCGCAACTGACCGCAACGGCAAGAGCTGTCCTCCCAAGGTTGTCCTTTCTCTCCAGGTCAGCGCCCTTTTCGACCAGAAGACGGGCAACAGCCAAACGCCCTCTCAGTTCCGGACCAGCCTTTGCTTTGTCTGCCCGGTGCGCGCGATCAAGTTGTTTTTCCGGGACATCAAGCGCCCGTATCAGAACGGTCCGGTCAGCATTGTCACGAGAGTTCATGTATGCTCCTCTTTCAAGCAGCATATTGACGCTCTCGATATTACCCTTATCGGCTGCAACCATCAGTGCCGTGCTGCCGCTTTTATCGATATCGTTGACGCCTGCTCCTCGTGCAAGTAATACTTTCATTATTTCGGTACGATTAAAGGAGGCCGCAACCATCAGGGGGGTCATGCCATTGAGGCACTGCTTAATATCCGGATCAGCTCCATCGTCTAAAAGGCTTTTCACTTCCGGTAAATTCCCGTTTACTATCTCATCACAAAGACGGACGTTGACAAGCGTGGCTGAGAAGGCCGGACGGCACGCAACGATAAGCAGCACGCCGGTTGTCACAAGGGTGTTCATTAAATGTCGCATAATACAGTGCTCCTGTTATTCGTAAACCTTCAGGATCTGCGAATAAGTAACTTGCACATTGATCCATCTCAGCTTCATGTCATTTTAGACCGATACACTGTTGCAAAATCCGCATCGGGGTCCCCGAAAAATGCTAGGTTTTTGAGGTGCGGAATGTAGCTCTACTACACCTGCGGTTTTGCTCAATCGGATAAGCCAAACCTGACCCGGATCTGAGCGTCTGAATGCACAAGTTATTTATTCGCGAACCCTTAGAGTAAAACAGTTTCCGTTCCTTGTCAATAGGCATGGCAAAACAGGGTATGTGTCACGGGTGTGGGGTGCAGCAAGACGTCATTCCGGACAAACCGGAAACCTCGTGAACCGGGCTCACAAAGGGGCGTGAAAATCACCCTCCCCTTAATCCCCTCCCATCAAGGGAGGGGAACTGTAATTAGATTCCTCTCCCCTTGGTGGGAGAGGGTGGGGGGTATTTTCGAGGCAATCACAAAATTGCAAACCCATAAATCTGACCCGGGCATGGCAAAAAAACCGGCACAGAATCCACAAAAAAAGCCCTGCTTATACTGTATATATTTACGCGTTATGTGTTATATTTATCCGGCTGAAAAAGTCAATATAATAATTGCTGCTGATCATAAAGAGGGAGGAGGGGGAAAAGCTTATGAATATTAACAACATCTCGGTACGATTGAAGCTGTCAGTGCCTATAATTTTATTTGTTGCTGCAGGGATAGCGATTACGGTTGTTGTTTCAGGCTACAAGACCGAATCTATTGTCGTTGAAGAGGTCAAAAACTCCACTCTTAACGGGTATAGAGACACTGTCTTAAACTCTCTTACCACAATGATGATGACAGGAAATTACAAAGAATCAAGGGGGTCGTTTCTTGAACAGATGCGCAGCATTATTGACCTCAGAGTGATAAGGTCAGAGACCCTTGACAAAGACTATGGAAAAGGGGACGCCAAGGATTATGCCTCGGACTCTATTGAGAAGGAGGTCCTGGAAAAGGGCCTGAATAAAGTTGTCCGGGAGGGCACATACATCCGGGGAGTTTATCCATACACGGCAAAAGCAAATTTTATGGGTAAGAACTGCCTTACTTGTCATAATGTGCCTGAAGGAACAGTTCTCGGAGCTGTAAGCATAAAAATACCGCTGACGGAATCCTTGAACAGGATAAAGTCCTTGCAAAATCTCTATATTGCTCTCGGCTTGATCGGTCTCTTAATGATCACGGGACTTGTGCTGGGCATTGTACATTTAATTCTCAGCCCCCTGAAAAAGTTAATCGGGAACGTAAAAAAGGTAGGCGAAGGCTATGTGGAGACTTCTCTTGCGATTGACGGAAATGACGAAATAGCTGAAATGGCTCATAATGTTGATATGGTTATCAAGTATTTTTCAAAAATGTTGAATACTATAATACTCGCTACAAAAAAAATAGCTCCAACCGTCGACGCATTAAGGACACGGGCCGAAGCTGCATCAGAAGGGGCAATAAAACAGGCAGCTCAGTCAAACCAGATAGCAACAGCGGCAGAGGAGATGAGCCAGACAATTACAGACATAGCGAGAAACGCAACGCAGGCATCAGGCTCATCATCAAATGCTATGGAAGTAGCAGAAAGCGGTAAGCAGATAACTAATATAGCGGTGGAAACAATCAACGAAGTTTACACCTCGACCATAGAACTTTCGGCAACGGTTGAAAAATTAAATAATAGGGCATTGGAGATAGGGGACATAGTTACAGTAATCAAGGACATTGCAGACCAGACAAATCTTCTTGCATTGAATGCGGCAATAGAGGCTGCAAGGGCAGGGGAACAGGGAAGAGGATTTGCAGTAGTGGCCGATGAAGTAAGGAAACTTGCAGAGAGGACCATTAAGGCCACCGTGGAGATTTCATCAAAAATAACTGCGGTCCAGTCAGAATCAACCCATACGGCAAAATCGATGGAAGAGTCTTCAAAGGGAGTGACGAAAGCAACCGGTCATATAAGGAATTTGAACGATGTCCTGCAGACCATTGCAGAATCGGTCCAGACGGCCCGTGACCAGATAACCCAGATAGCAACGGCAATAGAAGAACAGTCGGCGGCATCGGAAGAAGTGTCAATGAATATAGAGATGTCGTCATCGATCTCAAAAAATATGGAAAAGATGGCCGGCGAGGTGATTCGCGAGATAAACAAACTCGTCGCTGTAGCCGATGAATTAGGTACAGCGACTGAAAAAGTGAAAATAAAGGGCAACACTGACAATGCTGTGTAATATAAAGAGCGGATCTATAAAATAAATGGATAGCGAGTTCATACCCCGCGGTCTTGCCGCAGAGGGTGTTCAATTTTATTATGTTGCCTGATCACCCGGAATCGACAGCGCCGTTCTTTTCCGGGGAATTTAATTTTTTTGCATCTTATGTCGGCTGACGGTTAAACGCAGTGATAATTTTTTTTATTTCATCTGAAGTTTTGGCAACGGTACGGGTCTTTTCGCCTCGCACGTATTCCCCTTCGTACACATCCCAGTTGCCATGCTGGTTTGCCACATATTTAATTCCATCGGCATCATAGCATGTTACAAGTACATTCGTGTAAAATGACCTTACGTGTGTTCTAGTGATCATACTCCTGATATTCTCCTGACGTATAGTATGGGATCCAATTCCAGTATGCCTGGGAATCATTATACGGCATCGAAAATGCGTTTGTAAATACATAGGCGCTGACCATGAATATTGTACTTCTTTTCCCTGACGACTTCATAAGGGACACAAATCGCGTGCGGCTGAAGGGACGCCGTCTACAGCATGTCCGTAACGTGCTCCGCGCATCGGTAGGCGACAGCCTATGCGTGGGCGTTGCCGGAGGGAACATCGGCGAAGCTGTGATAACATTGTTTAATGATGAAGCTCTCGAAATGGAAGTAAAGGCGGACTGTCCTCCTATACCGCCATTGCCTGTTACCATTGTCCTGGCGCTTCCGAGACCCAAGGTCATGAGAAGAGTGCTCGTATCCATGACAACCATGGGAGTAAAACGGATCATTTTGGTCAACGCTTACCGGGTGGAGAAGAGCTACTGGCAAAGCCCCTTGCTGGGAACGGATGAGCTGGACAAAAATATAATTGCAGGCCTTGAGCAGGCACGTGACACAATCTTTCCTGAAATAATCATGCGCCCTCTTTTCAAACCTTTTGCAGAAGACGAATTGCCGGGCATTATTGAGGGGTCACTTCCTCTTATCGCCCATCCTGAAGCCGGGGAAGCTTGCCCACGGGATGTAAGACAGTCTGTCACTCTCGCGGTTGGTCCGGAGGGCGGTTTCATTTCTTACGAAATTGAAAAGCTCCTGGCATGCGGCTTCAAGGCAGTTCACATCGGAGATCGTATCCTTCGCGTGGAAACGGCAATACCCGTCTTGTTGTCAAAACTCTTTTAAACCCGGCAGCGCGTCGGAAAACAAGTGCCCCGCTTATCTCATCGTACTCACAAAAAAACTGAATCAAGGCGCAAGTTATTTGTTCGAAGACCCTTAAGAGCTCTTTTTTTCAAATACTGTTCTGAGGAAGAGCAGCGAAATACCAATAGTGAGGGCTGAATCGGCAACATTAAAGGCCCACCAGTGATGGCTGCCTGCATAAAAATCCAGGAAGTCGATTACATGCCCGAACATAATTCTATCAGCGAGATTCCCGGCGGAGCCGCCCAGTATGAGCGCAAAAGCGAGCCTGTTGCGGCTATCTTTGATAATAAGGACGGTGATCAATGTCATTGCCAGCAACGCAACAATAATAAAGAATAAGTTGCCGAGATTCCTGAACAGCCCGAAGGCCGAACCAGTGTTCATGACGTGAACAATATTTAAAAAGGATGTTATCCTTACGATATCAAAAAGACCGATATGAGTCTTTATAAAATATTTAGTGAGCTGGTCCAGGGCAAAAACGCAGAGGGAGATAAGGAAATAGATGACGGGATATTTCTTCATGATATGGCATTAAAGCACTGTTCGCATATCAGGGGATGCTCTTCAAAGTTTCCAACCGCAAGCCTCCAGTTCCAGCACCTCGCGCACTTCCTGCCTGTCGCCCTTTCTACCTTGATGAAGAGGCCGTTCATTTCAGCGCTTTCGTAGGTTTCCGGGGTCCGGAGTTCCGGTCGCAGGAGTTCGACGTCTGAAACAATAAAAAGCGAGGGCAGGGAGTCCCTGTAATCCTGCAAAAGCTGATAAAGGTCCTCAGGCGCGTAAAGCACAAGCTTTGCTTCAAGTGCATTACCGATAAATTTGTCCTTCCTTTTTATTTCCAGCGCCTTATTCGTCTCGTTCCGCACCGCAATGAGGATGTCCCATCTTTTCTCCAGAGCTTCATCTGCCAACGATCCCTCAGGGACTGGAAATCCGGAGAGGAAAACGCTCTCCGTTGAACGACCCGGGATATAGCTCCAAAGTTCTTCCGCGGTAAATGAAAGCACCGGCGCCATCAGGCGTGTCATGTCGAGCAGTATCCTGTGCAATACCCATTGCGCCGCGCGCCGCTCAGGTGAATCCGCACGAAACGTGTATAGGCGGTCTTTTAAAATATCGAGATAAAACGAACTCATATCAACGATGCAGAACTGGTAGAGTGAACGGAACGCCTCATGGAAGTCAAACGCATCATATGCAGAGCTCACTTTCCTTATGAGTCCCTGCAGTCTCGACAGTGCCCACCTGTCGATCTCGAGCAGATTGTCCCCATAATTTTTTCCGTCGAAATCATGGACCGTGCCGAGCAGGAACCTGCCCGTATTTCTGATCTTTCTGTAGGCCTCGGTCAGCCTGTCGATGATCTCTTTTGAGAGCCGTATATCATCGTGATAGTCTTCTGCTGAAACCCACAGGCGTATAATCTCCGCGCCGTTTGCTTTAATTATTTCCTGCGGAGCTATGACATTGCCGAGTGACTTTGACATCTTTTTCCCCTGGCCGTCAACCGTGAATCCATGAGTTAGGACGGTATTATATGGCGCTCGATTGCGTGTTCCTACCGATGCAAGGAGGGAACTTTGAAACCACCCGCGATGCTGGTCGCTCCCTTCCAGGTAGATCTCAGCCGGCCATGAGAGCCTGCTGTCGCGTTCGAGGACGGCTGCGTGACTTACTCCGGAGTCGAACCATACATCGAGAATATCCATTTCTTTTTTGAAGGTGGAGCCGCCGCACCGTTCACAGGCATGGCCTTCTCCGAGAAATTCGGTTGTGTCCAGAGAAAACCATATGTCGGAGCCGTGCTGTTCGAACAACGCCACGATCCGGGAGAACAGCCCGGAGTCCTGAACAAAAGTCCCGCATTCATCACAGGTTATCAATGTTATTGGAACTCCCCAGGCCCTCTGCCGGGAAATGCACCAGTCCGGCCTGCCGGAGACCATCCCATAGATTCTGTCCCTGCCCCACGAAGGTACCCACCTGGTCTTCTCTATCTCTTCAAGGCTTTTCTTTCTCAAATCTCCCTTTTCCATCGATATGAACCATTGTGCCGTTGCCCTGAATATGACAGGTTTTTTACATCTCCAGCAATGGGGGTAGGAATGCCGTACCTTCTCCACTCCCAAAAGAGCGTCTTTCCTCTGCAGGGTCTCGATGATTTCTCCGTTTGCCTTAAATACGAACTGTCCCTCGAATTCGGGGACCTGTTTGGTGAACTTGCCCCTGTCGTCCACAGGCGCATATATATCGAGGTTGTATCTGAGTCCGACTTCATAGTCATCTTCGCCGTGGCCCGGGGCAATATGGACAACGCCTGTGCCCTCGCCGACTGTGACAAATTCAGCCGTAACAATTGGCGCCTCCCTTTCAATAAAGGGATGTTTAGTGCGTATCCCCTCCAATGAACTGCCGGGCAGGTTTAAAATAACATCGCCTTTTATAATGCCCTTTTCCCTGAGCCCCGCGAGGTTCTCTTCAGCTACGATGTTTACGTCCTCTCCATCCAGCACGGCAACATAAAGGAGATCGGGATGGACTGCGAGGGCTAGGTTTGCCGGAAGCGTCCAGGGCGTTGTCGTCCATATCACAATGAATGCATTCCTGCCCGCCAACTGCGGTAACGTGTTTCTAATGTCCTCGTCGAAGATCCTGAAACGCACAAAGACCGAAGGAGATTCCTTTTCCGCATATTCCACTTCGGCCTCCGCGAGGGCGGTGATGCACGATGGGCACCAATGGACGGGCTTTTTGCCTTTGTATACCGACCCGTTCCCGGCGAACTTGAAGAATTCTCTCACAATAGAGGCCTCGTAATCGTAGGACATTGTCAGATACGGCCTCTCCCAGTCGCCGAAAACGCCGAGCCTCTTGAACTCTTCCTTCTGCACGGCGACAAATCCGGCTGCATATTCCCTGCAAAGCTGCCTCTTTTTGAGAACGCCGACCTGATCTTTTTTGTCTCCCATATTCCTGTCAACCTGCAGTTCTATTGGAAGGCCATGGCAGTCCCAACCCGGGACATAGGGAGAGTAAAAACCCTGCATTGATTTATATTTAACGATAATATCTTTGAGGATTTTGTTAAGCGCATGGCCGATATGGATATTGCCGTTTGCGTAGGGAGGGCCGTCGTGAAGTATATAGCTCTCGCTTCCCGCATTTTTCTCCTGAATCTTCCGGTAGAGGGCTATCTCTTCCCAGAACTTCAGCATCTCAGGCTCTCTCTGGCTGAGGTTAGCCTTCATGGGAAAGCCGGTCTGTGGTAAATTAAGAGTATCTTTATAATCAATAGGCATGAAGTAAAAAGTACCACTAAAAGGTGTTCGGTGTCAAGAAACGCGGAAAGACGGCTTGGGGTCCATACTTCGATAGCGGGCGGTATCTATTTGTCCCTTGAGAGGGCAAGGGAGCTTGGCTGCTCAACCATGCAGATTTTTTCTCATAACCCGAGACAATGGTCCACCCGTGAAATACCGGAGGATTCAATCACAAAATTCAAGCAATTAAGAAACGATTACGATATAAATCCGGTTTTCATACACAGTTCATATCTGATAAACCTTGCTGCTCTGGACAAAAGCCTGCTCGAAAAATCGATCGCCCTTCTGGCAAGAGAGATGGACCTGGCTGACTCATTAGGCGCGGATTATGTAGTGCTTCATACCGGCAGCGCTTCACAGGACAAGGAAGACAATGCCCGGCGAAGAGCTATTCAGGCGCTTGAAAGGGTTTCCAAAGAAAGAAAGTGGAAAGCCAAACTCCTGCTTGAGAATACTGCCGGGGAAAAGGGCGATATATCATCGCGTATCAGAGACCTTGCTGATATTATGGACGGTGTAAATAAGGGACTGATTGGCGGACTTTGCATTGATACTTGTCACGCTTTTGCCGCAGGCTACAATTTATCAGACAAAGACGGTTTGGCAGAATTTGCAGAGGATGTGAAATCTTATGCAGGAATTGAAGCAGTAAAAGTTATACATTTCAATGATTCCAAAAAAGGTTGCAATTCTAACGTTGACAGGCACGAACACATAGGAGAGGGGCAGATTGGCAAAGAAGGACTGAAAAGGTTTTTAAATCATACGGAGTTAAAATCAATCCCGCTTATTCTTGAAACGCCCAAGAAATCCGACCAGGACGATGCGCGGAATTTGAGGGCTGTCAGGGACCTTTTCTGACACGATGTATTATCCGGAAGGAGTTAGAAATGATAAGCCTTCTTCTGGAAGAGGCCGTCGAAGCGTTCCTGACATATTTTCCATTTGACGCACTGATTTCATTAGAGCGTGCGCCATGGTTGAGGGGCGCGCCAAGACGACATTCCAGCTTGTCGGGAATCCTTCTTGAAAATAACGGAAGATTCCGGACAAGCCGGAATGACAAAATTGCAAACCCAAATCTGACGCAGGCCCCGCTGACTTCATTCTCTTGACAAGCAATAAGGCCTGTGATATTCTAAATGAAAATTAGTTCCATTTATATGAAATCCTATTTGAATCTTCTCAAACAGAACGGTTTGAAAATCACCCCTAAACGCAGGGCAGTTATTGATTTGTTTTTGAAGAACAACAGGCGTATGGGGCCGCGTGAGGTTTATCAAAAACTGAGGAAGGATATTACTCCTTTGGGTTTGCCTACTGTTTACAGAATTCTGGAGGAGTTAAAAAGCATAGGAGTTTTAATGCAAATACCCTCTGATGACCGGCAACTGTATTACGTGTTATGCAAGATGCCGGATGAGCACCACCATCATTTTGTCTGCAGAGGATGCAGGCGTGTAGAAGAAGTTGAGTATTGCAATTTCGGCGCGATTTCAAAGTTTATCGAGAAGAATTTGAACGGGAAGGTGGAACAGCATTTTTTGCAAATAGAGGGTCTGTGTTCTAAATGCAGATGAAGGATCTTTTTATAAATAAAACCAGCCCGCGCGCTGCTGTGGTGTTAATGGTCATGTTTTTGTTTGTCGCAGTGACCGGCTGTAAACACGAGGCCGCCCAGGAAACAAAAAAGCTCAGGTTGGTCAGCTCTTTTTATCCCATATATATAATGGCACTCAATGTAGTAAAGGACATTCCTGACGTGTCAGTAAGCAACCTTACCCCGCCAATGACCGGTTGTTTACATGATTATACAGTTACCACCGATGATATGAAAAAGCTGGCTGATGCCCAGGTCTTTGTTGCCAATGGGGCAGGCATGGAGTCTTTTCTTGATCGTGTTATTGCCCAATACCCACAAGTTAAGATTATAAAGCTGGCAGATGGGATCCCGCTTATTAAGGGCGAAGGTGAAGAGGGGGACAATCCGCATGTGTGGGTGAGCATTTCCCTCGCTATTGCCGAAGTCGATAATTTCGGTAAAGCCATGGAAAATTTCGACCCTGTTCACGCGGAGTTGTATCGCAAGAATACTGAAGCCTATGTAAATAAGCTGGAGAAATTACGCCTAAAAATGAGAACGGCATTGGCCCCTTATAGGGGCAGAAAGATTATTACATTTCATGAGGCGTTCCCTTATTTTGCACAAGAGTTCGGGCTCAAAATTGCAGCTGTGGTAGAAAGAGAGCCCGGAAGCGAGCCGAGCGCGAGGGAACTCGGAAATACGGTGGATTTGGTGAGGAAAGCAGGCATCAAGACCTTGTTCAGCGAGCCTCAATATCCTGCTACGGCCGCTGATACAATCGCCAGGGAAACCGGGGCTAAAATTTATATGCTTGATCCCGCGGTGACCGGTCCGAATGCTCCTGACGCCTATATCAATATCATGGAAAACAACCTTGAGGTATTAAAAACTGCTTTCTCAAAATAACAAAGAAAAGGGTGGTGGGTCAGTTTGTTTTTGCTCTGGATCATCCGGGTCCTCAGTAGTGGGCTGGTAACGTCCAGCCCACACATCGAGAAATGGCGACAATAGATAATTTTCAAAATATGCCGGCGGTCGAAATCGAAAGGTTAATTGATACAGAGCAAAAACAAACTGACCCGCTACCAAGAAATAGGAGATTCTGTGGACGATAAGCTCTGCCGGCACTGTTGTATCAAGATCAGTGATCTGACGGTCCGTTTCGGCAACAAGCCTGTTCTTGATAATGTCAGCCTGCATATCCATTGCGGTGAGGTGGTTGCTGTTGTCGGCCCGAACGGCGCAGGAAAAACCACCCTGTTACGGACTATTTTAGGGGAATTCCCTTACCGTGGCGCCATGGAATCGCGCATAGGCGGTGTTGAAGGGAGAAAACCGCGAATTGGATATGTTCCGCAAAGACTTCATCTTGATTTGGACTCTCCCATTAATGTCGCCGATCTGGTTGTCCTGGCCATCAGCAAGCGGCCTGTTTGGCTCGGGGTGACCAGGCGGCTGTCGGAGGAAGCCCGGCGCGTGCTTTCAGTCTTCTCTGCCGGGTATTTGGCAAAAAAAAGGATCGGCGAATTGTCGGGAGGAGAATTGCAGCGGGTATTACTGGCCATTGCGATGACAGCCGAGCCTGAATTACTGCTCCTGGACGAACCGGGCAGTGGTGTGGATATTCAGGGGTTGTCTCTGTTTTACCAGCTTGTCAGAAGTTTAAGGGAACAGCACGACATCTCAGTTATAATTGTTACGCATGATCTGGCAGGCATCTCAACTTATGTTGACCGCATTATTCTCCTGAATCATTCGGTTGTTGCTGAGGGTGAACCGGGCAAAGTACTTTCCAACGAGAAAATACTTCATACGTTTGGCCCCAGTCTCTGGAACATATCGGCTTTGCCTACTTTGACGTCCCTAAAGGGAGAGTTATGATTGTCCTATGGTACAAATTGGCTGATTATGTGCTGCCTTTTGATTTGGCCCGGTATATTTTTATAAAAAATGCCCTGCTGGCAGTCCTTCTAGTCACCCCCATATTCGGAGTTTTGGGTACCATGGTGGTGAGCAACCGGATGGTTTTTTTCACCGAGGTTTTGGGCCATTCGGCCCTAACCGGGATCGCCATAGGCATTCTTTGCGGAATTCATGACCCGACGTTGCCGATGATTACTATTGCGGTGGTCCTGGCTGTCCTCGTAAACATTATGAAAGGCATGACGCGCGCATCCATGGATACTGTTTTGGGGGTGTTTCTTGCTTTTATGATAGCCCTGGGTATCACTATCTTAAGCAGGCATGGGGGATTTGTTAAATTCACTACATATCTTATTGGAGATATTCTTGCAGTTACCCCCCAACAAATCGCCTGGATAGCTGCCTTGTTCGTCATCGTGTTGATTTATTGGTGCTTTGCCGGCAATGCTTTGATTTTGACTAGCGTCAGCGGATCGCTGGCCCGAAGTCGCAGGATAAGGACCTTTCTGGTTGAGACAAGTTTTACCATACTGCTTGCCGTGGTGGTCATGGTGGCTATACGTCTGGTCGGAATTTTGATTATAAATTCTCTTTTGGTTTTACCTGCGGCAGCCAGCCGTAACATAGCTCGAAGTGTGGGCGCATATACCGGACTTTCAATAGCAATAAGCATGATTTCGGGGACAACCGGGTTATTCGCGTCTTACTATTGGGGCACGGCATCCGGGGCCACCATCGTTCTTTTCGCTGTGGGTTGTTATGCCATATCGGCACTGACAGACAGGATCCGGCGGAAATCATTTACATAAACTGCGTTCAGCGTTCAGGAACAGCGAAGGCAAGTGCAGTACGGAATTGCTGCCGGATTTTATTTTGCGGCTCTTTTAAGACGGCATGAGTTGTATGCAATTTCGGAGGCTGTTAAATTACTAAGAAGGAAGATCATGGGATGTCTTAATTTTTTGATTGCCCTTACCTGTATTTGCCTGATACGCTCACGTGACACAGCAAACTCCTCACTGACCTCTTCAAGGGTTTGGGGAGCACCCTCGCCTATCCCGAACCGTTTTCTTATTACAAGCTCTTCTTTGGGAGAGAGTTTGCAAAGTATAGTGTCAAGGAGCGTTTTAAGGTCTTCCCTGATGGCAATTTCCAGTGGTGAGAGATTTGACTTGTCTTCAATAAAGTCTTTGAGCGTAGTATCGTCATCTTCTACTATCGGCATATCAATGGACACCGGTTCTTTTGATGTTTTCATAATGTTCTTAACCTTATCAATGGGCATCTTTAAACGCTTTGCTATCTCTTCCGGAGTGGGTTCAACCCCCAGTTCCTGTACTAACTCCCTGGCGATTTTATTTACCTTGCGGATATTCGCGATCCTGTGTATAGGGATTCTGATGATTCTCGATTGGTCTGATATGGCACGGCTGATCGCCTGACGCACCCACCAGGTAGCATAAGTGCTGAATTTGTACCCTCTCCGGTACTCGAATTTGTCTACCGCCTTCATGAGACCGATGTTGCCCTCCTGGATAAGGTCTCCAAGGCTTAATCCTTTTTCCATATACCGTTTTGCAATACTGATCACCAGCCTGAGGTTGGATTCGATAAGCTGCCCCTTTGCATTGGCCAACTCGGTTTCTGTCGCTTTCAGTTCTTTGAGCACCCTTTTTACTTCAGGGCCGCACAGTCCAAGGCTGGCTTCCATTCTTTTAAGCTCACGCCTGTATTGTCCGCTGCCGGAGGCCTTGCAGCTTTCGGCATGCCCCCACATTTTTTTTAATTCCCCGGAAAAGGCTTCTACTACAGTGTATTTTAAATTGAGCTCGCTGATTTTTTTAGGAATGCGGTGTTTGCTGTATTCAAGTATGTTTATGGCAAGTCTGTTTTCTTGTTCTTCCCTTTTTCCGATGATGCCATGGATTGATTCTGTAATCATCGAAAACAGTTCTTTTTTCGCCTCAATTTCTTCTTCTGACATATCCTTCAATGTCCTGGACAAATTCTGAAAGCTGGGCCTCTCCTTTTTCCACGAGCCGGCCTAACTCTGCCAGTTTGTTAAGGGCAAAAGGTATGGTGAAAATTATGCCGAATATCTTTAATTTACATGTTTCGATCTGCGCGGCGATTGCAACTTCTTCTTCCTTGGTCAAAAGGAGGAAAGGACTTATGCTTTTCAGGTATGACTTTAAGGGATCATACTCCTGTTCGGTGGATCCTTTTGTTATTTCCTGATCCACCGGCTCCGAGCTTCGGGTCGCTTCTATTTCCACGTTTCCGGCAACGTCATAGTCCTCATCATGGTCAAATGAGCATTCTTCAGAAATGCCGATAGAACGATTTGGCGAACGCATCGTCAGAGTATGAAGAATTCCCTGACAAGGCGTTCACCGATTAGCATGACATTCCCGCTCCAGGGAAAAAGGGAACCTCTCCTCTCAACTTCGAGCATATACACCGAAGAGCAACCTCCAACTGAATTACTAAATGTGTTAATCCGTATCCCTGACTCTCATCTGATATCCGGATTCCACGGTTTTAGTTTGTCAGATAATCTTTGGGCTGTATGTGACGACCGTCACACTATCAGGAAAACGAGATTGGCGCCGTGTTCATCCCGCCAGAATAACACCGCTCGACGCTGAACGCTATAACGCTTCTTTTATAAACTTCACCACATCGCGCTGAAGTTGGGAGATGGCGTTGCTGTCCAAGTACATCATATGACCTGTCCGGTATAGATGCGTCGTGACGTTCTCCATGAGAGCCGGCGTTAACCCCAGGTGTGCTAGGGTATATTCCGTGGCAAAGTAGGGAGTTGCCAGGTCAAAATAGCCTGAGGCTACGAACAGCTTCATGTAGGGGTTCTTGGCAAAGGTGTTCCGCAAGTTGTCACTGGTATAGGCATAGCTGTTTTTTGCCTCCCAGTCCCAATGCCCGGTACCGCCGCCCAAGGTAAAGTATTCCAGGTCAGACTGGAACCCTAGTTCATCACGAACATAATCATTGAACATGGCTGTAAAGGGAGGGCGGATTGTTGCGACTGTAGGGTCAAAACCGGCTGGAGCAGCTAGATCAAGATCTGGAGCGGTAAAACGGCTGTCCATGACCCCGACAAACAGCCTCTGTTTCCGAAGAAGCTCTCTGACATAGCTGCCAGGATCAATACGCAGGTTGTGGTTGTCGATAAAGGTGTTGTCAAGTCCGGTAAAACCTGCCAGCTTTTCAACTACTGCCTGTCGTTCCTCAGGTGACAGCCGGTCCCCCTTTGCAAGGGCCGTTGAATAATCAGTAGCAGCCCAAGCCTCCGCTGCGTGCAGAGTCTTGTCCAAATCATTCTGTGGTACAAGCTTTTTATGATACCAAGCCGTCGCAGCGTAACTGGGGAGTGACAAAACGTATGGGAGATCGTTACCGTGATCAACAGAGATGGTCTGCAGATCCATGACAGAAGAGACCAGAATAATGCCGTTCAGGGCGATCCCATGATCAACCAGATACTCTGACAGGCCTGCAGCCCGAAACGTACCGTAGCTTTCCCCAACCAGAAACAGCGGTGAACTCCAACGCTCATACCGGGTCAGATAAAGCCTGATAAATCTGCCAATAGAATCAATATCACCCTGCACCGAGGCAAATTTTTTGGTAAGCTCAGGCTTGATCGCCCGACTATAGCCGGTGCCGACCGGATCGATAAAAACAAGGTCGGCCTCATCCAGCCAGGTGAACTCATTGTCCACCAGCCGGAAGGGTGGCGGCGGCATTCTGCCATCGGCGAGCATCCGAACACGCCTGGGACCCGCAGCGCCCAGGTGAAGCCACACTGAAGAAGCTCCTGGGCCGCCGTTAAATACGAACAAGAGGGGCCGGCGGCTGCCGGGAGTTGAGTTTTTGACCGCGTAGGCAATAAAAAAGATATGTGCCTCATTTTCGCCGGCGTCATTCATTATCGGCAGTTGGCCTGCCGTCGCTGTATAGCTTATTTCCTTCCCTCTCACGACAACTTTATGCATGGTAACAACATGTTTTGTCTCGGTTATCTCATTTTTACCCTTTTCAGGCTGCTTTTCGCCAACCTTGCCCTGATCAGCAACAATAGCAGTCTCTGACACCTGCGGTGACGAAGGGTGGGATGCGCCGGCCATCAGCGCCGCTGCAAGCAGAATAGATAAAAACAAAATGGACACCTCCCGCTGTGAAATTGAGTAATATTTTACCATGGTTCTGCGATATTGTGTAATAGCGTATATTCCGGCGTATGAGGACGCCCATTCCGGCTAATCGCGGCGCCCTTTCCGGGAGCATTGCGGACACCGTTTCCTGACCGTTGCAGACAGTTCGTGATCCCCTCCAGCCGTCACATCTAATTTCATTAGAAGCGAATCACTTTGATGCAGTTCTCTCTGCCAGATTCACCGACCAACAAACGTGTTTCAATGAATTGCAACATTGAAGATTTACAGTGGAAAAACACAATGCGCGCTACTGCATAATTAGCATTCAATATGGTGGCGCCAAGAGCAGGCAGGACACAGTGCCTCGGCTAAATCTCGCAAGGCATCCAGCCTTGCTCGAAGGCGACGCCAGCCCGTTCATCCATCCATGGCATCTCGGGCTGCCGACGCCCGCTGCGGTACTTTGTCCTGCCTGCTCCTGGCGCCAAATGACAGTTATAGACGGGCACTTTTTAATCCTCGTAGCTTCTTCGCCTACCTTGTTGTCCTTCGGCCAGTTCCCATTCCTCATGATCGCCCCAGATGTCATGTTTTTCATGCCTTGTAATGGCGGTGTTGCACCCCAAACATATCAGTGTTTCAATGCCTTTATCTTGGCCAGAAATTTCATACATGCTGCTCCGCTTTTCTCCGCAACTTGGGCATGTCCACTCATACACAAGTTTGCCTGATATCTTAACGTGGATCATTCCCCCTCCTACTCCCGCACGTTTTTATAAAGCCTTCCTAAAACCTGCTTCAGAATCCCCATAATAGCACACTTTTCCAAGACCCAAATCTGAGCGCTTTTAGCACAAGTTATATTTGTGCTGACCCTAAAATGCCGGATATTGATTTTATAAGCTCTTCAGTAGTCGTAAGTTTTGAAAGAATATAGTTGTCGCCAGCCTTGCCTTTGATATCTCTGACCTCCTCTTCGTCTGCCAGAGCGGTAAGGAATGCTATAGGTGTGTCCGCTGTATCTTTATTTCCCTTCAGATTAGCAGCCACAGTCATGCCATCCATTTCAGGCATTAAAATATCAAGCAAAATCAGGTCGGGTTGATTTTCTTTCACAAGTTTTACCACGGCATGAGGATTTGACGTCGTTAATACTTCAAAAGGCCCTCTTCTCTCAAGGTTTAATTTCAGGAGCGCGCAAAAGCTGTCCTCATCATCGACTATTAATATTTTCTTTTTTATTGCACTACCGCCCATCTGAGACCTCCCGGTTCATTTTGTTTCCATAACATTGAAGTTCAATAATTACACTTGTGCCCTTGCCAGGTTCACTTTCTATCCTTATGTCACCCTTATGTTTTTCAATGATGCCTTTTGCAACCGATAGTCCCAGACCCGTTCCGCCTGATTTCTTCTTGGTAGTATAAAAAGGATCAAAAGCTCTCTGTCTATCTTCTTTGGAAATTCCACAGCCGGTATCGACAATTACAATCCGTAAAATTTTCTTGTTATGAATATTTTGGGAATTATAAGCTGAGATTGTAATAGTCCCGCCCTCAGGCATTGCCTCAGCAGCATTTGTCAACAGATTGATAAATACTTGTTTCATCTGATTTGAATCAACTCTTACCCTGGGCAAATCAGGTGAAAAGTTTCTGACAATCTTTATCTGTTTAAGGCTGAATATGTGATCAACCAAAGATAATGTTTCATTTATGACCCGAGCCAAATCGATTTCCTCCAAAGCAGGCGTGTTCTCTCTTGAAAAAGTGAGCAGGTCTCTGGTTATTCTGCTTGCCCTGAAAACCGCATCTTTCATCAGGGCTAAAACATCATCAACCCCCTCTTTTAGTAATGAAATTTCCAATAACTCAATACCCTGAAGGATGATCGCGAGAGGATTTTTTATTTCATGGGCGACCCCGGCTGACAATACGCCTAAAGAAGATATTGTCTCAGACTGGATGAGCCTTGATTCCATTTCTTTTTGGCGGGTAATATCGCTTACAAGGCCGTCATAGGCCACAAGTGTTCCGGTTTCATCGTAGTGGGGAACAAGGGTCTTCTTGACCCATTTGACAGAGCCGTCCTTATGAATGACCCTGTGTTCAATAGGTTTGCATGACCCGGTTGCGATCAGGGACTGGACCTGTTTGTCTGTAACATATCTGTCATCTTCATGTACCATTTCATCGAAAAGGTGAGGATTGGCCAGGTATTCTTCAGGCATATAGCCGATAATTGAAGCGCATATTGAGATGTTTGTTATTCTCCCGGGTCTGCCCTTTACAATCTCGGCAGTATAAATGCAATCTGTTACGGCATCAACAAATCTCTTGTAACGCTTCTCGCTCGCCCGCAGCCTGTGCTCACTCTTTTTCAGTTCGGCGTTTTGGTTATGTAATTCCGACAATTCATTTATAAGTTGCTCTTTTGTTTTTTTTATATCATTCATATGAGAACCTCAAATAAGTTGAATGCCATCTTCTTAGAGTAATAGTTTTACAAAGATTGGCTAGAATTGCAAATAATCTTGCAAGCCTTGAGCCAATCACAAAGGCATCGTAAGTGAAGATAATCCCAAATTCGTACCGTTGTTTTTTGACCCTCTAGGGTTTGATGGTCAGGTAGAAAGTGGTAATACCCGCTAAAGCGGGGCCCCTGAAAAGTCGCTGACTTTTTACGACGTCATCAAACTTTAGTCTTGCCTTTTGTCCTTTTAGCCTATCATTATATTAATATTATCGATTATTTATGCTAAAACGAGAGTTTATATGAAAAACAATAAGAATAAGGATTTATTAAACGAAATAAGGGAATTGCAGGAACGTCTAAAGAATTTGGAACTATCGGAAGCGAAACGAGTATTGGCAGAAGATCAACTGCAGATCTCTGAAACCCGCTATAGGCGGCTGTTTGAGACAATCAAAGATGGAATATTAATTCTCGACGCAGAGACAGGGACGATAACAGACGTCAATACAGTTCTGATTGATATGCTGGGCTATTCACACGAGGATTATTTAGGGAAGAAACTCTGGGAAATAGACCCCTTCAAACATAACCGCGCAAGCAAGACAGCTTTTGATGAGTTAAAGTTTAAAAAGTATATCCGTTATGAAGCTTTGCCCGTCGATACAAAAGACGGTCGCCACATTGATGTGGAATTCGTATGCAATGCCTATCCTGTTAACCATAAGAAAGTTATCCAATGCAATATTTGTGACGTCACCAAATGCACAGCGGCGGAAGGAATGGTAAAAACCAGTGCATGCAAAGGACTTGAGAGTGAACTGGAAAGGCTCAATGCAGAGGCTGAGAACTCTCTGGAATGGATCTTGGGCAGGAGCGACAAAATGAGGGAGATAATCGAACAGTTACGCCGAATTTCAAAGACAGATTTTACAGTCCTGATCCAGGGAGAAACCGGCGTTGGGAAGTCATTTATTGCCAACATTATTCATAATTTGAGCCCGCGTGCCCACAACCCGTTTATAAGAATTGATATGGGAACCATCCCTGAGACTCTTTTTGAGAGTGAACTTTTCGGGTATGAGAAGGGCGCCTTTACAGGAGCTGACAAAAAAAGAAAAGGCCTGTTTGAGCTCGCCGCCAACGGTGGGACTATATTTATCGATGAACTCGAAAATATGACCCCGTATGCACAGAGCAAGTTCCTGACAGTTATCGAAGAAAAGAAAATACATCCCCTGGGAAGTGCGGAAACAAAGGACATAAATGTCCGCTTTATTTCCGCAACGAACAGGGACATAAAGCAGTCACTGGCGGAAAAACGTATCAGGAAGGACCTGTTTTACCGTCTCAGCGAATTTATGATAACTATTCCGCCATTGCGGGAGAGAGTTGATGACATACCTTTTCTCGCTCAGAAATTTCTTATTGAAGCAGAAGACAAATTGAATGTCCCGCTGAAAAATTTCAGCGAAGAAATATTTGAAGCTCTCAAGCGGTATCCCTGGCCGGGAAATGTCAGGGAATTAAGAAACATTATTGTAAGAAGAGCTGTGCTAATGTCTCAAAACCACTCGATAAAGCTAAGGGACATTGAATTTTTACTCGAGGACTCGACCGGGATGGCAGAATCTTTCGATCTATTGCCGCTTAAGGAACTTACCACAATAGCTGTCAGGGATGTTGAAAAAAAAGCAATCAAAAAGGCTTTGGATTTAACAAAGGGCAATAAGTCAAAAGCTGCGTTGATCTTACAGGTAGATTACAAGACACTTCTCACAAAGGTCAAAGAATACAAGCTTTCTTAAAATCAGGTAAAGGTAAATGTAAAGATCCTGTTTATGCGACGTTGCCACAATGTGACCTGACTGACAGTGTACGGTAAAGTCCGGTTCGAAACCTTGCAAGTTTTTTCGGGAAAGCGCATAGTGCGGATGATTCGAGTGGGGCTTGTTTCACCGACTTATCGACAGATATTACGAATCGAAACAAATGAGGATTTCCGAAGGTAACTTTGTTACCACGGGGGTCACTCGCCGCTTTCTGCGCTTCGCGTGGAATCGCTGGTTGAGTCACTGAGTCGGTTTTTTTGCTCGTTCATCACGACCTGCCAACTTCACAACAAAAGGAAGTCATGCGTACCATCTTGGAACGGCTTTGACCATTTTCCACATCATTTCATCAATGGCCAGTTCGATGCCATTGGTGCGGGTATTGGTCAGGGCGGCCCAGCATAAACCGCTGGCAGTGCGCACCATGATGGCGGTGGTGCCCGGTAAACTGCCATTGTGCCACCAGTTAGGAGCTTTGTTAACGTTCCAGCCACAGGCATAGCGGGAGTTGGCGGCACTGGCACTGGTCATAATTTTGATGGAGGTCGAGCTGAGAATATTTGGTGTAATTTTGAAACCATCTACGTGCATAGCGAACTTAACCAGATCGCTAGGTGTGGCTATCCAGCCACCGTGCGAATCCATGCGAATGATGTTCATATCGTAGGGGTCCGATCCGTTCTGTCCATAATAGATGACTTCGTTGTTAGCTCTTTCCGCAATCGTGTTTCCGGCGAGTTGCATGGTCTTGATGCCGCATTTCTTAAGAATGGCTTGCTGCACAAATTCTATGTAGGATTGTCCAGTTAGCTTTTCTATCACTCGCCCCAGGATGCAGTATCCAAAATTTGAATAGGCATAGTGACTGCCTGGCGCATCTTCTAAGCTCTTATTCTGCACTGTCCACGTAATAAGTTCTTTGTGATTCATTGCAGAGTGTCTGAACATCGGATCGTCTGCGTCATTGCCCCAGCCGCCACAAGTGTGCGTGAGCAAATGGTATATAGTGATTCTGTCTACAAGTTCAGGATAGCTTTTCCCATCCGAATAATCGAATTGCAAAAGTCCTCGCGAACCAAAAACCAAATCATTCAACCGCAGACGGTTTTGTTCGATCAGTGAGAAGATGGCAACAGATGTTATCGGCTTGGTGACGCTGGCGATGCGGAACAAATGGGAAGGAGTAATCTGCTCACCAGAAGTGTTATCTGTGTAGCCAAACCCATATTGATAAACAAATTGTCCGTGCCGAGCAATCGCCACTGACAAGCCTGGTGCGAGATATTGATCCATGAATTGACGTGCGATTTCGGCTATAGTTGAGATCTCACGCTCTGTAGGGGTAGGTTGCTTCTCTAGGTTCGTTGCAAGAACAGTAAATGGATGTAAAACAGCAGGGAAAGAGTTTGCTGTAAGAGCCAATACGATATATTTTAAACAGGCGCGTCGGGTAATCCTTCTCATAATAAAAATAACTCCTTTGCCTAAGCCACTGACAATGTCAGAGGAGGTAGGGTATCCCCATACCTTAAGCGAACCGAAGAGGTCGGTGAGCAGTACTGGTTCAAATCTACCTCCCTTGAGAACTTCTTGTCAATACTGACTTCAGGAAGGAATGGAAAATATTTTCGCATAAAAAACGCGGTGTATAAGCGGAAATACTCGATCTAACATTGACTGATAGGTCGGGTATTGTCTTTTACAGTTTACCTTTTTATCTTCCCTCTACCTTTACCTATACCTCTACCTTTACCTATACCTCTACCTTTACCTATACCTCTACCTGATTTTTTTATGGATTCCATTCCATAAACTATGGGGTAAATTCCATAGTGTATCAAAAGTTTTATTCAAGAAATATCCTTTAAATCCAAAAGTAATACAACTGGCATCCTTCTTGATACATGGTATTTCAAAGACAAAAAATCAATGGCAACCTTTCGAGGCTGTTGTCAGTTAATACGAAACTGTGTCCCAAGGAGGAAGTATGAGCGCAGGAATTGGCGGTATTGGCAATATGGGCGGCAATATAGGCGGTAATACGGGCCCGACCCAGGCTTCGGCAGTGCCCAAGGACCCTCTGAACGCTGAGGCACTAAACGTTCACCACAAAAAACATAAGGAAGGCGATGCCTCATTTGAGGCCCTGCTTAATAACCTTAATAACCAAAAAGTAGCCGGGGCCCAATCGGGGACGAGTGGAGAAACAGGAACGCGCATAAATAAATTCGCTTGAGGAACATTGATGAGGGCGGGCAGCTGACCTCCTTGCCTGCCCTCATCAACTTTTACACCTTCTAAATGCCCGGTCCCGCAAGAGGATATCCAGCATTTCCCCAACCCTCTACGCCACCACCGAGGACCTTTACATTAGTAAACCCTTTCTCCATATATTCGACTGCCCGACCGGCAGCACTGGCCTCTTTTGGTCAAGCACAATAGAAGATAATCTCCTGGTCCCTTGTTAAGGAATCGACTTTATCTTTAAACGCGTTAAATGAGATAGCGCCTTCAAGATGCATTTCCCTGAACTTTTCCTCATCCTCATACGCGCAGACAAAAATAGCTGTGCCGGACAAGACTTTCTTTCTTGTCTCTTCCGGAAGGATTCTTATAGGCTCAATCATTTTTCTGCCTCCAAAATTACTGCATGCAATCATCTATTATTACAATAGTAAGTAGTAAGTGGTGAGTGGTGAATAGTGAATAGTGAAAGCCTTTACATTTTTTCTACTTACTACTTACTATTTACTACTCACTTTTAGACTTTAAGGCTCTGAGGTATTTGCCTGGACAAAAAAAGTGCAACTATAGCGTGATGATACAAACAGCTCAAGACGGTCGCATATACCCGACTCTGCCCTGACGGATGAATAAGCAGAACCCAGGGAGTTCAATCCCGGAAAGGCTGTTTCGATCATAGCTGGATCGTTCCGGAAGAACCCGCAGTCAATGCATTCGGCTATCACATATTCCTCCCAAGGGCAACTTATTTGCCGAGTGTCATCCAATGACTGCCGAATACATAAACGGAGAGAATAAAGCCGAGTGTTACATTTACCAAAACCCCGGCGGTGAATGAGATGAAAGGTTTCAGTCCTGCGGACTTGAGCTCCTTAAAGCGCGATGTAAGCCCAATGCTCATAAAGCAGAAAATAAAGGCCCATGTGCGAAGCCCTGCAATAGGTCCAAAGACGCCTGGTTTAAAGAGCTTATTGAAGTCCGCTGCCGAATAGCCGGCTGCTATCACGGTCATAACCAGCGAAGCCAGGAAAAATCCCAACACAAATTTGGGGAACCTCCACCATATCTCCATAGGGCTCGGCCTTACCCCGCACTCCTCCTTCTCCCATTTCAGGCAGGCGATAAGGGCAAAGACAAATGACCAGATACCTATCCAGATGTCCCTGCCTATTACCTTCATTAACGTAAAGCCCTGAATGGCTGCGTCCTCATTGCCTGCCATTTTCCCATAGGCGCTGGCAGCGGCAAAACCGGCTGCATCTGCAAACTCAGATGTCCCGACCCATGCTCCGGCTATTCCGGGATGAAGATTAAGCGTCTTTGACACAAACGGGATAAAGAAAACCATGACTAAAGCCCAGATGACTACGAGGGTAACCGATGTATACAAATGCTCTTTTTTGGCGCCGACCGCGCTTGCAATGGCCATAGAGCCGGACACGCCGCATACGGCGCCTCCTGTGCCCATTACCGCTGCAAGCCGCTTATCGAGTCCGAAGACCTTAGTCGCCACGAAGTAAATTGTGAGGCATGTTGTAATAGATATCAGCGTTGCCTGAAAGAGGGCGACCGGTCCAGCCGATGCCACAAGGTTGAGGGGAAATGTTGCGCCGAGAAGGACAATGCCTGTCTTGATGTAGTATTCCACCCTGAAGCCGGAATCCATCCATTTTGGAAAGGGAAAAACATTTGCTATTACAAGCCCTACCAAAAGCGCAGCAATCGGCGGCTCCAGCATCCATCTGCCGGCGTCCTTCCATCCGCCAATCAAAAAAGCCAGTATTGACAAGATATAGAGAATGATGAACGCCGGGATAAACTCCGACGTCTTTATACGCATAATCTTTGTTGTAATGCTGAATATTACCAGCCAGAACAGAAATTGGATGCCGTACAGACCTATATTATTTGAGAAGTGGTCAACCACCTTGCCGAAAGAATCGGAAGTCCATTTCAAGCCGCCCGGATTGATTGCGAGCGATTTTGCAAATGTCGAGCCGTTCAAAAAAGCAATTAGACAAAGCAACACAATGCCAAAGCCTACATAGATGGCCCACCAATCTTCTTTTAAATATAGTTCTTTCCAGCCCATTGCGGCCGGCTTTTGCGGCGCTTCATCAGCGCATTGCTTTGTCTCGCAATGATCGGTTGTGGATTTCCCGGACTCTGTCGACATAATCTCCCTCCTTATTTTCTGTCCGCATGGCTTAGAGTATATTGAATTATCAAGAAGAGAATGACAAAATCGTGGCGCCGGTGTCAATACCCTTGGATAAAGCCGCGGCAAGTGGAACTGCAAACGGTCACCCAATGCTACCCGCAGCAAACTGCGTGCATCTAAAAGCCGAATCTTTACTTGTTGCCATTCCGGTGCTCGTAAGCACCGGAATCCCCATGAGCCAGGGCTCACAAAGGGGCATGAAAATCACCCTCCCCGCAAATCCCCGACTTCAAAGGGAGGGGAATTATAATTAGATCCCTCTCCCCTTGGTGGGAGAGGGTGGGGTGAGGGGGTATTTTCGAGGTAATGACAGAAATCCGGAAACCCCGCAGCAAACTACAGGGAATTATCACGTCAAAGGCAGTGCTTTATCGAATTAGTTTATGACAGTGTTCTACTGGCTGTGCCCTATCTTTTTCATGAGCCATGCCATGTTTTCACCGAGCACTTTCATCGTTTGCAATCCTTCCGCGTCTTTTTCGACCTCACCTATCTCCCTGCCGAAAGCTAAATTCCAGTAATTCGACCCCGGGATTATCATCTGGCTGATGAGAAAAAAATGGTTAAGCGTATCAAAGGCGTGGATGCTTCCAGCCCTGCGTGCCACGACTACGGCTGCACCGGCTTTACGCCTGAACATATCGCCATTAGCCCTTGCTACCATTCCCGCTCTGTCAACGAGAGCTTTCAGTTCGCTGGTTATATCAGCAAAATACGTAGGAGAAGCCAAAATAATACCATCGGCCCCGGTCATCGCATCAATACATTCGTTAAGGATATCATCCCTGACCGCACAGTGTCTGTCCTTGTTGCTCCAACATTTGAAGCAGGCAATACACCCCTGAATCTTCCTGCCTGCAAACTGCACCATCTCTGTTCCGATCCCTTCCTTCTCCAATTCATTAAATACCTGTCTGATAAGAATTGCGGTGTTGCCGTCCTTACGTGCGCTTCCGTTAAATGCTACAACTTTCATAGTTTTTATCATATTGGAGCGTTGCATAAATTCTCCAATATGCTCCTTTCCTTGATTTGGGCCTTTCTTCAACACAAATTGTGTTGGTTAAAACCTATAAGAGTGTAGAGCCGATGGCTTGGATCTGTTCTACTATTTTCCCGAAAGCCTTGTAATACCTGAAATGCTTGCTGCATGCGGAGCATTTATACTCGATTATTGCCTGATGGTCATATTCTATCCGTAACCTATACCAATCCACATTACAAAAGGGACAGGCCATCAATATGGGAACAACGTAATTCTCGACAATAACTCCTTTTAACGATCGCAGTGACATATACAGGTAAAAGCTGACTTGCTATAGTTTACCTGGTGAACCACTATTAAGCAAAGGGAGAAACGTATAAAACGATTCGGTAGTGTCCTAATTTGACAAATTAGGACACTACCAACCATTCCCGCGTTGCATCACCTAAAAAAGTATTCGAAACAGGTATTCGTTGCATCACCTAAAAAGTATTCGAAAATATTTGCTTATTAGGGCTTCCAACCCGGGCGCCAAGAGCAGGCAGGACACAGTGCCTCGGCTAAATCTCGCAAGGCATCCAGCCTTGCTCGAAGGCGACGACAGCCCGTTCAGCCATCCATGGCGTCTCGGTCTGTCGACGCCCGCTACGGCGCCATGTCCTGCCTGCTCTTGGCTCATATTGCACGTTAGGCTACAAATCACTTCTTTGCTTTTGCCGAAGATAGTTTAATAAGCTTGTTCTGAGGCTTGCTTATCTGCCTTTTTAATTCTGCCGGATTCAACTTATGAAATTATTTCGAGTACATTCTTAAATGATGCAACGATCTATTTTCGAATACTTTTCTGATGATGCAATTCGATTCCTTGCTATTATATTCATATTGATGCCATAATTAAATTCGAAGGTTCAGAGGTTTTTAAAGCACACGATCAATTGCCACGGGGACTTTTAGTTCCGTGGCTATTTTTTTGACGCACTTGGAATTCTGATACTTTACTTTTTATGCGAGGAGGTAAACACAATGGTTAATGGAACAGTAAAGTGGTTCAATGACTCAAAAGGCTTCGGCTTTATAACAGGCGAAGACGGTCAGGATGTCTTTGTACACCACTCTTCCATCCAGGGCGCGGGATTTAAATCCCTTGCCGAGGGTGACAGAGTCAGCTTTGATACCGAAAAAGGCCCGAAGGGTCCCAAGGCAATCACGGTAGTTAAACAATAAGGAAGCGCCTAAGGCCAAGGCCCTCTGCGTTAAGCAGGGGGCCCTCTCCTTTAAGGAGATGTATCTGATGTTCTCGTATGATGCCGACATGAAAAATATAAACCCCAAACATGATATTTTCGTAAAACTGCAAGAAATTGTGAATTCAAAAGAGGGCCTTTGGTGGAAGATGAGAGATCTTGCCAAGACCCACGACTACCTTATCATCCCCGACTACACCGGGAAGATTCTCAAGAAACTCGACGTGCTGGAAGCGGACTTGGGACCGACGGAAGAGATTGCAGCACTGAGGGCGGCGATTGTAGGACAGATTTAGTGCCGGCAAAGCCCCAGTTATGTTATTAATGAGTATTTCATGATCTCTCACGCTGCCGGGAAAGAAACAGAGGGAAAAAAGAGGAAATAAGGCATGCAACCATCCCGTAATAAGGCCCACCCCTCCAGGTATATTACCCCCGAGGGTCGAACGCGTTTAAGCGAGGAGATCTCATATCTCTGGAAAGTTAAGCGCCCTCAGGTCACACAGGCAGTTGCCGAAGCCGCGGCCATGGGGGACCGTTCAGAGAACGCGGAGTATATTTACGGCAAGAAACAGTTAAGGCAGATCGATTCCCGTCTGCGGTTTCTCTCAAAGAGGTTGGACGAATTGGTTGTAGTGGACAGGCCCCCTGACGATACGACGAAAGTATTTTTCGGCGCCTGGGTCGAGCTTGAGGATTCCGATGGAAATCTGTTTCGCTATCGCATCGTCGGTCCGGACGAATTAGATCTCAAAAGGGGTTTTATCAGCATTGATTCTCCAATGGCAAAAGCATTGTTGCGAAAGACCGAAGGTGAAGAAGTTGTGGTGATCAGACCCAACGGTGCAGACACCTTTGTGGTAATATCAGTCAGCTATGAAGTGCAAAGGTAAGGTCATGTGCTTAAGGTCTCCGAATATAATGAAAGATATGCCTTGCATTAAGACTCCCTGCGGTCCTGCCGCAAGGAGTCTTAAATAACTTGCACACAGACCCTTAATCCTGACAACGGCAGATTATTTGCAGGGTATTCTCACCTCGACCGAATGTTCCAGATGGTCGTCAAAAAGTGGAATTGCCTTGTCAGCATGCTCTATGCCGTCGACGGTTACCCTTGCCTCCCTGCCGTCGCTCGTTTGCAGCACTGTAATGTGGTAGACGGTTTCCCTGTACCGGTAATGCACTTTGAACGACTCCCAATCCCCGGGCAGACAAGGGGCGAAACGCAGCTTGTCTGCTTCAAGTATCAACCCAAGAAGCGATTCCAGAATAAGCCTGTACATCCAGCCGGCCGATCCCGTGTACCATGTCCATCCACCACGGCCGATGTGCGGCGAAACCGCATAAACGTCTGCCGCGACAACATAGGGTTCTACCTTGTAGTTTGCGATCTTCTCCGGAGATTCCGCATGATTTACGGGGTTGATCATTGCCAATAGTTCCCATGCGCGACGGCTGTCCCCCAATTGAGCGAATGCCATCGCCGTCCAGATAGCCCCGTGAGTGTATTGCCCTCCATTCTCCCTTACCCCCGGGACGTACCCTTTTATATAGCCTGGATTCAGGTCCGATTTGTCAAACGGCGGGTCCAGGATCTGGACCAGGCCATGGTCACGTCGAACGAGAAACTTATCCACCGCTTCCATTGCTATGCGAGAACGTTCGGCATCTCCGGCGCCGGAGAGGACAGACCAGCTTTGAGGTATAGAATCAATCCGGCATTCGGGATTACTCGCCGAACCAAGTGGCGTGCCGTCGTCAAAATAAGCGCGCAGATACCACTCGCCATCCCAGCCATTCTCTTCTATGTTCTTGCGCAGTTGAGCAGCTTCCTCCCGACAGCGTTCGACGAAGGACAGATCCCCATGCAGACGCGCAATTTCGCAGAACTGTACGAGCACCTTATACAGGAAGAACCCCAGCCAGACGCTCTCGCCCTTACCGTGTGCGCCAACCATGTTCATTCCGTCGTTCCAATCACCCGATCCGATTAGCGGCAGGCCGTGCGCACCGAGTTTGAGGCCGTTCAGGATTGCCAGCACACAGTGTTCGTATAAAGTGGCGATTTTGTCAGACCCGCCTGGAAGATCGTAATACGAGTCCTCATCAGCAGGCACCGGACGGCCCTCGATGAAGTGTATGGGTTCATTCAACACCCCGGCGTCACCAGTGCTCAGGACGTACCGGCACACAGCCAGCGGCAACCAGAGGAAGTCGTCCGAGCAGTGGGTACGCACACCCCGGCCTGAAGGAGGATGCCACCAATGCTGAACATCTCCATCCTCAAACTGACGGGCCGCACAGATCAGGATGTGCTCGCGCACGATGCGCGGTTCTGCGTGGATAAGCGCCATCGCGTCCTGCAACTGGTCGCGGAACCCGAAGGCCCCTCCAGACTGGTAGTATCCGCTTCTGGCCCAAAGACGGCAAGCGAGCGTTTGGTACACGAGCCAACCGTTGGTCAGGATGTTGACGGCCTTGTCACGTGTTTCCACCTGTACTGCGCCGAGGGTATGGTTCCAGTACTGCCAGACCGCTTCGAGAGCTCTTCGCGCGGCAGCAGATCCGCGGAAGCGACGCACAAGGTTGCCGGCATCATCGGCGTCACGCCCTACGCCCAGCATAAAGATGATCTCACGGTCCTGTCCGTCGGCCAGGTCAAAAGGGACCTGGATAGCGGCACAGGGGTCCAAAGCAGCCCCCACCTTGCCTGAAAGCCGTGACCGGGTCATCGCCGCCGGGCTCTGAAGCGTGCCGTTACGCCCAAGGAACTCGGTCCGGTCACCGCTTAAGGTCCGGGGCACATCGTCGACATCGAAGAAGGCGGTCCGGTCGGTGAACTCCGTGTTGTATGGGTTTAGCGCGAAGAGCGCGCCGGTATTGGTGTCAATGTTGGTTATTACGTGCATCCTCGACTTCGGCAGCAGATCTCCCATCACCCATTCCACGTAGCCGGTGGCGGAGAGACGGCGGGACCGGCCTGACTCGTTCCTCACTTTCAAGACCGTGAACTTGACCGATGCGTCTATGTCCACGTAAACCCACGCTTCTGACCTGATGCCGTCCTCCGTGTGTTCGAAGACGCTATAGCCGAACCCGTGGCGGCTTACATACGGCGCCGCGCCGCGGCTGGGCAGCGGCGTGGGCGACCAGAACAGGCCGCTTTCCTCATCTCGGAGGTAGAAGGCTTCGCCGCCCGTATCGCACACGGGGTCGTTATGCCAGGGAGTGAGGCGGAACTCGTGGGCATTCTCGCTCCATGTATAGACTGGGCCGCTCTCTGAGATGATGGCGCCGAAGCTCGGGTTTGCAAGCACATTCACCCAGGGGGCCGGAGTCACCTGCTCTCGCGTAGTCGTGATTATGTACTCTCGTCCATCCGGACTGAATCCTCCCAACTCGTTGGAAAACATCAGATCGCTGCGGGGCATTGCCACGTATGTGAAGGATTTGGCGGGAAGGCTCCGGGTCGGTTTGAGGCGCGGTACTATTAGCGGAGCAAGAGCGCCGCGGTTGACCTGTTCCTCCAGCGTTCCCCAACTGTCACTGATAATGACGCGAGAGACTGTTTGGAGCAGAATTCGGTCCTCATTCGATATCTGCTCAACGAGCCTTACAAAAATTCCGCCCGGTCGATCTGTCACGTTGGCTTCAAGACCTGCAGCAATAAGCCCCATGATCTGGTCCTGAAGAAGCTGCCGGTAACCTGCGTGATCTTCGTTCCAGATCACCAGGTCCACGGCCAGTCCTTTCAGACGCCAGTATGCGTGGGCCTGGACGAGCTGGCGCACGAGGTCAATATTGGAGGGGTCTTCAATCCGCAGCAGTACGATCGGCAGGTCCCCGGAAATGGCGTATCCCCACAGACCGGATTGCCCGCGGGTGTTTTTCCTGATAATGCCGGTGTCGGCCCGCAGCGAGGAATTGGCATAAACTATAGAGCCGGCAAGGCGCCCGTAGAGTTGAGCCTCAGGCACTGTGACATTGAGCTGTTGCAGCACCACCTGGCTGTGTGTCCATGCCAGATCGAAGACGCGGTTAGCGAGACGCCGGTCCTGGTATTTCTCGACAAGGCCCATACATATGTCCCGGGTTTCTCCGATGCCGGAGACCACATCTATAGTTGCTGTCTCCTCCGGATCGAGCGTGATCCGGTACCTGATTGCGACAATCGGATCCAGAACTGAGCCCTCGCTTCCGGAGAGCGCCCCTGATAGAGGCGTTGGACTGCTCATGGCTTGAGGATTGGCGACAGTCCTTCCCCTGCCGATGAACTGCATGCGGTCGGTCTCGTAGGAAACTTCTTCTATCTCTGTCCCGTGAGCGGTCATCAGGTGAAACATCCATGGCGCATGCTCGCCTTGGGAGCGGGGCCGACGGGTGCAGAGGACCGCGCGCTGCCGGCGGATGATCTCGGTCTGAACAAATAGATTACTGAAGGCCGGATGCAGCGCGTCAGCGGCAGACGATGCGAGAACGACTTCCGCGTAACTCGTTACGTCGATTGTTCTGCGTGACCGGGAGGAGTTCGTGACGCTGACCCGGCGCAGTTCGATGTCATCTTCCGGCGAAACAACGATTTCCGTATGCGTCTTATAGTCGAAATCGCGGCGGCGAAACTCAGCCCGGCCTTCCGAGAAAATCGCTTCGTATGTATCAGACTGTTTGAGCGTAGGCTGATACGCGGTTGACCAGTACTTCCCGCTCTCCACATCGCGGAGGTAACAGAACGTCCCCCAGTTGTCACAGGTGGGGTCTTCGCGCCAGCGCGTTACCGAGATGTCCTTCCAGCTGCTGTAACCGCCGCCGGCGTTCGTGACCACCACGTGGTATCTGCCGTTGGACAGCAGTTGCAACTCCGGTATGAGAGTGTTGGGGCTGGTGAAAACGCGCATCGGCATCTCCGCCACATCGGAAAACACACTTACTTGAGAGAGATCAGGTGGCTCCAGATACAAGGCGGTCGTTCTTGGGACCCGCTCCTGGAGAAGGAGCATAGTAGCCTGGAACAAAGGGTCTGACCCGAACCTTTTCTGCATCGGACGGTCCAAAAGCAGATGGGCAAGTGAGAGGAGGCTCATGCCCTGGTGGTGTGCCATGAAGGACCGGACCACCGCTTTGTCCTGCCTGCGTCGTTGACGTGAAGGGGTATAGTCGATCGCCTCATAAAAACCATACCGGGCCTCAAGGCCTTCAGTGCTGAGTCGCTGCAGATTCAAACATGCCGCCTCGGGCGCCACCATCAGCGCAAGAGCCGAAGCGTAAGGCGCAATCACCAGATCGTCAGTTAGCCCGCGTTTCAGCCCCAGGCCGGGCACGCCAAATGCGCGATATTGGTAGTTGAGATGGACGTCGACCGAGTTGTAGCCGGATTCAGAGATGCCCCAAGGGACGCTGCGCTGCCTGCCATACTCGATCTGTCTTTCCACAGCCGCCGAATAGGTCTGATCGAGCAGCGTGTGTTCGTAAGTGGGCATCACCAAAAGCGGCATCAGGTATTCGAACATCGAACCGCTCCATGAAAGAAGGACCGGCTCTCCACCATAGGTAGTCAGCAGGCGTCCCAGGCTGAACCAGCTCTCCTGCGGCAATTGTCCCTGCGCAATAGCCACGAAACAGCATAATCTCGCTTCCGAAGCCAGCAGGTCATAGTAACCCGAGTCCAGCCGGCGCTCCCCAACGTTGTACCCGATAGCCAGCAGATGACGCGTCTTGTCGAACAGGAAATCATACTCAATGCGGGCCAGTTCGTTTAATTGCAGTACGATGTGTTCGATAGACTCAAGCCTCTCACTCGCGCGTTGGTTCCCATGTATAGCCAGTTCGCGCAGCGTAGGTATTTCATCGTCGCCGCTCACTGTGGGCGAAACGAGAAATGCCAGATCGTCAAGTGCAGTCCGGCATTGCCCAACAAAGGCGCGTGCCCACCACTCGGCTTCGTTGTCCTGGGCCGCACCGAGGGCCTCGAGACTAACAACAACTTCGGCGGCGGTTGCAGCCAGTTGATCAAGGCAGGGCCGAGCAGCGGAGAGGGTAGTTGGAGGGGAAGTATTCGCGGAACAGAGGTCCTTCCGGAGTTGGTCCAGTTGTACAAGAGCGCCTCTTTCGGGGGCCATAGCTGCCGCAGCGTCCAGAAGTACCATTACTGTATCGGTGAGACCGTCAAATAATTTTGGACTCAGGATCTTTTGATCGGGAAGGGCGAGCAGTCCAGGCCGCAATGTCAGCAGATGAGCGACGAGGTTGCCGCTGTCCACCGTCGAAACGTACATAGGAAGCAAAGGTTTCAGAGACTGCGTATCGTACCAGTTGTAGAAGTGGCCCCGATAGCGCTCCAGCGCTTCCATTGTAGAGAGCGCATTTGTCGTGCGTTCGATCAGTTGTCCGGCTGAAATGTAACCGAAGTCATAAGCAGACAAATTCGCGAGCAGTGCAAGTCCCATGTTGGTTGGCGACGTGCGATGCGCAACTGTAGCAACGCGATATTCCTGATAGTTATCAGGTGGAAGCCAATGATCTTCCGGGCCGACGAAGGTATCAAAAAACGCCCAGGTCTTTCGGGAAATCTTCCGGAGAAAGAGGGTCTGTTCAGCCGTCAGCTTTGCTCCGCGGCGGCTGAGAGGCCGGCTTATCCACCACGCGATAACAGGGGAGGCAAGCCAGAGGCCCAGTATAGGCAAGGCTACAGCTAAAGTGACGGGCCTCGAAAGAGCCAGATAAAGCACTGCAGCGGCAACGATAAGAGGCGCGATCCACATCGTACGGCAGAAGTCGGAGAGGCGCTCTTGGTTATTACGGCCCCTGCGGTCCGCGTCCCCTGACGGGCTCCATTCCAGTAGTCGTTTGCGCGTCAACATCCGCCATGAGGTGCGTAAAATAGCATCCAGACTGAAAAAAGCCTCGTGGGGCAGACACGCGAGTGTAAATATGGCCTGGGCGAAGCGCCTGCATGCAGAGCGCACAGAGGCGGAGAGGTGCTGACTCAGAAGAGCGTCGTCCGGCTTCTTGAACATTTCCAAAATAGAGGCAAACAAGGGGGGAATCACGATAATGCCGATAACAGACAAGGTCCAGACCCGGACCTGCGACAGGACCGTCCAGCCCATGAGTAATAGTAGCATCAATGCCGAAGGCACAAGACTACGCCGAAGGTTGTCGAAGATCTTCCATTGCGACAGTCCGGAAAGCGGGTTGTTCTGAAGATGTCTATCGGGACCAGGCACACGCGACAACAGCCACTGCGCAATCTGCCAATCCCCGCGAATCCACCGGTGTCGGCGGGCCACATCCGCTCTGTACGAGGATGGATACTCCTCATATAACAACACATCGCTCAACAGCCCCGACCGTGCATAACACCCTTCCAGGAGATCGTGACTTAAGATACGGTTCTCGGGGAAGCGTCCGTTAAGCGCCCGATCGAATGCGGCCACATCATAGATGCCCTTGCCTATAAAGGAGCCTTCACCGAAGAGGTCCTGGTAAACATCAGAGACAGCGCGCGTATAGGGATCAATGCCCGGCTCACTACCGCACATTCGAGCATACCGCGAACGGTTTGTGCCAGGCAGGCTATCGGCCACGCGTGGCTGAAGGATGGCATGGCCGGCAACAACGCGTTGTTTGTCTTCGTCGTAGTATGCGCGATTCAGCGGGTGCGCAATGGCCCCCGCAAACTGGCGCGCCGAGTCGCGCGGCAATTGCGTATCCGTGTCAAGCGTAATCACGTATTTTACATTATTTAAAATTGCAGTCTCACCGACGATCAGCGAGAAACGATCACCCTGTACACTATGCGCCCCTCTGAGCAGAAGCGAATTCAGGTCCGCGATCTTCCCTCGTTTACGCTCATACCCCATCCAAATCTGCTCCATGGGATTCCATCGGCGCGGGCGATGGAAAAGGAAGAAAGTATCGCCTTGTGTGCTCGCGTACTTTTTATTCAGTTCTTCGGTCCTCTTCCGGGCCAGCAGCAATAGCGGCACATCCTCCGGCAGTTTTTCCTCTGCCGCGTCCCGAAAATCAGTCAGCAGGCCGAAGTGCAGGTTCTCGTCCCGATTTGCCAGGAACCGGACTTCCAGGGCCTCTATCAGGTCCTCGATGTTTTGAACGCTTATGAGCATGGTCGGGATCACGGCCAGGGTGCGAGATTCCGGCGGGATCCCTTTGGAGAAGTCCATCCGGGGCAACGGGTGCGGCGTCGCGAACAACGTAGCCAGCCAGTTAACAAGCGCAACCGCCAGTTGACTCGCGCCGAGCGTCGAGAGTATGCCAATCACCGCGAGCAGCCAGCCAGAGTACTCATCGGCTTGTGCGTTTGCCAATAAGCTTCCGGTGAAAAGCGCCGAAATCAGCGTGATTGCACCGATATAGAAGAGCAAAGGAAACGCGTAGCCGATTTTCTGAAGAGACCCATAGATAGATGGCTGCACCCCGACTATTCGTTCGAGCTGCGGCAATCCCTTGTCGATCAGGTAGAACCCGACATGCGCCACCCGATCGTCCCCGCCCTGACTGGCGTCTTCATGGGCAGCGGCCTCGAGCGCAAGCCCGATAGCTTTGCGCGCCACCTCTCCTTCGGAAAGCGGGCTGACCTTCGCTATCTTCTCCACCACGTGACGGTAGAGGTCCCGTGTGGCGAAATCCATCTTGCCATAGATTCCGCCAGGGTCCTCACGCAGTACCTGTTCGACCGCGCTCATCCTCTCTACGAACTCCGGCCAATCCATCGCTCCCAGAAAACGGAGGCTGCCGATGCTGTTGCTTATCGAAACCTGGTCAGCGGCCTGTTGCTGGTTCTCCGAATGCACTGACTGTTGTATCGTCAGGCCGTATTCGGAGAGCCGTTGTTCAAGCCAGGTAAGCGGCAATGCCAGAGCCGGGCTCTGTCCCTGCAGCCGGCGAGTAAATTCCGCAACAAACGAACTCACCATGGGCGGATCCGACCGCACCATGTCCGCAATCACCAGGATCAGGCTATTCGGGTCCTTCTCGGCTGTCTCCGTCATCTGGTCCGCCCAATAGGCAGCGAGGTTCCTGTTGATCCTGTCGACAACAATCCGGGCTGCAACGCGACGGAGATTTTCGATCAGCGCCAGGCGAAGCATGATGGGGATTGCCCACAGTTCGCCCAGCTTCAGGACGCTCACGGTCTGGTAGGCTGCAACGAAACTGCTTAGATTTTCCGGGTCCACCCGGCCATCTCCGTGAGAAATCGTCTCAAGCGCAATGTCATAGACGCGTGGAATCCCGTCAGAGTCGCTGTTCAGCAAGCGCGGCAGTTCCCGGCTGTAACCTTTAGGCAGGTGTCTCCTGGCCGTACGGATCTGTTCTTCGATCAAATAAAAGTTATCGAGCAGCCATTCCCCCGCCGGCGTAATCCGGAGGTCTGTTGTAAGCGCTTGTATCAGCAGGTTGCGGGCAGAAACCAGGACGACTTCATTCTCGGAAAGTCGCGCTAGAAGCTGGTCCCGTGCATGTCCCGGACTCAACTTGTGCGAGGCCGCCAGGGTCTTGCCATGCTGTTCCATCTGGTCTCTGCTGAAAAGTTCAGATCTCAGTGGTGGCTTGTCGCCGGCGTACTTATGTGCCAGGTCTGCTCCGCGTAAGCTCGCGCGCAAATGTGACATGCTTCCGAGCATGGTCTTGCTGCTCACCTTTACTTTTGAGATTTCCTTTTTTCTGAAGGCAAGTGGTCTCAGCAAATCAAAGTCTCCTCACTGTGCTAGTGTAGTGCGGCATAAATCCCTTTACATAAAAATTCTGAGGAAGTCTATTTATCGTCATTCCCGAGGTAGTAATCGGGAATCCATTGTTTTTGAAAAACAAAGAGTCCTGGATTCCCGCCGTCGCGGGAATGACGGCTAAAAACGTTGAACATAAGTAAAGAAGCGTTGGACGCACTACACTAGCGCATCCCCATGCCCGGCATAAGCAATGTTGTCCTTTTGTAACTCCTCGATCATTCCTTCGGTTAATGATGGACTAATCCTCGCAATCATAAATCTATTTCCTTTTCTCACCCAGGGAAGTATTATGCAAACAAAATCCGGCATGCTTAAAAGCAATACTCCCCGAACGTTAAAATTATGGTTACTTGAGCCCCTGTGCAAAGAGGGTTTTGGGCTATATAATGGGCGCCCTCTGAGAGAAAGAGCGTGTATACACCAAAAGAAGAATCATGAAATCATTCATTAAAGAATTAAGAGCCGCTGCTCTTTTCATTCCTAATTGTACCACACAACCGGCCCCGTACGAGGGGAATGCTCTTGCTATCCATTTATTGATAACAATCAGGAGTAACAAGGAACTCAAGGAGTGCTTTTTCGGTATGCAATCTGTTTTCGGCCTGATCAAACACAGCGCTCCGGGGTCCGTCAATAACCTCATCGGTTATCTCTTGCCCTCTATGCGCAGGAAGACAGTGCAGAACAAGGGCATCTTTATCAGCCCTGCTGAGTAAAGCGCTGTTTATCTGGTATTCGGCAAATTGTGCTTTTTTATTTTCAGCTTCTTTTTCCTGCCCCATGCTCACCCATACATCCGTATAAACAACGTCGGCATTGGCGACTGCCGCCACCGGGTCTCTGACTATAGTTATGGTCCCTTGAGCACTGCTCCTCGCCCTTTGGAGAATCCCCGGATCCGGGGCGCAGCATTCAGGACAGGCAATAACCAAATCTATACCAGTGAGGGCTGAAGCTTCTATAAGAGAGTTGGCAACATTATTACTGTCTCCTATATACGCCAAACGTATGCCTTTAAGGGCGCCTTTCCTTTCTATGATAGTCATTAGATCAGCTAATGCCTGGCAGGGGTGATGAAGGTCCGAGAGACCGTTGACCAGCGGCACTGTTGCAAACGAGGCAAACTCCTCAATTGATGAATGTGAGTACGTCCTGAAAATGACGGCCGTGAGATAGCGCGACAGTACCCGTGCGGTATCGGCTATCGTCTCGCCTCTGCCAAGCTGTATTTCTTTGGGGTTAAGGTATAGTGATTGTCCGCCTAACTGGTAGATTCCGACTTCAAAAGATACCCTTGTACGTGTTGAAGGTTTTTCAAAAAACAATCCGAAGCTTTTCCCTGCCAGCGGATATTTATGCGCATCGACGCCTGCTTTGAGGTCTAAAGCCCTTTTCATCAGCCATTCGAGCTCATTTTTTGTGAGATCATGTATTGCAAGCAGATCGCGTTTCATATTGATCGGCCCAGCAGTTCGTCAAGCAGTTCAGCCAGCGCGTCCACCTCTTTTTTCTCGACAATAAGCGGAGGAGTAAAACGCAATACATTGCCGCCGCCAGTACAATTGATCAGGATACCCCTGTCAAGGCATGCCTTGACAATAGGCATACCGTCCCTCGTAAGCTCCATGCCGACAAAAAGGCCCTTGCCCCGAACATCGACGATCTGATCATGGATTTCCTTAAGCTGCAGCAGACGTCCTCTCAGATACTCTCCCATTCTATTACAGTGGTCCAGGACAAACCCATCCTCGAGAATTGTCTCCAGCGTAGCAATGGCAGCGGCACACGCCAGGGGATTGCCTCCGAAAGTAGAGGCATGCGTTCCGGGCTTGAATACTGCAGCAATTTTATCCGTAGCCAGCAGTGCGCCTATGGGCACTCCTCCACCCAGGCCTTTTGCAAGTGTCATGATATCGGGAGCCATATTATAGTGCTCATGGGCAAAAAGCTTGCCGGTCCTTCCCATTCCTGACTGCACTTCATCAAAAATCAGCAGGAGTCCGTGCTTGTCGCAGAGTTGCCTGACCTCGCCAAGGTAGCTGTCAGAAGGCACGTTTACGCCTCCTTCGCCTTGTATAGGCTCGAGCATCACGGCACAGGTTTTTCCAGTTATTGCCTCCTGAAGCGAACTTATGTCGTTAAACGGAACATGCCTGAACCCCGGCACCAGCGGTTCAAATCCTTTCTGCAATTTTTCCTGGCCTGTTGCCGTCAGCGCTGCAAGCGTCCTGCCATGGAATGATTTCAACGCAGTAATGATTTCATACCGTTCATGCCCGTAATGCTCCTTTGCATACTTTCTGGCAAGTTTGATTGCCGCTTCATTGGCCTCGGCGCCTGAATTGCAGAAAAAAACTTTGTCGGCAAAAGAGTTGGTAACGAGGAGCTTTGCCAGTTTTATTTGAGGCTCGCTATGATAAAAATTTGACACATGTATTAATCTTTGCGCCTGTTTTTGGATCGCAACAACGACCTTCGGATGGCAATGTCCGAGCACGTTGACAGCAATACCCCCCAGAAAATCAAGGTATTCTTTACCGTCAGCGCCCCAAACCCTCATCCCGCGCCCTTTTCTGAACACAACGGGGAAACGGTTGTAGGTATGCATCAGATAGTGTTCCGAATCTTCAATAATTTTTCGAGGTTCCATGGGAGATGATAACACAGAGCCAAATATCAGGGCAAATTTAAAGACCGTGAAAAAGAACGTGAAACGTGAGACGTGAAGAGTGAAACGTAAAAGGATAACGACCAAAGAAACAGATGCAAGAAGGTAAATAGAAAAATTCATTGAACGATGTTGCCTTTCACGGTTCACTGTCTTCGAGGAACAAAATCGCTCTCTGCTTTTACTCCAGTTTGTTTACTTTTTTTCGTTTCACGTTTCACGTCTCACGTTTCACGGCCTTTAGGGGCTTTTCAAACTTAGAGGTTTTATATTATTATACGTGCTCGGTTTTATCTGTTGGTTGTTATTTCCAGTTTAGATGTACGCTGCTCATTAATTAAACATCGGAGGTTTGTATGCTTAAACGTTACCTTTTGGCCCCTGGGCCTACACCTGTGCCTCCTGAAGTCTTGCTTTCAATGGCGATGCCGATTATTCACCACAGGGCGCCTGACTTTTTGCCTGTCCTCGAATCTGCAAAGACGGGTCTGCAATGGCTGTTCCAGACAAAGAACGATGTGCTTATCCTCACCTCTACCGGCACCGGCGGCATGGTGGGAGCGGTAAATAATTTCTTTAATCCTGGAGACAAAGTGGTAGTGGTAAACGGAGGAAAATTCGGGGAACGCTGGACGAAGATTGCTCAATCATACGGACTGAAGGTGGAAGAGATACTCGTTGAATGGGGATATTCGGCAAAGCCTGAAGCTGTTGAGGCCGTATTGAAGAGGGATCCCGAAATAAAAGGCGTTTTTGTACAGGCTACCGAAACCTCTACAGGAGTGTATCACAACATTGAGGGTCTGGGAAAAGTTGTAAGGAAATTCGAAAATGCCTTGTTTATTGTTGATGCGATCAGCGCACTGGTGGCCCAGGACATAAAGACAGATGAATGGGGAATTGATATCATGGTCGGAGGCTCGCAAAAGGGCCTAATGCTGCCTCCGGGACTTGCATTCGTGAGCGTCAGTGATAAGGCATGGAAAAGAAGCGAGACCTCAAAAATGCCGAAGTTCTATTTCAATTTCAAAAAAGAGCGGGAGAACCTTGCAAAGAACCAGACAAATTTCACCTCAGCCGTGACCTTGATTATAGGACTCAATGAGGCGATAAAGATGCTGAGGAATGAAGGGCTTGAGAATGTCTTCAAAAGACATGCGCTCCTTGCCCACGCCATGAGGGAGGCAGTAAAGGCAATGGGCCTCGGCCTCTATTCAAAAGAATCCCCGAGCAATTCTGTCACGGCAATAGAAGCTCCTGCCGGAATTGACGGCCAGGCAATTTACAAAAATTTGAGAGAGAAATACGGAATAACCGGCGCCGGCGGGCAGGACAAGGCAAAAGGCAAGATATTCAGGCTCGCTCATCTCGGGTATGCCGACATTTTTGATGTTATAACAGCCATTGCTGCCCTGGAAATGGTGCTGAAGGAACTCGGTTACGGTGTAAAGCTGGGGACCGGCGTGGCAAAAGCACAGGAGATTTTAATGCAATGAGGAGGCATATTTAATGAAGGTTCTTGTTAGCGACAGCATTTCACCTCGGGGTGTTGACATACTTAAAAAGGCGGGACTCGAAGTCGATGTTAAAACAGGCCTGACACCTGCAGAACTCAAGGCTGTTATCGGAGAGTACCATGCGCTGATCGTCAGGAGCGCCACAAAGGCGACTGCTGAAATCATAGAGGCTGCAGCAAACTTGAAAGTTATCGGACGCGCTGGTTCGGGCCTTGACAATGTGGACAAGGTTGCCGCATCAAAAAAGGGCATTGTTGTGATGAATACCCCCGGAGGCAACACTATTACAACAGCAGAGCATACGATTGCCATGATGTTTGCCCTCGCTCGGAGAATTCCCCAGGCAAGGGCGTCAATGGCTGCCGGGCAATGGGAAAAAAAGAAATTTATGGGCGCCGAACTTTACAATAAAGTGCTCGGTATAATCGGCCTGGGCAATATCGGCGGAGAAGTGGCAAGAAGGGCGCAGGGCCTGGGCATGCAGATTATCGCATATGATCCGTTCCTTAATGAAGAGAAGGCCCGGCAGATTGGAATTGAGAAAGTCGAGATTCCGGAACTCATCAAACGGTCCGACTTTATCACTATACATACTCCTTTAACACATGAGACGAAGTACCTTGTCAGGGCTGAAACCATCAAAACCATGAAAGACGGCGTCTATATTATCAACTGTGCGCGAGGGGGCATCGTTAACGAAAAAGACCTCTACGAGGCGCTGGAGAGCGGTAAGGTTGCCGGCGCCGCCCTGGATGTTTTCGAGCAGGAACCGCCCGTAAACAGCCCTCTGGTAAACCACCCTAACGTTGTTTGCACTCCTCACCTTGGGGCCTCAACTCAAGAGGCACAGGAGAATGTGGCATTGGCAGTTGCAGAACAGATAGTGGATTATCTTGTGAACGGCACTATCAGGAACGCCGTTAACTTCCCTTCAGTCCCGGCTGACCAGGCGGCTGTTTTGAAGCCGTACATTATGCTTGCTGACAATCTTGGCAGTTTCGCCTCACAGTTGCTGGATGGTGAACTTACCGGCATTACTATCGAATACAGGGGAGAGGTCTCGGGATTAAATACATCACCCGTCACACTCTCGGCCCTCAAAGGACTGCTTACCCCGATTTTGCTGGAGACGGTGAATTTCGTCAACGCCTCAGTGATTGCCAAAGAGCGGGGGATAGAGGTAAATGAGGCTAAAAGCAGTGATGCCGGGGATTATAACAGCATGATAACAATGAGAGTAAAATCTCGTAAGAGGGAGCTTCTGGTATCAGGAACTTTGTTCAGCAAAAAAGACCCGAGGATAGTAAAAATAGATGATTACACGGTCGAAATTGTCCCGGAGGGGAATATGCTGGTCATGTACAACAATGACAAACCCGGCGTTATAGGCAATATCGGTACGATAATGGGGAATAATAAAATCAATATCGCCAGGATGCACTTCGGCAGGGAGAGCGCTGGAGGCAGGGCCATATCGGTTGTCAACATCGACTCCTCGATATCCGATGAATTGCTGGAACAGATACGGCATTTACCCAATATACTTGATGTCAAGGTCATAAACCTGTAATGCGAGGTGCTAATATGTCTACAGTCGTTATAGTCGGGACCCAGTGGGGTGACGAGGGAAAAGGGAAAATTGTGGATTTTCTTACTGAAAAGGCTGATATGGTCGCACGATATCAGGGAGGAAACAATGCGGGCCACACAGTCGTCGTAAAAAACGAAAAATACATCCTCCACCTGATACCCTCGGGTATTATTCATAAAAGGAAAAAATGCATAATCGGCAACGGCGTGGTGATCGACCCCGAAGCTCTTATTGCCGAAATGGACAACCTCAAGGAAAAAGGGATCAACATAGACAACAATCTTCTGGTATCAAAGAACGCGCATATTATCATGCCTTACCATAAGGCGCTTGAGCGCGAACACGAGATTCGGAAGGGATGCAATAAGATTGGCACTACCGGCATGGGGATAGGCCCTGCCTATACAGATAAGGCGGCAAGGTACGGGATCAGAATGATGGACCTCTTGACCCCCGGGATATTCAGAGAAAAACTGTCGGCAAACCTGGTGCTGGTCAACTTCATCCTGGAGCAATTCTACGGCAGGCCTCCACTCAATGGAGATGAAATATATAATAAATACATGGTTTATGCCGGACGGCTTTCAAAGCATATAACTGATACCGATGTCATTATCAATGATGCCATCGCATCAGGCAAAAAGGTGCTTTTCGAGGGTGCACAGGGGTCCCTGCTCGACATTGATCACGGTACCTATCCCTTTGTGACCTCATCCAATACCATAGCTGGAGGCGTCTGTACCGGGCTGGGCGTGGGCCCGACAAAAATCAAAAAAGTTCTGGGGATCACTAAGGCATATACCACGAGGGTCGGGGAAGGTCCGTTCCCTACTGAGATGAAGGATGAACTCGGAGAAGCAATAAGGCAGAAAGGCGGTGAATTCGGGGCCACAACCGGGAGGCCGAGGAGGTGCGGCTGGCTTGATACTGTTCTGCTTACCCATGCTATTCGCATCAATGGGCTTACAGGGATAGCCTTGACAAAACTCGATATTCTTGATGGACTCGGCATGATCAAAATCTGTACCGGCTATAAATATAAAGGCAAGATGTTTAAAAATTTCCCAAAAGAAATAGAGGTCCTAAGCCAGGCTAAGCCTGTTTATGAGGAGTTGGAAGGGTGGAAAGAGAGCACTGTCGGGATTAAGGAATTCAAGCGGCTCCCTGCCAATGCAAAGAAATACATTAAAAGGATAGAGACGCTTCTGGACACAAAAATTCAGATAATTTCCACAGGGCAGAAGAGAGACGAGATTATCGTCCTTAAAGATCAATTTTAAAACCCGTCAATCGTGGACGTGAATCGTGAAGAGTCAAGAAATAGAGAGTCTCACAATCTCACGTTTCAGATTTCAAGGGTTTTTGCATTTTGCGTCTCACGTCTCACGATTCACGTTTCACGGCGTTTTGAATCTGCTGTTCCCATCAACCTGTCCTGTATGCGGCAATGATTCGGACATTCACAGGCATAATCCTGTCTGCAGGTCATGTTGGAAGGCAATTGAGCGGCATTCGGGCCCTGGATGCCTGATATGCGGTCTGCCTCTGGTTTCGGAATATGCCACGCATTGTGAATCGTGCATGAAAGCACCTCCGCCTTTTTCAAAAATTATCTATTATGGTATTTATGACGGGGCCTTGAGGAAAGCGATTCACCTCCTTAAGTTCAGAGGCATTAAGAGGCTTGCACGGCCAATTGCAATGCTGCTTTCGGAACTGCCTATTCCCGATGCCGACGGGATTGTTCCTGTCCCCTTACATCCAAAAAAACTGAGGGAGAGGGAATTCAACCAGACGGCTTTAATCGGCAGACACCTGGCCCGACAGTACGGCATCCCTCTTTTGCTTGATATCCTGAAAAAAGGCAAGGCAACATTGCCGCAAACCGATGTAACCGGAAAAGAACGGCTGAAAAACGTTAAGAACACATTCACTGCAGACAAATCTGTAACCGGCCTCAGGCTTATTCTCCTGGACGATGTTATCACCACCGGAGCCACGGCATATGAATGCTCCAAGGCGCTGAAAAAAGCCGGTGCAGCGGTCATCACCGTTGTTGCACTTGCCCGCTCAATGCCTGACACGCTCCCCATGCGATCTCAGGCAAGCTTCCCTTCATGGCGTGACTGCCATAAGGCGTAAGCCAGATATCCTACAATACCTGCGTTGATGACAAATACAGTAACTTTGGGCCACGTCGCTCCACGCATTATTGCGACCAGCTCAACAGGGACGTACATTGCTCCAGTAAGAAGTCCGAACCATTTGGCCCACTGCCTCTGATGCCATAGACCATACGCTTCTACGAAGCGAATCACCGAGTAGAGAAGCGCCGAGAAAGCCATTGCCCAAAGATACCGATCTGTCAAGTGCTGCGCCGCATCGATGAAAATCGTGGGGTAATGTCTGGCCGGATTCAAGTGGAAGTGGCGAACCAGCTGCTCGGCAGCGGAGTGAATATCCTTATGAATGAATGCCAGCAATCCAAAACCGACAAACACTACAAGTAACCCTTTTGCCGCCTCAAATAGGGCAACGATTCTAAGGCCACCTATTGAATGATTTTTTCCCTTATGTTTCTTTGTTGCTTTCAAATTATCTGAAGAATAATACACTAACGTCTTAGATATTATCACGTAAGACTAGAGAAAGTTAATGAGCGACAAAGGTCGCACCGTTAAGCGCAGCATGTTGCGCCCCGCAACTCAAACAAACATTTTGAAGGTTGCGCCGACAACTCCTCGGTAGTTGCAAAATCGAATGACTGTCGAGTTCGGGGGAAGTGTGTCAAAAGCAATTTGCCGTGTACATAGTTTAATCCTCATTGGTCTTTCCCGACAAATCATTTTCCGACAAAAAGGTTTTGACCGGAGCGGGAAACGTGCTCCACCAAATAGGGTAACCTATGAAAACCAAATCATACGACTTGATATTCTCAATTTTTGTTTTCAGTGCCGGTTTGTAGCCGGATTCCAGTTCTTGCCTTGCCTGTTTTACAAGCGCATTGTAATCACTTGGATACGGCTTTACGGCCTGAACTTCAAAAATATCGCCGCCCACGTTTTTGTGAATTTGACTGGCAATTTCACGAGTGTTGCCGCTGCGGGAAAAATAAGCTACCAGAATCTTTCTCATATCCGCCTCGTTTCGCATATGTTAATTAGACTTATCAGTAAACTTGTCTTCAGAAAACTGAGACGTGACATTTGCCTTTCCATGTTTCTTCTCCTTCGATAAGAGATCATTCAAAGGCGTAATCACCCACGGTATTGTTCGTCGCTGACATGTTCCATCCAGTCGGCGCTCTTGCCGTCGACCTGCTCCACAATGGCGATGTGCGTCATGGCCGTGGTCGCCGCGGCGCCGTGCCAATGCTTTTCACCAGGTGCGATCCAGACCACGTCACCCGGCCGAATTTCTTCAATCGGGCCACCCCAGCGCTGTACCAGGCCGCAGCCTGCCGTCACGATCAGGGTCTGCCCCAGCGGGTGAGTGTGCCATGCCGTGCGGGCGCCGGGCTCAAATGTGACCGCAGCGCCAAGAACACGTGCAGGATTGGGCGCGGTGAACATGAGCGTGGGGCTGCCTGCTTGCAGAGGCAGGCAGACCACTTCCCGCGATCGACAGCCTTCTGGCTGCAACTGCTCTGCATCATGAACTGCGCTTAGTTACGCGCAATGCCGGAGATTTTGATTATCATGGCCTCGAAGTAATCAATCCTTTTTGATAAACAGGAATGTCTGAATACATTCCCCTGCCAGGGCGGCCGCTTAGCGGCCGTTATCGGTTTCAGGAGTACATCGATCGGTACGCATTTACATTGGCGGCAATTTTCACTTGCCTTAGAAAGTGGTATTTGCTAATATTCAGTTCAATAACCCATTAGATTTTAAAGGAGACCTTATATGAGTGTAAGGACGGGTAGCTTGATCAAGGGGATTTTGGCCTGCCTGCTTCTCTTAACATTTGTGTTTGTCCTCCATGCCGCTGATGATACGAGGTTCACGTTAAAAGATGGGATTATTGAAGACTCGGAACTCGGGCTCCAATGGGTTCCCGCTACTGATCGGACGATGAATCATTATGATGCAGAGGGGTATGTACAGGCTTTAAGCCTTGCCGGAGGCGGATGGCGTCTGCCGACAAGGGCGGAACTGAAGAGCTTATATGATAAATACAAGCCCGGTGGAGTTGATCGAAAGTTTAATGTTAGTGGCTGTTGGGTATGGGCGTCAGAGTTGGATGGTTCGTCGAGCGCGTGGTACTTCTATTTCGGCAATGGTCGTGAACTCAGCCACGAGTGCCACTACCCCTACTTTCGCGTTCTGGCAGTGCGGTCCCGACGGTGATGGGGCCTATTTGATTCTTTTGCCTTAGTACTTCAGTTCATAAATACGGTTTCACACCGAGAGCGTCGATGCGCCACGCCAGCGAGGCGCAGGACTGAGGCGTACCGTTGCGTACGGCGAAGGAGTGCAACGAAGCCGGCGAGGATGCAGCGGCGCTCGAATGTAACCGTATTT